>Ga0070698_100001625_pt1 | contig 25025 bp, 30 predicted proteins | sample KBSK1502metaG_FD_65477 | JGI IMG/M metagenome (GOLD analysis project Ga0070698, IMG submission 65477) | Corn, switchgrass and miscanthus rhizosphere microbial communities from Kellogg Biological Station, Michigan, USA - KBS K1-50-2 metaG | ecosystem: Host-associated > Plants > Roots >... | reverse complement strand
CCAAACCGGCTTCCTGCACGAGAAGATCCTGGTCCCGCACTTCGTGCTCGCCGAGCTCCAGTACATCGCCGACTCCAGTGACGCGCTGCGGCGCAATCGCGGCCGCCGCGGGCTGGAGGTGCTCAATTTGCTGCAGAAGGAGCCGTTGGTCGACATCGAGTTCATCGACGAAGACGTCCCCGAGGTCGCCGAGGTCGACATGAAGCTGATCAAGCTCGCCAACAGGCGAAAGGCGGCGATCATGACCAACGACTACAACCTGAACCGTGTGGCGCAGCTCGAGGGGGTGCGCATCCTCAATCTCAACAACCTCGCCAATGCCCTGAAACCGGTCGTCATTCCGGGTGAAGAGATGAACGTGCTGGTGATCAAGGAAGGCAAGGAGCAGAACCAGGGCGTCGCCTACCTCGACGACGGCACCATGATCGTGGTCGAGAATGGCCGGCGCTACATGAACCAGACCATTGGCGTCATCGTGACCTCGGTGCTGCAGACCGCCGCCGGCCGGATGATTTTCGCGACGCCCGCCAGCGAGTCGAGCATCGGACGGCCCAAACCCTTGCGGAGGATCCAGGGCGGCGGCGGCACCGGACGCTGACGTCGTCTTAACCGTTGAGCCTGGCCAGGCGCTGGTCGCTCGGCTTCGCGAAGCCGTTCGGGACGTGCCAGCCGCAGGATGGATCGTGATCTATAGCGACACGAGAGGCAATGACCCTCCCCCTAAGGGGGAGCGTAGGGTGGGGGCCAAAGTCACGGTCGTCGCTGTACCCGTCACCGATACTTGCAAAGAGGTGGTCGACGGGCTGGTGCGCCGGACGATTCCAAGGGACACGCTGGTCGACGCCCGCGGACCATGGGCCTTCCAACGCGAGGCCCTGATACAGGCGCTCGACCGCGTCGGGACCGGTTCGGATATCAGCAACCTGATCGAACTATGCCGGGCGGCGGGCCTGCGGGTCCGCGTGCTGATCCCGGAATGAGCGCGGCGGCCGTCATCGTCGCGGGTGGCGAAGGCGCTCGCATGCAGGCGGGAAAGAACAAGGTCTTCCTCGAGGTCGAGGGCCGCTCGATTCTCGAGCGATCGCTCGCGCTCTTCGAGTCGACGTTAAAGGTGAAAGAGGTTGTGTTGGTGGCTCGCGCCCTCGAGATCACGACGTGCGAAGCATTGAAGAAGAGGTTTCGAAAGCTCAAGCGGGTTGTGCCGGGCGGAAACGTCCGTCATCGCTCCGAATTTGCCGGGATCCAGGCGCTCGCCGGCGACATCGACGCCGGCGGGATCGACACCGTGCTGGTCCACGATGCGGTACGCCCGTTCGCTAGCCAGCACCTCGTCGATCGCCTTCTGGCCGGATTGGGAGATTCCGTCGGCTGCATCCCCGGTCTCCGGGTGGGGCCGATGACGGTCCTCACCGAGGATGCCTGGATTGCCGGCTACCCGACAAACCTGTGGGCGGTGCAGACGCCCCAGGTCTTCCAGGCGACCTGGCTGCTCGAAGCGCATAACCGCGCCGCCCGTCACGGGTTCATCGGCACCGATACCGCCTCGGTCATCGAATGGGCCGGTGGCGACGTGCTCGTGATCGAAGGCGAACCGAACAACATCAAGATCACGACCCCCGACGACCTTGTGCGCGCTAGAGAGATTGCCGCCGCTCTCGGCCGCGGAGCCGGCTGACGGCGTGAAGAGCCGCCATGACGACGGCCAGGACGGCGAGAATCGGGCCGAGTGCGAGAACGCCGGCTGACTGGAGTACGAGACCGGTCAGTGCCGGGATTGCACCGGCTCCAACGTTGCCCGCCGCCAGCCCATAGCCGACGGTGTGAGGGGTCCTGGCGCCCCCGACGCGGTCCGGCGTGAGCGATAGCAGGAGCGGAAAGATCAGGGAGACCGCGATGCCCAGCGCGGGCAAGGCCAAGAAGGCGGCGAGCAGCGGCGGCCCGAGCCAGAAGGCGAGCGACGCCAGCATCGCCACGCCGACCGAGACGTCGAGGAGCCGGGTCGGCCTCGCTCGATTGCCGAACAGTCCGAGCCCAGCCCGTCCACCGGCGAGACCAGCCCAGAACAGCGAGGCGCTCCAGCTCGCGAGGTCAGACGGCACGGAACGCCCCGCGGTCAACTGGGTGTAGGACCAGTCGCCGGCGGTGGCTTCCAGGCCGGCACCCACCAGGAAGAGCCCCGCCAGCAAGAAAAGCGCCCGTCGATACTGCGATCCGGGGCTCGAACTCGGTGGTGGCGGTCGTGCCTCAGATCTCGCGGCATGGGCCCAATCGCTGCGGCGGGCGGCGACCACGAGGCCGATCGCAAGGTATGCCGCCGCCATGGCCGCGAATGCCGCCCGCCACGAGCCGGTGGCGGCCAGCGAGACCACGATGGCCTGGGGACCAACCGCCGCGCCCACTGCCCACGCGGCATGCAGCCAACCCATGTAGCGAACGCCGCGATTCAACGAGACGTGGGCATTGACCGCGGCGTCGATGAATCCGGAACCAGTGCCGAGCGGTACGGCGGCAAGCGGGATCATCCACCAGCGGCTCGAGAGGGCAAGCCCAAGCGTGCCGCCGCCCGCTAGGACGCAGCCGCCCAGCAGCAGCACCGAGGTCCCGAACCTGGCGGTGCTCGGCCCGCTGCTGGCGCTGGCCAGGAAGTAAGCAAGGGTCCACGCCGCGAGCAGGAGTCCGAGACCCGCCAGCGGCGCACCGAGCGACGCCCGCATGTGCGGCCACGCCACCCCGATGGCACCCGCCGGCAGTCCGAGCGCGATGAACAGGATGAGCGGGGTCGTGGCGCTCGCCCAGGCCCCCGACCCGGAGGGACGCCAGAGATTCGGCTCGATCACTCGCGAAATGGTAGAGGGTCCGGGCGGGATTCGAGGCCGAACATTCTGGGTAGAGGGACTCGCATCGAACGCGGCCTCTTCACACCGGGGCCGCTCATAAGGGGAGGTCACGCATGGATCCATTTGAACGGCTGAAAGACGCGAGCAAGTGGATGTGGAGCCTCGGCGACTATCGCGACGTGGCGCGCTACTTGCAACCGCATGCTGAGGCGCTGGCCATTGCCGCCGACATCCGGCCGGGGATGGATGTCCTCGACGTCGCGGCCGGCAATGGCAACTTTGCGATTGCCGCGGCTCAGCGTGGGGCGCATGTGATCGCTTCGGACTTGACCCCGAAGATGATCGAGCTCGGTCGTGCTCGCACCGCGGCGGAAGGCTTCGACATCGATTGGCAGGAGGCCGATGCCGAGCAGCTTCCGTTTCCCGATGACTTCTACGACGTCGTGGCGTCGGTCTTTGGTGCGATGTTCGCGCCCCGGCCCGAGCGTGTCGCTGCCGAGTTGTTCCGGGTGATCAAGCCGTCCGGGATCGTGGCGATGGCGAACTACTCGCGGCCGGGATTTCTGGGCAGCTTCACCGACCTGTTGCTCAAATACTCGCCGGCGCCGCCCGGTAGCGCACAGCTCCCCTCGCCGTTCGAGTGGGGCGACCCAGCCGAGGTTCGGCGCCGATTCGATGGCAGGGCGTCGTCGTTACGGCTGGAGACGCGGACCGTCAGATTTGCGTTTCCCTCGGTGGACCTTGGATTCGCATTCTGGGAGCACACCAACCCGCCGCTAATGGCGCTCAAGACGATGTTGCCGCCGGACCGATACGAGCAGCTACGGGCTGACGGTGCCAGCCTGATGCGGAGCATGAACGTCGCGACCGACGGCCGTCTCGCGCTTGATTCCGAATACGTGTCCGTCATCGCACTCAAGACCCGGCGCTAAGGCTCCGCCAGGCCGCCCACCTATACTTCAACCCACCAATCCGCGAATACAAAAGGGGTGAACTGTGCAGGTACAGGCCATCATTCCGGCCGCCGGGGCCGGGCTTCATCAGGGTGAATCCAGTGCGAAGGTCTTGTGGCCGGTTGGGGGCCGGTCACTGATCCGCCGAACGCTCGAGGCCTTCGACCGTTGTCCGGAGATCACCGGCATCACCCTGTTGATTTCCCAGCGGAACCTGCTCGAGGTGACGCGCGAGCTCGAGAGCGACGGCTGGCGCAAGGCGATCGATATCCGGCTTGGCGGCGAGCGGCGGCAGGATTCGGTTCGCATCGGCCTGGAGAGCCTGCGCAGCGATCCGCCCGACTTTGTCATCGTGCATGATGGCGCCCGACCGCTGGTCAGCGATGAGCTGATCCACGCCGGGCTCGAGGCGGCCCGCCAGCATGGCGCGGCGACCGCCGCCGTTCCCGTTCACCACACGTACAAGCACGTCGACGGCAGCGGCTTCGTCCACGGCACGGTGGAGCGCTCCGACCTGATGCAGGTGCAGACGCCGCAGGTCTTTCGCTATGACTGGCTCCTCGAGGCGCACGAGAAGGCGGTGCGCAACGGCATCGTAGTGGAGGACGATGCCGAGCTGATCGAAAAACTTGGGAAGCCCGTCAAGGTCTTCGCCGGCTCCAATATCAACATCAAGGTGGCGACCCATGAGGATGCGCTGATGGTCGCCGCTTTGCTTGCGGCCGACCCCTTGTGCGTGTAGTCTCCACCGCCCTGATTTGAACTCAATTTCGGCGCGGTAGCCCCGATCTGTAGCCCAGATCCGCCACTGCGCTCAGAGTCGTAAAATGCGGGCGATGGATGTTGATGACCTTCTGCAGAAAGCATGGAAGGCGGTAGAAAAATCCGGCGTGCCGGAATCCCTGTACGGGGTGGCGTTCAAGGAAGCGGCCGACTTTATCCGAACGAGCGCGGGCACCGGCAACGGCTCCGGGAACAACGGCTCGACGAACACCGGCAAGCGGAAGGCGAGCCATCGAGGGACAGCGAGCAAGACCAAGGGTGCCAACGGCAGTGGTGGCGGAACATTGGTGGTCGATCTGGACACATTCTTCGGGGACCTCGTGGCCGAATCCGGAGTACCCGATGTTGATCTGCGTGACGTCCTGAACCTCACGGATGCGGGGCAGGTTCAGGTCACGACGCCGAGCAAGGATCTCGGCAAGACGATGGCGGAGCAGGCCAAGACGGCGATCGCCCTGGTCGCCGGTGCCCGTTCCAAAGGTCTGGGGGAGAATCCGGTAAACGCCGATGCCGTGCGCCAGGAACTCCAAAGAAAACACATCTACGACGCGGCCAACTTCGCTGCCTACCATCTGCGACCGCTGAAAGGGTTCAACGCTGGGGCGAATAGCTCACAGATTTTGCTGACATCGAAGTGGGTCGGGGAATTCAAAGCCGCCATCGACAAAGCGCACGGTCGCACGCCCGCTCCGACGGCGACCTGACTGCGGCGTGGACCTGAATCAGGTCCGGCAGGGTTTCCTGACGGCAGGAATCCCGCAGCCGCTTGTTGACAAACTGCTGGAAGCGTACGTCGAGGCAAAGCGCCGATTCTATCTGGGCGATCATCGCCCGCAAGAGGTCGAGGGTGGCCGCTTCTCGGAGGCGGTGTTCCGGATCCTTCAGCTCCGATCCGGCTTGCCGGTGACGCCTCTGAGCAAGTCGCTACCAAAAGTGCCGCAACTGTTGCAGATGCTTGAACCGATTGCCGCCCAGCCGGACTCGGTACGGATGCATATTCCCCGGACACTCAGGGTCATCTATGACATCCGGAACAATCGCGACGCGGGACACCTCGCCGACGGGATCGACGCGAACCTGCAGGATGCCACGCTCGTGATCAGCAACATGGACTGGGTGATGGCCGAGCTAGTACGCCTTTACCATGGCGTCAGCGCCAACGCGGCGCAGGCCATCATCGAGGACTTGGTCAAGAAGGAAGTCCCCGCCGTTCAGGAAATCAATGGTCAGCCGGTTATCAACAAGAAACTACAGCCTCGCGACCAGGCCATGCTGATGCTGTACCGCGCTGGTGCTGCGGGCGCATCGCTGGACGAACTGGCCGGTTGGCTACGGGTGGACAGGAAGGATCATCTTCTTGATCGGCTGATGAAACTTGACGCTGAAAGGCTCATCCTTTTCCACCCGAAGGACCACCTTTTCTACATCCGCGACCCGGGCATCAAGTACGTGGAGCGAAAGGAGCTCGCCCTGCCAGTCTGAGGGCGGGGCTCGCCGCCCAAGGTGACCCAGAAATGAGAGAAGGAGCCGCCGGTCTGATCAGGCGGCTCCCATTGCATTTTCCCCTCAGACCTCGAGGATGGCATCGAGTCGCCGAAGTGCAGCAAGGATGCTAGCGCTGATGTCGGCGGCAATCCCGCGTCCGCTCATCACCTCCTTGTCGATCTTGCTGTGGCACGTTTCGAGCTTGGCGAACTGCTCCAGGGCGACGCGGATGGTGTTGACTTCGCGCTCCGCCGCGGCGATGTCGACCGATCCGTTTCCCTCGCTCTTCACCGTGGCCAATGCGGCTACCCGGGCGAGGTACAGCGCACACATGAGGGGCACCTCGTCGCCAGCCTCGGGGCTGAAGGCCACGAAGTAGTCACAAGGCGACACCTGACCGAACCCCAGGCGATCGGGAAGGATGTCGGTCGATTCCGCGACGAAGATGCCGGCGGCCGCACCTCGGTTGGCGCGGGCCAGCTTCATTGTCTGCCGGATTTTCTCTGCGCTGAGGCGAGTCTTCCAACTCTTGGCCTCGACCACGATACCGACGGTCTCGCTGCCGGATTCGCTGGTGTTTGCCGTGATGAGATAGTCGCCGGCCTCACGGTCCTTCTGGCCGGGCGTGCGAGCGCAGTGGTCGACGTGGCATCCAGCCGCGCCTACGAGGATAGGAAGGCGCACTGCGAGCACGTCTTCGAACTGGCCACCGCGCAACGTGCTCTTGGTGAGTAGCGCCTGCCGTACTGCCAGCTCTTTCGTGATGTTCACCTCGACCTGCTTGATCTCCTCGGAAATCTTCTTCCCGAGCTTGCCCAGCGCCCCCTCCTCGCCGTCCTGAAGCAGCGCATCGATCTGGCGGACGGCGCTGCGCGCCACATTGTCGAACATATCGGTCACTCGGCTCGGCAGACTCTCCTTGGAGTTCGGGTCGACGTATCTCGTCAGGAGCTGGTTGATCCGGCTGCTCTGCTCCTGTAACAGCCGCAGCAGGGTCTCCTTTGCCTGCTCGCGGTCCGTCTCCAGCCGCTTCCCGAGGTTCTCGGACATCTCCTTGTCGAGAGTGGCGACCAACTCGGCCATCTTGGTCTCCAGGATGACGGTGCTGGCGCTGTTCTGTGCCAGTTTCAGGGCTGCCGCGCCGGCCTCGAACAGCTCCTCTACTGCACCGTGGAGGCTCTCGTCGGGTAGGGGGCCCAGGAAGGCGGAGGCCCGGGGCGCGTTGAACGGGTCCGCCCTCGTGAAGGCGATGTGTTGGCCGTTGATAACGATCCCGCTGTTGGCCGCGGGGCGCGTGACGACTTCGCGGATAGCCATGTAGCTTCCTCCTAACTTGGCAGTGAATCTCGGGGGTTGGAGGTCACCCGTTGCTTCCTCGAAAGTCGATATGCTGTAGGTGCGCGTTTCGGCTCGTCTGGCAACGGGCGACCGATGACGTATGACGGCTCCGTGAGTGTCAGCTCATGGAGCCGTCGGCATGTTTGGTGGGCCGCGTTCGGGCTGCACCTGGGTGCTCACCGGTTATCACCTCCCTTGCGCACGGAGTCGATGGTGACGACCTTGGCGCCTCTGAGTTCGTCCGGAAGGCGAACTCGCTGTTGGCTGTGAAGCCGCAGCGGGTCGCCCGTGCCAGGCGCCTCGACCGTAACCGGAGTGGAGAACGCGAAGTAGCGCGGAGCCTCGTCGGGCAGCAGTTCCAGAACTTCGCGGTGGTTGCGGTAGTGATCGATGAGCTGGTCCTGTGTCGGCATGCGGCCCGTGACATGCAGACCCGGGATGTCGTAGTCAATCAACCCGAGGCGGCGTAGCTCTTTCTTTGCCTCTGTCCAGGTGCTCGGAGCCATGCCGTAGTCGCGTGAGATCTGGTCGCGGGACTTCGCCCACATGGCCTTGCCGATCTTGCTGAACTGGTACGCCTCTTCGGTGAAGGCGATAAGCAGCGCAGCGAGCTGCGGCGGCGTGAGGACCTGGTGCCAGCCCTTGGCGAAGAGTTCCGACGGTATGTGGATGACCCGGGTCTTGCTGCGGTGTGGCATGGTGTACGGCATGCCGGAGCCGTCAAGCGCCAGGAGTTGAAGAACATGATGGCCGTGGCGCTGCTCGATGACCTTGATCAAGGGCATGGCAGGGTCGCTCAGCCGGCTAAGGATTCGGGCCACGATGCTGGTGGTCGTGCTCCGAGGCTTTGCCCCGAGTCCCAGGCACCGTCGGGCGAAGGTGGTGGCGAACTCCAGATCGACGGTCGCGTTCTCGAGAGTCGCGGCGGCGATCAGCAGCAGCCAGACCGCGAGCTCCCAGCGTCCCTTGCGCATCAGCATGGGGACCGGACCGCCTTTCGCGACCGACGTTCGCGGGAGGACGATCGTGTCCTTCAAAGGGAGGTATCCGCACTTCAATCGCTTGACCCAGCGGGTCGCGGTCTCGGTGGCGGACCTCACGATCGTCGTCATTGCGCGATCACCTTACGCGGTCAGGAGACCGAAGAAAAGGCCGATAAAAAGCCGTCGACGGCCAGATCGCTGCAGATGGCAGACAGCCGACCGCTGCACGTGGCGGACCGCGAGCGCTGCAGCCCACGGACCGTAAGAGCAACAGGGTAACGCTGAAAGGTACGTAAGGCTACAGGGTAGCTGGCCGCGGGCTGCAGCACTTTCTTTCGAAGGGGCCGGCGGCAGCGTCGAAGCGTCAGAACGGGATGTCCTCCGGATCAACGTGGCGTGAGTCGGGCGCCTGGACCGGGGCAGTGGCCGGCGCTACCCCCGGAATCGGCGGAAGCTCTTTGCTGACGGCGGCGAAGACCTCCGAGACGGCGGCAAGCCAGCCGCGCCAGTACTGGTCGCAGAGGTGCGGATCATCCGTCCATCCTGTCTCGGCGTCCTGGTATCCGGGAGCGCCCCACTGGTTTGGGGGTCTCATGAAACCGTAGTCTTGTTCCGGCGCGACGAAGGCGCCGAGAAAGCCTAGGCGCGTCCACTCTCGTGAGCCATCACTCGCAACCCATTTCTTATCGCCGAGCCGGACGTCGTCTTCGGTGAGTTGAGCGAAATGGCAGATCTCTGCCCAACTGGCGCGATCTCTGGCCCACTGCTCACCTTCCAGATGTCCGTCGCGGTAGGGCGCCCCTCGGCGGCGGTCGCTTTCGACTCGGAGGCGCGCGACGAGGCCGGCGATCCCGGGCCGCTCGCAGCGGTCCAACTCCGCGGCGATCGCCGCATCGCAAACCTGGCTCACGTTGATGTCGATGCCCTTCTTAGTGCGGGCTTCATCCAGGCGCGACTTCGTCTCAGGTTTGATCGTGATATTCAGACGTGCGGCACGGGCATCAGGACTTTCGACAGAGATCGAGGTCAGGTTTTCGATGGCGGCTGATTCCATGGTGGCATGCATACTAAATGCCCTAGTGTGCTGCGTCAATACCGTGCTTATCGGTACTTACTCGAGTTGAGTTCGACTCCGCAACGTTCAGTTGCAAACTACACACCACCGAGCTCAAACGCGACGGGTGTCCCGATGTGAGGAACGCGATATCCATCGACCCATACGGACGTTCGCGGGTGCGCCCTGGGTCTCGCCGGCCCCTCCACGACGCGCGACCCGACCGCGCCGTGACGTCGTCACAGTTGACGTGACGGGGGCGAGTTGCACGCCCCCCGCGCGGCTCGCGGCGTGACCGGGTGCGCCTTGTGCCATGCGTCCCCGGGCCGTCGAGCGGGGCGGTGCCTTTAGCGGGCTGCAGCCACCCGGTGGAGATCTGATGGCACGGTCGCTGCATAAGCGTGACCATCCCGGATCGAGTTCTGCCAGGCACAGCGGCAGATCCTGCAGAAAGCCCATCCGCCTTTGCTCCTCGCCGGGTCGGTAAGCCTACCTGAGCACGGGGAGCAGGGGCACTGGCCGGCCGCGATGTCGGCGATCACCCGTTCGCGGTCGAACATCAGACTCCGAATCCTACCGACCGGCACGGAAATCAAAGAGCGCGATTGCGGCGCTGAGTGAGCAAACCGAGCACCGGCCATCCCTTCTTCACTTAGAGCGACCGCAGAAGACCCGATGCTTGACTGGTCGTCAAAATGGGTACGAGAGCACTGACTCACTGGCCCATCTAGTGGCCCCCACTCACCCCTTTCGGGGTCGGGACTGCCCCTTGCGTCTTGAGCAAGGTAAGGGCGGGCATGCACTCCATCTTGATCGTTATCCTCGATGCGGCCGCGACCATTAGCGGTCTGTTCATTCTGGCCATCGTCCTGGGGCTTTACTTCCTGCCAGGAATCCTGGCGACGGCTAGGCATGCGAAGAACGCCGCGCCGGTCTGGGTCATTGACATCTTTCTCGGCTGGACCCTGGTCGGCTGGGTCGTAGCTCTGGCAATGGCCTTTGGGGAGACCCGAGAAGAAGCAGACAGGCCGCGGTACGTCGTCCAGGCAGTCCCGATTTCATCGACGCCACCCAGCCCGGTGCTGGTGCCAGTGTCCAATCAGCCCACACCGACGCCCATCGCGAACCTCGCGCAAAGTTGCGGGTCCTGCGGTCAGCCGGCAGGTGTGGGTAGGTTCTGTCAGAACTGCGGCACGCCAGTGGCGACTGCGGTTGTGATCGCATAGGTGACTCGCGCCTTCGCGAAAGCCGTCGCCGTGGTGGGCTTGGTGCTCCTGACTGCCTGCGGGGCCGCCCCGAGCAGTCATACCCAGCCCACGCCTCGTCCGACGGCCACCCCGTTGGCGGTCCTGGCATCCAACTATTTGAGCTTGGTCGACCCCGCCAACCGCGCATATTCAGACCTGGCGACAGCCCTTTGCTTCGACGGCGTGGCCAGCTGCGTTTCTGCCAATATGACAACGGCGCAGCCTCTTTTCCGAACCTACGCGTCGGCCCTCACAACCCTGAACGAGCAGCTCCCATCATTCCAGGCCTCTCTCCCCGCCACCGCTCAAGCTGATCTTGGCCAGTATCGCCAGGCGATCGCCACAGAAGTAGCTGACCTGGGCAACGTTGTGCAGGACACAGTCGAAGCTCAGTTCTGGGCCGATGAATCCCGTTGGGCGCCAGAAACGTTTCGCACAGGGGCGGCCGACAAGCTCGTACGCGCAGACCTTGGCAACCAATGACATTAGAGTCGGGCTTGGAGTCAGGTCACTGGCAAGAGGTCAGTGCGCCTGCCACGCCGCGTCTTGTAACGATCCGCCGAGACCTCGACCTCTGGGCGGGTGAGCAGCCCATCGAGACCTACGGGAGCAAGACGGTGCTCGACTATGAAGGCCGCCCGGCCTTCGCTGAGCTTGCCATCCTCTGGACCCTGACCGATGCGGGCTGGGACGGAGCGTGGGTCGACACCTTCGGCGGGCGATACCGGAGTGGCTTCTGGGACAACGCGCCTGACGTCGTCCTGCCGGCGCACGTGCTGGAGCTACTCAGTCGGATCGGCACACGGGCCGGTGGTCACGGTGGCGCCTTTGACGTGGTGGCTTGGCGCGGCGCCTCGGTGGTGTTCGTCGAGGCCAAGCGATGCGGACGGGATCGGCTCCGGGCTAGCCAACGCCGGCGGATGGCCGCCGCTGAGGCGGAGGGAGCGGTGCTGTTGCTCGTGGAATGGGAGGCTCGCAGCCCAGCCCGCGGGACGGGATCGTCGGCCAGGGTCGGTAGCACCGGCTAGGAGGCGATTCAACGGGGGGGACTGGCTGCGCATACTGGTCCCACCTTCCGGCATGTTGGGCTCAGGAGTGCCGGGTCAGGCGAAAACCGAGCCTGTAGGAGTCGCTAGGAGACCTCGGAGCGACCCGACCTGGGTTTTATCTTGGCCTGCGCCGTCCTAAGTAACGCATTCCATACTTGTCCGCCCAAAATCTCAAAGCCGTACACATTCCGCGCGGGGCTCATCTGGGTCTTCCAACGGCGCAGCGGCTGGGTGCGAGGGGCCCCCCCTGGGGGGCCTCAGTTTGTATTACGCAATGTTGCGTAAAGACTAACGGTGAATACGATCTGAACTCGCAGAGTAGTGAGGCGCGCCCGAGCCCTCAAGCACGAAAGGGAGGCTACGTGAGCCATCGTGTGAGCTCAAAACCATCGAGGCGTTGGCGCTTGAGCAGCAGGCGGGCAACCTGGTCGAGCCGATCTCGCTCGGCGAGGAGCAGATGATCGACCTGCTCGGTTGCGTCCTGAAGGACGAAGTCACGATGCAGTTGGTCACTGCCGATGTGATCCAGGGCAAGGTCGACATCCCTTTGATCTTTGGACGGACCGAAGCCGATGATGTCTGGTATACAGCCGGGCGCCAGGTGCTCCGCGCGGTCGCCGGCCAGCGAGATGAGCAGCAACGCCTCTGAACTGGCGGGCCCTGTGGAAGTCGTTACGCCACCATGCGCGTTGACCGAGACGCGGGTAATCTCCCGCCCGCAGCGCACCGCGACCACGGCATGACCAATTTCGTGGAAACACAGTTGCAGCGGGTTAACCAGGTAGCCAGTCCATACGTCGTCAGCGGCGGCCTCGTTCAATCGATGCCCAAGCGCAGGCGTCTAAGTGCCGCCTCACGCCGACCGGGGACGCTGAGATCGCGAGCGAGGAGCTCGTTGATTCGCCGCAACAGGTCCTCCTCTTTCGTGTCAGTTGAATCGCCCCACCGCGCGCCACTGCAGGTGCAAGCACTATAGAAACTTTGGCCGCAATGTCGACATGACTGCGTTGGGAATCGGCCCATCAAATTGCCTCCTTGATTTTGGGCGGCTCAGCGGTGAAGTTGTCAGGCCAGATCTCAACCACGCGCTCGCGCGCGTTGAACGCTTCGCCTTCGCCGATAAACATCGGCTGGCCGTCGACCGCGAGCCACACCGACGACCGAGACCAGACGGTTTTGCCCTCCAGCCACCCGATCATGCGGGCATCCTCGCGCCGATCTTCTCGACGGCGTCCGCTCTCGGCCCCTTCAGCGGTACCGGCACGACCGGCTCGAACTGCACTTCGTCGCCGATCGCCAGGGAACGAAGGGCGTCTTGCCCACCCGCATCGTCTGCGTGGAAGAAGTGCTCGACGCCGTCTTCGGCAGTGATGAACCCGTAGCCTCGGTCGAGTCGCAGCGCCTTGATCGTTCCGTTCATGGTCGTTTGCTCTGGGGGATAGTACCCGACACGACGAGCACTGTCCAACGGCACGTCGAGTAGATAAGCTTGGTGAGCGTGGGCCGCCGGTGCGTCGTGCATGGCAATCTGCTTGAGCGCACTCGTTGGGACGGCTCGAAATTCCAACACCCGGTCTGCTTCGAATGCGTCCCGGCTCACCGCGAGCATTGCCCGCAACTCGACCATGTGATGCTGGCCAGCACGTTTTACGCGGCCAACATCAGGAAAGATTCTCACCACTACGATCTCGCAGATGTGCGCTTCGCTTCGATCCCGCGCACCATGCGCAGCATCCTCGGCGCTGCCGACCGAGCCTTCGACGCGGAGTTCGGCGACGAAGTCCCGCCCTGCGAGTGTCACGATCGGCTTCGCGCGTTGGGATTGCGCGACGAGAAACCGAGCGAGAAGCCGTCGGCGACATGCGTGATCTGTACCGGCAACGGTTCGACGGTGGGCACGATGACCTGGCGCGAGACGCGAGTCGCGCTCGCTCCGTACTTGGCCGAGGTCATGCCCGCCGGGTTGGAACGCTTGCAGACCGTTCCCCACGGCCAATTCGCCCTCTCGGTCCATCCGGCGTGTCTGCAGAAGGCGGTGCGGTCGCAGATGGCGACGCGCGCAGAAGCACTCTCCCCGGTGTAGTTCAGGTCGCGCTAAGGTAGCCATTTATTTGGCATCCTTAGCGGTCCAGTACCACCGGCCGCGTGCGCCCAGGCCGCCGCGCCGTTGGCTTCGAAGCCGCAGATCCTGCTTGGCCCGCTGCATTGTCCGGCGGGAGATCCCGACCCCGCATGCCATCGCCATCAGGTCACTGGTCCGCCATGACCGCTTTGCCTTGGCCAGCGCGATGACCAGCAGGAGTTGCGCTCGCCCGCACGGGCGTACCGGCAGCTGCAGGCTGGCGTTCAAGAGTGCTATGAACAGCGCCCCGGGGTCGCGCAAGGCGTAGGCAGCCTTAACGCCGGGATCATTCCACGCCCACCACGGGTCTACCTTCGCCGCCACGCCTTTGTTCCAGGCGAAAGACGGCAGCAGGGTCACGAACTGGGCGACGTCCGCAATCATGTGATCGCCCTCGGGCCACGGTTCCGGCTCAGCAAGCAACGACGTGCCGGCAGCCGCCATCAGCTGCTTCCTCCGAGCTCGTCCCAGAGCTTTTGTAGATCGTCAGCGGTTACCTCGTCGTCTTCATCGTCTTTGAGAGAGCTCGGGTCTTCGACCTGAGCTGATAGTCCTTTCTGAAAGTCAAAATCTTCTGATGGTACTAATGAAGGTCCTTCCCCGGGGTTACCTTTCAGCGACCTCACGCCTACCTTTGGCGGGGGGTCCGCGCCTACCTTTGCCGGGAGGTCGCGGCTACCTTTGCCGGGGGTAGCGTCTCCGCCAGTGCCAGAATGCAGTTCCCCGGGGTTACCTTTAAGGCAATTCGATGGGGTTACCTTTATAGGTCGTTGCGTCTGGCTCTTTTTGAGCCGTTCTGACGTCGCCTCGATCCAGGTCAGGGTCTGGAGCAGTCGATCACACTCCTCGCGGTCCCGGTCGAAAAAGGGATCGTCCGCGGCGGCACTGCCAGGGTTCGACGGGTAGAGGTTGGCTCGCGTCAGGAGGTCATCGAAGAGGGGGCGCAGGCAGTACCAGCCGGCAGAACCGCCCTGCTTCCCCTTCACCCGAAGGAGGTAACCATCCTGCTCGAGCTCGTCGAGCGTGGAGTAGAGACTCCGCACCATCGTCGGCTGAGTCGACCACCCGAGCCCGTCGAGGAACTGGCTGCGGCTGATGGTGCCAACGCCGCTGAAGCGACCGATGATGGCCATCACCCGAAGTGCTTCGCCCTTCACCCTGCAGCCGCCGAGCCACCCAAGGATCTCCTTGTCAAGACCCGCCTTGCACCGCTGGCGCGCTGCGTTGATCAGGTCACGGCTGAGCTCCGTGAAGTCGATGCCGGGCAGCTGCGCCATGTTCACGACAGCCGAGGTCGCAGGGATCCTGCGCCCGAAGACGTTGTTCCACGCGGTCAGTTTTCGGAACTCCAGCAGGCACTTCTTCAGCCAGCGCTTCTGCCTCGACTCCTCCAGCCGATGCTTCCGCAGCCAGAACGGGACCGTCGGCTTGCCGCTCCGTCTGAGCGTCATGACGCCGACCTTGCCGGGCGAAACGGTGGGTTAGAGTTAGTTCCGAGGCTTGCCGGGGACACGGCGAGCCTCCTTTTCATTCTGGGCTCCGGGCTCGAGACCGAAGGCCCGATCGAGCAGGTCGGCGCGCCGGATCAGGTGACGGCGGGCCAACCGAAAGCTCGGCAGTTGCCCCCGGTTGAGAGCGCGGACAAGGGTGCTCCGGCTGCAATGAAGGAGCTCAGCGGCCTCGACGATCGTGAGGACTTCAGGCGAGGGCGACTGTAAACGACGTTTCGATGACGACGCATGACCACGTCGGCCTTTTGATCGGGCGGTCACGACTTCCGGGGTCGTCGCGGGTGCGGGTATGCGACGACGCGGCTTTAGCTTGGGCAATGGAGTACCTCCAGAGAGGAACGACAACCCGACTCCGCCGGCTAGGTAGCCGGATTAGGGGCGTTACCGTGCGGAGAGAACTGGTCTACGGGGTGCTGGAGATCCGCCTCCTGATGCAACGGCAGGGCGAAACCTGCAGTACGCCCCCAGGTACTTCCTCTATGCGGCGCGAGCTTTCCCGGTCGCGCTCTGGGTAGAACCTGCTTTCTCTGCGCAGTCCTACTGGTCGGTCGTCGACTGTCTCCATCAGTCCAGGGGAATTCTAACCAATCCAGAGTGTCCGGTCCAGCCCCAAATGTGGCCGTAGAGGCGCTAAGCGTGCCAAAAAAGATGGCAACCTTAGCACGAGCGCTCGCGGCCGTGCCTCGTGTTGAGACGGCATGCGTCGGGATGATCCATTTTGAGTTATTATGGGAGCCATGGTTCCGAAGAAAGGGCCGAAGAAGCGGGACACCGGGCCGGGAGATCTCGTTTGGGTAGATGACGCCGCCGACCAATACGGCATCTCTCGCGCCACGATCTTTCGGCTCGGGCTGCGGCGATTCAAGAAGCGCGTCGGCGACACGAAAACGTATGTCAGGCGAGCGGAACTGGCGCGGCTGCTGAAGCCGAAGGAGAAGGAATGAGCAACCGGAAGAGGCGGGGCGAAGGATCGATCCGACAGATGGCCAGCGGCAGATTTCAGGTCCGCATATCTACCGGCGTCGTTGGCGACAAGCGCCGCCGCGTGAGCTTCTACGCCCAGAGTCGAGGTGACGCGATCAAGATCCTGGCGCAACACAACCTAGGCATCCGCCCGAACGGCACAGGTGGCGGCGAGACCGTTGAGCACTTTCTGAATCGCTGGCTCACCGATCATGTCGCGAAGACCAAGCGCGCCGCCACGCTCCAGAACCACGAGGCAGCCGTCCGCTTGCACATTCTGCCGAAGATCGGCGACCGACTCCTGACCGACATACGACCGGGTGACATCGACGTGTTGCTCGACGGCGTGATCAGCAGCAGGGCCGCCGCCGGCGGGAAGTCACTGCGACCTGGCGTACGGGCGACGTTGGGCGCGGCCTGGACGTGGGCGGTCAAGAGCCAGCGTATCCCCGGCGTAGAGAACGTGGTCGCGATGACCTACGGCCGCTCGGTGGAGGCGCGAGAGCCGACCTGGCTGGCTCCCGAGCAGGTGCGGACGTTCATCGATGCGGTCAGCGGCGATCTGAATGAGGGGTTCTTCGTGACGGCGATCATGTGCGGGCTACGCTTCTCGGAGCTTCGCGGCCTCCGGTGGCGCGATGTTGAGCTCCGCGGGCCACGGCCACAGTTACGCGTAGCGAAGCAACTCGACCATCGTGGGCTTCGCGACCTCAAGACCAAGGCGTCGCGAAGGACCATCGCGCTGGATCCGATCGTCGTGAAGGCGCTCGATGCCCAACGAAAGCGACAACAGGTTGAGCAGCAGCAGGCCGAGATCTGGCTCGATCAGCACGGCGGGCTGGTGTTCACCGGGCCGCTCGGCACGCCGCTCGCCGGGACGCAGCTACGGTCGAAGTTCGAGAAGACTCTGCAGGACGCCGGTCTGCCCACGATCCGGTTGCATGACCTGCGGCACTCGTGCGCGAGCTACCTGCTGGGCAAGGGCGTCCCGATCCACGTCGTGTCGGCGATGCTCGGCCACTCTCGGGTCAGCACGACGCTCGACGTCTACAGCCACTGCCTGCCAGCGCAGCAGCACGACGCGGTGACCGCGGCGTGGGCCACGCTCTAAACCTCCGTTCGCTTTGGGCACGAGGTCCGGTCGGCTTGCCGGGCCTCTTTTTTACTAACCCGATCGGCCCGATAAGCTGTTGGACCATGACCGACAGGGACATGGCATGAGTTGCAGGGAGTGCCCTAGCGCGATAGGGCGCGAAGCGGAAAACTAGTGCGTGTAGGATCCGGATTCGACCTCCACCGGCTGGTCGTCGGTCGACGGCTGGTGCTCGGCGGGGTGGAGCTCCCCTGGGACATGGGGCTCCAGGGCCACAGCGATGCCGACGTCATCTGCCATGCGTTGATCGACGCGCTGTGCGGCGCGGCCGGCATCGGTGACATCGGTACGCTCTTTCCCGATGGCGATCCGAAGTACAAGGACGCCCGCAGCCTCGACCTGTTGCGCGAGGTGGCCGACCACTGCCGGCGCGCCAAATGGGCGGTGGAGAACGTCGACGTGACCCTGCTCGCGCAGGTGCCTCGCCTCGCGCCGTACCGTGAAGCTATCCGCAACAATCTGGCCGGCGTCCTCGCGATCGACCCGGGCGCCGTGGGTCTGAAGGCGACCACGACCGACCACATCGGCCCTCTGGGTCACGGCGAAGCTCTCGCCGCCCAGGCCGTCGTACTACTTCGCGAGGTCCAGTGATGGCGATGCGCCTCCACAACACGCTGAGCGGGCAAGTCGAAGAGTTCAAGCCGATCGACGTCGGCCACGTCCGCATGTACACCTGCGGCCCCACTGTTCACGACTACGCGCACATCGGCAACTTCCGGACCTTCCTCTTCGAGGATCTGCTGCGACGGGTCTTGCTGCAGCAGGGCTACCAGGTCACCCAGGTGATGAACTTGACCGATGTCGAGGATCGCATCATCAAGAAGGCAGCCGAGCACGGCCAGACGATCGATGAGTTCACCGAGAAGTACATCGAGGCCTTTTTCGAGGACCTCGATACGCTGCGCATCGAACGGGCCGAGCACTACCCCCGGGCCACCGAACACATCTTCGAAATGGTCTCGCTGATCGACCTGCTGAACGAGAAAGGCCACACCTACGTCACCGACGGCTCGACCTACTTTCGGATCGCCACCTTTCCGCGGTACGGCGAGCTTGCGCACCTTGACCATGCCGGGCTGAAGGCCGGGGCCCGGGTCGATGTCGACGAATACGGCAAGGACGACCCGCGCGACTTCGTGCTCTGGAAGGCGCGCAAGCCGGGTGAGCAGTCGTGGGAGACACCCCTCGGCATCGGACGCCCAGGCTGGCACATCGAATGCTCTGCCATGAGCATGAAGTACCTGGGCGAGAGCTTCGACATTCACACGGGCGGCGTCGACAACATCTTTCCGCACCACGAAAACGAAATTGCCCAGAGCGAGGCGGCAACCGGCAAGCCCTTCGTCCGATACTGGCTGCACGCGCAGCACCTGCAGGACGCGGTCGGCGAGAAGATGTCGAAGCGCCTCAAGAATTTCACGACGCTCCGCGACCTCGTCGCGGAGGGCTATCAGCCCCGCGCGATTCGCTACGCACTGCTCACCGGGGCGCACTACCGAAGCCCACTGGCGTTTTCTCCCGAGCTACTGAAGGCGGCGGACAGCGCCATCAAACGCCTGGACGAATTCGCGGTGCGGCTCGGTTCGATTCCTACCCAGGGTGAGCCCACCCCCGACGTCCGCAAGCGCTGGGACGAGGCGCTGAGCGACGACCTCAATCTGCCGGCGGCGGTGGGCCATCTTTTCGAATTCATCAAAACCTTCAACACGCGACTCGAGTCGGGGGAGGCGACCCCGGAGGAGCGCGCCAGTGCGCTGGCGATGCTGCAGCACGCGAACCGCATCCTCGACGTGATCGAGTTCCCGGGTCTGGTCGACGCCGAGGTCGAGCGGCTGATCGCCGAGCGACAGGCCGCCCGGGACCGGAGGGACTTCGCCCACGCCGACGAGATCCGGAAGCAGCTCCTCCGGATGGGCATCCAGCTGGATGACACCAAGGACGGCACCCGCTGGAAGCGAGTGCCCCCACCCCCACCCTCCCCCGGAGCGGGGAGGAATTAGCTCCTGGCTGTGCCGAACCCGCCCGACATCATCTATGGCCGCAATCCCGTCCTGGAGGCATTCCGCGCCGGCCGACCGGTGAAGCGGTTGCTGCTCGCCGAGGGACTACGCGAGGAGCCGCGACTGAAGGAACTGCGCCAGCTGGCCGCTGGGCGCAAGATCACGATCGAGGCGACGGATCGACGCAAGCTCGACGATATCGCCCACTCGGAGGCCCACCAGGGCGTGGTGGCCTACGTTGGACCGCGCAAGTACTGGGAGCTGGAGCCGATGGCGCGCGCCGCGCTCGAGGATCGGCCCGACGCCGTGCTGCTGATGCTCGACAGCCTGCAGGATCCGCAGAACCTCGGCACGATCAGCCGGACCGCTGAGGCAACCGGCGTCGGGGGCATCATCACCTCCCATAACCGTTCGCCCGAGGTCACGCCGTCGGTCGTGAAGGCATCAGCGGGCGCCGCTGAGCATCTCCGCTACGCGCGCGTCGCGAACCTCGCGCAGGCGACCGACACGCTGAAGGATCTCGGCTTCTGGATCGTCGGCCTCAGCGGCGATGCCCCCACGCTCTACACGGACTTCGACTACCGGCGGCCGCTGGTGCTCGTCATCGGCGCCGAGAGCGAGGGGCTGCACGACCTGCTGCGCAAGAAGTCCGACAGGCTCGTTCGCCTGCCCATGCTTGGCAAGGTTAGCTCGCTCAACGCCGCCGTCGCCGGCTCGGTCCTGCTGTACGAAGTCCTTCGCCAGCGCGGCTAACCCTGAAGGATTGCCGATCGGCGCCCGTCGTTCAACGTGGAACCGTGCCAGTTCAGACATGAATCGCCCCAGAACAGTCGCGGTAACCGGTGCGGCAACGGCGCTCCTGCTACTCGTGTTCGTCGTCATAAGGCTCATTCAGGATTTACCGCTGTTACGTGCGTTTCTGGCTTCGTCCGATTCATTAGCGATGGCACTCTTGGTGATCGAAGCGACCGTCCTCGCCGTCGTACTCGCGCTTGCGATTGCCGCCGGGCTGATTGCGTGGCGTTGCTCGCTAGGGAAGGCACGCAGCCGCTGGCCCGGGGTTCTGGTCTTCAGCCTCGTGTGCGCCTTCGGCTTGTTTACCGCGGCACGCGGCCTTGGGTTAGCCGCAGTCGCCGGATGGCTGGCGATCCTCGTAGGCGGGGCCGCCCTGGTAGCTCAGACGTCAACGAAACAAGACTAGCGTTGGGCGGGCCAGAGTGCCCAGGCGCATGCGGCGGCGAGCGAGGCCAGCCCGATCACAATGGCCGCGCCCATGAACCGACCGGTGACGATGAACGCGGCACCGAGGATCAGCAAGACGCCCCCTTCAACGGCAAGAACTCGACCTCTCATCGCCGGTCGGCCATTCGCGCGCGATGTTCGTTGAGGGCGGCCTCATACTCCTCGAGCGACTTGAATTCTTCCGCTTCCAGGAGGACCTTCTTGGTCGCGGTCTCCCAGTCGCGAGGAAGTGTCTTGAACATCGGCAGACCGCGTTTACGCCGGTAGAGCATGAACAGCACGACGGCGGCGATGACCCACAGAGGACCGACGATGCGCGCGTACTGGTGGGTCAGGATCACCATGATGAGGAAGAAAAGTACGCCGAGGAATCCGAGCAGGCCCAGCACGGGGAACCAGACCTGGTTGCCCTTGTAGGTCATCCGGATATTGAGGGGCATCTTGTAGGGACGAGGCGTGAACGGATCCTTCAGGCGCAACACGAAGAGCGAGATGAAGACCAGCAGGTAACCCGTCGTCGCGCCGAAAGCGTAGAGATCGGCCAGGACATCGATCGCTGCGCTCTTGCCCGGCGGGCCGGGCGTAAAGAAGGCGAAGATCGTTTGCAACAGTGCCACGCCGCCGAAGACGACCACGGCGCGCGCCGGGGTCGCGAACCGCTTGCTTACCCGTGAAAACCAGGCCGGGAGCAAGTCGAACTGGCTCATCGAGTAGCTCAAGCGCGACGAGCTGACCACACCCGAGTTGGCCGAGATGAACACGATCAGGGCGCCGATCGCCGCCGTCAGTGGGGCAGCGACAATGCCGATGACCGGGATCTTGCTGGCGATCAGGGCGACGGGATCCCCTTCATGGCCGCGGAACTCGGTGGGGTGAACCAGCCCGACCGCCAGAACGGAGAAGGCCATGGCGAACAGCAGCACAGAGATCACGAGACCAATCGACGTCCGCGGGATGATGGTCGCCGGCCGGCGCGTCTCCTGGGCAACCTGCGAGATGGTCTCGAGGCCGACGAACGCAATGATCGCCAGCGATGAGCCGAACGCGAACTGGCTCAAGGATGGGCGATCGAACAGGAACTCGTGGGAGACCAACTCCGGCTTCCAGACGAGGACGAACCCTGCTAGGACGATGACCGTCTGTGCCACGATGGCGATGGTCCCGATGATCTCGTTGAAGTTGGTCGAGACCTTGATCCCTCGGACGTTGAGCCAGATCAACACCAGAATGCCGACCAGCGACTCAACCAGCCACAGCCACGCCAGGTGGATCGGCCCGATGGTCGTCGTGAAGTCGGTGATGTGGTGGCCGAAGGTGATCCAGGGCAGGAAATAGTTGAAGTAGCCGAACGCGACCACCGTGAACAGGGAGATGTCGATCGTGTAGTCGAGGACCAGGGCGGCGCCGGCGACCAATCCCGAGAGGTCACCGAGCCCGCGAAGCGTGAAGTACTGGCCGCCGCCGGCGAGTGGATAGGCTGACGCGAGCTCCGCGTAGCAGAGGCCGACCAGCGCGAACACGATCCCGGCCGCCAGGAAGGCGAGCGGGGCGAGCCCGAGGGCGGCGAGCGTGATGATGCCCAGGGCGGTGTAGATGTCGGCGCCGACGGCCGCGTAGCCCCACATGTAAGAGCCCCAAACTGATACGTCCCGCCGAAGCTCGCTCCCTGAGATCGCTTCGGGTGGGTGGTGGCCGTCCGGTGGCGGCTGCATTCTCTTCGGCCCACGCTAGGTCCTCGCTGCCAAACCCCCACCCGTACTCGGTACGGATTCTTGTACGGAGTCCGCGAGATTCCGTACTCCAGACCGCCTCCGGACCCGGTACGGGTCGAACGTCGTAGGATTTCGTAGGAGGGTTTGGTGCCAACGATTCCCGTCAGCCGCGGTGGCAACCTGGCTCGCCTCCTGCCGGGTCCGTTTGCCCTGGCCGGGCGGTCGGATGAGATCGTGATCGCGGCCGGCTGCATCGCGGTGCTCCTGCTGGTCTTCGTCGCGGATCTCGTGACGCCGGTCCAGGTGGCCCTGACAGCGCTCGGCCTGATTCCGCTGCTGGCCGCGGCCTGGCTGCTCTCGGACCGGCTGGCACTGGCGGTGGCAGTGGTGGCGCTAGGCCAGCTGGTGCTGACGGCGGCGCTGGGCGCCGTTAGCATCCCAACGGCGGTCTCCGAGGCGACCGCCTACGTGGTGCTCGGCCTGGTGGTCCGCCTTTATGCCGGCAGCCTCGCGGAGTTGCTTTCCCGGCAGACGCCTGTGCGGCGCGCGGAGGTCACGAGCCGAACCGGTATTGAGATGCTCACCAAGCGGGAACGTGAGGTCGCCGTGCTGGCGGCGCAGGGGTACACCGCGCGCGAGATCGGGGTCCAACTCCACATTGGGGAGCGAACGGTCGAGACCCACGTCGCCAACGTCTGTAGCAAGTTAGGGCTGAAGGCCAAGGTCGAGCTGGTTCGCTCGGCGTCCCGGCTCGGTTTATGAGGGGCATCCCTTCCCCGATGTGCGGGGGAGGCTAGGGTGGGACCATGGAGCGGCTGATCGTCGACGGTTACAACATCATCTTTGCGTGGCCGGAGCTCTCGGCGCTCAAGGACGTGAATCTGCAGGATGCGCGTGAGCTGCTGATCGCCACCATGGCGGACTACGCGGCGATGACCCGGCAGAAGGTCACGATCGTCTTCGACTCGCATCGCCGTCCTGACGCCGAGGCATCGACGCAGGAGGTGAACGGTGTCCAGGTCGTCTACTCCGGGCGAAAGACCAGCGCCGACCACGTGATCGAGCGGCTGCTGTTCGAGGCTAAATCGAACGACGAGCTCACGGTCGCCACGTCGGACGGACTCCAGCGCGATTTTGCACTGGGACGGCAGATCAAGACCGTGTCGGCGCTGACGCTCAAAAGCCAGGTCGACGCCGTGCTGTCCAGCCGGAACCAGCAGATGGGAGATAGCCGGGCACGTTCCGATATCGCCCGCCGGCTCGAGGATCGGCTGGACGCAAAAACGCGCGAGCGTCTCGAGCGGCTGCGGCGCGGCGAATTGGAGAAATAAAAAAGAGGGGCCGCGCGATGCGGCCCTCTTATCTGCAGGAATCTAGCAGCGCGACAGCCCTGGGCTGAAGGTGTTGAACGCCGGCGTCGACGTGTAATAGTCGGTCACGTAGGACCCGTTGCTCAATCGGTCCCAGATCCCGGTGCCGTTGATCCTGCTCGCGGACCGGACCTGGCAGACCACCATGATGCGCTGGCCGGCGGGCAGAATGCCCAGGGTGCGGAACCCGGTGCCCGGGCCGGAGCGCTGCCGAACGAAATCGGTCGTCCGATAAGGATGGCCGGCGGGTTGCGCCGGTGTGGCTGGCGCGGGAAGCGAGATCGGCCGGACCACCGCTGCACCCACAAAGTGGATGTATCGCGGCGCCCGCGTCGTCCGTTGCCCGTAGCGCAGGTAGTTCGACCAGTTGTATTCCTCAACGGTCGCGTTCCCGGCGCCGTCAACCGCCATCACGTAGGCGACGTGGCCGCCCCACCAGGCACCGTTCTCCCCACCGTGCCAGACGGCCACCGAACCAACGCTCGGACGGGTGTCGACGACGTACCCGATCGACGCCGCCGCGGCATCCCACGATCCGCCGTTGCCGAAGAACGCCGTCTTGCCATTCGGTCCTTGCAGCGACGCGCCGTGCAAGCGCACGCCCTCCTGGCTCAACCGAAACGCGACGAACGACGTGCAATAGCCCGTGTAGAACCCCCAGGGATCGAGCTTGTTGACTGTCCCCCGATAAGGAAAGTCATCGACCCCCGCGGCGCTGACCGTGAGTGCCGGGACGCCGACCAGGAGCACGGTCGCTCCCAATACCGACGCGAACGCCTTGCGCCAATTGAATTTGTCGCCAGCCATAGGGTCGATGCCACCTCACCCTCGCGCGCACTGCGCGGAATTTGCTCCCCAACCGCTGCCGATACAACGGCTGGTCCAGCCCGATGGCATTGCCCTGTAGGCAATCGTTGTCAGTTGGTGGCAGCGCTGTTTGCGATTGTCACCGACTTGTCGCTCGCGAGCTTCGGCCGTGCCCAGTGGAAGACCAGCAATGCCCACCCCCACCCAAGGAGGAGGCCGGCGACCACGTCGGTGGGGTAATGGACGCCGAGATAGACACGGGACCACGCGACTGCGAGCGCGATCACGAGGGCGATCACGATCGCCAGCTCCCGCCAGCCGCGGTTCAAGTCTTTCGACAGCATGATCGCGATCGTCAGATAGACGGCCGCCGCCTGCGTCGTGTGCTCCGATGGAAAGCTGAGCGAGGTGAGGTG
>Ga0070698_100001624_pt1 | contig 25040 bp, 26 predicted proteins | sample KBSK1502metaG_FD_65477 | JGI IMG/M metagenome (GOLD analysis project Ga0070698, IMG submission 65477) | Corn, switchgrass and miscanthus rhizosphere microbial communities from Kellogg Biological Station, Michigan, USA - KBS K1-50-2 metaG | ecosystem: Host-associated > Plants > Roots >... | reverse complement strand
TGCGGCACGAAGAACGCCGAGATGGCGATCGTGATGATGTAGTTGAGCATCTGCGCCCAGGCGGCTCCGAACGAGACGAGCTCGTTGAATGCGTGACGCGCGAAGCTCGACGAGCCGCCCGCTTCGGGGAAGCGAACCGTTCCCTCCGCGTACGTGGCCGCGGTGGCGGCGAAGATGAGGCCGCTGATCACGAAGACGAGCGGCGTCAGCCCGAGCGCGATTCCGGCGACCAGGCCGAGCGCGTAGTAGATCGACGAGCCGACGTTCCCGTACGCCGTCGCGAACAGCGCGGGCGTCCCGAGGACGCGCTCGAGCCTCTGTTGCCGGCGCCGTCGCCCCCGCCTTGTCGGCTGAACCGGCTGCTGCGCCGAGGTGGTCACCGGCGGAGGCTATCGCCCTGTGCCGCCGCGGCCTGGCGGTGGAGGCGCGGGTCGGTACTAGCCGTGGATCGAGACGAGCAGGGGAATGATCAGAATCGCGACGATGTTGGCGATCTTGATCATGGGGTTGATCGCGGGCCCCGCAGTGTCCTTGTAGGGATCGCCTACGGTGTCGCCTGTGACGGAGGCCGCGTGAGCCTCCGAGCCTTTGCCACCGAAGGCGCCGTCCTCGATCAGCTTCTTGGCATTGTCCCACGCACCGCCGCCCGAAGTCATTGCGATCGCGAGGAACAGCCCCGTCACGATCGTGCCGATCAGCAGGCCACCGAGCATGCGCGCATTGATGATCCCGACGATGATCGGGAAGGCGATCGGAATCAACGCGGGCAGCAGCATCTCGCGGATCGCCGACCCCGTCACGATGTCGATCGCCCTCCCGTACTCCGGACGCGTCGTGCCTTCCATGATCCCGGGGTTCTCGCGGAACTGACGGCGCACCTCGGTCACGACCTGGCCGCCCACCTTCCCGACGGCCTGCATCGCAAGCGACGCGAACAGGAACGGCATCAACCCCCCGATGAAGAGGCCGGCGATCACCCACGCGTCGCTAAGGCTGAACGTCGCCGACAAGCCCTGATCGGAGAGGCCCGTGGTGTACGAGTCGAACAGGACGAGGGCCGCCAGCGCAGCCGACCCGATGGCGTACCCCTTGGTGACTGCCTTGGTCGTATTGCCCACGGCGTCGAGCGGATCGGTGATCGCGCGCACGGACTCATCCAGGTCGGCCATCTCCGCGATGCCGCCGGCGTTGTCCGTGACCGGCCCGTACGCGTCGAGCGCGACGATCAGCCCAGTCATCGAAAGCTGCGCCATCACGGCGACCCCGATGCCGTACAACCCCGCGAAGTGATGAGCGACGAGGATGCCCGCGGCGATCACGATCACCGGAAGCGCCGTGGCCTGCATTCCCACCGCGAGACCCGAGATGATGTTCGTGGCGTGACCGGTCTGCGAAGCCGACGAGATCGACTTCACGGGCCTCCAGCGGGTCCCGGTGTAGTACTCGGTGATGGCAACGAGCAGGAACGTCACCACCAGCCCGACGACCGCGGAACCGTAGAGGTCCGTGAACGAGAACTTCCCGCCGTCGAACGCGAGCGTCACCGGGACGAACCCGATCGCAGACAGAACGGTCGCCACGATCACAGCCTTGTAGAGAGCGTTCATGATCGACCCGCTGCGCCCGACCCGCGCAAAGAAGCTGCCGATCACCGAGGACAGGATCGAAAGTCCGCCGAGAGCGAGGGGATAGAGCGCAAGCCTGCTGGACGGGAACTGAGTCCCGAGCAGCATCACCGCGACGGCGGTGACGGCGTAGGTCTCGAACAGGTCCGCAGCCATGCCGGCGCAGTCGCCGACGTTGTCGCCGACGTTGTCGGCGATCACGGCGGGATTGCGCGGGTCGTCCTCCGGGATGCCGGCTTCGATCTTCCCGACAAGATCAGCTCCCACGTCGGCCGCCTTGGTGTAGATCCCGCCGCCGAGACGGGCGAACACGGAGATCAGGGAGCCGCCGAAGGCAAGGCCGACGAGATCGTCGATCGCCGACTCCTGGGAGTTGCCCACCCAGCCGGTGAGAGCCCAGTAGTAGCCGGCAACGCCGAGGAGCCCGAGGCCGACGACCAGCATCCCCGTGACGGTGCCGGCCCTGAAGGCAACGTTGAGCGCGGGCTTCAACCCGTGGCGCGCGGCCTCGGCGGTGCGTACGTTCGAGCGCACCGCAACGTTCATGCCGATGAAGCCGGCCGATGCGGACAGCACCGCACCGACGAGGAAACCGATCGCCGTTCCCCAGCCGAGCTTGTGGTAGAAGCCGAGCAGGAGGAAGGGCACGATCGAGACGATTGCGATCGTCGTGTATTGCCGGCGAAGGTAGGCCGCAGCACCCTCCTGAACCGCCCGCGCGATCTCCCGCATGCGCTCGTTGCCCTCGGGCTGGCGCAGCAGCCACACGGTCAGGCCGATGCCGTACGCAATCGCTACTCCCGCGCAGACCAACGCGAACAGCACCGCGTGGTCATTGAAAAAGCTTGCGACGATCAGGCTTTCCTACCCCCTTACAAAGTCGGCGCCGAGTGGCCTCGGCGCGGGGCAGTTTTTTATCACATGCCGTCCCCGTCGGGCGCCGCGTCGCCGGCCTTGATGGCATCGGCATAGGCGAGCTGGAGGTTCGCGGTCACCTGCTTGAAGTCGCGCACAGCCTCTTCGCCCCTCGCCGCCTCGAGCACGGGGAGCAACGCCCGCAGCGCTTCGATCGCGAGGTGCGCCTCCTCGAGATCCTGATCCTCAGTGGAGAGCTTCTGGTACCCGAGCGAGGAAACGGTGTACAGCGCCTGCACGAGGATGTCTCCGACCTTGAGCCGCTTCAGCTCCTCCGCGATCTGCTGAGCCAGCTCCTCGTCGGAGAGACCCCGGCTCGGCTCGTCGGTCACGAGGGCGGTTGCCAGAGCTCGAAGCGATTGCCCTCCGGGTCCGTCGCCCAGCCGAAACGTCCGTATTCGTGCTCCGCGACCTCGAGATCGACCTCGACGCCCGCGGCTCGGAGTTGCGCAAGCATCAGATCGAGGTCGCGGACTCGAAAGTTGACCATCGCCTGCTGTTCCGCGTGCCCGAAGTAGCCGGTGTCCATTGCAAACGGCGCCCAGACCGTCTGGTCACCGTCGCGAGCCGTGAACGTGGTGCCGTAGTCCTCCATCTCGAGCCCGAGGTGCTCGGCGTACCAGCCGCGCAGCGCGTCCGGGTCCCTTGCCCGAAAGAAGACACCACCGATTCCTTGCACCGATTCAGCCACCGACACGTTCCCGCGGTCTGCGAACGAGCTCGGCGAAGACGTCGCGGTGAGAACCGAGCTCCTCGAGCCTTGCGTACTGCCGCTCAGCCGAGTTCAGCTCGGGCACCGCAAGGTAGGGTGCGGCACCGATCTCCCCGGCCACGGGACCCACCCATTCGATCAGCGCCTCGATCCTGGCGCGCGCCGGCACGACCTCGCCGCGCTCGAAGTCGATCAGGCCGTTGGTGAGCCCGTAGCGGATCGCGCGCCACATGTTTTCCTCGATCAGGCGGTGCGGCAGGCTTGGCAGCACCTCTCCCTCGTCGAGCGCACGTGCGAACCTTGCGGCGAGCGCGTAGATGAGGGCCGCGAGAGACTGCGCATCGCCGAGGTCCGGCTGGGCGTCGCAGATGCGCACTTCGACCGTCGGATATGCGAGATGCGGCCGGACGCTCCACCAGATCTGAGTATGTTGGTCGATTGATCGCGTGTCGTAGAGGAAGCGGACGTAGTCCTCGTAGGCCCCCCACCCCTCGAAGGCATCGGGCACACCGCAACGCGGAAACATCTTCGTGAAGATCTCGGTCCGTGCGGAATGCAAGCCCGTGACGCAGTCCTCGACAAACGGCGAGCTCGCCGAGAGCGCCAACAGCTCCGGAAGGACGTTCCGGAACGCGTTGCAGACGGCAATCGCCCGGTCCGCGCCGCGAATGCCTATGTGGGCGTGGATCCCGAAGCTGTTGTTCCTCCAGACGACGTACTGGAGGATCTCGTCATTTCGCCGATAGTGGGGCGTGTCGATGATCCGTTGGTCCTGCCAGCGGCTCCAAGGATGCGTTCCGCTGCAGGCCAGACCGACGTCGAACCGGTCGGCGAGCTCGAAGAGCTGGTCACGGCGCTCCGCCATGCGCTCCGCCGCCTCGCCGAAGTCCGCGCAGCGACCGGTCTTGATCTCGATCTCGGACGCAATCAACTCGCCTACCACGTGCTCATCGAGCTCGCTGCCCGCGGCCCCTTCTTTCAGCTCCTCGAACCGGTTCGTGAGCTCGAGCGTCTCGGGATCGAGGAGCGCGAACTCCTCCTCGACTGCGACGGTGAAATCCTGCCCGGATTCGAACGCCTCACGGGCGGTACGGATCTGCTCCTCGGGACTGAGGCTTTGCTGGTCGCCCACGTTACTAGCGTAAATGAAGGGCTCAGCCGGCCCTGAACGGTTCGAGCAGCCGCTCGGCAACGCTGCTCCAGCTCCAGCGCGCGACCGTTGCACGGCGTGCCGCCGCGCCGAGCTCCGCCCGAGCCTCGGCCGGCAGGCTCAGCAGCTCGTCGAGCTTTGCTCGGAGCTGAGCGACGTCGCCCGTCGGGAAGCTCGCCAGATGCCGGTATTCCGGAGGGTATTCGGCCTCGAGGCCCTCGGCGACCTCGGCCAACCCGGAATGCCGCGCCACGAGCGGCGGCGAGCCGGCCGCCGCGGCCTCCGCCGCGACCATGCCGAACGCTTCCGGGAACACGGACGGCACGACAGTCACGTCGGCCAGAGGCAGCAGGTGAACAAGATGGCGATGCTCGAGCGGGCCGGTGAAGAGCGTCCGCTCGGCGGCCTGTCCCTCAAGCTCCTCACGGTAGTCGCCAAAGCCGACGATCACCGCGCGCGCATCGAGCTCCTCGAGCGCTTCGAGCAGCACGTGGATGCCCTTGTTGAACAGAAGCTTCCCGAAGTAGACGACGGTTGGCTCGTCGGTCGCGAAGAAGGCAGCCAGCCGTTCCGCGTTGCCGTCGTCCGGAAGGCGTTCGCGCGCGTTCCCAGGATTCGGCGGATCGGCGCGCGCCTCCGCGAGCAGTTTCTCTAATGCGACCTCCCGCGATTCGGGCTGGAACTCGTCCACGTCGACCCCAGGCGGAACCTCGTGCACGCGGTCGACGTGACCGACGACTTCCTCGAGCACGTCGCGGATGTGAGCCGAGCCGACGAACACCGCCCGCGCGGAGGCGAGCGTCGCGCGACCCCACTCCACCAGGTCGGTATTGCCGCGCATGGAGTACTCGAGCTCGGATCCATGGGCCTTGACGGCGAAGGGGAGACCACACGCGTATCCGACCGGGCCCCCGAGCAGGACGTGGTTCGCGAAGACGACATCGGCGGGGAGATGGGCGCAGATCGCGGTCGCATTCAGGGCGACGTAGCGGTCACGCTCCCTGCTCGTGAAGTCCTGCAGGAGCTTCGCCTCGATCCCTTCGTAGTGGTCCAAGACAAAAACCGGTAGCAAGCCGCCGACGTTCGGGCGGAAGACTCGCGCACCGCCGAGGTCGTACTGCTCGGGGTGCGGCTCCTGGCAGATGACGACGACGTCATGTCCCGCTCGACTCCATTCGCGTGCCAGCGAACGCGTATAGACGTTCGAGCCGGTTCCGCCCAGGAGATACCCATGCCAGAGGACGATCCGCATCGGCGCAGCCTTTCAGACGGGTTGGACCGCTCGAGAGAAAGCTTCGGCCGGTTCCGCAGGGGAACCGTGCGTTCCCCTATGTGAGATAGAAGTACAAGGCGTAGAGCAGCTCGACCGCGGGATTCGACGTGTGCACGGCGACGTCCTGCGGGACGTCGAGTAGCGCCTCCGAGTAGTTGAAGATGATCCGGATTCCCGAGTCGACGAGGTCATTGGCAACCTTCTGCGCGCTGTCGGCAGGCACGGCGACGACACCGACGATGATGTTCTTGTCGTGCACGGCGCCTGCGAGGCTCGCGTAGTCGCTCACCGCCACGTGGCCGACGGGGCGGCCGACCTTCTCCGGATCGGTGTCGAACACGGCCGCGATGTTGATCCCGTGCTCTGCGAAGATCGGTGAGCTGGCAATTGCTTGCCCGAGCCGTCCGGCGCCGATGAGCGCGATGTTGTGCTGTCCCTGCGTCCGCAGGATCTTCCGGATCTCCCCGAGCAGGGAGTCGATGTTGTAGCCGACGCCCCTCTTCCCGAACTTGCCGAAGGCGGAGAGGTCGCGTCGGATCTGAGTGGCGTTGATGTTCGTGTAGTCCGACATCTCCTGCGAGGAAATGCGCTCCTTCCCCATCTTCTTCGCCTGCGTCAGCACCTGGAGATAGCGGGACAGGCGCGCGGCGACGCCGACCGTCAAGCGATCAGACACTCCTATCGGGCTCCTGGGGTCGACAGTTTGTGACAACCGCCAGCCGTTGTATCACGCCGCGACAAGCCGGTGCGCCGGTTAAGTTTGTGCGGCTAGTTTGCGACGAAACGCATCAGGATCCACGTAGTACACGAACGCGCGCTCGCCGTCGATCTCGACGACCGGCAGCCACGCGCGGTACTTCTTCTCCAGCCTGGGATCATTGCCGATGTCGATCTCCTCGAGCTCGAACGGCACCTCGAGGCGGATGGTGTCGAGCACGCCGCGCGCCCGTTCGCAGAGATGGCATCCCGCAGCGTGGTACAGCGTGACGTTCCGGGGAACCATGGTCCCCCGGGCTCTAGGGATAGATCCCGCGGGTCGTCGTCGCTTCGGCCACGCGCTCGACGGCGAGTCCGTACGCGGCAATGCGCATCGAGACGCTGCGGTTGTCGTGCAGTGCCCAGGTCTCGTTGAATGCCCGCGTGATGATGTCGTTGAGCTTCGCGTTTACCTCGGCCTCCTTCCAGAAGTACTCCTGAAGGCCTTGGACCCACTCGAAGTACGAGACGATGACTCCACCGGCATTTGCGAGGATGTCCGGCAGCACGAGCACGCCCTTGTCCTCGAGGATCTCGTCGGCGGTCGGGGTGATGGGCCCGTTCGCGCCTTCGACGATGATCTTCGCCTTGACGCTGTCCGCGTTTTCCGCCGTGATCACCTGCTCGAGCGCACACGGCGCCAGCACTTCGACGTCGAGCAAGAGCAGCTCTTCGTTCGTAATCGGGTCGGCGCCGCGGAAGCCTGCGAGCATCCCCGTCTCACGCTTGTGCGCGACAGCGGCCGGCACGTCGATCCCGTTCGGGTTGTACAGGCCCGAGGAGGAGTCAGAGACCGCGACGACCTTCGCGCCGTCCTCGCCGAGGAACCGGGCGAGGTAGGAGCCGACGTTGCCGAACCCCTGGACGGCGACAGTCGTTCCCGGTAGAGAAGCCTGTTGCTTGCGAACGGCTTCGCGCACGCAGTAGAGAGCACCGCGCGCGGTCGCCTCCTCCCGTCCGAGCGAGCCGCCGATCGTCAGTGGCTTGCCTGTCACGACACCGAGCACGGAGTGACCCTTGTTCATCGAGTACGTGTCGAAGATCCAGGCCATCACCCGCCCGTCGGTCCCGACGTCGGGCGCCGGGATGTCCTTCTCCGGACCGATCTCGTTGATGATCTCCGAGGTAAATCGCCGCGTCATACGCTGGAGCTCGCCCTCGGACATCGTCTTCGGGTTGCAGACGACGCCGCCCTTCGCACCGCCGAACGGGATGCCGGAGAGCGCACACTTCCAAGTCATCCACATCGCGAGCGCCTTGACCTCGTCGAGCGTGACGTCCGGGTGATAGCGGATTCCGCCTTTCGAAGGCCCACGCGCGACGTTGTGCGTGACGCGATAGCCCTCGAAGACACGCGTCGTCCCGTCGTCCGTGACGACGGGGATCGAGACGATCAGCGACTTCTTGCACTCCTGCAGGACGCTGACGAGGTTCGGGTCGATCACGAACGTCTGGGCGACCTTCCGCAGCTGTGACTTCGCAATCTCATAAGGGTTCTCGCGAAGGTGCGAGACGGGCGCGTCAACGGTGGTCAATTCGGCTCCTTTTTCCGCGCAAATGGGGACATTCTCCGCAGTCGGGCGAGTATATGAACTCTTACCTGATGGTAATGCGCAGAATCCGTGTTGTCGCCGGTCCGCCGTCTGTTCCCACAGCGATCAGCCTCAGCTGGTAACCGCCGGGCGCCAGAACCGCACCGTTTGGATCACGCCCCGTGACGCCAAACGAGTAGCGGCCCGGGAGCACGTCTCGCAGACGCGCGAGGAGGCCGATGCGCCCGCCGGCAGGGCTCCACAGCTCGAGGTCGAGCCGTGACAGCGGCCGCACGTCGGACGCGCCCTCGGACTGCGGCACCGAACCGGCGACCAACGTCAGCAGCGAGGGTGTCGCATCGGAGGGAGAGAACGAGCGGCTCGACAGATGCACAGACGCGAGCGCCGGCGCTACACGCGGCCCGAAGAGAATCGTCCAGGGCACACGCACCTCCGGGCCCGCGAGCGGCGTCAGCAGGAGCACGCCTTCGGCAGCGGCATGACCCTGCGGCTTGCTCGTTACTTGCGTGACGACGTGCACCCGCATCGCGCTCCCGGCGGCGAGCGCGAAGCTCTGCGGACTGACCGCGAACCGGACCGCAGCCGCCCCTTCCCGCAACACACTCGCCTCGGCCGACACGACCACGCGCCGCACCGAGACGTTTCGCACCTCGATCTCCTGCTCGCTGCGTCCGCCCCGCCGTTCGATTCGACCGAAGGCGAGCGTTCGTGGCGCAGCGGCAATCTCCGTCGCCGCGGCTCCGCCCACGTCCAGGAGACCTGCTCCCTGCGCGATCACCCGATCGTCCGGGAGCGGACGCGCGGAGCCAGCCAGAAGGCTCCCCAACGCCTCTGCGTCGAGATCGGGACGCGCTTGCGCGAGCAGCGCGGCGGCACCGGCGACGAGGGCTGCGGCTCCGCTCGTCCCGTTGATGGTTCCGTAACGCGCGGAACCGTCGGCATTCGCACCGGGCTCCGCGGTTTCGAGCGCGACTCCCGGCGCGACGAGCTCCGGTTTTACTCGTCCGTCGAAGGCGAGGCCGGTCGAAGAGAACGCGGCGACCCGACCTCGACTCGCGTTCGGGGTTGTGCGAGCAGAGCCGATCGACACTGTGACCGGGATCCCTCGCGCGAGTTGCGACAGGAGACGGTGCGCGACTCCCTCCGGGATGGAGACGGCCGGAATCGGGCCGCTCTCGTCGAACCCGATGCCTCCGGCCGGCAAGGCCGAGCCGTAGAAGAGGACCGCGACGGCCCCGGCTTGAGCGGCGTGCGCAACGGTCGAGGCGGGATCCGAGCCTGTCTTGACGAGCGAGGCGCGACCGGCGACGAGGCTCAGCCCCTTCCGGTCGAAGAAGTCCAGGAGCGGGACTGAGCCGGGCTGTTGCGCGGGAGCCGTCGTCTCGGCTCGAGGGACCCCGATCCCGACGTCGAGCGGGTGGGAAGGCCCGACGGCTCCGACGAGCGGCCGGAGCCCATCAAGGTCGACGTGGAGCGCCGCTCTCAGAACGACGTGCACCTGACCGAACCGTGGGCGGAGGTCGATCGCGCCTACGGTGAGCGAGTCTTCGGCACCCCCTGGCCCTCCGACGCTGCCATATGCCGGCCCTGCCAGGCCGTCGTTTCCGGCCGGGGCGACGACCAGGGTGTCGAGCCGGCTGGCCCCGGTGGCGGCGCGTTCGAGCGGCCCATCAGCAAAGGCGGCAAAGGGCTCGGCGACGCCTATCAACGCGATCCGCACCCCATCGTGCGCGTCGCCGTCGCCGTTCGGATCGACCGCGCGCTCGAGCCCGGCGAGGATCTGGTCGGTGCGTCCATAGACCGCCCAGTGTGCAGACGCGTCGCGCTGCCAACCGGCGACGCGGATCGGGAGAACCGTCGCGCCGGGCGCGACGCCCCGAAGCCCGTTCGGCCCGTCGTCACCGACAACCAGCCCTGTCAGCTGTGTGCCGTGCTGCTCGAGCTGCGCGGGCTCGTCGGGATTCGGAGCAGCCGTAGCCCCGGCATCGTCGCCAACGATGTCGATTCCCGGTGCGACGCGGCCGCGGAGGAAGGGGTGCGAACGGTCGACGCCTGTATCGAGGACCGCGACGGTGACGCCGCGTCCGTCCTGATCCGAGAGCGTGACGTCAGGTCGCTCGCCGAACATCAAGGAGGGCCGCGAGCTCGAGGAGATCGAAGCCGGATATGCAGCCCGTACCGGATAGACGCCTGCGACCTCGGGCGCGCGTTCCAGCAGGGCGATGCCGCGCGCGTCGAACGCAGCCGAGAAGCCGTTGATCGTTCGCGCGTAGCTGAATTCGGGCTGCACGAGGACGCCTTGAACACGCAGCCGCGCGATGAGAAGTCTTTGCGCCGAGAGTGCGGCCTGGGTCCACTGACGCTCTTCCTCGTCGGTTGCCAGACCGCCGACCTGGACGACCCGGTCCGCGAGCGCCGGCGCCTTGAGCACCACGATGACGCGCTGGCCGACGGCCACCCGAACCCGCTGGGCGCCGGCGAGCCCACGCCAGGTCGGCTCTGCGCCGGCGCCGGCTCCACCGCTCCGTCCCCCTACGGCGATGAGGACGGCCGTGACGGAGACCGCGACGGCCGCCAGTAGAACTAACGGCTCACGCGGACGACGCGTAGGCATCGAGCCCAAGATAGCCGGGATACGGGATCGGCTCCTGAAAGCGCGCGGCCGAAGCGATCATCGCCGCGTTGTCGGTGCAGAGCTCGAGCGGTGCGAGCGCAGCCTCCGGAAACGCAGCCCGGAGCTCGGAATTCGCAGCCACTCCGCCGACGATCGCGATCTTCTGTGCCGCTTGCTGCGCAGCAGCCTGATGTACCCGTTCGACGAGAGCGCGCACGATCGCATGCTGGTAACTGGCCGCGAGATCCGAGCGGCGCCGGTCGAGCTCGGCCGGCGAGAGGTCACGGACCGCGTAGAGCAACGATGTCTTCACTCCCGAAAAGGAGAAGTCAAGGCCCGGAACGCGCGCCACCGGGAACGCGTACGCATCCGGATCTCCTGACCGGGCAAGCCGGTCGATCTCGGCTCCGCCCGGGTAACCGAGCCCGAGCAGGCGCGCGCCTTTGTCAAAGGCCTCCCCGGCGGCATCGTCGAGTGTGGTTCCCAGGACCCGCGGCCGAACACCGCGTGCCGTCACGTCCAGCAGCATCGTGTGCCCGCCGCTTGCGAGCAGGCAGAGAAACGGCGGCTCGAGGGGAGCGGGCTCGAGATAGAGGGAGGCGACGTGCCCCTCTAGATGATCAACGGGCGCGAGTGGTAGACGCCGGGCCCATGCGAGCGCCTTCGCCACCGCAACGCCGACGAGCAATGCGCCGACCAAGCCGGGGCCGGCAGTCACCGCGACAAGCCGGACGTCGTCGAGCCTGGCCTTCGCCTCTGAGAGCGCATCACGCAGAACAGGAATGACGAGCTCTAGGTGGCGGCGCGACGCGACCTCCGGAACGACGCCGCCGTAACGCGCATGGAGGTCGGCCTGGGAAGAGACGACGTTCGCCAGGATGTGACCGTCCTGGGAAACGAGCGCAGCAGCCGTCTCGTCACAGGAAGTCTCGAGCCCGAGGACCAAACCTTCAGGCCGACGGCTGCTCGGGATCGCGCCACATGATCAGGGCGTCCTCACGGTTGTCCGTGTAGTAGCCGCGCCGGATCCCTCGCGCCTTGAAGCCCGCTTGCTCGTAGAGCCGAATCGCGACGTCGTTGGAGACGCGCACCTCGAGTGTGTAGCCGCGGCGCCCTTCTCCCGACGTCACCTCGAAGAGCCGCTCCAGCAGCGTCGCAGCGATCCGGCGTCGTCGATACTCCGGGGCCACAGCGAGATTCATGACGTGCCACGCGTCGACGTACCGCGAGATGATCAGGTAGCCGAGCAGGTCATCCGTCTCGGGATCGAACGCGCCCAGGGAGACGGATGAGGGCTTCGCCAGCTCGCCGGCGAACATCGACCGCGACCACGGGGTCGGATACGACGCTCGCTCGATCAACTCGATCGCGTTCAGATCGCGCAGCTCGAGGCGCCGGAAATCAACCCTGCTTGCGGTCGTGCTCATTTCCGCGTTTTATCAGCGTCGGGGATCCGTAGGTACAGCGGCTCGAGCTCCTCGACCGGCCCGAACTCCCGTGCCAGCTGCGCATGGAACCGGGCGCGCGGCAGGTGGCGCTCGTCCGAGTCAGGGGGGATCTCTGCGCCGGCGGCCTCGAGGAGTGAGCGATAGCGCACCGCTCCGCTCCCAACACACACTGTGCCACCGGCAAGCTCGAGGTCTTCCGGGGCTACGACGACCGGCTCCCCGGCGAGGGCGAATACCTCGCGACGGCGCGCATCTACGACGGGAAGAGCACCCGGCGCGCCGGCCGCGAGGGCGGCGAGGGTCGAGACCCCGGCCGCAGGAAGGTCGAGCGCCAGAGCGAGGCCGCGTGCGGTCGCCAGCCCCACCCGCACGCCCGTGAAGCTCCCGGGGCCGATCCCGACGGCCAACCCCTCGAGGTCGGCCGTGCGTGAACCGGCCTGACGGAGAAGCGCGTCGACATCCTCGAGCAGGGTGACCGCACGAGACACCCGTTCGCCGAGTACCTCACCGTCCAAGACGAGGGCGCTCGTCGCGACGTCAGTCGCCGTGTCGAAGGCGAGGATCAGCATCGACGTCAATCGTGACAAGCCGGACGCCTTCGCCGCCATGTTCGAGGTGGACGCGTGCACGCGGCGACGGGAGGACCCCCTCGCCCGCCTCGGGCCATTCGACGAAAACGATCGCATTGTCGAAGTACGGCTCGAGGTCGCCCCATTCGGCCTCGGAGACACCTCGGAAGCGAAAGAGGTCGAGGTGTGAGACGTCGAGGCGGCCTCGGTAACGGTGGCCGATCGTGAACGTCGGGCTCGTTACCGGGCCTTCGACGCCCAGCGCTCGACACGCTCCGCGCACGAACGTCGTCTTCCCGGATCCGAGCTCGCCCGAAACAGTCACGACGTCGCCGAGATGCAGATCCGCCGCGAGTTTCGCGGCGAGCTGCTCGGTCTCCGCCGGAGAGCGCGACTCGATCAGAACAGGCCGAGCTGCACTGCGGGCTCTGCGCTCACCGGTGCGACGAGCACAGGCTCGGGCGGAACGACCTCGCGACTCATCAGCTCTGGTAGACGCGCGAAGTCGGACTTCAGCACGTCGAGCATTCGGGGCGTATAGAGCGCGGCGGCGGGATGGTAGATCGGATAGAGCAGGACGCGGCGCCCGCCCAGGGTCGTCTCTTGTTCCTGTCCGTGCACGCGCGTAATGCCAGTCGGCCGGCCCGAGAGCAGCTTCGTCGCAAAGTTGCCGAGCGTCGCCACGACCCGCGGCTGGATCAACTCGATTTGCCGCCACAGGTGGCTTTCGCAGGCCTCGATCTCTTCCGGGAGCGGGTCTCGATTGCCGGGAGGCCTGCACTTGATGACGTTGCACACGTAGACGTCCGCACGCGTGAGGCCGATGTCGCCCAACAGCTGGTCGAGGAGCTTGCCGGCCGCGCCGACGAACGGAATCCCCTGCTTGTCTTCGTGGAAGCCGGGCGCCTCGCCCACGAACATGAGATCGGCATCGTGATCGCCGGACCCGAAAACCACCTGCGTGCGCCCCTGAGAGAGAGGACAGCGAGTGCAGCCGGCGACCTGATCCGCATAGGCCGCGAGGGACAGATCCCTCGAAACGGTGGCTTCCACGGCGGCCAGTTTAGAGGCGCTGCCGGACAGGTCGGAGACGCGTCCGACTTAGTGGCTCAGAGCCACTAAGTCAGTGCCCGCAGCCGCAGCTGCCGCCGCAGCAACCGTCGCCGCCGAACGCACCCGTCTGCCCGGAGCTCCCAGCCATCGCGAAGGTCGAGAGCTGCTTCGCCACCTTCGTCGCACCGCATTCCGGGCAGGACACCTGCATGTCCCCCCGGACGAGCTCCTCGAAGTGCGCCTCGCAGTTCATGCAGACGTACTCGTACATCGGCATCCCGGCCATCATTCTACGGCACCGGAGTTGGGCCGAAGGTTAGGCGGCAAAGCCGTCCTAACCTGAGGCTGAACTAACGCGGGCGGGGACGCGAAGCGCCACCGCCCGCGGACATCCGACATTTGCCAACCCGAGCCCAGACTTGAAGTGCGCGGGCTCCGCCCGCGCACGTTTTGCCGCGGAGCGGCCAATCCAGATCCGTGCGAAAGCGAAAGCTTTCGTACGGCTAATTTAGTACGTGCCTTTGACGCGGTGGCCGCCGAGTGTGCCTGTGACGGTGTCCTTCGAGAAACGCAGAGTCCCCGCCACTGCGGCTGGGCCCGCCACGCGGATCGTCCCCTTCCAGCCGACGGGAGGCCCGATGTTGACGATCGCGAGGTTGCCGGTCACCACGACTCCTGGGGCGATGCTGTAGCGCGTGAGCTTGAAGCCGTCTTTCGTAATCGCGAGCGTCCCGCCGTAGAGACCCCTGGGCTTGAAGCCCGTCGACGAGAACGCCGCCTGGAAGAAGGTCGCCTCGGCATCGCGCACCGCCTTGGAGGCAACGACGAGCGTGGAAGAGAGTGAGCGCCTGGTTGGTCGAGCCGGGAAGGCTCCGACGACCTTCGCGAGCGGCTGCACGCGAGGGCAGGCCGCGCGGGTCGGTGCGACGAGCGTGCCGAGAATCCACTGACGGACGGCGCTCTGGGAACACGCCGACGTATCGGACAACGGGGAGGTGACGCTGTGCCCGACGCCGGGCACGACGATCAGCCGTCCCTGTGGGAACGAGCTCAGGACGGCGAGCGCATTCGCCGTCGGCGTGCGGAGGTCGAAGCCGCCGCTGATAGCGAGAACCGGGACGTTCGGGAACGGTCCGGGCCCGAGCTCCGTGTTGCCCGACGGCGACGGCCATTGCTCGCAGAAGAACGCAGTTCCGATCCGGGCGGCCCAGTTCCCGAATCCGCCGAGAGCCCCTGGTGGCAGCGACCCGACGGCCGAGTCGATCGCCGCCCGGCGCTCGGCGGGCGGCGTGTTCGGGGACCAGGGGAACTGGCCATCGGCGCAGTTCGTAGCGGCGTTCAGGCCGAAGCTCAGGTCCTCGGCCCGCAGCGCGCTCGACGTCAGGTCGAGGTCGTAGATGCGAAGCAACGGCCTGATGTTTCCGGCGAGAGCAGCGTGCACTGCCGCGGGAGCTTCAGCCGCGAGACCGGGATTGAGATCCGCGTCGACCAGCATCGTCAGAAGCTGCTCGCCGTTCATGTCGACGTTCTTGAGTTTCCCGTTCGAGCCGATGATCTTGCCCTTGATCGGCTTTGCCTCGATCTTGTTCGCGAGCCGAACGAGATCCCCGGAGAAATTCGGTGTCGCCGCCTTGCAGATGCTCGCGCAGAAAGAGCTCAGCGTTCCGGGCATCTCGCTGAGGACGTTGCGGTCGAACGGGTCGGGGAAAGTCGTCGGAACGACGGAGTCGAGCACGAGCCGTTCGACCCGGTTCGGATGCGCCAGCGCGTAGGCGAGCGAGAGCTTGGTTCCGTATGACACTCCGAACAGGCCGATTCGATCGATCCCGAGTGCCGCACGAACCGACTCGATGTCCTCCGCGTGGTCTCGCGTTGCGTAGAAGACGCGCTGAGGCCCGATGATTCCCGCACATTCGGCCGCAAGTGCCGCGTCCTGCTCGGCAGTTGCGATGACGCTGGCTTGCAGTCGGGGGCAATCGATCAGGTTCGATTTCCCCGTGCCGCGATTGTCGAAGGCGACGAACGTGTAGCCCGGGAACATGAAGCGCATCAGGTCTCGGTTGAGTCCCGGGCTGAGGTCGAATGCCTCGGAGGAGCCCTGTCCAGGGCCTCCCGCAATGAGGAACATGACCCCTCGGACTGCGCCGTCCGCAGGCAGCACCTCGACGTGCAGTGGGATCGTTCCCGGGATCACACCGGCGCGATCGAGCGGGACGTCCACGGTGCCGCACTGAACTCCGCCCGTTTTGCAAGGAGTCAGCGCGATTGATGCGCGCGCCTGGCCGGGCACGGCCATGGCGGCGACGACCGCGAGCCCCAGCAGAAGGCGAAGACGCACGAGGCACGCCAGGGTACCAGCACCGGTGTACCCTTCCGATTGCCCGGTATCCGATCCGGAACTGGAGCTCAACGTGTTCGACACAGTCCAGGTCATCGGCTCAGGCCGCGTCGGCTCGGCCGTCGCCGCCCGCTTGCGCGAGAGGCAGCTGGCTCTACGAGACGACGCCGAGCTCGTCCTGCTCTGCGTTCCCGACGGCGCCATCGCAGAGGTCGCCCGAGTGATCGAGCCGGGGCCGTGGATCGCCCATGTGTCCGGCGCGACCACGCTGGTCGCCCTCGATCCCCACGAGCGCCGTTTCTCAGTTCATCCGCTGCAGACGTTCACCCGAGAGCGCGGCCCCGAGCAGCTCGACGGCGCCTGGGCTGCCGTAACCGCCGAGACCGAATCCGCGCGCGAACGGGGCTTTTGGCTCGCGCACACGCTCGGCCTCAGGCCCTTCGAGCTCGCCGATGCGGAGCGCCCCCTCTACCACGCGGGTGCAGCAATCGCGTCCAACTACCTCGTCACTTTGCACGAGGTCGCCTCGGAGCTCTTTCGCGCCGCAGGTGCACCTCCCGAGGCCCTCGTCCCGCTCATGCGTCGGACGATCGACAACGGCTTCGAGCTTACGGGGCCCATCTCCCGTGGGGACTGGGACACGGTCGAGCGGCACCGAAGGGCGATCCGCGATGTCAAGCCCGAGCTGGAGCCGCTGTACGACGTGCTCGCGGAAGCGACGGCGAGATGAAAGCCGTGCGCACGATCCGCGAAGTGCGCTCGTCGCTCCAGGGAGCTGGCCGCATCGGGCTCGTGCCGACGATGGGCGCCTTCCACGAGGGGCATCTCTCCCTCTTCCGCGCCGCCCGAGCCGAGTGCGACGTGGTCGTCGTGTCGCTCTTTGTCAACCCCACCCAGTTCGGCTCGGACGACGACCTCGCGCTTTACCCGCGTGACGAGGCGCACGACGCGCGCCTGGCGGAGGAAGCGGGGGTCGACCTCCTGTTCGTCCCCGAGCCCGGCGAGCTCTACCCGGATGGATTCGATACGTGGGTCGAGATCGGGGAAACCGGCGCCGAGGGCGCCGCACGCCCTGGTCACTTCCGCGGGGTCGCGACCATCTGCCTGAAGCTGTTCAACATCGTCCGCCCGGAGATCGCCTACTTCGGCCAGAAGGACGCACAGCAGGCGGCCCTGCTGCGCCGGATGGTCGGTGACCTCGATCTCGAGGTCGAGCTCCGCGTGCTCCCCATCGTCCGCGATGAGGACGGGCTCGCCCTCTCATCCCGCAACGCCCATCTCTCGCGCGAGGAGCGCGAGCGCGCTCTGGCCCTGCCGCGTGCGCTCGAGGCCGGCCGCTCGGCCCATGCACGCGGGTCCGATCCCGTTGCTGCGACACGCGCCGCGCTCAACGGCCTGGCGCCCGACTACGTCGAGGTGCTCGACCTCGACGGCGCGACCGTCCTCGCCGCTGCCGCTCGCGTCGGCTCGACCCGACTCATCGACAACGTCATCCTCGACAAGGAGAGTTGAATTGACGACCCGCCCCCGAAAGCCTGCCCCGAACACGCCCGCGCCTGGCAAGCTGCCACTCCCCGAGCTTGACGAGCTCAAGCAGCGCGGAGAGAAGATCGCAATGGTGACGGCCTACGATGCGCCGAGCGGCCGGCTCGCTGACGAGGCCGGCGTCGACATCATCCTCGTCGGCGACTCCGCCGCGATGGTCGTCCTCGGCTACGACTCGACCGTTCCGGCATCCATGGACGAGATGGTGATGCTGACCCGCGCAGTGACGCGAGGCGCCCGGCGTCCGCTGGTGATCGCAGACATGCCCTTCGGCTCCTTTCAGATCTCCGACGAGGCCGCGCTGGAGAATGCGATTCGCTTCGTCAAGGATGCCGGCGCCGACGGTGTCAAGCTCGAAGGTGCCGGTCCAACGCTTTCGCGTGTTCGAGCGCTCGTCGGTGCAGGTATCCCGGTGATGGGGCACATCGGCCTGACGCCGCAGTCCGCGACGATGCTCGGCGGCTTCAAGGCCCAAGGCCGTTCGGCCGAGAGGGCGCGTCAGCTCCTGGCGGATGCACGTGAGCTCGAAGCAGCCGGTTGCTTCTCGCTTGTGCTCGAGGCCGTTCCGGCGCCGGTCGCGAAGCAGATCACGTCGACGCTCTCGATCCCGACGATCGGAATCGGCGCGGGCGTCGACTGCGACGGACAGGTCCTGGTCTGGCATGACCTCCTCGGGCTCTATGCGGGTCACGCGCCGCGGTTCGTCAAGCAGTACGCGAACCTCGCGCCCGAGATCAGGGCAGCGCTCGAACGGTTCGTCGGCGAGGTACGCAGCGGCGCGTTCCCGGAGACACAGCACACCTACGCCATGACGGAGGAAGAGCTCGCAGTTTTCTCAGAAGCGACTGTGAAGTAGCTCAGACGGCGTAGAGCACGCTCACCGCGACCGCTAGGGCGGCTGCGATCGCCGCCGCGATCGCCACGCCTGCGACCGAGCGGGCCAAGCTCCAGCCGTGCACGGTGCGGACACCGATCACGAGCAACACCAGCGCCCAGACCACAAACACGTAGAAAACCCAGGCCAAAGCCTCACCGACCCCGCGACCATCGGCGCCGCCGGTGCGGAACAGATCGCTCCCGTAGATCGCGATCCGGAGCGGCCAGTAGACGAAGAGCGCAAGTGCGATCGGCGTTGCCGCGAATGCGAGCAAGTGCCGGGCCCGCCGGAAGCTGCCCCGGCCACCGAGGCGCCGCAGTGATACATGGAGGACCTTGCCGACGACGAAGTAGAGCCCGAAGCCGTAGAGGCCGCCGGCGAGAAACGCCCAGACGGCCACGAGCGAGCCGTCGATCTCGACGTCGTCGAGAAGCCTGCTGGCGACCGTGGTGGCGAGAACTCCTGCGATGCCCCCGAGCCAGACGATCGCGCCGGCCGCGTCTTGACGTGCCTCAGCTACCTCGTCCGAGTCGTCCCGTAGGGCGGCAAAGACCGGCCGAGGGCTTTGCAGCACGAGTAGGGCGCGCAGGAACCACGCCTTCTGGTCGGTGCGTGATTCGGCTGGTGCGAGGGTGCTCAAGCTTCAGGGCTCAAGCAGCCGCCCATCGGCGTCGCTTGCGACGCCGATCTCAAAGACTTTGTGGCTCTGAGCCACTTGCGGTAGGACTTGCGGGCTCTGCCCGCGAGTCCGAATAAACCAGCGTCTGGAAGAACCGCCATGACGAAGCGTCTCAAGCCGCGGCGACTGCGGCCTTCGGGAGCACATGCCGGAGGAACTCGCCCGTGAAGGAAGCGTCGACCTCCGCCACGTCCTCCGGCGTCCCGGTGGCCACGATCTCCCCGCCGGCTTCCCCGCCCTCCGGGCCGAGGTCGATGATCCAGTCGGCCTGCTTGATCACGTCGAGGTTGTGCTCGATCACGAGCACTGTGTTCCCCGAATCCACCAACCGGTGCAGCACGTCGAGCAGCTTCTCGATGTCGGCGAAATGCAAGCCGGTCGTCGGCTCGTCGAGGATGTAGAGCGTCTTGCCGGTCGCGATCTTCGAGAGCTCCGACGAGAGCTTGACGCGCTGCGCTTCGCCGCCCGAAAGGGTCGTCGCCGGCTGGCCGAGCTTGATGTAGTCGAGACCGACGTCGTGCAGCGTCTGCAGCCGCCGGCGCAGCTTCGGGATCTTGGCGAAGAACTGCAGCGCCTCCTCGACTGACATCTCGAGCACGTCCGCGATCGACCTGCCCTTGAAGCGCACCTCGAGCGTCTCACGGTTGTACCTCGCCCCCTTGCAGGTCTCACAAGGCACGTAAACGTCGGGCAGGAAGTGCATCTCGATCTTGATCTGACCGTCGCCCTTGCAGGTCTCGCAGCGGCCACCGCGCACGTTGAACGAGAACCGTCCCGGCTTGTAGCCGCGCACCTTGGCCTCGGGTGTCATCGAATACAGCTCCCGGATGTGATCGAACAGCTTGGTGTACGTCGCCGGGTTCGAGCGCGGCGTGCGGCCGATCGGAGACTGGTCGATGTCGATCACCTTGTCGTAGCACTCGATGCCTTCGCAAGCTGCATGGTCACCGGGCTTCGTCCGCATACGGTGCAGCCGGTTGGCGAGCGCTTTGTAGACGATCTCGTTCACGAGCGTCGACTTCCCCGATCCCGACACGCCCGTGACGCACACGAACTTACCGACTGGGAACTCGACGTCGATGTCCTTGAGGTTGTGCATCGAGGCGCCGCGCACCCAGAACGACCCGTTGTCGTCCGTGCGGCGCTCGGGCACCGCGATCACACGCGCACGTGACAGGAACTGGCCGGTGACGGAGCTCTTGTTGCGCTCGACCTTCGTCGCCGGTCCCTCCGCGACGACGTGGCCGCCGTGCTCGCCTGCGCCCGGCCCCATGTCGACGAGCCAGTCGGACGAACGCATCATCTGCTCGTCGTGCTCGACCACGAGGACCGTGTTCCCAAGGTCGCGCAACCGTTCGAGCGTTCCGATCAGCTTGTCGTTGTCTCGCTGGTGCAGGCCGATCGACGGCTCATCGAGGATGTAGAGAACGCCGACGAGCTGCGAGCCGATCTGCGTCGCGAGCCGCAGCCGCTGCGCTTCGCCCCCGGAGAGCGTCGCCGCAGCGCGGTCGAGCTGCAGGTACCCGACGCCGACGTTGTCGAGGAAGGTAAGCCGCTCACGGATCTCCTTCACGATCCTTGCTCCGATCAGCCGCTCGGTCTCGGTGAGATCGAGCTCGTCGAGGAACTCGAGCGCGCGTGTCACTGACATTTGCGTGAACTCGTGGATGTTCTTCCCGCCAACCGTGACCGCAAGCACCTCGGGCTTGAGACGCGCGCCCTTGCAGACCGGACAGGGCCTGAACGACATGTACTCCTCGATCCGCTCGCGCTGATTCGACGAATCCGTGTCGCGGTAGCGGCGCTGCAGGCTCGGGATGATCCCCTCGAAGGCGAGCATGTACGAACGCTTTCGGCCCATGCGGTTCCTGTAGCTGATGTAGACCCGCTCACCGTCGGTGCCGTAGAGGAAGAGATCCTGCTCCTCTTCACTCAGGCTCTCCCACGGCTCGTCGAGCGGGATCTCGTAGCGGTCGGCGATCGCCTGGATCACCGATTCGTAGAAGCCCGAGTTCCCGACCGACCATGGCACGAGCGCTCCCTCCGAGATCGAGATCGTCGGATCCGGAACGAGCAGGTCGGGATCGATCTCCTGCTGGGCGCCGAGACCCGTGCAGCGTGGACAGGCGCCATGCGGTGAGTTGAAAGAAAAGATCCTCGGCTGCAGCTCCGGCAGCGAGACACCGTGATCGGGGCACGCGAACTTCTCGCTGAAGAGGAGTGAGCGGTCTTCGTCCACAAGGTCGATTCCCACCAGTCCGTCCGCGAGCTGGGCTGCCGTCTCCACCGACTGGGCGAGACGCGTCCGCAGGTCCGGTTTCATCGTCAGCCGGTCGACGACGACCTCGATCGTGTGCTTGAACTTCTTGTCGAGCGTGATCTCGTCCTCGAGGAGACGCTGCTCCCCGTCCACCTTCACCCGTGTGAACCCTTCGCCTCGGAGCTCATCGAAGACGTCCTTGTACTCCCCCTTGCGGTCCCGAACCACGGGAGCGTTGACAGTGAACTTCGTCCGTTCCGGGAGCTGCAAGATCTGGTCGACGATCGACTCCTGGCTCTGGCCGGAGATTGGCTTCCCGCAAATCGGACAATGTGGCCGCCCGACTCGCGCGAAGAGCAGGCGGAGGTAGTCGTAGATCTCCGTCACCGTGCCGACGGTGGAGCGCGGGTTCCGGGAGGTGGTCTTCTGGTCGATCGAGATCGCGGGCGAGAGGCCGTCGATCGAATCGACGTCCGGCTTCTCCATCATCTGGAGGAATTGGCGCGCGTAGGCGGAGAGGCTCTCGACGTAGCGCCTCTGACCCTCCGCATAGATGGTGTCGAAGGCGAGAGAGGACTTCCCGGAGCCGGACAGGCCCGTAATGCAGATCAGCTTGTTCCGCGGCAGGCGGACGGTGATGTCCTTGAGGTTGTGCTCCCGGGCGCCGTGAACGACGAGCTCTTCCTGAGCCATAACCTGCCCAGTCTAGCCCCGGGGATCGGATCGAACAAGTGTTCGTTCAAGGGCCAGAAACCCGCGCCGGCTCAGCCGCTGAGGCGCTCGACCAGCCCGTAGACCCGACGCGGTTCGGGCACGTATTCGATCTCCAATTCGCCCGCCACGATCGTCCCGTACCCGAGCAGCCGTCCGAGCAGGCTCTGCTCGATCTCGACCGCACCGAGACGTGACAGACGCACGGCCGCCGCCCGCTTTCGCAAGGTGCCGTGGACGACGAACAGCTTCTCCGTCGTGAGGACGACGCGGGTCCGCTCCCACTCCCAGACGGCCCGCAGCGCGATAGCGGCCCCTGCCGCCTGCAGGACCACGCCAGCGATGGATGCGGGCCAGCCGATCGCCATCAGTCCGAGGCCCACTGCTGCCAGGCCGAGGGCACGCGCGAAGGACCCGGCAAGCACGATCGCATGCCGTCGCTCTTCGAGACAGACCTTCTCCCAGTCCGAGTTCACCACCGCTTGCGGGTTTCGCCGGGCGGCGACAGATCCCTAGGTGTGAGCTAAACGCTGCGGGACAGCAGAGTCGGCCTCAGGCCTTGCGCCACCGTCCGAAGACGAGGCCGCCCAGGGTGAAGCCCAGACCGAAGGTGCCGAGCGAGAACCCCCCAATGGCGAGAGCCTTGCGCCAGGTCGAAAGCCGCTGCCAGCGACCGAGCGCTTCCCGTTCCTCCGTCGTCAGAGGCTCGCCCCGGCGCTGTTTTCGGATCGCTCCGCCCGCTCGGAGACCGAGATAGAGGTCGTCGAAGATCTCGGCAGATTCTTCGGTCACGCGAGTCAGTCTATAGCCTGCCCCGGCCGTGCTTACACGCGTTTTACACCTGTCGGACCTGCATTACGGCGCTGGAAACGACGAGGCGATCGAGCACGGTACACCCGTCCTCGTCGAACGTTTCGAGCCCGAGTTGATCGTCGCAAGCGGAGACCTGAGCCACCGCGGACGGGCCGACCAGATCGGCCGCGCCTCCGACTTTCTGCGCTCTCTCGGCCCCCCCGTTCTTGCCGTCCCGGGCAACCATGACCTCCCGTATTCCTTCCCCGCGCGCTTCACGAGCCCGTTCCGCCGCTTCGAGAGGGAGTGGGAGACGGCCGAGCCGACCTACTCCTCCGACGGACTGCACACGGTCGGGCTCAACTCCGTCCGGCCATGGCGGCATCAGTCCGGCGGGATCCGGAGCTCACAGCTCGCTCGCGCAACGAAGCGACTCCGTGAGGGGCCACCAGACGCCTTCCGCATCGTCGTCCTGCACCACCACCTGATCGGTGCGCCGTGGCGCTCGCACAAGAAGCCGGTCGCCCGCCGCAACCACGTCCTGTCCTCGCTCGTCGCGGCCGGGGCGGATCTCATTCTCGCGGGGCACATCCACCAGGCCGCCGTCAGCGAGCGGAAGGAGTTCGAGATCGTTCGCAGCGGGACTCGGACCGTCGTCGTCTCGATCGCACCCGGGCTCGGCCAGCCGCGGCCGAGACGGCAAGGGGAGGCGCGCGGCCTGCACGTCTACGAGATCGGGGAAACCTCGCTGCGTGTGGAGACCTTTGTCTGGAGCGACTCAGAGTGGGCGCTGACGGCCGAGCGCGTGTTCCCGAGGGAGCAGGCCTTTGCACGGGAGGTCGTGCCGACGGAATCGGCGCGACCTCCTCGCGAGCCCGCCTAGATCAGGTGCGCGCCGTCATGCCACGGCCACCGAAGAAGCGGCCGACCAGCGCAACAAGGATCACCGCCACGATGATTCCGACGATGAACTCGAGGACGCCGCTACTGAAGATCAGACCGGCAATGACAAGCGACGCAATGCCGATCAGGATCGTCAGGATCCAGCCCATCGGGTCACGACCCGGATGGAACAGGCGCCCCAGCCCACCGACGATCGCGCCAACGATGATCAACCAGATCCAGTGCATTGCGCTTGCGTCCCCCCTTCGCGTCCCCCCTTCGCCGAGAAGGGAAACCTATTTCTGCGCAAGCTGGTCTTTCTTCGACTCGTACTCCTCGTCCGTCAGGATCCCCGCCTCGTGGAGGTCGCTCAGCTTCTTGAGCTGATTCGTGACGGAGTCGGAGTCGGGGCGTGATTGCTGGTACTGACGCGTCAGGTCTTCGAACTGTTGCCTGCGCTGGCGAAAACGGTCCATTCCGAAGCCACGCTCCGGAAACGTGTGGGCTCCTGGTCCGGTGATCGGCCGCTTCTGGACGAAGCGCCGGTAGGCGACGACCAGCAGGATCGCGACGAAGAAGCCGGTGAAGGACACCGCCGTCGTCGCGTTCCAACCCCAGATCGCGGCCGCAAGCGCACCCCCACCCCACGAGCCCACCAAGCCGATCGCCACCGTCAGCCACACAGGCATCGGATCCGGCCCCGGCACAGCCAAGCGTGCCAATCCCCCGGTGATGAAGCCGAGGATCATGATCGCAATGACGGAGCCCAGCACTTACTTGAAGTCTAGGCAGGTGCCTGGGCGGCCGCGACGAGCTCGCGCCGTAGCTCCTTGATCTCGTCCCGGAGTTTTGCGGCGTACTCGAACCTGAGCTCCTCGGCTGCGGCGAACATCTCCTCCTCGAGCTCGATGACCAGCTTCTCGAGCTCGCTCGGCGCCATCCCCTCGATCTCCTTGCGTCCGCGCCGTCGCTTCGTGGACGGGACCGTAGGCGACTCGAGCGACAGGAACTCGGCAATGTCGGAGACGCCCTTCACGATGGTTTCAGGCGTGATCCCGTGCTCTTCGTTGTAGGCGAGCTGGATCGAGCGGCGCCGGTTGGTCTCGTCCATCGCTTCCGAGATTGCCTGCGTGATCTTGTCGGCGTAAAGCAGAACCTTGCCGTTGACGTTGCGCGCGGCACGCCCGATCGTCTGGATCAGCGACGTGCGCCCACGCAGGAAACCCTCCTTGTCGGCGTCGAGCACGGCAACGAGCGAGACCTCGGGCAGGTCGAGCCCCTCGCGCAG
>Ga0070698_100001623_pt1 | contig 25049 bp, 23 predicted proteins | sample KBSK1502metaG_FD_65477 | JGI IMG/M metagenome (GOLD analysis project Ga0070698, IMG submission 65477) | Corn, switchgrass and miscanthus rhizosphere microbial communities from Kellogg Biological Station, Michigan, USA - KBS K1-50-2 metaG | ecosystem: Host-associated > Plants > Roots >... | reverse complement strand
TGCCGGCCACGTCACCGCTGCCGACGAACGCGCTGGTCGTCGTGGTGAACAGCACCTGGCCGCTGCCGGCGGCCATCGCGAACGCCGGGCTGGCCACGGCGTCCGGAGTCGGCAGCGCGACGCCGTTGGCGCCGGCCGCGCTCATCTGGATCAGGAAGTGGTGACCTGCGGGCACGATGCCGGTCAGGGCGTACGGCACCACGGCGGCCGTGCCACCGGAGCTGCGGTACTGGATGGCCGTGCCGGCCAGGCTGATGGGAGCGGCGGTCGGGTTGTAGAGCTCGACGAAGTCGGCGGTGTACGTCGCACCGGCGTTGCCGCCCGCGCCGTACACCTCACTGATGACCAGGCCGGTGCCGGCGATGTTGGCCGAGGCCGGCAGGGCCGGCAGCACGAGCGGAGCAGTGAAAAGAGAGAGACCAGCGGCCAACGCGAGCGCGCGTGCGCGCCGGCGTCCCCGAGAAGGCGAGGCAGACAACGAAAGACCTTTCGGCATACCCGAGACACAACGTGTGATGCGCCACACTAAACCGGGATAGACCGAAGAAATCACCCGTGAAGGTGAAGATTTGGCAACGACGAGCGTTCGGTTCGGCGATGGACCGGACTACTTGACGACCGTGACCACGGACGAGCCCGTGGCCGACTCGGCGAACCCGTCACCGAGGTAGGTGACCCGCAAGGTCTGGTCCCCCGGCTGCTTGAAGCCCGGGAGCGTGAACGTCGCGCTGCCGCCGACCAGGGTGGCGGTCCACGACGACGAGCCCGAGGAGAGGGTGACCGGCCCGGTGGGGGTGAACCCGACCGCGGTGAGCGTCACGGTCACCTGCGGCTTGGTCTTGTGCACCTTGATCACCGACGGCGAGGAGGACACGCTGATCGTCGGGTGCTGCTTCACCACGTTGATGCTGGTCTGGGCGTCGCTGCCGAGGACGGTGCCGTCGCCGGCGTACACCGCGCCGACGGAGACGTTGCCGACGGTCGTGAACGAGCCGAGGTTGATGGTCACCGACCCGTTCGCGTCGAGGTCCCCGCTGCCCACCGACGTGCCGTCGACGAAGAACTGAATGGAGCCGGTCGGCGTGGCACCAGGGGCGGACACGGTGGCGGTCGCAGTCGCACTTCCCGTGAAGACCTCGACGGTGCCGGGTGACAGCTCGATCGACACCGTGGAGGCAACCGGGGCGGCGGTCTCGGCGTACGCCGAGGAGGGGACGGCAGTGAAGGCGGTGGCGGCAGCCACGACGGCGATGAGGCCGGTGACGGCGCGGCGGCGCACGAGCATGGCGAACTCCGGGGGTCTGGGAGGGGCTCCCGGCCGTCGGTAACGGCACGGTCCAACGCCGTCAATGTATTGAGACTGACCCGGCTACGTGGGCGACTTCGGGGAAATTGCGGACCCCCGGGTCAACTGGTTTAGACAGGCCCGGAGGGCACGCTGCGGTGCTGCCGCCAGAAGATCCGGAAGAACTCATAGCCCGACCACATCGTCATCGCCACGGCAGCGGCGAGCATCACCTGGCTGAGGTAGAACACGACCTCACCCAGCGTGCCCCACGCGTGGTCGTGCGCGACCAGCGGAAAGGACAGCCAGGCCAGCGACCCGGACTGCAGCACCGTCTTGATCTTGCCGCTCTGCGCGGCGGCGATCACCACGTCCTTGGCGACCGAGAGCCGCAGCAGGGTGATGCTCCATTCGCGCAGCAGGACCAGGATCGTGACCCACCACCAGACGTCGCCGACGATCGAGAGACCGATGAAGGCCATGCCCGTCATCGCCTTGTCGGCAATGGGATCCGCGATCTTGCCGAAGTCGGTGATCAGGTTGCGCTTGCGGGCGATGTCGCCGTCGATCTTGTCGGTGGCCATCCCGAGGATGAAGATCGTGGCGGCGATGCACCGCCATCCGATCGAGTCGCCGCCGTCCTGCAGCAGGGCTAAGCCGAAGAACGGCACCATCACGATCCGCAGCGCGGTGAGGGCGTTGGGGAGGTTCCAGTTGCTCGGCTTGGCGCCCGCCTGCGGGTCCGTCACGAGGGCGCTCCGACCGGCACTGCGATCAGGTCGACTCCGTCGGTCCCGGTGACGACCGCCGTGATCAGGTCACCGACGTGTCCGGCGGGGCCGATGATCGTGGTGGTGCCGTCGACCTCGGGGCCCTGGTGAGCAGCCCGGCCTTCGACTCGATCACCGTCGAGCGACTCCACGAGCACCGTGACGGTCTCGCCGATCCGTTCCTCGGCTCGCTGGGAGTTCAGCTCCTCGACGAGCGCCTGCACGTGCTCGGTGCGCTCGCGGATCGTGTCGTCGTCGAGCTTGCCGTCGTACGACGCAGCCTCGGTGCCGTCCTCGTCGGAATAGCCGAAGACCCCGGTGACATCCATCCGTGAGGCCTCGAGGAAGTCGCAGAGGGTCTGCAGGTCGTCCTCGGTCTCGCCGGGGAAGCCGACGATCACGTTGCTGCGCACGCCAGCCTCGGGCGCGAGGGTGCGGATCGACTCGAGCAGCCCCAGGAAGCTGTCGGGGTCGCCGAACCGGCGCATCCGGCGCAGCACCGTGGCGCTGGCGTGCTGGAAGCTCAGATCGAAGTAGGGCACGACGCCCGGCGTCGAGGCGATCGCCTCGATCAGTCCGGGACGCGTCTCGGCAGGCTGCAGGTAGGACACCCGGACCCGCTCGACCCCGTCGATGCCGGCCAGCTCGGGCAGCAGCGTCTCGAGCAGGCGCAGGTCGCCGAGGTCCTTGCCGTACGACGTGGAGTTCTCGCTGACCAGGAAGAGCTCCTTGACCCCCTCTGCGGCCAGCCAGCGGGCCTCCTGGACCACGTCGGAGGGACGACGGCTGACGAAGGATCCGCGGAAGCTCGGGATCGCGCAGAACGAGCAGCGGCGGTCGCAACCGCTGGCCAGCTTCAGTGGCGCCATCGGGCCGCCGTCGAGACGACGGCGGACGGTGCGGGGCCCGGTCGCCGGAGCACCGGTGCCGAGCTCGTCGACCCCGTGACCCGGCACCGACACGGCGCTGGCGTCGCGGTCCACCGGCGAGATCGCGAGCAGCTTGCGTCGGTCCTGGGGAGTGTGCGCGTGGTGGGTCTCCCCCGCCACGATCGAACGCAGTCGGGCAGCGATGTCGGGATAGTCGTCGAAACCGAGGATGGCGTCGGCCTCCGGCAGCGACTCGGCAAGGTCCTTGCCGTAGCGCTCGGCCAGGCAGCCGACCGCGACGACCGCCCGGGCATGGCCGGTCACCTTCAGGTCGGCAGCCTGGAGCAGGGTGTCGACGGAGTCCTTCTTGGCGGCCTCGACGAAGCCGCAGGTGTTGACCACCACGGTGTCGGCGTCCTCGGGGTCAGCCACCAGCCGGAAGCCACCGGCTTCGAGGCGGCCGGCCAGCTCCTCGGAATCGACCTCGTTGCGGGCGCACCCGAGGGTCACGAGGGCGACGCTCAACGGCGCGGTCTGGAGGTCGGTCGGAGTCGTCGTCATGATCGCCGCCCAGTATCGCGCACGAACCCCCAGAGGGCGGATTCTCCGATCCGCCCGCAACAGGCAGCGGCGCTCAGCGTTCGTCCCAGCGGCTGTAGCCGGCCGCCCGGGCCGCCTCCTCGGTCTCGAACCAGGAATCCGCCCGGACCCGCGCGTAGTAGGGCGATTCGGTGGTGTGGAACAGCATCGTCGCCTCGTTGCCCTTGATGACCGGAGCTGCGGCCACCACCGGTTCCTCGACGGGCTCCTCAGGCTGTGTCTCAGGCTGTGTCTCGGGAACGGGCTCGACCCGGCGCCGCCGAGACCGCCACCAGCGGATCAACGTGCCACGAACGTGCTGGTCGACGCCTCACCCGACTGGCCGAGCGTGCCATGGTCACGCCCGTCGACGACGGCCGTGACGGCGCCACCGTCGGTGCTGCTTGCCCTGACCGGTGGGACCAGGTGCTTGCGCACCACCTGGCCGGCCTCCACGTCACCGGAGAAGCTGATCTCGCCTCGACCGTCGCGCACCACGAGGTGCGCGGGACCGGTGGCGGTGAACACCGCGAGCACCGGCGACGCGACGGCCTGCGGGTGGTGCGGTGCCGGCGACCCGAACGTGGGCGCGTCCCGGGTGATCTGGTGCGGCTCGGCCATCACCAGGCGAGCGAGCGACCACGCCAGGATCAGCGCCATCACCACGCCGATCATCAAGGTCCAGTTCGGCCCTCCGCGCATCGCCCGAATGCTGCCGTGCATGCCGGTGGCGAGCTCGGCCTCGAACACCCGGCGCGGGTTGATCGGGGCGTCGGCGTACCTCTCGTCGTACGACGAGAGCAGCGGCGCCACGTCTACGCCGAGCACCCGGGCCAGGGTGCGCAGGTGGCCGCGTGCGTAGAAGTCGCCACCACACGGCGCGAAGTCGTCGACCTCGATCGACTCGATGACGTGCGGGCGGATCCGGGTGCGGTCGGCAAGCTGGTCGACGGTGAGGCCGATCCGGGTGCGCGCGGCGGCGAGCTCCGGGCCGATGACGGGATCAGCCGCAGGCTCGGCAGCGAACTCGTCGATCACCAGCGGCTCGACGCTGTCGCGGGCCCGGGCGATCGGACGCACCCGGCTGCCCCAGGCCACGGTGTCCTCGACCAGGTTGACGCTGCCGTGCCGGCGGAGCTCGCGAGCCTCCGGGAGGTCGCGTCGGGCCGCGTCGTCGTCCCGGGCCGGGTCGAGTGCGGCAGCGCCGCGCACCACGTCACGGGTGACCTCGGCGCGGCTCCCCGCCCGGGTCTCGCGCAGCGGGGCGGGCGTCGCGCTGGCCGTGATCGCGGGCAGCGGCACCGTGTCCTCGTCGGCGGTCGCGCCGTCCGAGGCCCGCACGATGCGCGGCAGACGCGCGGCGATGCCGTCGATGACGGCCGCCATCGCGGGCCGGGGGTCGCGCAACCTCAGGGCACGCGCGGGGGGCTCCGGCTCGGGCTCGTCGACGAGGTCGACCTCGTCCTGCTCGGGCAGGGTGAACGGCTGCACTTCGACGACGACAGCCGAGCCACCCGAGAGCGCGCTCAGCGCAGCGGTGAGGTCACCGTCGGCGCCGGCGACGCGGGTGCTCACCCCGAGGGGGACGACCAGTGCGGTGCCGAAGAAGGCGTTGTTCAGGGCGCTGGCGCGGCGACCGCTGGCATCGAGCTCGGCGAGCGCCTTGGCAGGGTTGCGAGGCTCGAGCACCAGCCGTCCGTCGCGCACGAGGCCGCGACGCGGCGTGTGCTGGACGGAGGCGAGCGCGCCCCACGGGAGGCCACGCCAGGTCCGGCCCAGCCGGATCCGCACCCCCTGGGCGTCGGCCACGAGGAGCGGCGTCCGGGCGTCGACGAACGAGCGCAGGTAGACCGCTGCCACCACGCCCATCACGGCGAACAGCAGCCAGTCGAGCACCGCTCCGCTGTGGGTGGCCCGGCTCAAGTACGCGATGGCCACGGCGGACGCGCCGGCGCCGATCACCGCGGCGAGGCCACCGTTGCGGCGTACCTCGACGGCGTCGGGAGCGAGCGCGAGCGGTTCCCCCGCGGCGTCCTCAGTGGTGTGGTCGAAGACTTCTGCCGTGTTCACAACTCCCCCTGCATGGTCGCGATGACCGCGTCGATCTCATCGGGCTTGACCAGGACGTCACGGGCCTTCGATCCCTCGCTCGGGCCCACCACCCCTCGGCTTTCCAGAATGTCCATGAGCCGGCCGGCCTTGGCGAAGCCGACCCGCAGCTTGCGTTGCAGCATCGAGGTGGACCCGAACTGGGTCGACACCACCAGCTCGATGGCCTGGATCACCAGATCCAGGTCGTCGCCGATGTCGTCATCGAGCTCACGCTTGGCGGCGGCCGGTGCGGTGACGTCGTCGCGGTACGAAGGCTGCAGCTGGCCCTTGACGTGCTTGACCACGGCGGCGATCTCGGCCTCGGTGACCCACGAGCCCTGGATACGGGCCGGCTTGCTGACCCCCATCGGCAGGAACAGTCCGTCACCCTGACCCACGAGCTTCTCGGCGCCGGGCTGGTCGAGGATGACCCGGCTGTCAGCCAGGCTCGACGTGGCGAACGCCAGCCGCGACGGCACGTTTGCCTTGATCAGGCCGGTGACCACGTCGACCGACGGCCGCTGGGTCGCGAGCACCAGGTGGATGCCGGCGGCCCGCGCGAGCTGGGTGATCCGGACGACGGCGTCCTCGACGTCGCGGGGCGCCACCATCATCAGGTCGGCAAGCTCGTCGACGATCACCAGCAGATAGGGGTACGGCGTGAGCTGCCGCTCGCTGCCGGGCGGGAGCGTGACCTTCCCGGCCCGGACCGCCTTGTTGAAGTCGTCGACGTGGCGGAACCCGAAGTTGGCCAGGTCGTCGTAGCGCATGTCCATCTCGCGCACGACCCAGGCCAGCGCCTCGGCGGCCTTCTTGGGGTTGGTGATGATCGGCGTGATCAGGTGCGGGACGCCCTCGTAGGCGTTCAGCTCGACCCGCTTCGGGTCGACCATGATCATCCGGACCTCGTCGGGCGTGGAGCGCATCAGGATCGAGGTGATCATCGAGTTGATGAAGCTCGACTTGCCCGAGCCGGTGGCGCCGGCGACGAGCAGGTGCGGCATCTTGGCGAGGTTCGCGACGACGAAGCCGCCCTCGACGTCCTTGCCGAGCCCGGCCACCATCGGGTGGTGGTCGCTGCGCGCCGTGGTGGAGCGCAGCACGTCGCCGAGGGAGACGATTTCCTTGTCCAGGTTGGGGATCTCGATGCCGATGGCCGACTTGCCGGGGATCGGGCTGAGGATGCGCACATCGGCAGACGCCACGGCGTACGCGATGTTCTTGGAGAGCGCGGTGACCTTCTCGACCTTGACCGCCGGGCCGAGTTCGACCTCGTAGCGGGTGACCGTCGGGCCGCGGGTGTATCCGGTGACCTGGGCGTCGATGGCGAACTCGTCGAGCACCTGGGTGAGCCGGCCGACCACGTCGTCACTGGCCTTCGACCTCGCCTTGTGGACGGATCCGGGCTTGAGCACGTCGTTGCCGGGCAGCGTGTAGGTGATGTCGCCGGACAGCGAGAGCTGCTCGACCCGCTGGGGCAGCGGGGTGTGCGGCGGCGGCTCGAGCTCGGCCTTCCCGGAGCCGTCGACGATGGCCGGAGTCAGGACCGTCTCGGCCTCCTCCAGGGCGACGTCGACGGCACCACGGTCGACGAGCTTGCCGAGACCTCGACGGCGCTTGGCGACCTCGCGGTCCTCGAGCACCGGGGTGTCGTACGCCGGGAAGCCGAGGTCGGGATCGATGGTGTCGTCGATCGCGCGACCCCGTCGGGTGCGCACCGGCTGGGTGGGCTCGGCATCCTCGACGGGCTGGACGCCCATCAGCCGGTCGCGCAGCGCGGCCAGGCGGGTCGGGATCAGGTAGACGGGCGTGGCCGTGATGACCAGGACACCGAAGACGCCGAGCAGGACCAGGATCGGGACGACCACGACCGGCGACCGGAGCAGGTCGAGCAGCAGGCTGGACACGACGTACCCGATCGCCCCACCGCCGAACTGCAGGTCGGTGGTGTCACCACGCACGGGAGCGGGGGACCCGTTGGCGATGTGGACGATGCCCAGGATGCCGAAGCCGAACGCAGTCCAGCCGATGGCCTGGCGACCGACCGGGCCGTTGTGCACGGGATCGCGCAGGTTGCGCCAGCCGACGTAGACCAGTGCCAACGGGACGAACCAGCCGACCTTGCCGACCGAGCCGGCGACGACGGTGCGGACGAACTCCATGAGTCCGCCGGGTCCCTGGAACCAGACGGCGGCGGCGGCGACCAGGGCGAACGCGAACATCAGCAGGCCGAAGCCGTCACGCCGGTGCTCGGGCTCCAGGTCACGGGCCGTGCGGCCCAGGCTGCGGGCCGCCGCGCCCAGCAGGTGCGCGATCGCCAGCCAGACCGAGGCGACCCCGTGGCCGACGGCACCGAAGGTGCGTGCGATCGGGCCGGGTCCGTTGCGGACGGCGCGGGGCGCCGGCCGACGGGCCGCGGTCTTCTTGGCCGCGGGACGGCTCGGGCTGCGCTTGCTGGTGCTTCCGGTACTCCGGGATCGGGTGCTCGAGCCTGACCGGGACTTGCCCTTCGACGCTGTGCTCTTCGATGCGGCAGTTCTGGACGTGCTCGAGCTCCGCGACCCCGGCGGGGAAGACGTACGGGTCGCCATGGTCACAAACTTAAGCCCTCGTCACTCCAGTCACAGGGACCACACGGATGCGTGTCGTCGGCGAGACCTGTCAACCCCGGGCGGACCAGAGGCAGTGGTCTGGATGGGCGCAACAGATTGACCTCTGGGCGTGAGCAGCACGGAAGTTGTGCGGTCGCGACCTTCCGTTATCAATATTTGTCCGATGTCTCTGGCCAATGCATGCATCAGCCTCCTAGGGTGCCGTGCTGGTGGCGCACATCACAGCGCGGCCTGGTGAGAGACCAAATTTTGGAGGGCTACTCAGTGAAATTCCTCAAGCAAGGGCTGTGTCTCGCAGTCGTCGGGGCCGGCCTTGCCGCCGTACCCGGCCTGCAGGCGACCGCCGCGGCACCGCACACGGCCGCCGCGCCGGACCGAAGCCTCGTCCAGCAGATGAAGGACGGCGCCCGCGGGTCGGTCGCCATCTCGGCCGCTCGGGCCACCGGGAAGGTGTCGTTCGCACGAGCTGAGCTCGACGGCGACCTGCTGCCTGGTGTCAACGGCGCATCCAACCCCGTCGGCAAGGCCAGCGCGTTCCTCGACAAGTACTCCCTTGCGTTCGGCGCCAGCCGGAGCCAGGTCATCCAGGATGCCGTGTCCTCCAACTCGGGTGGCAGCACCATCACCTACGTCCAGCGCTTCAACGGCGTGCCCGTCTTCGGCGGCATGGTCAAGGCGCACATCGACGCTGACGGTGACCTGACCGCAGTCAACGGACATTTCGTTCCCGTCGGCGGTCTGTCCACAGACGCGCGACTCACCCCGGCCGACGCCGGCAACCGCGCCGTGGCCCTGGTCCGCGCGGAGCCCCCGACCGCCATCGACGGTCGCGCCGCCGACACCCGCGGCATCAAGGCCAAGAGCACCACGCTCGAGGTCTACCGCACCGGCCTGGTGCAGGGCCGCAAGAACGGCATCAACGAGCTCGTCTACCAGGTCGAGGTCAGCAACGCCGGGAACGTGCGCGACATGGTGTTCCTGGACGCCAACACCGGCAAGGTGATCAACCGCTACAGCACCGTCGACGACGCGCTGTCCCGTGAGCTCTACGAGGCGACCGGCACTCCGGACAACGTGACCCTCACCAAGGTCTGGGGCGAGGGCGACGACGAGTCGGTCCTCAACGCCGACCAGAAGTCGATGGTCGACTCCACGGGCGAGGCGTACTGGCTGTTCAAGAACGTCTTCGGCCGTGACTCCTTCGACGGTCTCGGCTCGGTCATGAAGACCGTCAACAACGACCCGCGCATCAACTGCCCCAACGCCAACTGGAACGGCGCGACCACCAACTACTGCGACGGTGTCTCCTCCGACGACGTCGTGGCGCACGAGTGGGGCCACGCCTACACCGAGTACACCGACAACCTCATCTACCAGTGGCAGTCGGGCGCTCTCAACGAGGGCTACTCCGACATCTGGGGCGAGACCGTCGACCTGATCAACAACCGCCTCGACGAGGGTGAAGGCGACCTCACCAAGAAGCGTCCCGTCGGCCTGTGCGCCTCGTCGACCCCGGCCCTGCCGACCGTGCGCATCAACGCGCCCCTCTCGATCAAGCGCGACTGCCTGACCGGCGGCGCCGCCTTCGGAGCGCCGCCCACCCAGGCCGGGATCACCACCGACGTGGTCATCGCCACTGACGTGGACGAGGACGGTGCCGGCACGGCTTCCACCACCCTCGACGGCTGCTCGCCGTACGACAACCAAGCTGCGGCCGCAGGCAAGATCGTCATGGTCAACCGTGGCGGCTGCACCTTCCTCGCGAAGGCCCAGCAGGCCAGGGACATGGGTGCCGCAGCGCTGATCATCGGCAACCGCGACAACAGCGTGATCTCGATGTCCGGTGTCGACCCCACGGTGCCCACGACCGTCTCCATCGGTCTCGACAACCGCGAGGCGATCCGCACCGAGATCACCGCCGGTCACGCGGTGAACGTGACGATCAAGGACAACACCTCCGCTGATCGTGTCGACTCCTTCCGCTGGCTGATCGGTGAGAAGTCCGACGCCTTCGGCGGCGCGATCCGCGACATGTGGAACCCCACCTGCTACGGCGACCCGGGCAAGGTCTCCGACGCCGAGTACAAGTGCTCGGGTGACGACAACGGGGGCGTGCACGGCAACTCCGGCGTGGTCAACCACAGCTACTCACTGCTGGTCGACGGTGGCGAGTTCAACGGGCAGACCGTGACCGGCCTCGGACTCGACAAGGCCGCGAACATCTACTTCAAGGCCCAGTCCGAGTACCTCACCCCGATCAGCGACTTCCCGGATCTCGCTGACTCGCTCGAGGCTGCCTGCTCCGACCTGACCGGCCACGCGCTGAAGAACCTCAGCGTCGAGCCCAACGACAGCACCGTGGCCAACAACAAGATCACGGCCGCCGACTGCGCCGAGGTGCACAAGATGACCCTGGCCGTCGAGCTCCGGAAGGACCCGACCGGCCAGTGTGGCTGGGAGCCACTCCTGGACAAGAACGCCCCGGAAGCCTGCGGTTCCGACTTCAAGCCGTCGGGAATCTTCTCCGACGACTTCGAGGCCGGCCTGGGCAACTGGACGCTGAGCGGCAACAACCCGTTCGGTGGCGCGACCTACGACTGGGAGGCGGCCGGAGCATCGACCGTTCCCGGTGGTCACGACAGCGCGGTGGCGTTCGGGCCGGACCCGGGTGCCGGCGACTGCAGCGGTGGTCCCGGCGACATCAGCAGCGTGAACTACATGGACAGCGGCGACATCGTGATCCCTGCTGACGCTCTGGCTCCGCGGCTGACGTTCGAGCACTACATCGCCACCGAAGGCGGCTTCGACGGCGGCAACGTCCAGCTCTCGGTCGACGGCGGCGGGTTCGCCCCGATCGCGGCGGCGGCGTACTCCTTCAACGGCCCCGGACACCTGTCCACGACCGCTCAGGGCAGCACCAACCCGCTCCAGGACGAGGACGGCTTCACCGGCACCAACCCGGGTTCGCCGTTCGGCAGCTGGGGCGAGTCGAATGTCGACCTGAACGCGGCTGGCGCCGGCGCGGGACACACCGTGAAGCTCCGCTTCGCGATGGGTCGTGACGGTTGTGGTGGCGTCGACGGCTGGTACGTCGACAACGTCAAGGTCGTCAACTGTGTCGAGAAGGCCGTCGCCACCGTCACCGGTGCCGTGGCTCCGCCGACGGTTGCTTACGGCACGGCCCGCACCCTGACCGTGACCGTGGCGGGCAACGACCCGGTCGGTTCGGTCGCGGTGAGCGAAGGCGCGACTCCGCTCGGCACCATCACCCTGGTCGGCGGGACCGGCTCGCTGCCGCTGCTGGCCACGATGGCGGTCGGCACGCACAACCTGTCCCTGGCCTACTCCGGTGACGCCAACAACAAGTCGGCCGCGGGCTCTGCCAGCGTGACCGTCAAGAAGGCCGTGTCGAAGACCACCGCGACGCCGACCTCGGCGACGGTCAAGGTGACCAGGACGATCACGGTCAACGTCAAGGTGACGGCCGTCGGCACGGTTCCGACCGGGAGGGTCTCGATCTTCCTGGGCACGACCAGGGTCGGCACCGGCATGCTCGTCGGCGGCAAGGTGAAGATCCTGATCACCAAGGACCTTCCCGTCGGCAAGAAGGTCTTCACCGCGAAGTATCTCGGATCGGCCAACGTCGCTCCGAGCTCGGCGAAGTTCACCGTGACGATCGTCAAGTAGCACCCAGCACCAACCAGCAGCCCCGCCGGACCTGGTCCGGCGGGGCTGCTGCCTTTCCCGGTGGTCCAGACCAGTCGGGCCGAGGATGTATCCGCTCCGGGTCAGGCGGCTCTTTGGGGGTCAAGCAAGGCACATCCCCTCCCCTCCCAGGAGCACCGTCATGGACACCTCCCACAACAACGATCGCGGCTCGGTCCTGCGTGAGATCGACGCCGTCGCGGCCACCGGCCGCCAGGACTGGCGCTCGCACCCGGGCATCGCCGCCTGGTTCGAGGACGAGTCCGACCTCCTCCGGGCCATGCAGACCCGCTGGGTGCACGTGCTCACCGGCTGCCTCGACGTGGCCATCGAGACCGGCTCCGGCAACCTGGTCCAGGATGTCCGCGAGGCCTACGGCCTGGCCCGGCAGCACCACCCCGGCCTGTGGGCGATCCTCACCGAGCACGCCCAGCACCCGGCGATCGCCGCCGCCGTACGCCGTGAGCACGCCCTGCTGGCCCGCACGGCCTGCGTCGAGCGCTCGACCGAGGTCACTGCTCGTGCCTCCGCCTTCGTGCCGGAGCAGCGCAAGCCGTGGTTCAAGCGTCTCCTGGCAGCCGCCTGAGCGCACCCCGGTCACCGGCGGCGGTCGGGCCCACGCGGTCCCGGCCGCCGCTGGTCAGTTGCAGGCTTCCGGGCGATGCCTCTGACAGGATCCGCCCATGACGTACGCCGCCTGGGCGCTGTTCGCTGTCGCCGCCCTGACCGACTGGCACGCCGTGTTCCACGGCAACAAGCGGTTGGAGACCATCGCCAAGCCCGCCACGCTGATCGCCCTGATCCTGGTGGCGCTGTCGCTCGACGCCGGCGACTCGACGGCCGGCCGCTGGCTCCTGTTCGCCCTTGCCTTCGGCCTGCTGGGCGACATAGCGCTGCTGAGTGACTCGGTGTCGCGCTTCAAGCTGGGGCTGGCCGCGTTCCTGATCGGCCATCTCGGTTACCTGGTCTGCTTCTCCGAGCTGGGCCTGCCGACGCCGGGCTGGTCGTGGGCCGTGTTCGCTGTTCTGCTCCTGACCGTGATCTGGACGCAGGACGTAACCCCGTCGGTCCATCGCTCCGGCGGGATCGCCCTGTCGGCCCCCGTCGTGGCCTACACGCTGGTGATCGCCGCCATGTTAGTGCTGGCCTGGTTCACCGGTGACCGCGTGATCGCGCTGGGCGCGACGGTCTTCGTCGCGAGCGACTCGATCCTGTCGGTCAACCGCTTCGTGCGTCCGCTCCCCCAGGCTCAGCTGGCGATCATGGTCACCTACCACGTCGGGCAGGCATTGATCGTGGCCGGCGTCCTCGGCTGGAGCTGATCAGGCCTCGATCACCACGGGGATGATCATCGGCCGGCGCTTGTGGGTGTTGCTCACCCAGCGGCCGACGACCCGGCGGATGTTCTGCTGCAGCTGGTAGCTGTCGTCGACCCCGTCGGCCATCGCCTTGTCGATCACGTCGATGATCGCGGGCTTGATCGCGTCGAAGGTCGAGTCGTCCTCGGCGAAGCCGCGCGCATGGATCTCGGGACCGCCGGCGACCTTGCCGGTCACCGAGTCGATGACCACGATCACCGAGATGAAGCCCTCCTCGCCGAGGATCCTGCGGTCCTTCAGCGAGGTCTCGGTGATGTCGCCGACGCTGGAACCGTCGACGAACACATAGCCACAGTCGACCTTGCCGGCCACCTCGGCCTTGCCGTCGATCAGGTCGACGACGACGCCGTCCTCGGCGATCACGACGTTCTCGATGCCGGTGGCGCGGGCCAGCTCCGCGTTGGCGCGCATGTGCCGGATCTCGCCGTGGATCGGCAGCACGTTGCGCGGCTGCACGATGTTGTAGCAGTAGAGGAGCTCGCCAGCGCTGGCGTGGCCGCTGACGTGCACGAGCGCGTTGCCCTTGTGTACGACGTTCGCGCCCCAGCGGGCGAGTCCGTTGATCACCCGGTAGACGGCGTTCTCGTTGCCCGGGATCAGCGAGCTGGCGAGGATGACGGTGTCGCCGTCCTCGATGTGCACGAAGTGGTGGTTGCGCTGGGCGATCCGGCTGAGCGCGCTCAGCGGCTCACCCTGCGACCCGGTCGAGACGAGCACCTGGCGCTCGGGCGGCAGGTCGGCCAGTTCCTTGGCGTCGACGAGCACGCCCGGCGGCACGTTGAGGTAGCCGAGCTCGCGGGCCACGGCCATGTTGCGGACCATGCTGCGGCCGACGTAGCCGACCTTGCGGTTGTGCGCTGCGGCCGCGTCGAGGACCTGCTGGACACGGTGCACGTGGGAGGCGAAGCAGGCCACGATGATGCGCTGCTTGCTCTGGTGGAAGACCCCGTCGAGGACCGGACCGATGCTCTTCTCGGCGGTGGTGAAGCCGGGAACCTCGGCGTTGGTCGAGTCGGTCATGAAGAGGTCGACACCCTCTTCGCCGAGCCGTGCGAACGCGCGCAGGTCGGTGATCCGGCCATCGAGCGGCAGCTGGTCCATCTTGAAGTCGCCCGTGTGCAGCACCAGCCCGGCGTCGGTCCGGATGGCGACCGCGAGCGCGTCGGGGATGGAGTGGTTGACGGCCACGAACTCGAGGTCGAAGGGACCGAACGCGATCCGGTCGCCCTCACTGACGACGTGGTGCACCGTCTCCTTGAGGCGGTGCTCGCGCAGCTTGGCGCCCAGGAGGGCCAGGGTGAGCTCCGAGCCGACGAGGGGGATGTTGCCGCGTTCGCGCAGGAGGTACGGCGTCGCGCCGATGTGGTCCTCGTGCCCGTGGGTCAGCACGAGCGCCTCGACCGCGTCGAGCCGATCCCGGATCGAGCTCCAGTCGGGAAGGATCAGGTCGACGCCCGGGTGGTGGTCCTCGGGGAACAGCACGCCACAGTCGACGATCAGCAGCCGGCCGTCGTACTCGAAGACGGTCATGTTGCGGCCGACCTCACCGAGGCCACCCAGGGCGGTGATGCGGAGGCCTCCGGCTGGCAGCTCGGGCGGTGTGGAGAGTTCGGGGTGCGGGTGGCTCATGTAGTCGTTCTACTGGATGAGGCCGGAGGCCGCGAGCCCGGCCCTCAGTGCCGTCACTTCGGCGTCGTCGAGGGGGACCAGCGGCGAGCGCACGTTGCGGTTGTCGAGGACGCCCAACAGTTGGAGCGCCGCCTTGGCCGTGGTGGCTCCGTAGTTGGCCACCCCCATCACGGCGTCGAACGCGGGGACGAGCTTCGTGTGCAGGCGCAGCGCTTCGGCGTGGTCGCCGCGGACGAACGCCTCGATCATCGCCTTCAGATCGGTGCCGGCGGCGTGGCCGACGACGCTGACCAGGCCGACTGCGCCGTACGCGAGGTAGCCGAGGGTCGCGACGTCGTCACCGGAGTAGACGGCGTAGCCGAGGTCGACCAGCCGGGCGGTCCGCGGCAGATCACCGGTGGCTTCCTTGACCGCGATCACGGTCTCCCAGGCCCTGGCGGCCTCGTAGGTCTCGAGCGCGATCATCGTGCCGGTGCGGCCGGGCACGTCGTACAGCATGACCGGCAGGCTGCTGGCCTCGGCGACCTGGCGGAAGTGGTGGAGCACTCCGGGCTGGCTCGGCTTGTTGTAGTAGGGAGTCACCAGCAGGACGCCGTCTGCTCCGACCTTCTCGGCCTGCTGGGCGAGCTCGACCGAGTGGCGGGTGTCGTTGGTGCCGACGCCGGCGATCACTACGGCTCGGTCGCCGACGGCATCCTTGACCGCCGCCAGGATCTGGCCGTCCTCGGCGACGCTCGTGGTCGGCGACTCGCCGGTCGTGCCGCTCACCACGACGCCGTCGTTGCCGTGGTCGACGAGATGGGCGGCGATGCGGGCCGTGCCCTCGAGGTCGACCGACCCGTCGTCGTGGAACGCGGTGGCCATCGCCGTCAGCAGCCTGCCGAAGGGGACCTCGGGGGTTGAACTCATGGCGCCAAGGCTATCGGTTGGCTGCCGTTGATCAGCCCTGCGTTTCGCTGGTGGGCGGTGACGGGTCTCACGACGCACCCCACGACGGGTCCGCCCTGCGGGGCTTAGGCTGCTCGGGTGTCCGAGCCCGAACCGATGACCCTGGCGGATCTGGTCGACCTGGCCCGCCGCAAGGCTGTCGAGTTCGCCGATCCGGCCCTGAAGATGATCCGCGACGAGCCGTCCTGGACTGCCCTGGCCTCAGCGGTGGATGAGCTCGTCGAAGTCGTGCTGTTCCAGCAGCAGCTGATCGAGGAGCTCCTGGGCATCCCCGGCACCCCGGACCTCAGGTTCTCGCGCCTGGTCGCTCAGGCCCGGGCAGCTAGGAACGGATCGGGTTCTCCAGCACCCGCCGTACCAAGGCAAGCGCCTCCGCCGCGCTGACCCCCAGCGCCCGCGTCCTCTCGACGTACGCCGCTGCTGCAGCCTTCGCCTCCCGCTCGACCTGGTCGCCGGTCACGAAGGTGCCGGCCCTCCCCCGGGTCTCGATGACCCCGGCCTGCTCGAGCTCGCGGTAGGCCCGCGCCGCCGTGTTCACGGCGACCCCGAGGTCCCCGGCGAGCTTGCGGACCGTCGGCAGTCGGTCGCCGGGCGTGAGTTTCTTCGTGCGCACCTGCTCGCTGATGCCGGCCCTGATCTGCTCGTACGGCGGCGTGGAGCTGGTGTGGTCGACGGTGATCATGCGGTCACCCCCGCCATGTCTTGAACAGTCTCGCCGGGCTGGACATGCCCGCACGATACATATGGCTGGAGGTTCAGCCATCGCTCGTCGCCCTTGTTCGGCCCTTGCCCGGCAACGAAATGGGCCGAACAAGGGCAACGAGCAGACCCCCGCCGACCGAAGCGCAGGAACGGGTCAGACCCGCTCCCACCACACGAAGTCAAAGCCCTCGCCGGCCTCGCGCTTCGTCTCCACCCACTCCGAGCGGTCCCACTCGGGATAGTGCGTGTCCCCCGCGGGCGAGAGATGCACCTCGGTGAGGATCTGGTGGGTGGCCCGCGGCATGGCAGCGGCATAGATCTGGGCGCCGCCCATGATCATCACGTCGCCCTCGAAGTCCTGCGCCTCGGCGATGGCCTCGTCGACGTCGTGGGCCACGAAGACGTGCTCGAAGGCCCAGGTGCGGTCGCGAGTGACCACGACGTTCGTGCGGTAGGGCAAGGGGTGCCCGATCGAGTCGAAGGTACGGCGGCCCATCACGACCGTGTTCCCCCGGGTGACCGCGCGGAAGTGCTTGAGGTCGTCGGGGATCGACCAGGGAATGTCGCCGTCCAGGCCGATGACCCCGTTGGTCGCCACGGCGGCGACCATCACGACCTTCTTCATACGGCGATCGGGGCCTTGATGCCCGGATGCGGGTCATAGCCGACGACCTCGATGTGCTCGAGGTCGAAGCCGTCGATCTCGGTGACCGAGGGGTCGAGCCGCAGCGTCGGCAGGGCGCGTGGCTCGCGGGTCAGCTGGAGCCGCGCCTGTTCGAGGTGGTTGGAGTAGAGGTGCGCGTCACCGAGCGTGTGCACGAAGTCGCCGACCTCGAGACCCACCACCTGCGCGACCATATGGGTCAGCAGGGCATAGGAGGCGATGTTGAAGGGCACGCCGAGGAACACGTCGGCCGACCGCTGGTAGAGCTGGCAGGAGAGCCTGCCGTCGGCGACATAGAACTGGAAGAGCGCATGGCACGGGGCCAGCGCCATCTGAGGGATGTCGGTGACGTTCCAGGCGCTGACGATGTGTCGGCGCGAGTCGGGATCGGCCTTCAGCGCAGCGATCAGCTGGGTGATCTGGTCGATGTGCGAGCCGTCGGGTGCCGGCCAGGAGCGCCACTGGTAGCCGTAGACCGGGCCGAGATCACCGTCGGCGTCGGCCCACTCGTCCCAGATCGAGATGCCGCGATCCTGCAGCCACTTCACGTTGGTGTCACCCCGGAGGAACCACAGCAGCTCGCCGAAGACCGACCGCGTGTGGATCTTCTTGGTGGTCACCAGCGGGAAGCCCTCGGCCAGGTCGAAGCGCATCTGGTGGCCGAACACGCTGAGCGTGCCCGTGCCGGTGCGATCACCCTTCTCCGCGCCGTCGTCGAGGATGCGCTGAACAAGATCGAGGTAGGCCTGCACGATCGCCAGCCTACGTCCCGTGCTTGGGTGGATCGGTGACCGTCTCCCGGCTTGTCGTGCCCGATTCCGCGACCTGTGGACTCGTCGTCCTCAGCGGGTCATCCGGTCGGGTGCTGGCCGAGCGAGCCGACGTACTTGCGTCGTACGGCGTCGCGGCTCTGGCGGTGCCGTGGTTCGGAGTGGAGGGACTGCCCGCCTCCCCGAGACGGGTGCCGCTCGAGGCCCTGCTCCCCCACGTCGAACGTCTGGCCTCGGTGGTGCCGCGGGTCGGAGTGCTCGGCACCTCGTTCGGCGCGGAGGCCGCCCTCCTGCTGGCCGTTCGCGATCCCCGCATCTCCCTGGTGGGTGCGCTGGCCCCGACCTCGGTGGTGTGGGAGACGTCCGACCAGGACACCGACGGCCATCCGGTCAGCGACGCCAAGTGGACCTGGGCAGGCGAGCCGATCCCGGGGGTGGCGTACGCCGACGCCACCACCCAGGGCCCGTTCGCCGATGCCCGGGACTGGCACGAGGCGAGCCTTGCCGCCTGCCCAGAGCCGGACCGGTTCGAGATCCCCGTCGAACGGATCACCGGCAAGGTGATCATCAGCTCCGGAGGCGACGACCGGGTCTGGCAGGCACCACAGTTCTGCCAGGACATCGTGGCCCGGCGCTCGGCCGCTGGGCTCACGACGACTCATGTACACCATCCGGGGGCGGGCCACCAGGTCGTCCTTCCCGGCGAAGCACCCGCGCCCGCCCGGCCGGACTTCCCGCGCGGCGGATCACCCGAGGCCGACGCCGAGCTGGGAGCAGCCGTGCTCGAGGCCGTGCTTCAGGCGTGCAGCGACATCGGTCCGTAGACCCGGCGGTCGGCCTCATAGAGGGTCACGGCATCGGCACCGAGGTCGGCGAGCTCGGCCCAGAACTCGCCCACCCAGGACTCGGCGTCGGCCTGCGAGGGGAAGGTCTGGTCGGCGAGCGGGCCGGTGATGGTCACCTCGGACCCGTCTGCGGCGAGCATGAGCCACCGCCACGGGCGGGCGGCGGCTGGCTCGGGGCGGAACGACGGCGGCTGCTCGGGCAACGTCATGTGGCGAGACTAACGGTCCCGGAGACAGCGGAGCCTTTGACGGCAGGGAGGCCGAAGGACGAGACTCACCGCAGCATCCCACCTGGGGAAGCCGGTCCGATTCCGGCGCTGACCCGCAACCGTGAGGCCCGCCCTTCAGGCGCGGCAAGCCGGAACGCCGGAAGGGATCGCGGCTCCACCAACCGTCGAGGTCTGCGGTTCGGAGTCGGGCCCGCGGCTCGTCACGGATCCGACACACCGTCCGTGCACCGCATCGCGAAAGGCCCCACCATGACCCGCCGTCTCCTGGCGCTCCTCCTCTCGGCGTTCGCCGGCAGCCTCGTCCTCGGGGTCGCTGCCCCGGCCCACGCAGCCGACTACTACCGCTCGTGGACGTTCTTCAACGTGGAAGACGGCAAGTACGTCGTGTCCATGGTCGGCGTCGCTGGCGTGACGCCCGCTGACGGATCGGTCGAGGCCTACCGCTACGCGGCGCCTGCCGACTTCAACAAGCCAAACCTGCCCCGCCTGGATCTGGCCAACATCACCTTCGACACCGTTTGCGGCGACACCGCAGCGGTCGACGGCCAGAAGCGAGTGGCTGTCCTGGTGGACTTCGGCGTCACCGAGGATGCAGAGGGCGCCGAAGTGCCTGGAGCCACCGCAGAATGCGCCCAGGTTGACACCAAGGCGACCGCGCTCCAGGTGCTGGAGAAGGTCGCCGAAACCCGGACGAAGGACATGGGCGGTCCGTTTGTCTGCGCGATCGACGGCTACCCGGCCAGCGGATGCGCTCCTACGGTCCAGACCGCCACTCCCGCAGACTCGGGCTTCGTGACGGTCGCCGGCGACGAGCCCGCGCCCGCTGAAGACGACGGCTCCAACACCGCCCTCTATGCCGGTCTCGGCGCGATCGTGGTGGCCCTGATCGCCGGCGGCGTCTTCGTCACGCGACGCAACAAGCCCGGCCAGACTGCCTGATCCACCGACGCGACACGCCCGTGCGCCCCCAGCACCACCTCACGCATCCCCGGGTCCTGCACCCGGGCGCGTGGTGGCTGTGGTCGCTCGGGCTCGCGGCTGCTGCCAGTCGTACGACGAACCCGGTGCCCCTGGTCCTGATCATCGTGGTCACCTGGTTCGTGGTGCAGCTTCGTCGCGGCGACAACCCGTGGGCGGCGTCGTACGCCATGTTCTTCAAGCTCGCGTTGCTCGTGATCGCCATCCACGTGGTCTTCCAGGCGCTGCTGTCTACGCAGAGCCAGGGCCTGACCGTGCTGTTCACGCTTCCCGAGATCACCCTGCCCGCCTCGACCGGCATCAAGATCGGCGGCGTGGTCACCCTCGAAGCGGTCCTCAACGCGGTCTACTTCGGCCTGCAGCTGGCCGCGATCTTCTGCTGCATCGGGGCTGCCAACGCGCTCGGCAGTGCCCGCCGGCTGCTGCGCTACATGCCGGCCGCGCTCTACGAGATCGGCATCGCTGCGGTCATCGCGCTGACGTTCGCCCCGCAGTTGGTCACCGACGCCGGGCGGGTCCGCTCGGCCGCGAAGCTGCGCGGCTCGCGGCGCGGTCTGGGCCAGTTCGGTCGGCTCGCCATGCCGATCGTCGAGGGTGCGCTCGAGCGCTCGGTCGACCTCGCGGCCGCCATGGACTCCCGCGGCTACGGACGTACGACGGCCGAGTCGCCGGCCGCGCGTCGAGTCACTGCGGGTCTCGTGCTGACGGGGTCGTTCGGCGTGCTGGTCGGCGTTTACGGGCTGCTGACCGCGCACGGGTTCGGCGTACCCCTCCTCGCTCTCGGCGTGGTGCTCGGCGTGGTGGGGCTGCGCCTCGGCGGCCGCCGCAGCGGCCGGACCCGCTACCGCCCAGACCCGTGGGCGCTCCCCGAGTTGTTGGCCGTGGGCTGCGGCGTCGTCGCGGCCACGCTGATGTTCGTCACCGCGTCGCGACACCCTGAGCTGCTCTCCCTCGCCTCCCCCACCGACCTCCCTCCCGTCCCGCTCCTGGCGTGCCTCGGGATCCTGGTCGGACTGCTCCCGGCCTTCGTCACGCCGCCGCTGCCCGACACCAGTGGCGTGCGGGAGGATGGCTCGCGATGATCCGCTTCGACTCCGTCTCCGTGACGTACGCCGGACAGTCCCGGCCGACCCTGGCCGACGTGGACCTGTTCGTGCCGGAGGGCGAGCTGGTGCTCGTCATGGGCAGCACCGGGTGCGGCAAGACCACGTTGCTGCGGGCGATCAACGGCCTGGTGCCGCACTTCTCGGGTGGCACCCTGCGGGGCCGGGTCACCGTCGACGGCCGCGACACCGCCACGCACAAGCCCCGCGACCTCGCTGACGTGGTCGGCTTCGTCGGCCAGGACCCGGTGGCCGGCTTCGTCACCGACAACGTCGAGGACGAGCTGGCCTATGGCATGGAGTCGCTCGGCCTGCCGCCGGCCACCATGCGCAAGCGGGTGGAGGAGACGCTGGACCTGCTGGGGCTCGCCGACCTCCGTGGCCGACCCCTCGTGCAGCTCAGCGGCGGCCAGCAGCAGCGCGTGGCGATCGGCTCGGTGCTGACCACCCACCCGCGCGTGCTGGTCCTCGACGAGCCCACCTCCGCGCTCGACCCGCTGGCCGCGGAGGACGTGCTGTCCACCCTGCAGCGGCTCGTCCACGACCTCGGGCTGACCGTCGTACTCGCTGAGCACCGACTCGAGCGGGTCGTGCAGCACGCGGACCGGATCATCTGGCTGCCGGGCGCCGCGCAGCCGCCGGTCGACGGCGACCCGGCGACCGTGCTCGCAGGCACTCCGATCGCACCGCCGGTCGTGGAGCTCGGACGAGCCGTGGGCTGGCAGCCGCTCCCCCTCACGGTGCGCGACGCGCGTCGGCGCTCGGCCGACCTGCGCGAGCGGCTGGCCGGCACCTCACCTCCGGCGCACCTGGCTCCCGAGCTGGGCGAGGTGGTCGCCGACGCACAGGCCCTGGTGGCGGGCTACGGCCGCCGGGTGGTGCTGGGCGGCATCGACCTCACGGTGCGGACCGGCGAGGTGGTCGCCCTGATGGGCCGCAACGGCGCCGGCAAGTCCACCCTGCTCAGGACGCTGGTCGGCCTGCACCCCGCGCGCACCGGCTCGGTCACCGCCGAGCCCGCCGGACTCGTGCCGCAGGTGCCCGCCGACCTCTTGTACGCCGCCACCGTCGCCGACGAGTGCTCCGGCTCCGACCGCGACGCCGGCGTCGCCCCCGGCACCACACGCGCACTGTTCGACCGGCTCGCGCCGGAGGTGCCGATCGACCGGCATCCGCGCGACCTCTCCGAGGGTCAGAAGCTCACGCTGGCGCTCGCCGTGGTCCTCACCGGAGCCCCGCGGGTGGTCCTCCTCGACGAACCCACGCGTGGGCTGGACTACACCGCCAAGCGGAGACTGGTCGACGTACTCCGCGAACTGGCCGCGACCGACCACGCCATCGTGCTGGCCACCCACGACGTCGAGCTCGTCGCCGAGGTCGCCACGCGAGTCGTGGTGCTCGCCGACGGTGAGGTGGTCGCCGACGGCTCGGCGCCCGAGGTCGTCGTCTCCTCGCCGGCCTTCGCTCCGCAGGTGGCCAAGGTGATGGCCCCGCAGCCCTGGCTGACGGCGCACGACGTGGTGGCGGCACTGTGAGCACGCACCAGAGCGTCCAGGTGGTCCGGCTCAGCTGGAGCGCGATCGCGGCGCTCGCAATCGCGAGCGTGGTCACGCTCGGCGCTTTCGGCTGGCCGTTTCTGAAGCTCGCGACCGACGTCTCCGAGGCGAGCTCGCACAGCACCGACGCGCCCTGGATCTTCGTACTGGTCCTCCCGCTGCTCGCTGCGATCGTGCTGGCCGAGGTCAACGCGGGTGGCCTCGACGCCAAGGCCATCGCGCTGCTGGGGATGCTCGCCTCGATCGGCGGAGCACTGCGGGCGCTGTCGCCCGGTGCCGCCGGCCTCGAGCCGAGCTTCGCGATCATCATGCTCGGCGGGCGGGTCTTCGGCCGCGGCTTCGGCTTCGTCCAGGGTGCGCTGACCTTGTTCGTCGGGGCGCTGCTCACCGGCGGCGTCGGGCCCTGGCTGCCGTTCCAGATGATCGCGGGGGGCTGGGTGGGGTTCCTGTCCGGTTGCTTGCCGCGCCGGCTGACCCCTCGAGCAGAGGTCTGGCTCCTGGCGCTGCTCGGCCTGGTCCTGGGCCTGGCCTACGGCGCCCTGATGAACCTGTGGTTCTGGCCCTTCGGCGCATACGGCGACCAGCTCAGCTTCGACCCGACCTCCGGTCCGGGCGCCAACGTCATTCACTATGTGCGCTACTACCTGGCCACCTCACTGGTCTGGGACCTCAGCCGTGGTGTGTGCACGTTCCTGATCCTGCTGCTCATCGGGCGACCCCTGCTGCGCGCCCTGCACCGGGTGAGCCGGCTGGCCGCCTTCGACGTGCCGGTCGCGTTCGAGGAGGCCCAGTGAGGACGCTCGTCATCGGCGGCGCCCGGTCCGGGAAGTCGCGTGCCGCGGAGGCCCTGGTCTCTGGTGCGGTCACCTATGTCGCCACCGGCTACCCCGCGGGCGACGACGCGGAGTGGCAGGCCCGGCTCGACCTGCACCGCGCCCGGCGTCCGGCGGAGTGGACGACCCTCGAGACGATCGACCTCGTCGGCGTGCTCTCCTCCGCCGGCGGGCCGGTCCTCGTCGACTGCCTCACGCTCTGGCTGACCCGGGTGCTCGACCAGCACGACGCCTGGGTCGCCGGGATCACCCCGGCTGTCGAGCAGGAGTACGACGCCCTCGTGGCCGCCGTGCGCGCCACCACCCGCGACCTGGTGCTGGTGACCAACGAGGTGGGCCAGGGGGTGGTCCCGGACACCCCGTCCGGGCGGCTCTTCCGCGACGAGATGGGCCGACTCAACCGGCTCGTGGCCGACGCGTGTGACGACGTGATCTGGTGCATCGCGGGCCGGACGGTCCGCCTGTGAGGCTCCTCCTCGATGCGCTCCGCCTGATGCTGGGCACCCTGACGATCGTGCCCGTCCGGCCGCCGTCGACGATCACGCGTCGTACGGCCGGCCTCGCGATGACCCTGGCCCCCCTCGGCGGTGCCCTGCTCGCCGTACCCGTCTGGGCGCTTGGCCACCTCGACCAGCCCCTGCTCGCGGCCGCCCTCGCGATCTCGGCTCTTGCGGTCGGCTCGCGGGCGATCCATCTCGACGGGTTGGCCGATGTCGCCGACGGGCTAGGCTCCCGGGCCCCGGCCGAGCGCGCTCTTCAGATCATGAAGCAGTCCGACATCGGGCCGTTCGGCGTGGTGGCGCTGGTGCTGAGCCTGCTGGTCCAGGTCGCGGCACTCAGCGAGTTGTTCGCGCGTGACGACGAGTGGGCCGCGGTGGTCGCCGTGATGATCAGCCGCAGCATCCTGCCGTGGTTGTGCACCTGGCCGGCCGCTCGGGCTGACGGGCTCGGGGCCACGATGGCGCAGAGCGTGACCTGGCCGGCGGCCAGCGCTTCCATCGTGGGGTTCAACTCGCTCGTCGGAGTCGGGCTGATCTATTCCGGAGTCGACGTCGAGTCGGCCTCGGCCGCCATTGCGGGCCTCTGGGTCGGATGGCTCTTCGGGCGCTACTGCCTGCGCCGGTTCGGTGGCACCACCGGCGACGTCTACGGTGCCTGCGTCGAGCTCACGCTCACGGCAAGCCTCGTCGCCGCTGCGCTCACCTGAACGTCAGGGCCGACAGGACAACTCAGTCCCCCGAGACTCGGCCCGGTTGCGCAAATACATGTCCCCGAGGCCGGCTGGCCTGCGCTTGTGCAATCGACCGGGACAATTCACCGGTCGACCGGTGAATTGGCCCCCCGGCTATTACTCCTTGACCTGCGTCTGCACGAACGGCGGCGACGTGAGCTGGAAGATCTCGCGACGACCACGCACGTCGACGCCCACCTCGGCGTCGGGGTTGACCAGCGTGGGGATCAGCGCGAGCCCGATGCCCTTCTTCAGCGTCGGGGAGAACGT
>Ga0070698_100001622_pt1 | contig 25050 bp, 20 predicted proteins | sample KBSK1502metaG_FD_65477 | JGI IMG/M metagenome (GOLD analysis project Ga0070698, IMG submission 65477) | Corn, switchgrass and miscanthus rhizosphere microbial communities from Kellogg Biological Station, Michigan, USA - KBS K1-50-2 metaG | ecosystem: Host-associated > Plants > Roots >... | reverse complement strand
CGCCACCGGCATCTCCTCTCCAAGATCAAGAATCGGCTCCGGAGCCTTTTCGGTTGCTGCGTGCCAGACCGGATTGACCAAAACCGTCAGCACCGAGAACACGCTTACAATGTTAGCGATCACTATCGCAGCGGCGGCCAGAATTTGAGCGGCCACGAATGGTGCGATCAGGTCCAGGACCGCCGGTATCGGAACTTTCGGATCCATTAGTCCAAATCCCTGAATCACTCCGGCGATAGTAAGGTCAAATACCAAAAAACCCAGACCAACGATGCTCAGCCAGAAGTGCCAGCGCACCAATCCAGCGTATCTCCAGGAACGTCCGAGAATGCGAGGCACGATGAAATAGATCGCCCCGAAGCTGACAAAAAAGACAAAGCCGAAGAGGGTCAGATAATTCCGCGCCGACACCGCCAGAGTAAATTGAGTGATCCGATCGATTGTCCGAAACGCATGGATGGCGTCCCAGATACCGGACAAGCCGTAAAGCATCGCTCCGATCATCAAGAACCGAAGCGCAAGATTGGATTTAATGAGTTCGAATTGACCGCTCATCGTCAGGTGCAGGTTGGCCGCAACCGCGATGATTGGAATAATCAGGAGCACTTTGGCCACGATACTACTGGTAATCATCCACGCGGGCAGCGGTCCCCCGATGATCTGGGTAAAACCAGTCCAACCGGCCAGTCCCGCCAAAAGCCAAAACCCGAGCAACGCCAAGCGCTCACTGTAAAGCGGCCGGTCGAGTATGATCGGAATAAAGTAGAAAGCGGCCGCCAGTGCGAGTGGCGTAAGCCACAAACCAAAGAGGCAACCAAAATACCACCACTGAATGGCCGATTGCGCCACGCCACTTGCACCGGCAACATTCAATAGCCCGTTGGCGGTGGCATAGAACCAGGGGAACCAGATAAAGGCACCCAAAAGGTAATACTGAGAGACGTACAACTCGCGCTGCCGCCGGAAGAGACACAGACCGATTGCCCAAACCGCGATGACGATCTGGGCCACAAAGATCGCGAATGCAGTGTACGGCGGGAACTCCAGCCATTCTCGCCCGGTACTACCGCCGCCCAATACTCCCCAGACCCCGAACAGAAGACCAGCATTCCAAAAAGCTCCGGCAAAAAGCGGCAACCATCCGGTTAGCAGCGGCGTCTGCGCCATTCTGGCCAAGATCCAAATCGCGACACCTACTCCGAAAAGCGAAGCCGATCCGTAAACCAGCAGATCCAGCGAGACTGGATAGACCCGTCCATAGGTGAGCCAAGGCACGTTTGAACACGAGAGCCATCCAGTTGGATCAGCCATCTGCACTGCCGACAAAAGCCAAAGGATCGAAGCGACCAAAAGCCAGGCAAACCCGGAAGCAAAGAAGAAAAGGACCGGCCACCGAACCGCTCGGTTCATTGCACCGGGTTCAACTAGAGTCGGTGAGGACGATTGACTCATAAATTCATCGAGAAAGCGGCCAAATTTCGCCTCATGGCTTAGCTGGCGTTGCGGAGGGCACCCGGGTTCGCGGGATTGGGTGAAGGTTGATTGCCGGCTGGAGGAGGCGCAGAAACCGGCTTTTGGGCTGGTGATCCGGCAGCAGAAGGGGTTGGGCTTGGGGCGGGCGGATTGATTGGCCCAGCGGCGTGAGGGCGGTTGGCCGCCAAATCCGCGACCTCCAATTCCATTGCGCGATCGATTGGGATACCAACGATTCCCTTGCTTTTGTCGATCCAACGATAGCTACTCAGCGCCTTTTGGTTTTCGGTGTTCAGATCATTTAGATTCTTCAATCGCAATTCTTGTCGCCCAGGTTCAGCAGCAGCAATCGACTCGCGCTGGTAGCTGACAAACCATGCGAGTCCAGCAAAGAGCAGGAGCACCACCAAGATAGTGACCACCGTCGAAACAGAAAACCTCGAGGATTGGTTGGCGTCTGACATGGTTTAATTGCTCACGTTAACGGACTCCAGCAATCGAGGGTCACGCGTCGGAAATAGGGAGGCGCCTCCCAAGCTACGCAGAAACAGGAACGCCAATGGCAACGCGATCGCAAACAGCGTCGCCACATCCAACCAACTGACCTGAACCCCGGTTGGATGGATAAATGGATTGATGGTAACAAAGGTATCAAGCAGATGCATCGCGAGAACCCAAAGGGACATGAAAGCCAAAAAGCCAGGGGTACGCTTGGTGTACTGAAAGAGGAGATAGAGAAACGTAATGAAGAAGCGACCGACAACCAACGCGATGCTCAGAGTATTCCAAGAGCCGATATTCCGGCGGAGGAACCAACTCGTTTCTTCTGGGATATTCCCATACCAAATCAGCATGTATTGGCTAAAACCGATGTAGCCCCAGAAGATAGAGAAACAAAAAAGCAGTTTACCCATCATCTGGTAATGCTCGGCATTCACAAAGCTCAGATATCCGGCATTCTTGAGTGCAAGCACAACTAGAATGATCAGCGCGATTCCTGCGCCGGCCGATCCGGCAAAAATGTAAACTCCCCACATCGTCGAGGCCCACCGGTAATCGAGGGAAGCCATCCAATCGAAGGCCATAAAAGTCGTACCCAGCGCGAAGAGAATAATCCCGACGAAAGAGAAACCGCGCATCTGAATGGACCAACGCGGATCGCCGTCTGAATCTTGCCGCACCGAGGTCCGGCGAAAATAAATCGCCGCGCCGGCAAAATAGAGAAAGTAGAGGACTGCTCGGATCCAGAAGAACGGCAACGTCACCGATCCGAAATGCGGTTCGAAGTAGCCGATCTTATCCTCGAGAGCGGGGTTAGCCTCGAGATGATCCTTGGCCGTCAGCCAATTCCAGATTTCAAAGCGAAAAAGGACGAGCGGAATAAAAAACAAAACCATCCAGGGCAGTAGCGCGGCCAGGTTTTCCATCTGACGGCGGACAACAATTCCCCACCCGGAATCGGTGGCATGATGGACAAGGATCCAGAACAGACAGCCGATGAGAATTGTGAAAAAGTAGATGAACGCGAATAGCCAGGAGAAAGCGAACTGACGCCGGAGCTCGCTCCCGGCTGGTGCCACCAGCCCGGTGATCAACACGATCCCCAAAAAAAGGACGCCAAACCCGAGTAAAACCAATAAGAGACGACTTACCCTCTTGGACTGGAAAATTTCTGGAGCAGGAACGTGCGAGTGGTTCATTTCTGGGAATCCAAAGTTTTGCGTTGATCAGCCGGGACATCCCCGATTTTAGCGTACTGGCTTCGCTGCAACGCGCGGATATAGGCGATGATCGCCCAACGATCCTTCACGGTAACCTTATCGCCGTAGGCCATCATCGTATTGTAGCCATTGGTAATGGTGTTGAATACTTGGCCATCCGCCATTTGCCGATATTTGTCTTGATGGTAGTTAGCGATACTTAACAGTCCGTATTTAGAAGTAATCCCGTTGCCCTGCCCGGTTGCTCCATGGCAAACCGCGCAGTTGATCTGAAATTCTTTTTGGCCGCGCCTCACTAGATCCATTGTTATCGGCACTTGCGGCGGTAAGCCGGTCCCCCATTGGTCTCCCATCTTGCCGGTATTATAGTAATCGGTGCCCGCGGTGAACTCCCCGAGCGGAGAGCTAATGTCATTCGGCACCTCTGAATTCTGGGTGGGATGACCTGGAATATCGTACCCCATCGGAATTGTTCCCTGTAGGGGTGGGCGGGCAGCTCGGCCGTCCGCGAAAAAGTCGCTCGGCTTCTGAAATTTGACCTTGGATTGCCGCTTCATATCGCCAAAGAACTCGATTGGCGGGGCCGTACTATGCTCTCCGCGCGTTCCGAGGAGCGCGACAGCCAAAGCGCAGAACAAGACAAACCCTATCAGGAAATTCTTAATCATGCTCGTAAAGCAGCGTCACGTCCTTCCCCCCGATTTCTTCCAAGAACTCGCGGGTCACCGTGTCCGAGAAGCGTGGGTCCGAAGCCTCAATGATGAGGAAAAACGCATCGTCCGTCACGCGCCGGAATGCTTCATAATCAAAAATCGGGTGGTGCAGTCGTGGCAATCGATTCATGACGAAAACACCAAAGAAGGCGGTAAACGCCGAGAACAACACCGTTAGTTCAAACATGATCGGGAAAAACGCGGGTACTGTAAAAAAGTTTACCGGTTTTCCGTGAACAACGAGCGGATACAGAAAAGAAGAAGGGATAAACTCCAGCGAAGCTGCAGTAAGGAATCCGATCAGACCGCCGCAAAAGATAATGTACCCGAGTGGCGATTTGCGCAGACCCATCGCCTTGTTCATTCCGTGAATCGGGAATGGAGAATGAACATCCCAAAACCGATAGCCTTTGTCGCGCACCTGCTCGGCTGCCTGGTAGAGAGTGGTAGCAGAAGGAAATTCGGCGATCACTCCCAGGGTTTTTCTTCGCGCTGCCGCTGCTGTCATACGTGCGCCTCCTTGATTGGTTCGGTGCCACTAGTCGCCGGCGGATGGTAATGGGGATCGGCCTCGGGAAGGACGGTCTTCACTTCCGACATCGCGATCATCGGGAAGAAGCGGATGAATATCAGGAAAAAGGTCGTGAAGATGCCGAAGGTGCCGGCGAAGGTCATGACATCGACCCAGGTCGGGTAGTACATCCCCCAACTCGACGGAAGAAAATCACGGGTCAAAGAAACGGCGATGATGACAAACCGCTCGTACCACATACCTGCGTTTACGCACATGCAGACAAAGAAGACGGTAAGGAGGTTGCGCCGGAACGCGCGAACCCAGAAAAGCTGAGGGATTATGACGTTGCAAGTGAACATCGACCAGGCGGCCCACCAATACGGACCGAAATAACGGTTAATAAAAGCGAAGCGCTCAAAGGGATTGGCGCCATAAAACGCGACGAAGAACTCCATCGTGTAGGCATAGCCGACGATCGAACCGGTCAGCAGAATGATCTTACACATCACATCGATATGATTCCAGGTGAAGACATCGTGCAGCTTGTAAATCGAGCGCGCTGGCAGCATGAGCGTGAGCACCATGGCGAAGCCACCGAAAATCGCGCCGGCCACGAAATAGGGCGGGAAAATCGTCGTGTGCCAACCCGGAATGAGAGAGGTGGCGAAATCGAAAGAGACCGTCGAGTGCACCGACAAGACCAGCGGAGTCGAAAGACCAGCTAGAATCAAGTAGGCCATTTCGTAATGGCGCCATTGCCGGTTTCCGCCACGCCAGCCGAGCGCAAGCAGCCCGTAACAGAATTTGCCGACTTTGCTACGCGCTCGATCGCGCATCGTTGCCAAGTCGGGAACTAACCCCAAAAACCAAAACAACACCGACACGGTAAAGTACGTCGAGACAGCAAATACGTCCCAGAGAAGTGGGCTGCGGAAGTTAGGCCAAATCCAGTTCGGATTGGGCACCGGCGCCATGAACCAAACCATCCAGACGCGACCCACGTGAATTCCCGGATAGATGGCCGCGCAGATAACGGCAAAAAGGGTCATCGCTTCTGACGCCCGATTGATCGATGTTCGCCACTTCTGACGACAGAGATATAGAATGGCCGAAATAAGGGTTCCGGCGTGACCGATACCGATCCAAAACACGAAGTTGGTGATATCCCAGGCCCAACCGACCGGAATATTATTTCCCCAAACACCGACGCCGGTGAACAGGAGGTAAAGAATGCAAAGAACACCGAAGCCAGCAAAAGATCCGGTAATCGCAATCGTGATATACCACCAGAGCGGCGTCTTTTGCTCGGGAATGCCGGCGATCAGGTTGGTGATCCACGACATCGAACGATTGTTCAGCACCATCGGTGGCCGTGGCATTCGTTCCTCGAAAGGAACTGTCGCCGGAGCGTGAGTTTCAGCCATTACGCATTTCCTCCTTCAGGCTCCACCCGAGTCGCCGGCCCAATCCGTTCATCCACCGATTCATGGATGCCGTTAATGTGCCCAATTTTTGCCGCACCCGGCATTTTTGGATTCGGATTTCGAAGCCGCGCCAGGTAGCTCGTTCGAGTCTGGATGTTCAGATATTCGAGCAAGTGATAATTCTGTGGAAGATTACGGAGCTTCGCAACTTGGCTTTCCGGATCTTTGATGTCGCCGAACACGATGGCCTCGGCGGGGCAAGCTTGCTGACACGCCGACTTTATACTGTCGGTGGGAATCGTGAGATCTCCCTTCACTCCCGCTTTGATGCGTTGCGAAATCTTGGCGGTCTCGATTCTCTGGACACAGTAAGTGCATTTCTCCATTACTCCGCGCGAACGGACCGTCACGTTTGGATTCTTCTGCAGTTTCGCGATTTCCTCCATTCCCCATTGACCGAAAGGCCCCAGATAAAGTTGCTGTTTGCCTTGGAAACCTGGTAGTCCGTTTTCAACTTTATCGAGTACCGGTCGATCGTTGTAGTTGAAGAAATTGAACCGGCGAACCTTGAACGGACAATTGTTGGAACAATATCGCGTTCCGATGCACCGATTGTAGACCATCACGTTGAGTCCCTCTTCGCTGTGCACCGTGGCGTTCACCGGGCAAACCGTCTCGCATGGCGCATTCTCACAGTGTTGACACATGACCGGCTCAACCACCATCTCCGGATCCTCCTCCAGATGAGGATTGTTGATGTCGCCATCCGCGCTCGAGAAATAGCGATCGATTCGGATCCAGTGCATTTCCCGTCCATTCTCGACTTGGTCTTTTCCGACAATCGGGATGTTATTTTCTGCCTGGCAAGCAATGACGCATGCAGAACATCCAATGCAGGTATTGAGGTCTACCACCATCCCCCACTGGTTGGGAGCATTGAGCGGCGGATGAGAATAGAGCGAAATATTGGGCTCAATGTCTTTGTCCATCCACACCTTCTTGGCAAAAGCGGGATTGGATTCGTATTCCTGCGCGGTGCCCTCGCGGATCAGGGCGCGGCCTTCCATGCTGTGATGCAGCTGGGTGCGGATAAGCTTGTATCCTCCAGGTTGCACCTTTTTGATAGTCGCACCGGTTGCAAAGTAAGGTCCATCACTGCTGCGCAGCACATAGGCATTAAAACCGGTGCCGTGACCCACTTTACCAACGGCATTGCGGCCATAGCCAAGTGACAGCGACAGCGAGAAGTCCGCTTGGCCAGGCGCGATCAAGATAGCAGCGATCAATCGCCGCTCACCGACCGAGATCTCCACCAAATCCCCTTCCGCCACCTGCAAAGCCTTTGCCGTCGCCTTGCTAATCTGTACCCCATTATCCCAGGTCAATTTGGTGATCGGATCCGGTAGCTCTTGCAGCCAGGCATTGTTATTATAGCGGCCATCGTCAACTTTGTAATCCGCCGGGAACACTATTTCGATCGCGCTCGGATTCACCGGACCGGGCAATACCGCCCCTTGGAGCAAAGCAGGAATCCGATCAGTATTGAACGAGGCGCTCGCGACCCGGTAGGCGCTATCTTTAACGTACCCCTGGCGGAGAAAAGCGGTCCAGGCTTCCTCGAACTCGCCGCTGCCAGCGGCGGACTTGAAGGTGTCACGAACGGCGTCCGCACCGGCGGGGAGAGATAGCAACTTGGCCAGCAGATCAAGCTGGGACCATCCTCCAAAGAGAGGAAGAATCATCGGCTGAACCGGCAAGTAGATCCCATCGGGAGTGCGCTGGTCGCCCCACGATTCAAGAAAATGAGCTTCCGGAACATGCCATTTGGTTCCTGCGGTTGTCTCGTCTTCGTAATAACCTAGTCGAAGAACCTCGGGAACTTTCTGCTGCACTGATTCCGCCCATCGGAGATCGACCGGCGCGCTATACGCGGGATTACCTGCTAAGATGAACAACCGCTTAACTCCGCCGGATTTCGCTTTGGCCGCCAAATCTTGCAGGCTGCCGCCCTTGAATTCGGTCCGTTGCAGGATGCGAAGGGTCGAACCCAAGGCACTTACAGCGTTGTTCATTGCAAACACCAAGCCCTGGACCCAAGCCGGATAACGACTACCGAGTAACACCAGACTCTGTCCTTTGTGAGCGACCAGATCGTTGGCGCACTCCGCCAGCCAAACATCGTCAAATCCGGTCGCACCTTGCTTCACTTGGCTGACCATTGCAGCGAGCACCCGATCATTTGTCGCCGCCGCCAACTTACCCGCCAGAGCCAAAGCAAAAGCAGGAATCTGGGACGCCGCGCAGCGCAACCGATGATCCGCCATTCCGCCGGTGAGCGTAAACCGGTTCTCTACGCTGTAGAGGCGGTTCATGTCTTTGGCCGATCCATGGGCGCGCCGCCGGGCGCTGAAAGCTTTTACTCCATCGACAGTCTGCTCGATTCCAAGGAAATCGCAGTCGAGCGACAAAATAACGCTCGCTTGATCAAATGCCGGCCGTAGAACGACGTCGGTACCAAACAACGTTTCGACCGCCTGCTCGTATTGACCGGTCACTAAGGGATCGTCGAAGTAAATCTCCGCTTGGGGATATCGTTGCTTGAATGCCGTTAAAAATCTATCCCGCGTCGGCGATTGCTGATAATCGAGAAGCAATGCGAACCCGGCACCCTCATTCTGCTGGAGATCACTTTGAACCGTTTTTAGATAGGCTTCCAGCTTATCGGCTGACGATGGCTTGCCCTCCTCCAAAACGGTTTTGGCTCGATCCGGATCGTATAAATTCAGAATTGCGGCCTGAGCGAATGTGTCGGTACCACCATTACTCGAGGGAACGAGAGGATTGCCTTCGAGTTTCGTCGGGCGGCCTTCGAATGTTGTGGCGATGAGGGGAAGCCCGCCCGACCGCGTGGGCATGGACGTAGTATAAAGAACCGCCTTTCCGGGGATCAGCCATTCGACGCTCTTGGTGTAAGGAACGATATACGATTCCGGTCGCCGGCAGCCGCTCAATCCAATTCCTGCCAGCGCCATCGAACCTCCCATCAGTCGCATGAAATTCCGCCGGGAAACCGCGTCGGTCTCGAGGTCCGCTGCTCCAGCGGGGAACTCTCTTTGCAGCCACTCTTGAAACTCCGGGGTTTTGGCAAGCTCCTCGGAACCGCGCCAATAACGCTTCCCGGAACTCTCCTCCGGTGGATGACTAAAAACTCTTTTCATTAGCGGTGGCACCCCGCACAGTTTTGCGGCGGCGCAATGTTCCATTGTTGCTTCAGTTGGGTCCCGATCTGCTCCTGCGATTTACCGCCCCCGGGTTTCCAATCGAGGTTAAATACTTCGCTCACCGGACGCAGGTTCTCTTCTGGGTGGCGATGGCAATTCAAGCACCAGCCCATGGTCAACGGCTCATGCTGATAAACGACATCCATGTGATTGATCTGCCCGTGGCAACTGACGCAGCTGATCCCACGGTTCACATGAACCGCATGGTTAAAATACGCAAAATCAGGTATCTGATGCACCCTAACCCAATGCATGGGTTGCCCGGTTTCCCAGCTTTGCTTCACGGCCCAGAGCTTCGGATTGTCCTTTTGTATCTGCTGATGACAATTCATGCAGGTCTGAGTTGTCGGTACATTCGAAGTGGACGACACCTCCACGTAGGAATGACAATACCGGCAATCCATACCTAACTGGTTGACGTGTATGTCGTGTGGAAACGGAACCGGCTGGATCGGTTGATACCCCTGCCGCATGTATTCTGGCGTCAAATACCACCAGTAGGCGGCTGAAGCTGCGCCGCCTATCACCAGCAGGCAGAAGATTATTTTGAGCGGTAGGTAATTAGTCCAGCGCGGAAAAAAATTAGCCATTCGTTGGCGGGATCGCCTTCTCCGATCCGCGCAAAACAACTTCGCGGCCAGATCCGGGTACAAGCAAAATGTTGGGGGTTATGAAAATCGTTTTCACGCCTCGTGTCGGAACTTCGATGGCGATCGAGAATATTGCGTTCGATTCCTTACGCAACCAATTTCTTGATCGATTCTCGAACCGGCTATCATCACTGACGCGAGTAACTCTGTAGCTGCAGGCGAAAGGGTGCGTCAAATGAGATTTTAGGCGGAATATGGAATACGGAATACAGAATGCGGGTGAAGTGGCCCGGCGAGCAAGGGAACAAAAGTACTCGGTCGACGCGCTTGGCCCATTATGGTAGGGAGAAAACCTCGGCGCGTTGGAAGTGTCGCAATGCCTATTTGCGTCATTCGCGCCGGGTTTGAGCCGTTGTGGAGCCGCCCTAACGTGTTCCAACGGTTGCGGCGCTCATTGAGGCGCGCAGGTATTTGCAAAAAGATAGTTATCGGTAAAATCCGCAAATGGCTCAAGCCGATCTCGCTGAGACGAGATCAGGCTTTCGCCCTACCAACGCTGGGGCCACTGCGAGCCGATCCAGCGTCCTAGATTCTAGCTTCCGGAATCCTGCTTCACGCTTCGGCTTCCTGCTGAAGCGCGGATTCGGCTTCGGCATTACGTTCCTTCATTGCTGCCTTGCGGCTCAACTTGACGCGTCCCTTCTCGTCGATCCCGATACATTTCACCCAAACCAAATCGCCGACTTTGACCACGTCCTCGACACTTTTCACCCGGAAATCCGCCAGCTCGGAAATATGAACGAGCCCGTCTTTGCCAGGAAGGACTTCGACAAATGCGCCGAATTCTTTGATCGAAACCACCCGTCCGTGATAGCTCTCGCCGACTTCAATCTCCTTCGTCATTCCCGAAATGATCTCCTTCGCCCGGTTCAAACTATCGCGGCTGGCCGAATAGATGTGAACGGATCCATCGTCATCGATATTAATCTCTGCACCGGTTTCGGCCACGATCCCTTTGATCGTCTTGCCGCCGGGGCCGATGAGGAGGCCGATCTTATCCGGATGAATCTTAACGGTTTCAATACGGGGAGCGTATTGACTGAGTTCTTTCCTTGGCGACTGAATCGCTTCGTTCATGACGTCCAGCACCTTCATGCGAGCGTCACGCGCTTCACGAATCGCCTCCGACATAATCGCGTGAGAGATTCCCGCAAGTTTTAAATCAAGTTGGAATCCGGTCACTCCCTCTCGGGTACCGCACAGTTTGAAATCCATATCGCCGAAATGATCTTCGGAACCGATGATATCGGTGAGGGTGGTGTAGCGCTCGAGGCGATCGAGCTGGAATTCTGTAACCAATCCGACGGAAATGCCCGCCACCGGCTTCCGGATCGGCACACCGGCGTCCATCAATGCCATTACGCCGGCACAGACCGTGGCCATCGAAGTTGAACCATTCGATTCCATCACTTCGCTGCTGACGCGGATCGCGTAAGGAAACTCTGCTTCCGATGGGATGATCGGCGCAATCGAGCGTTCGGCCAGTGCACCGTGCCCGATTTCACGCCGGCTGGTGCTGCCAAACCGGCCGGTTTCGCCGACACTGAATGGCGGAAAGTTATAATGCAGAATAAATCGCTTACTCGGATCGCCGCCCGTATAGGCATCGATCATCTGGGCTTCTTCGGCTGAAGCGAGTGTGGCCAGTGCCAGCGCCTGGGTCTCTCCTCGCTGGAAAAGCGCAGAGCCGTGCGATCGTGGAAGTAAACCGACCTCTCCGGCCAACGGCCGCAACTCATGGAGGCCGCGGCCATCACAGCGTGTTTTCCGGTCAAGAATGCTGATTCGAAATGCTTTTTTCTGCAGGTAATCGAATGCTTGCGAAATTTCGAACGGCGTCGCGTCCGGATACTTAGCGAGAATCGCGGCATTGACTTCCTGACGTAGCGCGTCGACCGCCTTACCTCGAGCGACCTTACCCGGCGTATAGAGCGCGGCCTCGATGCGATCACCGGCCACTTGGTAGGCAATTTCGAGCAAGTCGTCTCGGACCGAGAGAAGCTCGACCTCCCGTTTGGGCTTCCCGACCACGGCGGCGAGTTCTTTTTGCATGTCCACGATCTGGCGGACATAGGGCTGGGCAAATTCAAGTGCTCGGATGAAGTCCTCTTCCGAGATTTCGTAAGCCGCGCCCTCAATCATTACTACCTCTTCCGCGCTACCGACATACACCAGATCCAGATTGCTCTGCTGGCGTTGGGTGTGAGTCGGATTTACAACGAATTCACCGTTGATTCGCCCGATACGCACAGCGCCGATTGGTCCCGCAAACGGGATATCAGAGATGCAAAGAGCAGCCGAGGCACCGGTAATGCTGAGAATATCAGGATCATTCTCGCCGTCCGCGCTGAGCAGAACACTGATTACTTGGGTATCGTAAAAATAGCCTTTGGGAAACAGCGGGCGAAGCGGACGGTCCGTCATTCGCGAAGTCAATGTTTCCTTCTCGGAGGGGCGACCCTCCCGTTTGAAATAACCGCCTGGAAATTTTCCAACCGCCGCCGCCTTCTCGCGGTAGTCAACGGTAAGCGGAAAAAAATCCTGACCCTCCTTTACCGTGGTAGCAGAGACCGCTGCCACGAGGATAAGGGTATCTCCGGAACGAACGGTCACGGAGCCGTCGGCAAGTTTTGCCAATTTGCCAGTCGAAATCGTAAGATCGGCTGACCCAATAACTTTCGAGACTTTAGATTCCATTTTTATTAAAGCTCTCGAGGAGTTTCCACACCAACCTTTGCCCGTAGGTCTGAACCGCGCACCCGGCGCGGCTCAGACCTAAGACCAAGGTTGCCATCCACCAAACCTCGAGAATATTGTTCGAAATGTCGCTCGACTTTCGTCGAAACTCCAGCTGCTGATAGGTCGAACATCCATTAGCGACCAAACCCTGCGGAAGGCGAAGCTGTCTTCCGGCCAGAGAGTAGAGCCATCAGCGAAAAAAGCCGCCCGGCTGGACGGCCACCTTCTTCATTTACTTACGCAGATTAAGCTTTTCAATTACTGTCTTATAACGATCTTGCGACGTCCTCTTCAAGTAATCGAGCAAGCTTCTGCGGGTTGCCACCAACTTCAACAAACCCCTTCGAGAGGAATGGTCTTTCCGATTCTCTTTCAGGTGTTCGGTCAGTTGATTAATCCGATCGGTCAGCAGCGCAATTTGGACATCCGCACTACCGGTGTCTTTATCGTGCAACCGAAACGCGCTCAGATCAATAGTTTCACTCGTGGCCATAGTTCTCAGGAGGGGTGAAGATATGAGAGAACTGCCCGGGCGCAAGCGATTAGTTGCGCCGAAATTCGGTAGGGATGCGCTCCTCCGTGTCCGGCACACGTCTCTGACTCGTGATTGGGATATACCTCATTGGTCCTATACGACCTATAGGACGCATAGGACCTATACCAACCAGCTGCATCGTTAGCGGCCTCATACCGGCGTCCCGCTTTCCAGACCGCCCTCTTCCGAAAGCCTTACCAGCTCATCCGCCAAGGCGCCAAAATTTTCCACAATCAGGCTTTCACCAAGCTGATTGATATTCACCTCGACACCCAACCGCTCTTCCAGATGCAATACAAATTCGACTAGCTCCAGGCTCTGCCTGATGACATCGCCGGCACAAAGGGATTCGATGTGATCGGATGGGACGGTCGGGAAGTGGGTCGCAATGAATTCCTTCATCGCGGTCAGTACCGCTTCTCGTTGAATCATATAGAAGCCTCAAAGCTTGGTGCAGAGGCCATATACCACATGGAACCCGGTTCCCATAGTCAGCCAACGAACTTCTTGGCCGGAATGCGCGGTGGTCAACAATTCGCGCAAAATATGTAAGATGCTCGCGCTGCTCATATTGGAAAAAGATCGAAAATGCCGGATTGAGGGCTCCAAGGTCGCTCGATCCAGGTCGAGCTTCTTGGCCAAGCTCAACAACAGCATGATCCCGGCGGGATGGATCCCGCAGAGCACGCCGCTCTTTTTGTCCCAGCCAATCTGCGCTGTTGCTTCGAGAATCTCGCGTCGGACGCTGCGCTCGAATCCGTCCGGATCAGCTAACCCGAATCGATAGTAGTTCGAGCCTTTTTCCCATTGGATCAGATCCGGTTCATTCCCATGCCAGGACACAATTTTCCCCAGATGCGCCGCTCCATTGCCTGGTTCGGAAGACAACCAGACGCCGGCTGCTCCGTCCCCGAAAGTACAAACGCCTTGCCAATTCGATCGCTCGACCGACCATGGGTCGGCCAGAGTGGAAGTTGGTTCCACCACCACAATGAGAATGTCTCGAATTTCCGATCCTAAATTTGCCCCAAGCTGAAGCGCGCGCGAACTGCCGGTACAACCGGCATTGGCCAGGTCGAGCAAAAGCGAATGCCGATTCACGCGATCTCGTACGACATTCGCGGTTTGGTCGGCGAGACCGGGCATAGACAAGCCGGTGCTTGACACCGCGATGACAGCATCAAACTGCGCTGGACCATTTCTCGCGATTTCCGCAGCGATTGCCCGGAGCGAATCATCTGCTGCGCGCTCAAAAGCCTCGGTGTGATGCGCAAACGAATTGAACTTCAGAAATTCAGGACACTGGACGTACCGGGTGCGCGAACCGATCAGGAACAGACGAATCAGATCCAGTAAAGCCTTTCTCTCCTCCTGGCCTAGCCATCGCTCTAGCGAAGCTTGAATCGCATTGAAAAGCTCCTGGTTGCTCCAGGGAACGCCCACCACGGGTGCGTAAACTGCTCGTATGTACCGCTTCACACGGACTCTCCAGGAACTGAATCTAAGCTCCTTGGTCTGGCGTTTTGCCGGCTTGCTTCTATCTCCACCAGCCAGCGCTCTCTATTTATTTCATTAGTCACTAAAGGCGCACCGGTTCTTGGGCGAACGCCAAAATGATTGTAACGGTTTGGCCTAGCGCCGTCAAAATCCCACGCGCCATTCTTCAAGCAGATCCGAAGGGACTTCTTTGAGAAAACGAGACGGGCGCTGGATCCGCTGCTCAAGTGATCCGGTCGGCCAACAGCAAGGATAGGTGAGATAGAGTTCGTCTTTTGCCCGGGTGAGCGCAACATAAAAGAGTCTTCGCTCTTCTTCTATCGCCTCCACTGATTCCAATGACCGGCCGCTCGGAAACATGCCATCGGTCATCCAAATAATGAATACGGCTCGCCATTCCAAGCCCTTGGCCTGATGAACAGTTGAGAGCGTCACCTTTTCCGAATCATCCTCTTCGGCCGCAATCGTTTCACTGCTGCCGGTCGCCATCAGCGAGAGCTGGCTCAGAAACTCGACCGAATCTTGGAATGTTCGCGCAAAATTCTCCAGCGTAAGCAGATCGTCTCGGCGCTGTTCATGGTTGGCATATTTCGACTGAAGATAATCATCATAGATCGCCTCCAGGATGCTGTGAATCATCGCCGCCGGCGCAACCGGCTGCCGGTTCGGAGCAATTTCGTCCAAGGTATGACCGAGCTGCTCCCAACTTTTTTGAGACTTGGGCGCCACTTTTCCACGAGCGAGCCACGCCTCGAAATTTTTTCGATCGTCATCGGGGATCCCGCTGAGTTGTTCCCACAATCGTTCTGCAGTTTTCGCGGCGATACCCGGTAGCAACCGGACCATTCGTTTAAACGCAACTTCGTCGGCGGGGTTAATGATAAATTTCATGAAAGCGGCCACATCTTTGATGTGCGCCTGTTCGAAAAATCGTAACCCGCTCGTTATAAAGAATGGAATCCCGGCACGAGTCAGCGCCAATTGTACTTCAAGAGACTGATAATGGGCGCGATAAAGCACCGCGATCTCCCGAAGATCGATATTTTCGTCTCGTAGTTCTAGTATCCGCTGGGCAACAAACAGGGCTTGTTGATTATTGTCGATGAGCGGCACCAGCGCCGGTTTGAGATCGGTACTCGCCCGCTCAGCTCGAAGCGTTTTTACGAATTGTTTGGTGTTCCCTCGGATCGCGGCGTTGGCCACGGATAAGACTTCTGGCACGCTCCGATAATTGATCTCGATCTTATAGATTTTGGCCTGAGGATATCTCTTCGGAAAATCGAGAATGTTTTGGTAATTAGCCCCGCGCCAGGAGTAGATCGACTGCGCATCATCGCCGACGACCATCACACTCTGGTGGTGCGCCGCTAACAGATCGATAAAATCGGATTGGAGCCAATTGGTATCCTGGTACTCATCCACCAAAATGAATTGAAAGTGGCGCTGGTAATATTCAGCCACCCCTGGATTTCCCTTTAACAAGCCAACCGTCTTCATTAACAAATCGTCGAAATCCATCGTGTTGGCGGCCCGCTTCCGCTCTTCGTACCTCTTCTTTACCCACTCGATTTGTTGCGTAAGCGGCTGGAATCGCCGATGGCGCTCGGCGATCACACCGGCCAAAGGTTGGCCGGTATTCAGGGAAAAACTAAACAGGTCGCCCAGCACCTCGGCGGTCGGAAATCTGACTTGTTTGGTATCGATCTCAGAATTAGCGACAACCGCGGCGATCAGATCTTCCTGATCTTCGCGATCCATGATGGAAAAGCCAGGTCGAAAACCGATTTCCACCGCGTGCCGTCGCAGCAATCGGTTCCCAATCGAATGAAATGTTCCACCCCAAATCGCTCGCGTTTCCAGCGGGAGCAAAGCCTGCACGCGAGCAAGCATCTCGCGAGCGGCCTTGTTCGTGAAAGTAAGAAGCAGAATGTTCTGTGGCTCAACACCGTTGTCGAGCAACCAGGCGACGCGATAGGTCAATGTCCGAGTTTTTCCGCTTCCGGCCCCCGCGAGTACTAATGCTGGTCCTGGTCCGGAGGTGACGGCCTCATACTGCTGGTCGTTGAGCTCAGCGCGATAATCGATGCTGCTGGTGCTGACCGAGGGCAGACTATGCAATTGGTATTCGCGAGGCATTTACAAGTTTACTGTTAGGCGGTTAGATGTTCACGGTTCACGGTTCACCGTCTTCTTGCCACTGAATTTTTTTCCTCATGCGCACTAGCGAGTGCCACCATCCAGTAAGGTAGGGCGAAAACCTCGGCGCGCTGAAGATGTTGCCTCGCTGGCGGGTTGCCGCGCCGGGTTTGAGCCATCGCGGAACGGCCTTACACGGCTTTCTCGTGCCCATTATCCGCGGGGGTATCAGATTGAGAATGCATTCCTTTTAGGCGCGTTCACGCCTGGCTCAAGCCGATCTCGCTGACTTGTCCGCCAGAGCAATCGCGCTCCGCGAGCATATTTCGCCACGACTGCTGCGACGGCGGAGACGAGATCAGGCTTTCGCCCTACCGATCTTCGACCATCTCACCCCCCCAGATACGACTCTTTCACCAGCGCACTCGCGCGCAATTTGTCCGAGGGATCTTCCAGGATCACCCGACCGGTCTCCAAAACATAACCGTAATCAGAAATTTCGAGCGCCAGGTTGGCGTTTTGTTCGACCAACAAAATCGTGATCCCGAGCTGGCGATTGATTTCGACGATCTTTTCAAAAATTGTTTTTACCAAAATGGGTGCGATGCCGAGGGAGGGTTCGTCTAACATCAGATAGCGCGGCTTGCTTAGGAGCGCGCGACCAATCGCCAACATCTGCTGTTCACCCCCACTCAGTGTTCCGGCGACCTGTTTCTCTCGTTCCTGCAATCGGGGGAAGATCGCGAAGACGTACTCGTAGTCGGGCTTTAGCGATTCTTTGCCCAGCCGCCGGTAGGCGCCCATTCGCAAGTTCTCGTTTACGGTCAGATTGGGAAAGATCATTCTTCCTTCCGGCACCTGAGTGATCCCCAGCGCAACAACCTTGTGCGGCGGTTGGTTGGTAATCTCTATTCCTTCGAGGAAGACGTTACCAGCGCGCGCTTTCATCAGTCCGGAAACCGCTTTTAGGGTGGTCGATTTCCCAGCACCGTTGCTGCCGATCAGCGTAATGATTTTGCCTTTCTCAACTCGAAGAGTAACTCCGTGCAAGGCCGTAATTGAGCCATAAGCAACTTCCAAGTTCTTGATTTCTAACATTGGCTCTTGGTGGAGTTATCCTGGCCGGTTCGCGTCGGCAGTTTTTCCTCTCCGAGATAAGCTTGGATTACCTTTGGATCTTGCCGAATCACTTCCGGTGTGTCTTCGGCAATCTTGATGCCATGATCCAATACACAGATCCGCTGACAAATCCCCATAACTACCCGCATATCATGTTCGACCAGTAAGACGGAGATATCAAAGCGCTCCTGAATGAACTCGATCAACCGCATGAGTGTTCCTTTTTCGGTCGGGTTCATTCCGGCCGCCGGCTCGTCCAAGAGAAGCAATCGCGGGCGTGTAGCCAAGGCGCGAACGATTTCCAGCCGTCTTTGATCACCGTAAGGAAGATTTTTGCACATCGTATCCCGAAAACGGTCTAAACTAAAAATCTTCAGCAACTCCATCGTTTCATTTTCGATCTGCTTCTCCTCTTCACGAAACTTCGGTCCTCGCGTCAGAGCGTGAATAGGACCATGGTTTAGATGAAGATTGAAGGCTGCGCGAACATTGTCGAAAGCCGTCAGTGAAGGAAAAAGACGGATGTTCTGAAAAGTACGGGCGATTCCTTTCGCCGTAATCTGGAACGGCTTCAACCCATTCAGTAATTCGTTAGCAAAAACGATTCGCCCGGAGGTCGGTTGGTAGACGCCGGTTACGAGATTGAAAATTGTTGTCTTACCGGCGCCGTTCGGCCCGATCAGCCCCACTAACTCGCGATTACCAATTTCCAGTACAAAGTCCGAGACCGCAGTCAGACCACCGAAACGAATCGTGCAATGATCGATTTGCAAGAGACTAGGACTAGCCATGGGATCCGCTGTCTACTCGCTTTCTCGCGCCGGCCAGATCGCCGAAGAGGCCTTGCGGTCGCGTTAGCATCATGATTATCAGGAGCACTGAATAGAGAATCAGCCGGTTTTCCAACAAGCCCTGCAATGGCGGCAGATGGATCTTCACGACGGACTCAATCGCAGTTTGCGATGCGGCAATAAAATCGGTGTGGGCTAATGCCCGCAAGATTTCCGGTAAAATCGTCAGCAGAATCGCAGCGAGTATGACTCCAGTAGTACTTCCCATTCCACCGAGAATAACCATCACGACGACATCCACGGATTTGAAGAAGTTGAATCCCTCTGGCGTTAAAAAAAGCGTAAAGTGACCGAACAAAGCACCCGCCATTCCAGCAAAGAGTGCACCAACCACAAATGCTAGGACTTTGTATCTAGTGGAATTAATGCCCATTGCTTCGGCTGCGATCTCATCATCCCGCACGGTGAGGAACCCACGTCCAAAAGTTGAATTGACCATGCCCAGAACGACATAGATAGCGACCGCGGCAGTCCCGAAGGTCCAAAAAACATTAGTATAATTACCGGCTACTCTGAGCCCGCGGGCCGCCCCGAGAAAGTCGGTATTCAAAATCGCTGTCCGAATAATTTCGCCGAACCCCAGCGTGACAATGGCCAGGTAATCGCCTTTCAGCCGCAGCGAAGGAATACCAACGGCGATGCCGGCAATTGCCGCTAACAGCCCGCCGAAGCTCATCGACAAAAGCAGAGCAATATTAGTCGCCAACCCGTTTTGCGGCCCGCCCAACAGGTTCAGAATGAAGGGATCGAGATGGTTCGACCAACTGGCCGCGGCGTAGGCGCCGACCGCCATAAAACCGGCGTGTCCAAGCGAGAACTGACCAGTGTAGCCATTCACCAAATTCAAGCTAACCGCCAAAATGATGTTAATACCGATATTGATGAAAATGTCGTAATAGTAGGCGTGACGGGTTATCACGAGTGATTCACCAAAAAGGCTAAAAACGAGCAACGCGGCTAATGAAATGCCAAGTAGCAAACGCGCCTTGCTCATACCTTTTCTCGTTCCACTCTGCCCAAAATTCCCGTCGGTTTGAACAACAGGATTACGATCAAAACCGCAAACGCAATCGCATCCCGCAGTTCCGGACGGAGATAGCCGACAACGAGGGTTTCCAACACTCCGATGATCAATCCGCCGATAGCAGCGCCCGGAATATTTCCAATACCACCAAGAACGGCTGCTACGAAAGCTTTGATACCTGGGAGGTTGCCCATCATTGGTGAGATGGAAGGAGAATCCATCGATACCAAGATTCCAGCGGCAGCAGCCAGAGCCGACCCGAGCGCAAAGGTAAATGAGATAACGACATCGTTGTTGACCCCCATTAATGAACACGCTGTCGGATTGACCGATAAGGCGCGCATCGCCAATCCCATCTTTGTCTTTGTCACGATAAAGTGAAGAACGATAAGCAGCACAACTGTAGAGAGGATGATGGCGGCCTGCGTGGTTAACACGGTCAGATCCCCCAACCCCGGGATGGCCTCAACGGGGATCAATTGCGGAAAGGCTCGCGGCTGTGGTCCAAAAAAGAATTGGGTCATATTCTGAATGAGCAGAGAGACCCCAATTGCCGTGATCAACACCGTGAGGCGGGGCCGATCTCGCAACGGCCGATACGCGATCCTCTCGATGAGAACGCCGGTCACGGCGCAGACCAGCATAGAGATGATCATCACCAAGCTGGCACCACCGATGATGAGTAACGCGTTCCCCGGCGTGAATTCTTGGAACTTGTCCAATGGAATCAGCCGGCAAACAGTGGGTGCAATCATAAATCCCGAGAACGCGCCGAGCATATAAACATCGCCATGCGCGAAGTTGATGAATCGCAATACCCCGTAGACCATCGTGTACCCGAGCGCGATCAACGCATAGATCGAACCGAGCGAGAGTCCATTCAGCAGTTGTTGAACAAAAAGGATAACTTGGTCCATCAGTTTGGCTTAAGATTAGTTTAGCAGCCCGTCTACGCGGCCGCTCCCGCCTTTCTCAAATCATTACCTGCGATGCCGCTCAATTCCAAGTCCGACGGATGAGCGATGCAGGCTAAGGGGTGACTCTCTGCACCATCTTAATCGCGCCTGCCTGAATCGTAACAATCACGCCAGGTTTAGTAGCGTTTCTTTGATCGTCCAGCGAGATGTTTCCGGTCACACCGGAAAAGTCCTTGGTCCGGGCCAATGCATCCCGGATCTTTTCTGAGTTGTCAGAGCCAGCGCGTTCAATCGCTTCTGCCATTAGTCGTGCCCCATCGTACCAGAGCGCGGCAAGCGCATCCGGAACAGCCTGGAATTTTTCTTTGTAGCGAGCGACGAACTGTTGCACTCGCGGGTTAGGGTCATCCGAAGAGAAGTGATTTGCATAATAACTCCCGTCCGCGCTTTTTCCGGCGATTTGTACCAGTGCAGGGCTATCCCAACCCTCACCGCCCACAAACGGAGCGGTCACTCCGAGAAGACGAGCTTCTCGCAAAATCAGACCAACTTCCGGATAATAGGCGGGCAAGAAGACCACTTCTGGCCGAACCGCCTTTAGCTTCGAAAGTTGGGCTCGAAAATCGGCATCGCCACTGCTGAAAGAGAGCTCTTCCAGAAGCTGTCCACCGTTGGCGTTAAAATATTGCTTCAATTCAGCCGCTACGCCCACGCTGTAGTCTTGTTTAATATCGGTCATAATGACGGCCCGCCGAGCATTCAAGTGCTCCAGCGCAAACCGTGCCATGACACGCCCGGTAAACGGATCGGTGAAACAACTGCGGAAGATGAAATTCCCAATTGGCGTGATCGCTATGTTGGTAGCGGTCGGAGTGAGCAGCGGAACGTGGGCGTTCTGAGCTAAAGGTGCCGCCTCCATCGTGAATGACGAAGTCAGATCACCAAGAATGGCAACCACGCGGTCCTGCGTGAGAAACTTACGGACAATTCTCGCCGTTTCACCTGGCTTGGATTGGTTGTCATCGACTATGAGGCTCAGAGGCTGGTGAAGGACGCCGCCGGCCGAATTTATCTCCTCGGCCGCCAATTTTGCTCCCTGCGCACTCGAAGTTCCGAATGTGGATAGGCCACCCGAGAGACAGGTTACTACTCCGATTCTGATCTCCCCGCGGGCCAGCGGGTTGAGCAGGAGCGAAAAAGCAATCACTAGGCTGGTCCACAAGAAAGCACCAAGTGAAATTTGGTGGCGGCGACTGGCCGGCTGCGCCCAACGCGTGAGAGTTCGAAACACATGCATAGGCCGCTGATCAAACCTAACCACGAGACGCAGTCGCCATGATCTTCGCCCAGGGTATTGGATATACCCATGGAGGCCTTCCGGTCGACAGATTAATGCACACCGGAATAGGCGGCACGCAAACCAACAGACATCGAAGGCGACTGCGCTTTTTAGCGGTTCCCGATCAGAGTCTCCGAGCAACCGCTGGCACTATTCGGCACACACAACTTCGCGGGGACAGTCGCCGCTACCAACCATTATTTCGGTTCGATCGTTTTGAAATAATCAAAAGCGCCGTTCTTGATCGTAAGAATGACTGCAGACTTTGTCGCATTTCGTTCCGGATTGATCGTGATCTTACCAGACACGCCGGGGAAATCCTTGGTGCTCGCGATCGCGTCACGCAGTTTCTCCGGATCGGTCCCGCCCGCTCGTTTGATCGCATCGACCAGAAGTTTAAACGCGTCGTAACCCAATGCCGCGAATGCGTCCGGGGCAGCATTATACTTCTTCTTATATGCGGCAACGAAATTCTGGACGAGGGGGGAGGTATCCGAAACCGCAAAGTGATCCGAGAAGTAAGCGCCTTCGACCGCGCTACCGCCCACCGGAATCAACGAAGAACCGTCCCAACCGTCCCCGCCGGCTAACGCCGCTTTGATCCCAAACTGTCGGGCTTGCTTCGCGATCAATGCTGCCTCGGGGTAATAACCGGTGATGATGATTACATCGGGGTTAGCTGCCTTGATCGCTGTCAGTTGAGCTCGAAAGTCTTTATCATCTGAGCTGTAGCTCTGCTCCTTCACAATCTGACCACCGTTTTTCTCGAAGTACTCTTTGGCGATCTTGGTGAGACCAACGCTGTAGTCCTGTTTCACATCGGTCATGAAAGCGATCTTCTTTCTCTGCAGCGTTTCCAGCACAAAGCGAGCAATCACGACCGCCTGGAAATCGTCAGTAAAGCAGACTCGGAAAACGTAGTCGCCGGTCTGGGTAACCGCTGGATTGGTCGCCGCCGTCGCAATCAACGGAATTTTCGAGGACTGAGCAATCGGTGCCGCCTCGAGTGTCTTGGAAGAAGCAACCTCGCCGATCAATGCAACCACGTGATCTTCCGAGATCAGCTTCTTTACGATTGTGGTGGTCTGCCCCTGTTTCGTTTGGTTGTCTTCGACCGTGAGCTCGATCTTCTTACCGAGCACTCCACCGGAGTTATTGACCTCTTCCAATGCCATTTGGACACCATTGTTTTGCGAGATACCAAAGCTCGCATTACCGCCGGTAAGCGACCCGAACTCGCCGATTTTGATCGTATCCTGCGCCAGAACCGCGGAGCCCGCGCTTAACGACACCCAAAACAGGAGGAACAGCAGACGTTTCATGACCGGCGATATAACCAATCATCCGATAAACTGCAATGGCGGTTTTTTTTAGGGGAGGCCCCTTGGCTCGGAGGGCGCGTCGCTTGCGACGCCCGGGAACAACCCAACACATTCCGAGGTATCGAGCCCAGGGGGAACCCGAAAGCGCTGGTAAATCGTGGATCGTTTGCGGGCGTCGCCAGCGACGCACCCTCCGAGCGATGGGGAGCGCAAAATCTCCCGAAAAGGGTGACCCTTCTTTCGACGGACCGTTAAAAACCCTCTAGGCCGCCTGAGCCTGCTCGGTCCTATCGACGGTCTCTCCCTCGACGTCTTCACCTACGGCGTAACGGGTGAAGCGCCGTATGACAATATTCTCGCCCAACTCTGAGATTTTGGCGGAAACCAAATCTCGAATCGATTGGTCGGGATTCTTGATAAATGCTTGGTCAAGTAAACAGACAGTACCGAAAAACTTGTCCAGTTTTCCCTCTACGATTTTCTCGACCACGTTCGCCGGTTTGCCTTTGACCTGCGCCCGATAAATTTCTCGTTCACGCTCGATGATATCGCACGACACTTGATCACGGCTCACGTAAACCGGATGGGCCGCTGCAATGTGCAAAGTAATATCCTTTACGAACTCTCGGAAAATTTCGTTCTTAGCGACAAAATCGGTCTCGCAATTGACTTCTACCAGCACGCCCACCTTACCCTGCAGATGGATGTAAGAAGCCACGATTCCTTCTTTTGCCGAGCGAGAAGCCTTTTTCGAGGCACTGGCAATTCCTTTTTTGCGTAACAGGTCTTCTGCTTTTTCCAGGTCACCGTCGGTCTCGACGAGCGCGTTCTTGCAGTCCATCATGCCGGCGTTGGTCTTTTCGCGTAGCTGTTTAACAAGCGCAGGATTTACTTCAGCCATAGATCAAAAAAAGACGTTTCCGACCTGATGAGCCAGAAACGAGAGGTTGAATTTACTCAGCGACTGCAGCTAACCCGGCCGCGCTTTGTTTATTCGTTTCGTGGGTAGCCGTGTAAATAGCGTCTACTAGCTTCTGCAGAATCACGCGGATAGCTCGAATCGCATCATCGTTACCGGCAATCGGATAAGTGACCAAATCAGGATCCGCATTGGTATCAGTAATGGCAACGGTGGGGATTTTCAAACGTCGAGCTTCGGCAACCGCGATCGCCTCGCGAGTGGTATCAATTATCACCAGAGCATCAGGGAGCCGCTCCATGGTTCGAATGCCTTCCAGGTTACGGCGAAGCTTCTCAGCCTCTCGGCGAAGCGCGGAGAGTTCCTGTTTTCCCATTTGAGAATATTCGGGCGATTTTTCGATCTGCTCGAGATAGCTCAATCGCGCGACGCTCTTGCGAATCGTGGTCAAATTCGTCAAAGTACCACCCAACCATCGCTGGTTCACATAAAGTTGTCCGCAAGCGTGTGCCGCCTCTTTTACTGCCTCTTGGGCCTGCTTTTTGCATCCAATGAAAAGCACCTTCCCGCCGTTGCGCGCAACATTGGCCAGGAAATCGGTCGCCTCCTGCAGTTGCTTTACGGTTTCGGACAAGTTGATGATGTAGATGGAATTGCGTTTCTCGAAAATGAACGGCTTCATTTTCGGATTCCACCGTTTCGTCTGGTGCCCAAAATGAACCCCTGCTTCCAGGAGTTCGGTCATTAATTCCATCGAAGACATATCTATTATTTAGACAACGCTTTTTGCGTTCCGGCTAGAGTCGGTGACTATGCTGCAGCCTCCTCGGATGCGCAAGCGAAGAATTTGCCGTTCTGCCCACCTATTTTAGTGTG
>Ga0070698_100001621_pt1 | contig 25064 bp, 23 predicted proteins | sample KBSK1502metaG_FD_65477 | JGI IMG/M metagenome (GOLD analysis project Ga0070698, IMG submission 65477) | Corn, switchgrass and miscanthus rhizosphere microbial communities from Kellogg Biological Station, Michigan, USA - KBS K1-50-2 metaG | ecosystem: Host-associated > Plants > Roots >... | reverse complement strand
CAAAGGTCACCACGATGGCGAGCACGGCGAGCACGCTGCCGCCGGTGAGCAGCAGCCGCCTGCGGCGCTCGGCCCGCCGGGCCGCGGCCTGCTGCGCGGCAATCTTCTCCCGGGCGCTCTGCCGCCGGTTTCGCTCCGCCTTGCCCATTCTTGTCCTGCCTAACCAGTAAGGATTCTCCGGGTTGACAACGTAGGGCATTGCCGTTTCGTTCGCGCCAGGATGCCTCGGACCACGTCACGGCGGGGCACCGGTGGCGGGACTGCCTGCTGAATACACTGCCGGACTCCATGCTATGGCGCGATGCGGCACGACGACCCCGCTCCTAGGCAACCTCAGTTGCCTGAGCGTGCGCTGAAGGTCGTCTGGCCGCCGGCTCAGCGTCCGGGCGCTTGGCGGCCGTTCCCGGCTGTCGGCCGTGTGTCCGGAATTATTGCGCTCCGCAAGTTGTACTGGCTATGGTCGGGACATGATCCACCCGATGAGCAGAAGCGGCACGCGACGCAGCGCGCTGCTGGTTATCGCATTCATTGGGCTCGCCGTGGCCGGCTGCGGGTCGTCCGCAGGCAGTGGCTCGCCCGCCCAGTCCAGCAGTTCGCCTTCGCCGTCGCGCGCGAACACGAACATCCCGGCCGGCACGGCGAACGTGGCCTACGCTGCCTCGCTCGCGTACCTGAACGAGAAGATCGTCGGGCCGGCCTTCGAGCAGGCCGACTTGCTGAAGTACTCCGGCCGGGCCGGGCCGTCCGACGGGCTGTCTAAGGAGATCGCGTCGGGGGAGATTACCCCGGACGTCTTCGAGAGCGTCGGCGGCGACCCGATCGCCGCGCTTGAGCCGAAGTTCACGAAGTGGTACGTGCAGTTCGCGACGACCTCGATCGTGCTCGCCTACAACCCGGCCAGCAAGTACGCGAAGCAGTTCAAGGCCATCGCCAACGGCACGGAGCCGGTCAGGAACCTGTTCTCGATCCTGCAGCAGCCCGGCTTCAAGCTTGGCAGGACCGACCCCAACCTGGATCCCCAGGGCCGGGCCTTCATCTACATGCTGGAACTCGCGCAAATGAAGTACCACCTGCCGGCCGGCACGGTGACGAAGATCCTCGGTAGTCCGCTGGCCTCGGCCAGCGCCAGCGAGATCTTCGACGAGGCCGCGCTCGAGCCGCGGCTGCAAGCGGGCCAGCTGGACGCATCAAGCGCCTACCTGTCCCAGGCGATCCAGCTGCACCTGCACTACATCAAGCTGCCCGCCGCCATCAACCTCGGCGACGCGGCGCTTGCCGCCCAGTACGGCAAGGCGTCGATCACCATCACCGGCAACGTGACCAAGCACGGGTCGCCGCTGGTGATCGACATCACCACCATCAACAACAGCGTGGCCGGGGCCAAGTTCGCCTCCTACGTGCTGTCTCCGGCGGGCTTGACCCTGCATAAGCAGGGCGGCTACACGCTGCTCAGGCCGACGCTGACCGGCGATGCCAGCGCGGCGCCGCCCTCGGTGCGCAGTGAGCTGGGCGGCTAGCCCGGCGGCAGCAGCCGGCGGCGGCGTCCGGGGCGGGGACGATCCCGGACAGCAACCCGGTGCTGGATCGGGCGGTCCGGCGGGAGCACCACGAGCAATCCGTTCCGTATCGGGCTTTGTTTCCGTCGCCATCGCGGGAGTCGTCTGGCTGGCCCTGCTCGGGCCGGTCATCGCGCTGCTCACGCACCTGTCCGTCGGCGCGATCGGCAGCTCGCTTTCCGCGCCGGGAGCGCTCACCCCGCTCGTCGTCTCGATCGAGTCCGGCGCGGTCACGATGGCTGTCCTGCTGCTGCTCGGCACGCCGCTGGCCTGGCTGCTCGCCCGCGGCGCGCTGCCGTTCCCGCGGGTGTGGGAGGCCGGGGTGCTCACCGTCCTGCTGCTCCCGCCGCTGGTGATCGGCCTGCTCCTGGTGTTCATGATCGGGCCGTTCACGCCCATCGGGGAGGGCATCGCGGCGCTGCACCTGTCCGCGAGCAACACGTTCCTCGCGCTGGTGATCGCCCAGGTGTACGAGTCGGCGCCGTACTACGTGCTCGGCGCGCAAGCGGCGTTCAGCAGCATCGACCCGCGGATGGAGCAGCAGGCCGCGCTGCTCGGCGACCGGCCGTGGCGGGTACTGCGGCGGGTGACGCTGCCGCTGGCCGGGCCTGGCCTGGCGATGGCACTGGCCGTGGCGTGGGCGCGGGCGATGGGGGCATTCGGCGCTGTCATCATCGTGGCTTACCATCCGTACGGGCTGCCGCTGCAGATCTGGACGACGCTGCAAGAGACCGGCCTGGCCTCCGCGCTGCCGTTTGCCCTGGTGCTGCTGGTGGTCGCCCTGCCGCTGCCGTTGGCCGCCTACATCTGGAGTGCGCGTGCTCGACGCCGACGTCGAGGTTGACCGCCGTGAGTTCACGGTACGCGCTGACATCCGGGTGCGGCCGGGGGAGCGGCTGGCGCTGTTCGGCCCGTCCGGCGCGGGCAAGACGACGCTGCTCGAAGTGATCGCCGGGCTGGTGCGCCCGCGCCGCGCCATGATCACGCTGGCCGGGCGGGTGCTCACCGCGACGGCGCCGCCGCGGACGGCGGTCCCGCCATGGCGGCGCCGGGTAGGCCTGCTGCGCCAGGACCCTGGGCTGTTCCCGCACCTGTCGGTCCGGGCCAACCTTGGCTACGGCCCGACGGCCGATCGCAGCGGCGCCGAGCTGAGCCAGCTCGCCGGGGTACTCGGCATCGGGGACCTGCTGGCCGCCATGCCGGCCCGGCTGTCCGGCGGCCAGGCGCACCGGGTCGCGCTCGGGCGGCTGCTGCTCGCCCATTGCGACGCGCTGCTGCTCGACGAGCCGTACGCCGGCCTGGACGCCAGCCTGCGGCGGGTGCTGACCACGCTGGTGCGCGAACTGGTCACGGCCCGGCAGGTGCCGTCCGTGCTGGTGGCGCACGAGCTTGCCGAGGCGCAGGCGTTCGCCGACCGGCTCGCGGTGCTCGATCGCGGCGAGATCCTGCAGGCTGGCGCCCCGGATGAGGTAGTGCGGCGGCCCGCGACGCGGCGGGTCGCCGAGCTGGTTGGCTACCTGGGTTTCGTGCCCGCTGCGGGCGGTTCGCTGGGCGGCCAGCGAGGCGGCTCGCGGAGCGGTCCCGCGGCCGGCCTGGTGGCCGGCATCCATCCCGAGCGGATCGCGGTCGGAGCACAGCCGCGGCGCGGGCTCGTGCTGACCGGTGCCGTGCTGGCCGTCCGCCCGGCCGGGGCCGGCTGGGAGGTAGAGCTGCAGGTGGCGGGCGAGACGATGACCTGCCGCCTGGGGGAGCGGCCATCTCCGGCGGGCCGCGAGCTTGTGGTCACGGCGCTCGACCCGCCATGGTTCGGGCCTGATGGCACGGCGGCGGTCCGGCCACCGCAGGGTGAGCAGGTCGGCGCATGACCGGCGGGGGCGGCCCGGCCAGCGGCAGCGGCAGTGCTGGCACCGCCCGCGGCAGTGACGGTGCCGCCCGCGGCAGTGACGGCAGTGACGGTGCCGCCCGCGGCAGTGCTGACACCGCCCGCGGCAGTGACGGCGCCGCCCGCGGCAGTGACGGCGCGGCCCGCGGTGGCCACGGCGCGGGCGGCAGCGGCATGCGGCTCCGGCTGGCCCGCCAGGCCAGGGGCTTCTCCCAGCAGCAGCTTGCCGGGATGGCCGGGGTCTCCAGGCAGGCGGTCTCCGCGGTCGAGGCGGGGCACTCCGATCCGTCGCTGCGCGTCGCACTTGCCGTCGCGCGGGCGCTCGGCACGACGGTAGAGCAGCTGTTCGGGCCGGGCGAGCTGCCCCCGCCGGTCAGCGCGCGGCCGGTGGCTCCGCTTGGCGCCGACGGCGCCCGGGTCATGCTTGCGCCGATGGGTGACACCTTCGTCGCCTTCCCGCTGGCGGGTGCCACTGCCACCAGGGCAGGCTTCCTGCCGGCCGGCGGGGTCGCCGGGCAGCCGGCCGCCGGGCAGCCGCCCGCTGGGCAGCCGGATGCGGGGCAGCCGGATGCGGGGCAGTCGGCCGCCGGCCAGCTGGACGCGGGGCAGCGGGCCGCCGGCCAGCCGGGCGCGGGGCAGCGGGCCGCCGGCCAGCCGGATGCGGGGCAGCGGGCCGCCGGGCAGCCGGACGCGGGGCAGCGGGCCGCCGGGCAGCCGGACGCCAGGCAGCGGGCCGCCGGGCGCCAGGTCTGGCCGATCGGCCCGCCTCGGCCGACGCTGGTGCTGGCCGGCTGCGATCCGGCCATTCCGCTGCTGGAAACGCCGCTTGCGCTGCTTGATCCGCCAGTCGCGCTCAGCTGGTGGCCGTGCGGCAGCCAGGAAGCGCTGGAGCTGGCAGCCGACGGGCTGGTGCACGCGGCCGGGGCGCATCTGCGCGGCGCCTCGGGGGAGTACAACACCGGCCCGGCCCGCGAGCTGCTGCGCCGCCAGGGCGCCGAGGTGATCGGCTTCTGCTCCTGGCGCGAGGGCCTGGTGCTCGGGCCGGGCCTGGCCGGTCAGGTCACCGGGCTCGGCGATGTCGCGCAACGCGGCCTGTGGCTGGTAAACAGGGAGAACGGTTCGGAGGCACGCCGGGTGCTTGACCGCGAGCTCGCCCGGCTCGGCATCGACGCAGCCGGGGTCTGCGGCTACGCGACGCAGGCAACCGGGCACCTGCAGGTAGCCGCCGCCATCGCCGCCGGGCTTGCGGACGCCGGGGTCGCCAGCGAGCCCGCCGCGCTCGCCTTCGGCCTGCCGTTCGTGCCGCTGGCGGCCGAGCATTTCGACCTGGTGATCCCCGCTGACCAGGCAGCCAGCCGCGAGGTCCAAGGCCTGCTCAGGGTGCTCTCGTCGCGCTGGCTGCTCGATCAGCTGGCGAGCCTGCCCGGGTATGATCCGGCTCGTTGCGGAGAACATGTCGCATCGCTCTGAGCGTCAGCCGCGCGGCAGGCAGGTGATCGCAGATGGTGGCTTGTGTACGACCATGACCCTGAGGACGTAGACGTGCTCGGCTGGGACGAGTTCATCGCCAGGCAATGGGAATCGATCTTCGCCGGCTACCGCTCGGGAAGCGGACTCAGGCGGACCGGCCGGCGGTGGAGCGACCTGATCCAGGTGGGCCTCGGCTGCCCGCAGGAGGTGGCAGACCTGCTGGTGCGAACCCAGATCATCGACCGGGTCGACCGTGACCTGGAGGGGGCCAGGCACGCCAGCGACGTGGTTGCCGGGATGTACGACGTACTCGCCGACATGCGGGCGGACCTGATGGAGCTGGCCGAAGACGGACTCGCGCTCGCGGCAGGCCTGCTTGACCAGCATGCCCGGCTGCTTGCCGCGGTGCACGCCTACGCGTTCGGCCACGAGCCAGGCGCGGGCCGGCCGGCCGCCGGATCCGGTTAGGGAGCCAGCACGAGTAGCCGGGACTCAGCGCCGCCGCGCGATCCATGCTCCGGTGCGGTACGGGACCGTCAGCTGCCCGTCCGGGAAGCGCTCGCCGACGATGCGGGCAATTTGCGCGAGCAGCCGCTCGCGCTCGCGAGGCCACAGCGCGGTGACATAGGACTTGCTGCGCTGTTCGGTGATCCAGTCCACGGTTGTCACCGTCCTGGTCCACGGCACGGTGATCCGGGTGCCAGGCTCGAACAGCCCGGTCCCGGCGAGCCCCTCCAGGGTCCAGTCGGTGTTGCCCTGCGCCCGGTCGTAACGGGGACAGGCAGCCTCAAGCGCGTCCTGGTATGCGCCATGCCAGTCCTCGTCGTCTGCTACGGACTGGTTCCACCAGGCGGCCCAGTGCCCGCCCGGCTTGAGCACCCTGGCCACCTCGCGGCTGGCCCGGTCCTGATCGAGCCAGTGCCAGGACTGCGCGAAACACGCCAGGTCGGCGTGGCCATCCCGGAACGGCAGCATGTTGCCGTCGGTGATCACGAAGGCTAGGTCCGGGCTGCGGGCAACCGCGCGGCGCAGCATCGCCTCGCCGATGTCGTACCCGGTGACCCGGGCGCCGCGGGCGCTGAGCTGACGGGTAGCGATGCCCGTCCCCGCACAGCCGTCCAGCACGAGCTGGCCGGCCAGCGGCCCGGTGATCCCCTCGAGCGCGTCGAAGAACTCGTCCGGATAAGACGGCCGGGCCGCGTCATAGTGATCGGCGACGGCGTCGAACTGTGAGCCTGCCATTCCGGGCAGCACCTGCCTTCCGAGCCGGCGGCACGTTTGCGGTGCCCGTTCCGGGCCAGTGCCGTTCCGGGCCAGTGCCGTTCCGGGCCAGTGCCGTTCCGGGCCAGTGCCGTTCCGGGCCAGTGCCGTTCCGGGCCGGCGCCCGTGCTGGACGAGACCCAGTCGCGGCGGGACCGGCAGCACCATCATCATCATCCCCGGTGGCGCCGACACGGCGTCCGGCAGCCTGCTGCGCTGCGCCGGCCCGCCCGGGACGCGCGCAGCGCGGCCGGCATCCAGCGCGGTCAGCGCCCGTAGACCGGGATGATCGTGGCCCTGGCCAGGGTGTGGAAACCGAGGTTGAAGCCGGCCACTGCCGGGGAGACGTCAGAGCCGATGCCGAGGGACTCGGTGTCGAGCGCATGCACGGTGAATACATACCGGTGCGGCGGGTCGCCCTCGGGCGGCGCCGCGCCGCCGAAGTCCTTGCTGCCGTAGTCGTTGCGGACAGAGAACGCGCCGGCCGGCAAGCCGGCCCCGCCTGCCGCGCCAGCGCCTGCCGCGAGTTCGGTCACCGACGCCGGGATGTCGAGGACCAGCCAGTGCCAGAAGCCCGATCCGGTCGGGGCATCGGGGTCGAAGCACGTCACGGCGAACCCCTTGGTCTCGGCCGGGAAGCCGTGCCAGCTCAGCTGGGGCGAGATGTTCTCGCCGGACACGCCGAAGTCGTTGTACACCTGCGCCTCGCTCAGCTGCTCGCCAGCCGCCATGTCCGCGCTCTGCACAGTGAACGACGGCACCTTCGGCAGGAAATCGTGGGGCAGCGGCGCCCGATCAGTCATGGTTGCCTCCTCGTCAAATGCGGCTAGCGTGGCCCTGGCCAACGGTACTGGAGGGCTCGCCGGCCGCGGCACAGGCACCGGCGGCCCCGTTTCAAATGCGCGATGATTGGCGCAGCCGCTCTCGGCGGCCTTCCGGGCAGAGCAGAATGGCCTACGTTGGCGATCCGGGGGCGGTCCGGCGGCGATACGGCCGGGCGTCGGCATTGGGGCAGTCAGAAGGGTCGGGCACCAGCTTGAGCCTGGCACGCGTTCCTGCGGCATGGGCGCGGCGAGCGGTGCTCGCGGTCGTGCTGGCCGGCGCTGCCGTCATACCTGGCTATGCGGCTGGCTCCGGGCCCGGCGAATGCGGCGGACCGAAGTGCGGATCGGCCGGGAAGGTGCTGTGGACCCGCCTGCTGCCCGGGTCCTGGACAGCCAGCGACACCACCGGCACGGTGCCGGCCAGCGGGCAGGCATACGCGGCGGCGGGCGGCCAGGTGGCCGCGATCGGATTCGGGCTGACCGTGGCCGCCTTCGATGTCCGTACCGGCAGCTTGCTGTGGACCACGACGCTCAGCAGGCTGCCTGCCGGTGCGTCGATCGACTCCGTGCGGGCCTGGCCAGGCGTGGTGACCGCCGGGGTCGCCATGCCGCGGAGCCGGCGGGGCAGGCCTGCCCGGCGGGAGATCGTGCTCCGCGCCAGGACCGGCGCGACGGTCCGGGCCTACCCGGCGGCAGCGTACGGCGGTGCCGTCGGCGCCAGCGCCGCGACCACCGTGATCGTCGGCCGGACCTCCGTGACCAGCTATGACAACAGGACCGGCCGGGTCGGGTGGCGGCGCCGGACCGGCGAGGTGCCGCAGGCATGGCGGGTCGACGGCAGCGACCTGTACGTCACCATCGCGGCCGGCGGCTACCTGGGCACCGCGCCCGTGACCGGGCTCCGGCAGATCAGCCTGCGGACCGGGGCGCAGCGGGTGATCCGGCCGCATCGCGGCTCTTTCGACGGCGCGCTCAGCGGCGCGTTCGATGGCGTGGTGCTCTTTTCCGGCACGCGCGGAGTCACCGCGTACAGCGGGGCGACCGGGCAGCGGCTGTGGGCTCGAGCCGGGGTAGTCCCGGAAAGCATCGATGTCGTGCAGGCGCGGCTCTACCTCACCGAGGGCGGCACGCTGGTCGGGGTGAACCCGCTGACCGGCGCGAGGAACCGGCGCCGGGTGGCGCCGCGCTCGGTCGGCCTGTATGGCGTGCGCCGCGGTGTCGCCCTCGGCCTGGACCAGGGAGCGTCGGGTGATGTCTGGGGCTACGACGTCGTGCGGCAGCGGGTCGTCTGGACGACGACGCAGCTGCCGTGGCCGCATTACTTCGCAGACCTGTCCGGCATCGGCGGCAGTGCCGACGCCGCGAGCAGCACGGTGCTGATCACCTCGTGTGCCCGTCTGGGGGGCACCAGCACGGCCGCGGCGAGTCCCGCAGGCGCGGCGGCTCCGGCGGGCCAGCCTGCGCAGGCAGGGCAGGCATGCCTGCAGCCGGAGTTGGTCGCGATCAGGCGCTGACCGGGCCGGTGCCGGTCCTTGCGGTGGTGCCGGGCCGGTGCCCGGGCTGGTGCTGGCCGGCTGCTACTTGCCCGCCAACCCGCGGGACCACAGCACTGGGTTGCAGGCCAGGGCCTTCTCCCTTGACTTCGGGTTCAGCTGCGACGTACCGACGACGCGCGCCGCCGCCAAGCAGCGATGCGATCCTGGCATTCCGCCGCCGAGCAGCATGGTGCAGGCCATCACGGCGAGTGCCACCGGGAAGAACAGCGCGGTGCGCACCCGGGCGCCCGCGCTCGTGCCGAGCCACCGGCCGAACGCGGTCCGCCGGAACCGCAGCCAGAGCCACAAGTGCACGGCGCCGGCGCGCAGTTGCTCCAGCGCGGGCATCTCCTCGTCCTCGCTGAGCCGGGTGAAGATCGTGAAAAGCGACGCCAGTCGCGGGTCGGATGCCCGCAGGGAGCTTTCGATCTTGTCCAGGTGCTTGCGCTGGCCGGCGGGCAGGCCCATCGCTACCTCCCAGTTGGCCGCTTTCCCCTGCCAAGGTAACAGCAGTCATCTGATCGGATGGCCCGCACTGTGGCATTGGCCAGGCACTATTCCCGCAGGCAGGCTTCCCCCGACCCCGGCAGTCCCAGCCGTCGCGTGCTGCGCTCCGGCATCAGCGGACCGCAGACCGTGGCCCGGCCTGGGCTGTGCTTGTACCCGGCTCGGACCGGCGCGTGTGCCCGGCTCGGCCCGTGCGTTTGTGCCCGCCCCCTGCCCGCTCAGGCCCGGCCGGGCCCGAGCGTGTGATCATGAACTCGGCCCGTTTCGCTGCCAATCTGCCGGGCCGCCACCCGCAAGGAGGCAATCATGCTGACCGCCCGCCGTGCCCTTGTCACCGGATCATCGCGCGGGATCGGCGCGGCGATCGCCCGGGCGCTGGCCGGATCCGGCCACCGGGTGGCCGTGCACTGCCGGGCGGACCCGACGGCCGCCGACGCGGTAGCCGCGGCGCTCCCGGCGGCCGTCGCGCTGCCGGGCGGCGGGCACGCCGTGGTGACCGGCGACATCGCCGATCCGCGGCAGGCCGGCGACCTGGTCACGGCGGCGGTATCCGCGCTCGGCGGCCTCGACGTACTGGTCAACAACGCCGGCATCTACGTGCACCAGCCGATCGATGCCACCTCGTACGCCGACTGGCAGGCTTCCTGGCGCCGCGTCGTGGACACGAACGTCCATGGCTCGGCAAACGTGACCTGGTGCATGACAGATCATCTGCTGAACCGGCCGGAGGGGCCGGCCGGCGCGCGGATCATCTGCGTCGGCTCGCGCGGGGCCTACCGGGGCGAGCCGACGGCGCCGGCCTACGGGGCGGCCAAGGCCGCCCTGCATGCGATGGCGCAGTCCCTCGCGGTCGCGCTGGCCCCGCACGGCATCGCTGTCGCCGCCGTGGCGCCAGGCTTCGCCCGCACCGAGATGGCGGAGTCCGTGCTGTCCGGCCCGGGCGGGGACGCCATCCGGGCGCAGAGCCCGTTCGGCCGGGTCGCCGAGCCCGGCGAGGTGGCGGCGGCCGTGGCGTGGCTGGCCTCGCCCGAGGCGCTGTGGGCAAGCGGTGCCGTCATCGACCTGAACGGCGCCTCCTACCTGCGCTGAGCAGGCATCTAGGCTTCCTCGGCTGAAATGTGGCTAGCTCCGGTGCCTGGCACCGCCGGAGTTCCGTGGCGGCGGGCTAGCCGGACATGGCCTGCAGGCCGATGACGCGCAGCAGCGCAAGCTTGTCGGCGTCTTCGCTGCCGGGCTCGGCGGTGTAGGCGATGACCCTCAGGTCGGACCCCTGGACGGTGAAGACATCGCCGACGCGATGGTTGCTGCCACACTGGGCGGGTGAAGTAGGAGGACGCCCGTAATGCCCGTCAATGACCAGCCGGAGGCGCTACGGCGACTTTGCGTGTTCGAGCACCCGAATGCCTCCGGATCATGAAACCGCGCGAGCGGGACCCCGGGCCGGCCGGCCGATCGGGCCCGGCGAGTGATGACTGACCGCCACGCCGCCCAGCTGATGGCCCAGCAGGCGGTCGCCGGCGGCGAGCCGCTGCGCTGGTTCGAGCAGCTCTACTCCGCAGCGGACTCCGGCGCGGCCGCCGTGCCGTGGGCCGACCTGCGCGTGAATCCGCACCTCGCCAGCTGGGACCTGATCGACCCCGCGGCCATGCACCGCGCCCTGGTGGTGGGCTGCGGCTACGGCGACGACGCGGAATGGCTCGCGGAACGCGGCTGTGAGGTAACGGCGTTCGACATCGCAGCCAGTGCCGTCCGCAAATGCCGGGAGCGCTTCGGTGAAAGCAACGTGCGCTACCAGGAAGCCGATCTGCTCAGCCCGCCTGCTGCCTGGCTGGCCGACCCGTTCGATCTGGTAGTGGAGGCCTACACCGTGCAGGTACTGCCCCCGGCCAGCGCTGAGCGGGCGACGGCGGTCCGCATGCTGGCCGCGCTCACCGGCGGGACGCTCCTGGTCATCGCCCGAGGCCGCCGCGATGATGACGACCCGGGCACGATGCCCTGGCCGCTGCGGCGGGCCGAACTCGACCCGCTGCGTGACGCCGGCCTGCGCGAGATCCGCTTCGAGGACTACGCCGACGACGAGAACCTGCCCGTCCGGCGGCTAAGGGCAACGTTTCGCCGCTGAGGAAGCGGAACCGGCCCCTGCGCTCCCGGCATCGGTTCCGCGCGACTGACCGGGGAACGCGGGGCGGGCCGTCAGTGCCGTGCGGGCGGCGGCTGCCCATGATTTAGTACGCAGTCTCCCGGCCCGGTCCCGCATGCTCCGCGGTTCAGTAGTTCCGTGGCCAGGTCAGATCGTTCAGGCGGTCGGCGGCAAGCACGACGACCGCGTCCTGCCCGGTGCTGACCAGGCCCTCGTCCTTGAGATCGCGCAGGATCCGGCCCACCACCTCGCGCGGGCTGCCAACCTGCTCGGCAAGCTCCTGCGGCGACAGCCTGGCCACGATGCTGTCGCCATTGTCGCCTGACTCGGCAACGTCGAGCAGATGGCGGACAACGTCCTGTCGTAGCGACGGGAGCGTGCCGATGGCCAGCGCGCTCAGGTAAGCGGCCGTGTGCTCGGCCAGGTCGACAAGCAGCACGCTGGCGAGGCCGGCGTCTGCGGCCGCCAGCTTGCGCACCGTCTCGGGACGCAGCAGCAGCAGTCGGCTGGGGGTCACGGCCTGGATCGAAAGGCGGGGAGACTGCCCGGCATAGACGCCGGCCAGGCCGACCAGGTCACCCGGCCTGCTGTAGCGGACTGTCACCTGGCGGCCGTGCTCCGAGATCAGGCAGGTCCGCAGCGTGCCCTCGGCAACCACGCAGAGGAACGGCGAGGTGGAGCCGACGCGGTGCAAGACGGTGCCTGCCGGGGCGTCCAGCAGCACGGAGTCGGCTGTCAAGCGTTCCAGGGTCGCGCTGGGCAGCGCGCTGAGCCGGCACTGGGCCAGTGCCTCCTGGTGCCGCTGATCGAGCATCGTCACCCCCTCGGGAACTGTGCGGGTGAATGGCCCCACACCATAACGGAAGGAGCACGGCCGTACAACGACCTTGCATACATGATCAGAGCAGGGCCAGCCCGCCGGTGACCGCGTCCACCCGCTCGGCGTCGGCCGGCCCGATGGCGCAGCAGGTCACGGTGCCCGGCGCCAGCTGGGTTCGGCCGGCGTCCGTGATGACCTGGGTAGGCAGGCCGGCCGCCTTGGCGGCGGCGGCAAGCTTGCCCAGCTCAGCGCCGCTGCCGACGCTGAGCACCACCTTAGGCTGCCCGTCGGCCAGCCAGCCGGCCAAGTCGGCGCTGCCGTCGGCGGTGAGCTGAGCGGTCAGCACCGCGGTGACGGCGGCGTGCGCGACCTGGGCAGCCAGCTTGCCCCGCCCCATGCCGAGGTCCGTCCGGACCACCAGGGAAAGCTTCGCTGCCATCCATCGCACCCTAACGCGGCGGGGCATGCCGGCGGCCGCTGCGGGCGGCTGGGCGCGCGGCCTCAGGATGTGCGCGGCGGGGCGTGCGGGCGGTGGCTGCGGGCGGCTGGGCGGTGTGCGGCGGCTGCGGGTGGCTGGGTGGCTGGGCGGTGTGCGGAATATCGTGCTGTCGGTGGCTTCAGCAGGGGTGATCTGATGTCCTTGACGCCGCCGGCCGCCGTTCCCGTGTCCCTGGCCGGCGCATTCGTCAGCCTGGGGATGTGCGCGGCGGGGCGTGCGGGCGGTGGCTGCGGGCGGCTGGGTGGCCGGGCGGTGTGCGGTGGCTGCGGGCGGCTGGGCGGTGTGCGGAATATCGTGCTGTCGGTGGCTTCAGCAGGGGTGATCTGATGTCCTTGACGCCGTCGGCCGCCGTTCCCGTGTTCCTGGCCAGCGCGCTCGTCAGCCTCGGGATGAGCTGGGTGCTGGTATCCCGGCTGGAGCGACTCGCCGAGCGGGCCGGCCTGTCCGAGGGGCTGCTCGGCGTGATCGCCGCGCTGGCGGCCGACGCCCCGGAGATAACCTCGGCCGTTACCGCGCTGGCGCACCATCAGCAGCGGGTCGGGGCCGGAGTCGTCCTCGGCTCGAACGTCTTTAACCTGGCCGCGCTGCTCGGCCTCGGCGCCGTGGTGGCTGGCCGGATCGCGCTGCACCGCCATGTCGTGGTCCTGGGCGGCGTCGTCAGCGCGTGGATAGCCGGAGCCTGTGTGCTTGTCGTGCTCGGGCTCCTCTCGCCGGTCGCCGGGATAGTCGTGACCAGCCTGATCTTCATGCCCTACCTCGTCGCCCTGGGGATGGACGGCAGGCCGCTGCCGAGGCTGCCGCGGCGGCTGGCCGGCTGGCTGACCACGGCCGTCATCGAGGAGGAGGCTGAGCTAGCCGAGGCCATCCGCCCGCGTCGTGGCCGGCCGCGAGATGCCGTCGTCGCCGTGGCGGCGCTGGTGCTCGTGGTGACCGCCAGCGTGGCGATGGAGGTGGCGGCGTCGGCGCTCGGCCGCCATTACGCGGTGCCCGGGATCGTCACCGGCGGCATTACGCTGGCCGCGATCACCAGCCTGCCCAACGCCGTCGCCGCCGTCTACCTGGCCGCCAAGGGCAGGGGAGCGGCCGTGCTGAGTACCGCGCTGAACAGCAACGCGCTGAACGTCATCGCTGGGCTGATGCTCCCCGCCGCCATCACCGGGCTTGGCCGGCCATCGAGCCAGGCGACGCTCGTCGCCGGATGGTACGCCGGGCTGACTCTGTTCGCCCTGACCATCGCCTACCGTGACCGCGGCCTGCGCCGGCCGGCCGGCTTCCTCATCATCGGGGCCTACCTCGTCTTCCTCGGCTCGCTGCTGACCATCGCATACGCGATCCTGCCGACCGCGGCCGGAGCCATCGCCCCGGCTGCGGCGGTTGCCGCGCTTTGCCTCCTCTGGCTGGTTCCGAAGCCCGCCGCGCTGGCCCCAAAGCCCGCTCCTTCCTCCTCCAGCGCCCCCTCCGTCTCCGGTGACCCTCCCGTTCTCTGAGATCACGCCGGATCCGGCCAGTCATCGGCGCCCCACCGCCGTTCCTCTTCATGATCAAGGAAACCGCCCGGGGTGCTTCATGATCGCGGAGGCTTTGCGGGGCGCGGGCCCCCAGAACTCTCCGTGATCATGAACGGGGCGCTGGCGATGGCCGGGGACGACGGCCGGGGCGCTGGTCGGGGGAGGCGGACGGAAGGCCGGGGGGCGCGGGTGGTCATGGTGCTCCGGGGGAGGCATGGGAACGGCTGGCGAATGGCCTGGACGTCCTTTCCCTGAGCCTCGCTTGATGACAGGATGTCCGGCAGGAGCAGGCGGAACAGAGCTGCCGTTGCGGGGAGGGGGCGCTCCATGACAACTCCAGAGCCCGTTCATTCGGAATCGGAGACGCATCCGCGGCGGATCGACATCCCTGACCATCCGGCGCGTACCGATTCTTCCGAATACCGCGCGGCGCGGGCGAACTTCGGCGGGGAGCAAGCCGGCCCGGATTGAGCCGGCAAGAGTGAGCCAGCGCGGAGTAAAGCCAGCGGGAGTAGGCCGACGGGGGGTGAGCCAGCGCGGGGTAGGCCGGCGGGGAGCGAGCCGACGGGGAGTGGGCCAACGGGGGTAGCCAGCGAGGAGCAGCGAGACAAGCGCCACCGCGATACCCGCGGTGGCGCCCGGCACTAACAGAACCGGCACAACAGATCCGGCACGAACAGAACCGGTATTAACGGAAAAGAGGAGCGGTACATGCTGATTTCGATCCTGAACCAGTCCACTCTCGTCTCCAATGCGGACGCGGCGACGATGACCGAGGCCATCGCCGCCCAGGTGCGCCTTGACGCCGCGCCGCTATGGGATCGTGCGGCTGCGGCGGTGGTGTTCTACACCGACGCGTCAGCCATTCCCGCTGAAGCGCACGGCATCGCGATCGTGGACACCATTCAGGACCAGCCGCAGGGCGTGCTCGGCTTTCACACCGAGGACACGGGCGGCAAGCTGTGGGGCATCGTCGCGGCTAAGCCAGAGCTCGACAACGGCGGGAAGACGACGACTGGCGACTGGAGCGTTTCCAGCGTGCTTTCGCACGAGGTGCTGGAGATGTTCGTCGACCCCAACTGCAACCTCTGGGCGAACGACGGCAGGGGCGCCGTGTACAGCTACGAGGTCTGCGACCCGGTCGAGGCCCCGACCTACGCCGTCAACGGCGTATCGGTGTCCAATTTCGTCACGCCGGCCTGGTTCGACCCGCTGGCCCCCGCGACCGCGCAGTTTGACAAGCTCGGCAAGCTGCACACCGCGTTCTCGATCGTCAAGGGCGGCTATGTGGTCTACTCCTCGGCGGGCCAGCCGCGGCAAAAGTTCGGCGACGAGTTCCCGCAGTGGCGCAGGAACATGAAGAGCGGGCCGCTCGCCCGCACCCGGGCCAGGCTCGGCCAGCTCGCGGTTGCGGGCTGATCCGCATTCTGACCGGCCGGCCCGGTCGCGGGCTGACCCGTATTCTGACCGGCCGGCCCGGTTGCGGGCTGACCCGTATTCTGACCGGCCGGCCCGGTCGCGGGCTGACCCGTATTCTGACCGGCCGGCCCGGCTGCCCGCACTCGCCTTACGGCAGCGGCGCCGGGCCGGCCGGCCGGCACATTCAGGAACGGGCGCGAATCCTGGCCAGACATGGCGCCGGTTGGCCATTCCTGGAGCATCGCGCGGTCGTAGTGCCGCATAATGGAAGTGATGAATCCTTCCCGCGCCGTGCCCCGGCGTTATCTGCCCAGCAGCCCCTTCAACAATCGCCCCCCGGCCCTGCCCGTCGAGCAGTACGCGGTGCATGACCAGGTGACGCATGACCGGTACGGCCTCGGCATGGTCATCGGCGTCGAGGATGACGTGGCCGTGCTCGTCGATTTCGGCCCGCAGCAGGCCAGGATCACGACTCCTTTCAGCAAGCTCACCAAGCTCTGAGATAGCGTCGGCGGCCCCGGCAGGCGGGATTCGCCGCGGCCGGGTGAGATTGCGGATCATGGTCGGCGGCCCGCCATCGAAGGCTGCGTTAAAAGTGGGTCCTGGCTGCGCTCACCGGGGCATAGTCGCAGGCCAGGGGCCTAGCCGAGTAGCTCGACGAAGCGGCCACGCACGGTCGCCGCGGTCTGGTCGGGCGGTGCGTCCCAGATGTCCTGGTTCATGATTTCGACCTCGACGAAGCCGTCGTAGCCGGCCGCAAGCACCTGCTCCGGTATCGGCCTGAATCGATCGACCCGTCGCCGAGATGGTCGCGGCCGAGCAGCATGCTGACCCCGGCCGGCCCCGCTCGGCAGCCAGCCGGCTGCGGGCTTCGCCGCCGATTATTTGAAACGTGGCCTAGCCGGGCACCTGCCGCCCCGAGGGCAGGCTCAGCCACGGGGCGGCATGCTGCATGGCCCCGTGCAGCGGAATCAGCCCCTCAGCTGACTGCCTGCCGGTCCGCGGGAGCGGCAGAGTCAGCCGGACCGGAATGCCGCGGCCCTGCGCGAGCGGCGGGTCAGCCCGCTGAGCTGGATGCCCGCGGTGCCGGGACGTGCCTGTCCGGCCCGGCCCTCCCGGCCCTGCGCGAGCGGCGGGTCAGCCCGCTGAGCTGGATGCCCGCGGTGCCGGGACGTGCCCGTCCGGCCCGGCCCTCCCGGCCCTGCGCGAGCGGCGGGTCAGCCAGCTGAGCTGGATGCCCGCGGTGCCGGGACGTGCCCGCCCGGCCCGGCCCTCCCGGCCCTGCGAGCGGCGGGTCAGCCCGCTGAGCTGGATGCCCGCGGTGCCGGGACGTGCCCGCCCGGCCCGGCCCCGCCCGGCGGCGCGATGCCAGCGAGGCGGCACTGCGGCCGGGTCGCCAGCGCGAGCCGGTCATGGTTCGCGAACGCGGCGCGGCACATGGCCCGGGCGGTGCCGCCGCAGCCGTGCTCGAGCGCCCCGCCTGTGCTGCTAGGCACGGAGACCGTGACGCAGCCACCGCGGGACTGGCCGTACGCACCCGGATTCGCGACACCCCACGCGGTCAGCCCTCCGGCCACGGCAACGGCCAGCGCGCCGGCTGCGGCGATCGTCAGCCTCCGCCGTCCCGGCGGCCGGGACCGGGGTGGGGTGCGGGGCCGGCGCCGGGGCGGACCGGCCGGGTTCGCGGGCGCGTCCTGCATGACTGCCAGTGTAGAGAGCGGTCGGCGGCAGCCCGGCGGTCCGTTCCTGACCTCCGCGGCAGGGTGCTGTGTTCCGGATCCGGATACAGCGTTTATGCAGCTTTATGGATAGACCCGCGAACCGCTACGTTACTTGCTCTGGCGCGCTTATTCATCGGCATTGCCTGCGCCCACTAAGCTGTCTCATATGAGAAACTCAAGGCTTGTGCCAAGGCAATCGTACCGCTATAATGCGATAATCGCGCTTGTCGTGCTGGCTGCCCTAATTGCCGGTCTCGTGACTATCAGCGCGCAGTCAGCGAGTGCCTCCACCCATCGGCTTTGCCAGCGGGGTAAGCATATAGAGGTAAGCAGTCACGGAGGCCGCAAGTTCTCCCTGCGTAATGATTTCTGGGGCACCCGAAGATTCTGCCTGAAGAACATCAATAGGCGGCCGAATTTCAAGGTAACCAGGGTCGGCCGCAATTTGCTCGGCGGCGCGGTGATGTCTTACCCGTACGTATTCACCGGCTGCAGCTGGAGCATCTGCACGCGGCACAGCGGGTTGCCGGCCAGGGCATCGTCCCTTCGCCGCCCGAGGGCTACCTGGCATACGTCCGAGCATGCCAGGGGCCGGTGGAACGCGTCCCTCGAACTCTGGTTCGGCAGGCACCGGATGACGACCGGCCAGGCCACCGGCGCGGAGCTGATGATCTGGCTGAACGCCCGCCGCCTTCCGCTGGACAGCAGGAACATCGTGCGGGTCGACGGCGTGCGCTGGTACCTGTCGCACTGGAAAGCCAGAGCCCAGCATGGCAGGAAGAGGTGGAATTACATCCAGTTCCGCCGGGTCCACCCGGTCTGGGGCGTGCGGAATCTCAGGCTGAATCCGTTCATCCATCGGGCTGAGCGCTCCCGGCTGGTCAGGCCGCGGTGGTGGCTGCTGAACATCGAGGCCGGCTTCGAGGTGCACAGCGGCGGTAAGGGCCTGGCGGGCCGGAAGTTCTCGGCCACGGCGTAAGGCCGTCGGGATCGCCCTTCGGCGAATCTCAGCAGCGTGGATGGGACTGCGCTGCGGTAACAGCAGCAGTAGAGTTCCATCCACGCTGTATGGCCAGGGCCGCTGGGCGACTGACCGGGCCAGGCAACCGCGACGCCGGTGACAGCCGTGATAGTCGCGGCTGCTGTGGCAAGTGTGGCGCACGGTCCGTGGCAGCTCACGGTCCCGGCTCGCCGTGAACAGTCGGTGCCTGACCAGGGCGGGGGTCTGGCGCGCCTGGCAGGATTCGAACCCGCGGCCGGCTGCTTAGAAGCTATCCCCGCCCGAGCGCCATAGCCACCAGCGAAAACCCAGGTCGGCACCGAGCGTCATAGCCCAAGTTATCTGCTCACCGGATCGGGCCAGTTGACGTGGTCCTTTCCAGCCGGGCCCAGCTCCCTCCGCACCCGCCTCAGCGTACCGCGCCTGGCGGGCGGACATGGGGGCGCGGTCGCCAGCGTCCATTGCGGGCACAGAGAGTCACAGCGCCGCTCGCATCTCAAGGCTTGTGCCCGAGCCTGCCGAATATGGCGCGCCGTTGCCGCTGGTTACAGGCATGCAAGCGCGGAACCATCCTGAACGCGCCGACGGCAGGGCTCCGGTGCACCCGCTATTTCTCGGCCTTCTGGAGAAGGAGGTGACGGTAGAACGCTGCAAACGCAGCGGCCGGTGCCACCAGGTCAAACTCAGCCGCAACCGCCGCACGCAGCAGAACTTGCCATTTGTGATTAGACCATCGAAGAATGTCAGCAGGCCAAGGGCCACATCGGGCTCGACCAGCATCAGGTCCGGCTCTGGCACTCCTTCCACCGCCACACGGTGCTGTCCATGTGCGCGCTCGTACTGCTCGCCGTCGCCCCCGCAGCCCGCTGCGCTCAGGCCCGCCCCCGGCGCTGATCAGCAGCCCTGCGACTGGCGCGACACCGGGATCCTCCCAGCCAGCGCGGGCGAGGCGCCCCCCCGAAGACCCCGGCCTTGTCAAGGTCAGCGTCCCCGAAGCCCGCCGCCTGCTCCGCCTGGCCACCACGCCGATGACCGCCACCGCCCGCCAGCTCGGCCACGCGTGGTCACGATGGTGGCGAAAACACCAGGCCCGCGCCCGCTACCACCACTACCAGGCACGGCTCCGGCATGAACCATGATCAGGTCACAAACCGGGACTGAAGTACCGGTGGGGTCATGCCTCAAGGGAGATGACGACAGTCCTCATTGCCTTATCGGCCAGCGTCTGCCGCCGGGCATCCAAAATCGGCAGAAGGAAGCCAAGATACAAAATCAGAAAGTCCAGGAAGTGGGCCATGTCACGTATTGCTGTCATCCAGATCCCGGTGGGTTCTTTATCCGACATGGCGATCAGTTTCAGCTTCATAGCCCGCTTTCCCCAGCTCTGCCCGGTTCTGCCCTGCAGGTAGCAGCGGTTGTAGAGCCAGGGCGCGGCTGTAACGAGAACCCCGATCGCGACGATGCCTGACAAGTGTTTTCCGCTGCCCATCTCCCAGATGACGATGCCAGGAATCAGCGGTAGCCAGTCGATTAGGTGAGCACCTACCCGCTGCCACCAAGTGCCGAGCTTGTATCCCTGGTAGTAGCCGCGTGTGGGAGAGATGCCTGGCGAGTCGACTATGGCGGTGACGCGGATCCTCGCGGAGCCGCCGTTGCTGTCGATCTGTACGTCGCCGATCAGGCTCCCCGGCGCCTTTGGGTCAGGTCTCAACGTGAGAGTGTCGCCAGTATGCTGGGCCTGAATCCACTCAGGTGCTGAGGTGATCCGCACGTTGAGTTTGCCGCCATGCAGCATCGTGACGCGACGGGGCTTTGGATTGCTGCCGACCCGGATACGCCCGAAGTCCACGGCCAGGGTCGAAAGCTCAAGTTTCGGATGTGCCGCGGGTCCTTGTTCCTCGGCCTTCCGCCTGGCGGCCTCCTGGGCCTCGCGCCGGGCCTGTTCCTCGGCCTGCCACCTGGCGATTTGTTGTTGATTGCGGGCGTTCTCTTTTCGCTCCTGGACATCCCGGTAACCGGGGTCGACGTCGGCAACCATGGTGAACTCGATGAGGGCCTGGTCCCAGTCCTGAGCCTCGGCGGCGGCACACGCCAGCGCATAGTGGGCGACTAGGTCCTCTTGGGCCTGCCGCTCGGCGTCTTCCCGGGCCCGGCGCTCGGCGTCGTCTGGGATCTGGCCCATCGTAAAGACACGGCCATCCGGTGAGCGCAGATACAGCACCGGGGTGGCCCACTCGACCTCATGGCCCTCTGCGAACATCGCCTTTCGTGCCTCGACCATGGCCACGTCGATCGGAAGGTCATCGGCGATGGCCTGGTAGAAGGACCTGCTGAACACCAGGGCGGCCGGATCGGAGATCTCGAATTGCATCGCGATCACTGCGGGGATGCCCTGCCGCACCAGTGCCTGCGCAACGCCGCCCAATGGGTCATCACTGGCGCTGCGGGCGCCCTCGCAGGCATTCAGTACGACCAGCCGAAGTGAGCGGTGGCCCCGGATCATCATTCCCAGGTCACGTCCGGTCACCAGCCGCATCTTCCGGTCTGGGCCTTCAAGGGCGAGCGCGCCGTCCTGGGCAGTGTCGTCGTAGACGCCGTGCCCCATGAAGTGCAGCACGTGGTATTCGCTGAGGCGCAGCGGCCGCTGCAGCGCCGCGAGCGTGCCGGCCTCCAGCCGGTGGGCCTGGACCAGTCCCCGGCGGGTGAGGTCATGTAGTGCATCGTTGAGTTTGCCCCACTCCTCATCGCTTTGCAGTTCGGGGACATCGACCGGGGCGGAGATCATCGCCAGGACCCGCAGCGGAGGGCTGACCGGAAACGGTGATACAGGGGCGGGCAGCTCGACATAGCGCACCAGCGCGGTCTCGGGAGAAAGGCCGATGAACCCATACTCTGCGTCGTACAGGTACTCCCACGGGACGTTGGCCAGCGCCTCGGGCAGCCGCAGCCGGATCCGCAGCCCGGCACCCCTGCTATCCGCCACTAGGCGGCTGCGCCCTAGGCACTCGTAGACAGTCCCGGAGAAAACAGCCTGGAACAGCTGGCCACCGAACGCCTCAAGCAATCGTCTCTCGTCTGTTTGGATCCGCCGTACCTTCCGGCGAGCACGGCCAATTGACCCGGCAACTTCAAGAATCAGGATCTTCAAGTCTTTATCGGTAAACGGGAGGACAAAGTCGGCATGCGCCTCACCGGCCGGTGAGGCAACCACACGCGCGCGGTAACCGTCGGTGAGCGACTCGATCGCCACGTCGAAGTCCAGGAGCCCTTGCATGACCTTGCCTTTCAGGGGTGCGCTGCGCCGCGGCGCCAAGTCATCGACACCTTGAAATTCGCCTCCGCAGCAACCGACGCGATAAACGCCCCGGTCTGCGCGCTCAGCTGCACGCCGAACTCGATCCCGACCTCATCGGGCGGGTCGTCGGTCGCCCGGAGGCGCGCGATCAGGCTCCGGGCGGCAGGGGTGACCGCCGCGGTGGCATCCTCAAAGGTCTTATCAGCCTTCTCTACCAAGGTGGACTGATCCTTGCCGATCCCGCGCATTACCGGGCCCGGCGGCGGTTCGTCAACCTCAACCAGGACGCTGCCGCCCTCGTCAAGTGAGAACTCAACCAAACGCTTCATCAGCTGCCTCGCAGAAACACCCTGTCACCTGCACGCTGACGTTGTGCAGGCCGGACGTCAAGGGCCGCACAACCGACCTTGGCGGCAGCTTCGCCGTCACCGTCGCCTGACCCGCGAAGCCTGCGCTCCCAGCCCATCAGCCCACCGCCATCCAACTCGTAAGGAATTCCTTTCGGGCAAACTCCCCGCACATATCCAGAGACCAGAGGTCAGCGATCAAATACCTTCCGCGCGTAGCCAGCCCGTGCAGGACTCAGCATGCCTGGGCCAGCCGCAGTCCAACCAAGACAATCCGGCAGCACAGATGGTCCCCCGAGCAAGCGCGTGCCCGAGCGAAGGAGCGCCAGGACGCGGCCGACGGGCGCCTCGCTGTGAGACAGGCAACCGCGCTCTCAGACGCGCTGCGCGACCAGCAAGCTACGCCGGACAAAAGCAGCCGCGGGAGTGTGATGCGGACCTTGCGGCCGCGGCGCACCCCCTGCAGGCTCAGCTCGCGCATCAGCCTCTCCGTGGTGCACCGGGCCACGGTGATGCCCTGCCGGTTGAGCTCCAGCCAGACCTTGTCCGCCCCGTAGACCTCCCGGTTCTCTTTCCACACCCGGGTGATCTCGGCCCTGAGCTGCCGGTCGTGCACCGCCCGCGCCGAGGCCGGCCTCGACTTCGCCGCGTAGTAGGTGCTCGGTGCGATCGGCGCGCCGTGCTGGCTCAGCACGCCAGATCGGCTCGACCCAGGCAGCCAGCCGACATGAATGGCGCGCATATCGCCGGATCCGGCGTGCCGCTGTTCGCAGTGCCGGGTCACGGAGCGCGACCGCGTGAGAGCGTGGGCAGCTGCGCGGGCGAGGCCGCCGACCGTGTAGCTCGGCGGCAGCGCAATGGAGTTTCAGCTATCCAGTTATCTGCGGTGCGAGCGCTGTAGCCAACGGCCCAGGCCGGGCGAAGCCGCGTTACCGCAGCTAGAACCGCATGTCCTTCACCTGTGAGGAGCAGGGGGGTCACAGGCTTCTTGTGCCACCAGCCGACCGCAGCGCCCCTGAATTTGTCGCGTTTTCCCAGGTCAGAGCGCGCCTGGAGGGATTCGAACCCCCGTCCCGCTGCTTAGAAGCTATCCCCGCCCCAACGCCATAGCCACCAGGCAAAACCCAGGTGGGAACTGAGCGTCATAGCCAAAGTTATCTGCTCACCCAATCCGGGCTCGGTCCGCGCCGTGTGCCGTTGGCCAGAAACTCGCCCTGCTGCGATCGTAGCCGCCCTCCTGGGTGACTCACCCGCTGTCCCGTTCGAGGCGGGCGATGATGTCCCGGGCTCGAGCGGCGTCACGGGCGGCACCAGGGCCGGTCCGCTCGAAGTCGTGCAGGGCGGCGCGGGCGTAGAGCAGCGCGTCGCCGGGGCGGCCATCGGCCTGGAGGAGGAGGGCGATATTGTAGCGTGCCAGCCCGGCGCCGTAGGTGTTGCCCCTGGCTTCGTGGTGCGCGACGGCTTGCTGGTGGTGGTGAAGGGCTTGCCGGGTGTCCCCGGCATCGTGATAGATGAGGCCGAGCTGGTTGTGGGCGATAGCGAGGTTCTCGGTGTCACCGGCGGGGATCAGGTCAAGGGCCTGATGGTAACCGGCCAGGGCCGCGTTGAGGTGTCCTAGGAGCATCGGCTCTGCCACGTCGGCGGCGCGGGCCTCCAGGAACCGCCAATAGGCGATGCCGCCAAGTGATCCGAGGGACTTGGCACGGCCGACCCGGTCCTGGCTGGCCCGGTGGCTGAGGCTGTGCTGGTACCAGTGCTCGGCCTGGCCGAGGTCACGCAGGCTGGGCACCTGCATGTAGGCGCTGCCGAGGCTGATGGCCAGGTTGGCTTCCTCGGTGCGGGCGCCGATCCGCTGGTACAGGCTGAGGGCTTCTTTGTAGTGGGGGAGGCAGGCGGGGTCCTCCTGCTCCCGGAGGAGGTCGCCGAGGAGTTCGAGGGAGATGGCGAGGCTGCGGAGCTGGTTACGCTGACCGGGGGTGAACTGGCCGTCGGGGGTGGCCAGCGCCGTGGCGGCCCGGTCCCGGTCCCAGGCGATGCGGGCGTGCTGGAGGCCGGTGGCGGCGGGCCAGTCCCGCGCGGCGATGGCGAGCCGGACCTGGTATTCGGTGATGAGGCTCCACTGCTCTTCGCGGCCGGGCAGCGGACCGCCGGTGGCCGGGTCGATGAAGTCCGGGGTGACCTGGCCAACGAGGCGGCCCCATTCCCCGTCCCGCCCGGTCCGCCAGTACAAGATGCGCAGGCCCTGCAGGCATCCGAGAGCCTCGGCCCAGCGTTGGTCGGCCCGGGTGAGGGTTAGGGCGTGGTGCAGGTTGGCTTCCTCGGCGCTGAGCGCCGGGACGAGATCACCGGCGCCGGTGCCGTCCTGGCGTATGTAGTACTCACCGAGCTCGGCGATGGCGTGGGTGTAGGCACGGGCGGCGCGCTGGGCGTCGGGGTGGCCGGGCGGGCCGTAGGTGGCGGCGTACAAGGTGGTGAAGTACCAGGGCAGGGCGGGGTGGATGGCGTAGTAGCCGCCGCCGAGGGGGAACAATAGGCCGATGTCGGCGGCCCGGTCCAGCAGCGCGATGGCGGTGTCCGCGGCGATTCCGGCCAGGGCGGGGACGGCGTCATCTCCGGCGTACTGAGGGTCGCCCATGAAACGCAGGGCCTCGGCGTCGATGGTGTCGCGGAACAGGTGCAGCAGGGCGAGCTGGCAGCGCTCGTCCTGGTTTAAGGCGTGGGCGAACCCGTAGGACAAGGAGGCGGCCAGTGACCGGGTGTGGCCCAGCGCGGCGTCCTGTCCGGCCTCCAGCTCGGCCTCCCCGGCCCGCAGCCGGGCCACGAACGCCTCGATCTTCCCTGTGGTGATCAGGCCCTCGCGCAGCGCCTGCCCGACCAGCACGGTGATGGTCAGCGGGTTGCCCGCGGTGTAGCGCAGCAGCGGCCGCCAGTCGGTGTCCGGGTTGGGGTTGCTGTGCCGGGCGGCGATGGCGGCGGCCAGCTCCAGGCGCTCGCGCATCGGCATCGGCGGCAGCTTGAGCTGTGCGGGCAGCCCGCCCAGCCAGGCTTGCTCGCCGCGGCGGGAGGTCACCAGCACCTTGCACCGGGTCTGCTGGGCCAGATCGCGCAGGAACCCCGCCAGATCGTCCTGCTCGGAGGGGGTCCAGGCGCTGGGCGTGCCGGGCTGGAAGGGAGTGTCAGAAATTCGGTGTGAGGAGGTGATCAGCAAGAGACAATGTCCCAGGTCACGGGGGTGACCGGGACGGGGAGAGGTCAAGATGACAACGGTAGAGACTGACGGA
>Ga0070698_100001620_pt1 | contig 25068 bp, 21 predicted proteins | sample KBSK1502metaG_FD_65477 | JGI IMG/M metagenome (GOLD analysis project Ga0070698, IMG submission 65477) | Corn, switchgrass and miscanthus rhizosphere microbial communities from Kellogg Biological Station, Michigan, USA - KBS K1-50-2 metaG | ecosystem: Host-associated > Plants > Roots >... | reverse complement strand
CCCCCGGTGCAGGTTTACCCCGCACAACAGATTAGCAATCTGTCCTGTTCAGCCACTCCAGCACCTCTCCACAACGACTTACGGGCACCCTTTTGGGGCGTGGCGACCAAGTGGCGACCACGAGGAGCGACGCCGGAAGGATAGCATCATTCCTCCACGCGATGCTCGGCTTCCGCATTGGGGGCTCCCGATGGGCCGCTTCTCAGTCGCAGTTGGGCGCGGCGCGACAACAAACGCCCGACCTGCAGATTCGTAGTCATTTGGTTCCTTGAAGCAGGTCAGTAGCTTAAATGGAGTGCGGCTCCCTGGGGGTTCACCGGGGGTGCGCCTGCTGAACGGCCGGCGCACAGAGGGCATGCGCGACATGCTCGGCGCTTCTCAGCAGACAGCGAAGGCTTGGCGCACCTCTGCCCACGAACGCGGCCGATGACGCTTTCCCGGATGGCTCGCCGAGTCGCTACCCCCGGAGGACGTCGGGAAATCAGCCAGACCCGACGCGAGCGGCGGTAGAGGCCGTCAGCGCAAGCAAGCCTTGGCGCGGTCTGGAGCCCAAGACAATAGCATTCACGACGTCACCCCTCCATCACGCATGCTCTAGCTCCTACTGCTTCCCGGTGAGCTGACGGATCAAGTCCACCTCCGCTGGTCGATATGGTGTTCCGTCAGGTCGCAGCACCTCGTGAAACCACACCGGCGGCTGATCCAGGACGTACGGATGCCGCCACGAGTCCCACGGCAAGAACGTTTGCGTTTTGCCAGCGACGAATCCCCAATTGATCAGCCCTACCCGCTCCTGCTTCGCAATCGGCAAGACCGCATCGAACGTGCTGCCCACCGAACGCGCCATGAATTCCGTACAGATCACCGGACGGTTGTACTTCTTCAGCCAGGTGACCTGGCGCTTGAAGTATTCCGGCCAGGTATAGTTGTGGAAGGTCACGATGTCCGACTCGCGCAGTTGAATCTGTTGCAACTCACTTGGAAACGCGCCGTCCGGCGAGGTGTCGACGCCCCACACTCCGCTCGTGAGAGGATGCTGGGGATTCGCCCCTCGGGCCCACTCGAATGTCAGGGGCAAGAGCGCGGTCACCCGCGCGGTCTTGTCCTTCAGCTCCTCTTTCGGATAGCTTCCGGCGTTATCGTTGCCCGGCTCGTTCCACACGTCCCAGGCAAGAATCCGGTCGTCCTTCGCGAACGCTCCCACCACGCCCTGCACGTACGCCTTCAGCCGCGGATGCCCGGCCGTGTCGGCCAGCGCCGCCGCGCCGGGACTCTGCACCCAGCCCGAGTTGTGAACCCCCGGAGTCGGTGGATGCTGCGGGCCCAGATGAGGCAACGGGTCCCAGCATGAATCGAAGAGCACAAACAGGGGACGGATGTGATGACGTGACGCGATCGTCAAGAAATGGTCGATGCGCTTCCGAAATCCGGCTTCATCCTGTTCCCACAGCAGGTCGTGCAGAAAGACGCGCATGGTGTTCATGCCGATCGCCTCGGCCCAGCTCAGCTCGCGCTCGATCTGCTCGGGATCGAAGGTCGCCTCCTGCCACATTTCCAACTGGTTGATCGCCGACTTGGGAACGTAGTTGCTTCCAATCAACCACGGCTGTTGGGCGTACCACGCCTGCGCCTTCTGCTCCGTCCAGCGCGCTGTTTGCGCCGACACCGCACTCGCGCACAGGCCGACTGCGATTAGCACTCCTGCGATGGAAAATGACCTGCATGTCGTCACGATATATAGCCCTCCCCCGCATTTCGCTATTCCCGCGGCAACCCGAGCTCGAGCGCGCTCAGCGCAGGTGCCGATCCGATCTCCCGGCCATCGGCATACACACGCAAGCCGCGGCCCTTGCCATAATGCGAACCCGTCTTGTCATAGAGAATCGTCAAGTCGTGGTCGTGGTAGCGGACACGGTCGAGGCAGAGGTACTCCAGCGACCCTTCCTGGACCAATGGGTTGATTGCCAGCCGGTGATCCATGCGCGGGCGCAGTCCTACGAGGCCCGTGATGATCAGGTCATTGAAAGTGGAGTGGTTGTAGTCGCGGCCGCGATCCCTGCCGCCCTTCTGCGTCTGCTGCGCGTCCGGCATCCCAGACAAGCGGTTGCGCGCGATCCACTCGCCGTTGTCCGGATCGAGATTTTCGTCAATGAAGGGAATGACCTTGCCACTAGGCAGCTTCAGGTGTTGTGATCGCGCATATGTCCGAAGCAAGTCGAGGTAATCCTGCTTGCTCACGTAGTTCTGCCGATAGTCGTTCAACAGGTTCGCCATCGCGGTCAGGGTCTGTGAGGTCGCAAACGGCCACGACGGTCCGTTCCACAGGCATTCGTGCGCATTGGCGAACATGAACCGGGGGTGGCGCCGTTCTGCAGTCGTCGGTCCGTAGGCAGCGTGGAAACCCTGCGGATCCCTCAGTTGTTTCCAGGCCGCTTGGCGGCCCGGACTCGGCAGGTTGAAGTACCACGGCACGAAGCCGACCAGCTCACGGACATCGACGAGCGACTGGTTCTCCCCGCGCGGGCGGGTCTTGTAGAAGCCTGCGGCTTGGTCCCAGAGACTCGCCTCGACCAGCGCCCGCAGCTCATCGGCCTTTTCGCGGAATTCCTGGGCTACATCCGCGCGACGGGGCCAGGCCCAGGTGGCAATCTCCGAGATGGCCATCGCGTCACCGTACATGTAGCTGTTGATCGTCGGCCGGTACCCGCTGCCTCCGATGGAGAACTCCATGCCATCGCGATCATCGATCTGCCAGAAGAGGCCATTCGGGTCACGATGCGACTTCTCCCATTCGCGGTAGTTCGCGACAAGCGCGGGCAGAAGGTCCAAGGTCAATCGCTGATCCTGGGTCACGTTGGACCAGGCGCGGAGGGCGTCGGCGGCCGCGAAGCTGTAGAGGCGTGGGTTGCCCCCCTTTCGAAACCAGAACTGCGCGTAGTCGGCCAGGTACTTGCGATCCCGCAGCCAGCGGCCTTCGTAGAAGTGATGAGCGGCAGCCGCGCTGATCGTGTTGTACTTGCCCGCCCAGGGAACGTCGGGGAGGAATTCGGTGATGACGAAGCCTTCGGGCGTCAGCTTGATGTGCTTGCGATACGTCCACCAGCGGAAGTAGTACATCTCTTCCAAACTCTTGTCCGAGCACTCGAAAAGAGGGATGTTGCCCTGGAGCCACGTCCAGGCCGATTGGTCGTCAACGTATCCTGCCTTCCCCTCCGGGTCGTTGGCGTTGAACTCCTCGATGTAGCGCCGGAACGCGTCCACATCCAACATCGCCGGCCCGGCGTGTGCCTCGCGCTCGTTTGGAGAGTCGCGGTAGCGTGGCCCGCTCGCGACCGTCACCGTGCAAAGAAGAAGTGTCCGCGAGCAAGCCTGAGACGACTGGCCTCACGTGATCTCGTCCGCGTAGCTCGCCATGGAACCACCGCGCCGTGTCGCGTCACCCGACGGCCCCCAGAAGTCAGCTTCGCTCTTCGTCTTGTCCGATCGCATCCTCTCAAGGAAGAGTTTCAGGTTGCTCTGCATGACGATGTGGGGAGACAACCTGATCACGGGAGCCGGCCTGACGCCGGCCGCCAGGAACTTGTAGATCGCCTGGAACGCGATCTGACCCTGGACCCAGGGGCGCTGATAGATTGTGGCGACGATCCTTCCGGACTCGATGAGCCTCGCCAACGCCGGAAACAGATCGGTCGTGATCACGGTGACACGTCCGTTCAACGCCCGGTCATCGAGGGCTCTCATGACCGGCATCGAGTTGGCCGTGCTGACATAGACGCCGGCGGCATCCGGCGCCGACGCTAGCACTCTCCGGCATTTCTGGTAGGCCTCCGTCTCGTCGTCGTGCGCCTCCACGACCGCCGCGATCTCGAGTCCCGGCCAGATCTTCTCGATCGTCTTCCGGAACCCCCGCAGCTTCTGGGCGTGGTCGATCGTGTTCAACTGCCCGGTCACGACGACGAGTCGCCCTTGCCCTCCGAGGAAACGGCCCATCAGCTCACCCACCAAGGAGCCACTGACGGCGGAGTCGACGCAGACGGTGGCGAGGTGCGGGGCCGTAGGTGCGTCCGTGTTCACGCAGACCAGGGGTATGCCTTGCCCTGCCGCCCTGCGCATCAGCGGAGCCAGATCCTCCGCGCGCCCGGGTGCGATCACGAGCCCCTGCACATCGTCCTTCAGCGCCTCCTCGAATGCTTCAGCCTCGCCCTGGCCCAACCGGGGATAGGAACGATGGACGATCCTTACGCCGTTGGCTTCGAAGGATTGCGCGACATCCGTGATCCCGTCCCGTATGAGGTCCCAGAAGGACGCGATCTCGCGCGGGAGGTTGACGCCGATGCGGACGTGCTTCCGTGAGGAAAGGAATCGCGCGGCCAGGTTGGGGCGATACCCCAGCTGCTCCGCCAGCTCCAGAACACTCGTCCGCGTCTTCGATTTGATGCCCGGCCTGTCGTGAAGCGCCCGGTCCACGGTCCCGATGGAGACGCCCAGCGTCTGGGCGATCTCACGGATCCCCGCCGGTCGCTTTCGCGACCTCCTCGGACGAGGCATACGGACTCCTCTCTCACATGCCGGCGCGCGGCAACGCCGCGGCCGTCGGACCTGTGCTGGGACAGATCCACGCAAAAAATCTCTTGACAGGCGACGGTCACGTGATTATGTTGCCGTTAACCTACACGGTCAAGACGGTACCGTACACGCGCGCACAGCTGACCTCGAGCCGCGCGGGCTCGGAGCGACCTGTTTGCACGGCGCCGGCCAGGATCTGTACGAGAGGTCCTGGAAGGATCGCGTTGGCGAAGATCGGCCGCCCGCCGGGGGTCGGCCTGAACAGGAGGGAACATGCGGCAATCATCGGTGGTCCTGTTGCTCTCCGGGGCGTTGTGCCTGCTCGCAAGCACTTTTGCTCTCGCCCAGTTCAGTAGCAGCGTCCAGGGTGTCGTGCAGGATCAGAGCAGCGCGGTCGTGCTGGGCGCATCGATGACGTTGCGCAACCTTGATACCCAGGTCACGTCGACCACGAAGACGAATGCCGCCGGCGTGTTCCGATTCAGCAGCCTGGCTCCGGGCCGCTACGAGATCGTGGCCGAGGCCACCGGCTTCCAACCGGTGAAGGCCGAGATCCGTCTGGAGACGGCGCAGACCGCGGGCGTCAACCTCACGCTATCGGTGGCGGGAACGGCCGAGCAGGTATCGGTCACGGGCGAAGCCACCGTCTTCAACCCGGCCGAGACGCGCGTCCAGACCACGATCCGCACCGAGACCCTCCAGGACCTGCCGCTGCAAGGACGCAACTTCCTGGGCCTGGTCGCCCTCGGTCCCGGCATCACCGGCCGCGGTGCGACCGGCGGGGGCGCGCCGGCCGACGCGCCCGACAACTTCTCGACGGAGAAGACGGTGGAGGCCAGCGGGAACGGCCGCAATTACAGCGGAAACCAGTTCACCCTCGACGGCCTCAACGTAACGAGCAACATCCTTCAGGGCGTGGCCAACCTGTCCCCGAACCCCGACTCGGTGCAGGAGATCTCCGTACAGACCAATACCTTCGGCGTCGAGAACGGGCGGGGCAGCTCGGTCCAGGTAGCCATCACGACCAAGTCCGGCACCAACGAGTTCCGGGGCACCGCCAGCTACTTCTTCACCAACCAGGGCCTCCGCGCGAAGACGTTCTTCACCAAGAGCTACGAGCCGTTCAGCCGGAACGACATGTCCGCCACTTTCGGCGGTCCGGTCCGGAAGAACAAGACGTTCTTCTTCGGTTCGGTCCAGGTGCTCCGCTCGCGCGTGTCGCAGGCCACCTCGGTCATCACCTTCGAGACGCCGGAGTTCGTGGACTTCGCGAAGCGCAATTTCCCGAACTCGGTCGGCACCAAGATCCTCACCGACTACCCGCTGGCCAACGTGCAGACGACCGGAGTCGCCCAGACCGCACGGCAGATATTCGGCAACGACTGCGGCACGCCGGCCGCCGGCAACATCCCGTGCGACCTGCCCATGGTCGCGGAAGGCCGCTTCAAGCCAAGCCCGTTCCGCAACGCCATCCAGTACAGCTTCCGCGCCGACCACTACATGCGTGACAACCGCGAACGCCTGTACTTCAACTTCTACAAAGTGAACCTCGACACGGAGCAGATCGGCCGCCGCCAGGGCTTCTACGGGGTGGACAACAACAACACGGGCGCCTACCAGGCGGGCTGGACGCACATCTTTTCGCCGAAGCTGCTGAACGAGCTCACCTACGGACAGATCCGGGTGCAGGGAAGCGTCGGTGACTCGCCGGGCATCCCCTTCCGCATCCCCGACATCAACATCGCGTACCAGAACACGGGAGTGAACGCCGGCTGGGGACCGGCCACCTTCATCCAGCACAACTACAACTGGCGAGACGTGGTGACCTGGGTCCGCGGCTCCCACTCGTTGAGGATGGGGGGCGAGTTCTGGAAGGGCGACGACGACGCCCGCTTCCGTGCGCCGTACGAGCGGCCGAGCTTCCAGTTCAACAACCTGCTCGACCTCGTGCGCGATCGTCCGTATCAGCAGAGCGGCGTCAACTACGACCCGATCACCGGAAAAGTGGCGAACGGCGCGTATCGGCACCTGCTCAACACGCTCGGCGCGTTCGTACAGGACGAGTGGAAAGCGCGCCCGAACCTCACTCTGACCCTCGGCTTGCGCTGGGACGACTACGGCAATCCCCACCCCGACAGCAATACCAGGATGGGGAACGTCTTCCGGGGGACTGGGGGCTCCCTGAACGATCAGTTCGCCAATGCCGTCGTGAAGCAGGTGGACGCCGTCTACGCCGGCCGGCTGAACAAGAACTTCAGCCCGAGGGTCGGAGCGGCATGGTCGCCGGGTGCGCGCTCCGAGTGGCTGGTGCGCGGCGGCGTCGGGCTGTATCACAACTGGATTCCGCTCGGCGAGGCAAACCGGGTCCGACAGAACCCGCCCGGGCTGGTCACGCCCACCTTCCGCATCGGTGATCCGATCCAGCCGATCCTCTCGATCGGCACCAGCGATCGTCCGCCGTTCGGGTTCAACTATCCCGCGATTCCCGCGGGACAGCTCGACGCGCGCGGGGGCATCGTGGGCGCCCGGCCGGGCGCGGGCGGCATCGACCGGGACATCAAGGCGGACAGCACGCTCATCTACAATCTCGGCTTCGAGCGGCAGCTCCCCAAGGGCATCGTGGCCGGCGCTGCCTACAGCGGCTCCTACACCTGGAACGGCCTGTTCGGATCGGACTTCAACCGCTTCCCGGGTGACCTCCTGCTCGACGGCCGGTTGCATCGTCTCAACCCGAGCTTCGGCACGATCTACTACGAGCTCAACGGGAACAAGATCTTCTACAACGGGCTGCTGTTCTCGCTGCGGCAGGTGGGAGCGCGCAGCAGCTTCCAGGCCACCTATACCTTGTCGAAAGTAGAGGATTACGGGCAGGCGGGCACGCGCGTCAACCGCGATCCCGGATACGCCACGCCGACCCAATACAACCTGTCGCAGTATCGGGCGGCGGCGGACTGGGACGCACGGCACCGCTTCGCCTTCGCGGGAAGCTACCTGCTTCCCGATCCGGGCGGCAGCTCGAGTCTCCTCAGGCGACTGCTCGGTGGCTGGCAGGTCACCGGGACGGGTATCCTGCAGAGCGGGCTGCCGCTCACGGTGTTCACGAGCGCGCCCTTCAGGCCTATCCTGGACGCGAACGGACGGGTGATCGGGCTGCAGCCGAACAGCGGGGACTACAACGCCGACGGGGTGAACTTCGACTTCCCCAACGCTCCCACCGGTCAGATCCCCGGCTCGTTCAACCGCGACCAGTACGTGAACGGCATCTTCCCGGCCTCGGCGTTTCCGTTGCCGGCGCCCGGGCAGGAAGGGAACCTGAAACGCAGCTCCTTCCGCAACCCGAATTTCGCCAACATCGACGTGAGCCTGGTCAAGAACAACCGTTTCAGCGACCACGTGAACGTCCAGCTCCGATTCGAGGTGTTCAACGTGCTCAACCGGGTGAACCTCGGCGGGGTCAACGGCGACATGGCCAGCAGCACGTTTGGGCGCTCGACATCGACGTTCGACCCGCGGATTATCCAGCTCGGTGCCAGGGTGCTCTTCTGAGGGCGCCAACGCGAGCCGGCCTGGTTCTCTGCCTCCCTCTGGCCTTCGGCGCCGCGCAAGCGGGCGGCGCGCACGCGTCACCTCCGCCGCCGGCCCGCACGGACGTGCCGGTCTGGAACCGCGCACCGCTGAAGGCCGGGAGCCTGGCCCGGCTGCCGCTCGGGTCCGTCCGGCCCACCGGGTGGCTGCGGCGCCAGCTGCGGATCCAGGCCGACGGCTTGACCGGTCACCTCGATGAGTTCTGGCCCGACGTCGGTCCCAACAGCGGCTGGCTCGGCGGCACCGGCGAGAGCTGGGAGCGGGGACCCTATTTCCTCGACGGGCTGGTCCCGCTCGCCTACCTGCTCGACGACCCGCGCCTCACCGCCAAGGCGCAGAAGTGGATCGACTGGACCCTCGACCACCAGTCGCCCGAGGGTTGGATCGGCCCGCCGAAGAACACCGATTGGTGGCCGAACATGGTGATGCTGAAGGCGCTCACCCAGTACCAGGAGGCCACGGGGGACCCCCGGGTGATTCCGCTGATGCAGCGCTATTTCGCTCACCACCTGTCCGAGGGCCCTCGGCGTCCGCTGCATCAGTGGGCGTCGTATCGCTGGGCGGACGAGCTGGTGAGCGTGCTCTGGCTGTACAACCGCACGGGAGAGCCGAAACTGCTCGAGCTGGCGCGCCTGCTCCAGTCGCAGGGGACCGACTGGCAGCGGCACTTCGCGCTGTTCGAGTTTCCGGAGAAGACGAGCGTCGAGCAGCTCGGGCTGAAAATAGGCTCCGGCCAGAACCCCGACCGGGCCATGCGCGCCCACGGCGTGAACAACGCGATGGCCCTTAAGACCAGCGCCGTGTGGTCGCTCGTCTCCGGCGACCGCTCCGATCGGGACGCGATCTATCGCGCCCTGGAGGTGCTCGACAGGCATCATGGGTTGCCCAATGGCATGTTCAGTGGCGACGAGCACTACGCGGGCACCGATCCGTCCCAGGGCATCGAGCTGTGCGCGGTGGTGGAGGCGCTCTTCTCGTTGCAGCACGTCCTCACCGTGGTCGGCGATCCGGTGCTCGCGGATCGCCTCGAGCGGATCGCGTTCAACGCCATGCCGGCGACCTTCTCGGCCGACATGTGGGCCCATCAGTACGACCAGCAGCCCAACCAGGTGCTCTGCAGCCTGCGACCGCGATCCTGGGTCAGCAATGGTCCGGAGGCGAACCTCTTCGGGCTGGAGCCGAACTTCGGCTGCTGCACGGCCAATCTGCACCAAGGGTGGCCGAAGCTCGTTCAGAGCCTCTGGATGGCCACGCCCGACCGCGGCGTGGCGGCCGTGGCCTACGCGCCGAGCGAGGTCCGTACGATGGTGGCCGGCGAGACGCGGCTCGCGATCACGGAGGAGACCGAGTATCCGTTCCGAGGTGAGGTGCGGCTCAAGGTGGCGCCGGAGCGCCCGGTCGAGTTCCCGCTCCTGCTCCGTATCCCCGCCTGGGCGGAGCGCGCGTCCGTGAGCGTGAACGGCCAGGCCGTCGAAGGCGCGCGCGCGGGGCAGTTCGTCCGCGTGCAACGGTCCTGGAAGCCGGGTGACGAGGTTGTCCTCAGCTTGCCCATGCCGCCGCGCGTGTCGACCGGGTACCACGATTCCGTGGCCATCGAGCGCGGGCCGCTCGTTTTCGCCCTACGCATGGGCGAGGATTGGAAAAAGGTCGAGAGTGGGATGCGGAAGCCAGCGCCCCACCCCGCCGTCGACTGGGAGGTGCACCCGACGACCCCGTGGAACTATGGATTGCTGGTGAGCCCTCAGGAGGCGGCGGCGACGGTTCAGGTCCGCGAGAAGCCGATCGGAGACTACCCATTCAGCCCCCAAGGCGCGCCGGTAGAACTTGCAGTGAAGGGACGACGAGTGCCGGAGTGGACGCTGGTGAACGGCTCAGCGGGGCCTCTGCCGCAGAGTCCGGTCGCGAGCAGCGAGCCCGACGAGACGCTGACTCTGATCCCCTACGGCGCGGCCAAGCTGCGAGTGACCGCGTTCCCACGCATCGGGACTCGGCAGTAGCGGCAGACACCGGCAGCACGCCGGCTCGCTTCGACTGATGCAACCGATCCTAGCGGCGGCGCTACTCGTGGCCTCTGCCGGCGTGGTGCGCGCCGACGATCTGGCGGACGCGCTAGAGGCCGGACGCTTCTCAGAAGCGCTCCGCCTCGCCGACGCCAGGCTGAAGTCACAGCCCCGTGGCGCCCGGCTCTGGACGATCCGCGCCATCGCGCTGGAAAGGCTCAACCGCCTCCCGCAGAGCCTGGCCAGCTTCGAGCGCGCGCTCGCGCTCGACCCGGACTCGCTCGCCGCGCTAAAAGGCGCCACCGAAGTGGCTTATCGCACGCACAGCCCCAAGGCCGCACGCTTCGTGCAGCGCGTGCTCGCGCGTGAGCCGGGCGATGAAACAGCGCACGCCATGGCCGGGACGCTGGCCGTGGAGGCGAACTCGTGCGCTGACGCCGTGGCGCATTTCTCCCGGAGCGGCGCGGCGCTCCGGGAGAACCGACTCGCGCTCGAGCAGCATGCGGGTTGCCTGCTACGGCTGAAGCGGCCTCGAGAGGCCGGCGACATCTTCCAGCGGCTGGTGGAGGCATCGCCCGGTGACCCGGCCGTGCATTACAACCTGGCCGTGTGCCGACTCGAGGAGGGCCAGGCCCAGGAGGCAACGGCCGCGGCGGGCGCGGGCCTGATCTTGAGCCCCGTGGACCCGGAGCTGCTGAACCTCTTCGGCGCGGCCAGCGCGGCCGCCGGCCAGCTCGAGCCAGCCATCGCCGCCTTGCGTAAGGCCACAGAGGTCGCGCCGGCGGACGAGCGTCATTACGTTGATCTCGCCGCCCTCTGCGTCGAGCACGACGCGTTCGATCTGGCCCTCGAGGTGGTGAACGCCGGGCTCGCGAACATCCCCGGGTCGTCCAGGCTCTATACGATGCGTGGCGCGATCCGAGCGGAGCGGGCGGAGGTCGACGAGGCCATGCGTGACTTCGAGCAGGCCAGCGCGCTCAGCCCCGACGAGCTGTACGGATCGGTCGGCTTGAGCCTCGTCCTCCGCCAGGCGGATCGCCTGCCCGAGGCGATCGGCCTGCTTCGCCGGAAGTTGGCCCGGAATCCGCGTGATGCCACGCTCAACTACTTGCTGGCCGATGTGCTGCTGCGGACCCATCCCGATCCGGCCTCGCCAGAGTCGGCCGAGGCGCGGACCGCGCTGCAACGCGCGCTGCAGGCCAGGCCGGAATTCGCAAAGGCGCATGCCACGCTCGGCAGACTGCAGCTGCGGGCGGGCGCAGTGGCGAGCGCGGTGGACGAGCTACGGGTCGCGGTGAGGCTCGATCCGAACGATCGACTAGCCCTGAACCAACTGGTGCTCGCCTACCGCCGGCTGGGCCAGCAAGAAGACGCGGCCGCCGTGGCCGGCCAGCTCAAGAAGGTGCTGGAAACTGAACGGACAGAGGAAGTTGCACGCAATCGCGTCCGGCTGTATCGCGCGCCGGCAAGGAACCCCGGCCCTTGACTGCCTCAATTATTAGTTGGCGATGCGTGCTGGCGGCACGCTGCCTACGGCTAGCGTAATGACCGACACCGAGTGCGCCGGCAGGTCGACCATAAAGCTCGGCCCGGCCGCGACGTCGGCGGCAGTGACCTTCACCGCCTCAGGGTCTGAGAAGCTGTTGGCCGCCTGCAGGGACCCGGCGGTCAGCGTCTCGATCGTGCCGCGGGGCTGTACAGGCACGCCGGTCACGGTAATGCTCGTCCGCAGCGGCTGCCAGGGGCCGGTGTTTACGGCCTTGATGTACACCTGCCGTCCGTCGCTCGACCGGCTGGCCACCACGTCGAGGTAGGGAACGCCGCGCCCTTCGAACGAGGTGTCGAAGGTTGGCCCCGTGACTCGACGGCCACACACTCGGCGCCGAGATGGTCGTTGTAGAGCTTGATGGCCAGGTAGGTTGGCGTAACGAGGACAGCGTGGCGGCTAGCCTGGATGAGACCACCGGACCAGCCGTTGACGAGATCGGAAACGGCGGTCATCTGCACCAGGTCTCCCGAGCGCTCGAACACGTTCATCAGCCGCGCGGCATAGAGCGCCGACTCGATCGAGTGCTGGCGCGGCACGGGCAATGACGTGTTCCACTCGTCGATGGCGAGCTTGATCTCGCGGCCCGGCACCAGCTCACGCAGCACGGCGGCGACCTCCTGGTAAAACCGTTCGTAGAGGAGGGGCCGGGCCATGAGGTTCAGCGTGTCGTCCCGCATGTCGCGGAGCCCGTAGTATTGATGAATGGAAAGATAGTCGATTTGCGGCCCGGCGAGCTTCAGGACCGTCCGGTTCCAGTCCATGTCGTTGTCGCCGACGGCGATGAGCTTGATGGAAGGATCGACCGCCTTCATGGCGGTCTGATAGCGGAGGTAGTTGCGCGCGTAGGTCTCGGCGTCGGTGTGGCCGCGCACCCAGTTCCCCCAGATCTCGTTGCCAAGTTCCCAGAACCGCACGCCGAAGGGCGCCGGGTTGCCCAGCTCGGCACGCCGCGCGCCCCAGGTGGAGGTGGGCGGACCGTTGGCATACTCAACCCAGGCCGCCGCCTCCTCGATCGTCGCACCTCGCTCCTCCACGTTGACCACGATGCTGGGCTCCTCGGCGCCCACGTTACGGCAGAGCCGGACGTACTCGTCCGTGCCGAAGTCGCTCGGCTCGAGCTCGTTCGCCCACGAGAAGTTCGTCCAGATCGGCCGCTCGTCGCGAGGACCGATGCCCCAGCCCCAGTGGTAATCCTGGGCCACGTTGCCGCCCGGCCAGCGAATGAACGCGGGCCGCAGCGCCCTCACCTTCTCAAACACGTCCCTGCGGATGCCGTCCACGACGTCGCCCGGCATCAGCGATGCCTGGTCGAGCCACAAACCGCCGTGGCCCATGAAGAGGACGGCCAGCTTTGCGAGAGGGTCGCTGCGCGAGGGTGCCAGCGCCAACGCGTACCGCCTCCAACTCTCGTTGGCGGCCACGGGCAGCTCCGCCGTGGCGTATGACTGCCAATCCGAGCGATCCTGCTCCAGGACCACGCGCATCTGTCCCTCGAACGTCTGGTTCTTGATCCAGATCGACCCGCGATACTCGACGCCTTCCCGGATCGGGAGGCGCGCCTGGCTCACTCCGTGGCTCTCCGTCGTCGGCCGGGAGGTCGACGCGCAGCGAGTGCTCGACGCTCTCGGGGGGCGGCCTCCGACCGGGCGGGTAGGACACCGAGTCGTCCCAGCGGAAATGGAGGTCGCTGTCGTTGCGGTCGTCGGGCTCCCGGTCCCAGTGCCGGGGTAGCCCGACGGCGTTGGCCGGCTCCTCGAAGCCACGGTCGCGCAGCAACTCGGCGTGGAGTCCGAACTTGACCCCTTCAAACATGAACTCGACGAAGTGGCCGTACAACGTGGGGCTGATCCGGTTCTTCACCCGGCCTGCATCCACGCGCACCGCGGCCCTGCCAGCGGGCTGCGCGTACAGCGTCGCGGCGACGAGCAGCCAGGCCGCCGAGCCGCCGCACACTCGCAGGCGAAGGTTATTTGAGCAGTGCATAACTCGCCAGATACGCCAATCGAGAGCTGTGTCTTGTTTGTATCTTACGCCGTTGGGCCTGACCCTTAGAGTCAAGCATTCTTACGACACCCTGATTCGGGATGTTTCAAGTTGGTGCGCCCCGGGCGATCCGAACGCCCAACCTACAGATTCGTAGTCTTTTGGTTCCTTCAGCCCTGTCAATGGCTTATCTGGAATGCGCCTCAGTGGGGGTTCCCCGCCTATCCGTTGAAGGAGACGCTCGAGAAAGACCGCGACCTCAAGGTCACCGAGGGGGCCGACTACATCGCGTTGACCAAGGGCACGCGCACCTATCCCTGGCGGATCGTCGGCATCGCCGAGAAGGACGGCGACCTGCTCACGAACACCATCGTCTACCTGCTGGCCAAGCGACGTCATGAGGGTCGTCCCCGAGATGGACATGCAGGAGCTCACCGCCTACGCCCGCGAGAAGAACGTCGGGATCATTCTCTGGCTGGTGTGGAAGACCTTCGACGACAAGTTCGAGCCCGCGCTCGACCGGTTCCAGCAGTGGGGGATCAAGGGGCTGAAGATTGACTTCATGCAGCGCGATGACCAGCCCCTCATCAACTTCTATCACAAGGTCTGCCGCGAGGCCGCGAAGCGGAAGTTGCTGGTGGACTTCCACGGCGCGCAGAAGCCGGCCACGATGACCCGCACTTGGCCCAACCTGATCTCGACCGAGGGCGTCCGCGGCCTCGAGTGGGACAAGTGGAGCGACTCCACTAGCCCCGAGCACGACGTCACGCTTCCCTTCACGCGCATGTTCCTGGGACCCATGGACTACACGCCGGGGGCGATGGTGAACGCGACGAAGAAGAGCTTCGCCCACATCTTCGAGACCCCCATGAGCATGAGCACCCGCTGCCACCAGCTCGCCATGTACGTCGTCTTCGAGAGCCCGCTCCAGATGCTCGCCGACAGCCCGTCGAACTACCTCCGCGAGCCGGAGGTGATGGAGTTCCTGGGGCCCGTTCCCACGACCTGGGACGAGACACGGGTGCTGGACGGCAAGATCGGGCACCACGTCGCGGTGGCGCGGCGCCACGGAGGCGACTGGTACGTGGGCGCGATGACGAACTGGACGCCCCGCGACCTGGACATCGACCTCTCGTTCCTGCCCGAGGGCAGCTTCGAGCTCGACGCCTACTCCGACGGCGTCAACGCCGACCGATGGGCGAGCGATTACGCGCGGAGAAAGAGCGACGTCGACCGGACGCGGCGCCTCAAGGTCCACCTCGCGGAAGGCGGGGGCTGGGCCGCCCGTCTGCGCCCGAAGAACTGAGCGAAAACCGCATATATCATCTGATCGGAGGAATCATGACCCGCACTTCGAGCCGGCCCGTTGGTCTCGTGTCGCGATGGCTCCATGCGGTCGGCCTCTCCGCCCTGGCGGTGGCGGCCGTGTTCTCCGCGATTCCGAAGCCCGACCCCGAGGATCGAGCCATCCAGCTGCCCGCCGGTTTCCATGCCGTCGTTTTCGCGGACGCGCTCGGGCCCCTGCGGCATGTGGCGGTCGCGCCCAACGGAGACGTGTACGTCAAGACGCGCAAGGCGGGCATCATCGCCCTCCGCGACACCAACGCTGACGGCCAGGCCGATGTCAAGGAGACCTTCGGCGACGGGGGAGGAACCGGAATCGCGGTGCACGACGGGTACCTCTACCACTCGTCCAACACGGCGGTGTTCCGCTACAAGCTCACGCCGGGACAGCTCACGCCGACGGGAGCGCAGGAGACGATCGTCAGCGGGCTGCCCGCCGAGGACCAGCACGACGCCAAGGCCTTCGCCTTCGACGACGCCGGCCGCCTGTACGTCGAGGTGGGATCGCCGTCCAACTCGCTCGGCGACCCGGACCGGGCCCTGCACGCGAAGGGAAAGGACGCGACGGAGTTCCTGAAGACGCACGGCGGCTTCTGGCGCTTCGACCCCAACCAGCCGAACCAGAAGGAGGCGGACGGCTTCCACTACTCGACCGGCCACCGCCACATCATGGCCATCGCCTGGAACCCGGTGTCGAAAACATTCTTCTCGGTGATGAACGGCCGCGACCAGCTCCGCACCGTCGATCCCGAGCACTACAACGACGACGACAACGCCGAGCTGCCCGGCGAGGAGATGCAGGTGCTGCGCGAGGGGAGCGACTTCGGCTGGCCATACACCTACTGGGACCCGATGAAAAAGGCCCGCATGCTGGCGCCGGAGTACGGCGGAGACAACCAGAAGCGCGCCGAGGCGGGGAAATACCCGGACCCGGTGGTGGCGTTCCCGGCCCACTGGGCGCCCATGCAGATGACCTTCTACAACGCCAACCAGTTCCCCGCGAAGTACCGCGGCGGCGCGTTCGTGGGCTTCCACGGCTCGTGGAACCGCGCGCCCAAGCCGCAGAAGGGCTACAACGTCACCTTCGTGCCCTTCGACGCGAGCGGCATGCCCAGTGGCGGCTACGAGGTCTTCGCCGACGGCTTCCCCAACCGCCGCGAAGAGTTCACCAACCCGCGGGACGCCCGGTACCGGCCCTGCGGCGTGGCCGTCGGCCCCGACGGCTCGCTCTACGTCACCGACACCGAGAAGGGGCGCGTCTGGAAGATCTCCTACACCGGCGCCAAGGCCGCCGCCCCACCGTCGGCGACGGTCGCCGCCGCCGCGAGGAAGGCGGTCGCCTCCGAGGACCCCGGCGCCGCGGTCTACAAGCAGACCTGTGCGGTGTGCCACATGACTGACGGCCGGGGCGTTCCCAACATGCAGCCCGACCTGACCGACAGCGCCGTCGTCAAGGGTGATCCCCGCCGGCTCATCGACGTGATCCTGCGCGGCCCGGCCAAGGTGCTCCCTCCCGATCGCGAGAAGTACCACAACGTCATGCCCGAGCTCTCCGCCCTCAGCGACGCCGAGATCGCCTCCGTGCTCACCTACGTCCGTAAGCACTTCGGCGGCGGGGCCCCTCGGGTTTCCGCCTCCCAGGTGGCGGCGGTGCGGGCGAAGGGCGCCGCGGCCGCGCGCTAGGGCGCGCCCTCGACAATGCGCAGGCGCATCGCCGTCGGGATGGCCCTCATCCTGGCGGGGGGGGCGGCCATAGAGGCGTTCCAGGGGATGGCGAGCCCGACGCGCTCGCAACGACGAGTCCCCACGATCGAGACCAGCCTGTCTCCGATCACCGTCGACTTCCGGGACGTCGCGGTGGAGGCGGGGCTGACTGCCGTCAACGTCTCGGGCGGCGAGGACAAGAAGAAGTACATCCTCGAGACCACCGGCAACGGGGTGGCCATCTTCGATTTCGACGGCGACGGCCTCATGGACGTGTTCCTGTCGAACGGCACCACTCTCGACGGCGACGGAAAGGGAGAGCGCTCGACTGGCCACCTCTACCGCAACCAGGGCCATCTGCGCTTCGAGGACGTGACCGCGAGGGCAGGTCTGGCGCGGGTGGGCTGGGGCCAGGGCACGTGCGTCGGCGACTACGACAACGACGGCCACCCCGACCTGTTCGTGGCGTACTACGGCCACAGCGTGCTGTACCACAACCAGGGCGACGGCACCTTCCGGGACGTCACCGCCGAGGCCGGGGTGCGCTCGGAGGCGGTGCGCTGGGACACTGGCTGCACCTGGTTCGACTACGACCTCGACGGCCGGCTCGACCTGATGGTGACCGGCTACCTGGAGTTCGACCGCAACAAGGTCCCGGAGCCCGGATCGGGCGGGTACTGCATCTGGAAGGGGATCCCCGTGATGTGTGGGCCGCGGGGCTTGCCGTTCACGCGGAACCTCTTGTTCCACAACGACGGGAACGGCCACTTCACCAACGTCTCCGTCGCGAGCGGCATCGGCAAGCCCACCACCTGCTACGCGTTCACCGTGGTCGCGTCCGACTTCGACGGCGATGGCTACCCCGATCTCTACGTGGCATGCGACTCGACGCCGAGCCTGCTCTACCACAACCGCGGCAACGGCACGTTCGAGGAGGTGGGGCTCCTGGCCGGGGTCGCCCTGAACGAGAACGGCCAGGAGCAGGGGGGAATGGGCGTCGCGGTGGCCGACTACGACGAGGACGGCTTCTTCGACATTGTGAAAACGAACTTCAGCGACGACGTGCCCAACCTCTACCACAACAATGGCAACGGCACTTTCGAGGACCGGGTCTTCGAGTCCGGGCTCGGCGGCTACACGGGGTACGTGGGCTGGGGGGTCCACTTCCTCGACGTCGACCACGACGGGCGCAAGGACCTCCTGATGATCAACGGCCACGTCTACCCGGAGGTGGAGCGCAACCCGGAGATCCACTATCGGCAGCCGCGCCTTCTCTACTGGAACGTGGGCGGAGGGAAGTTCAAGGACCTCTCGAAGAGCGCCGGGCCCGGCATCAGTGAGCCCTGGTCGTCACGGGGCTCGGCGGTGGGGGACCTCGATGGCGACGGCTCGCTCGAAGTGGTGATCAGCAACATGGGCGCCCGCCCGAGCCTGCTGAAGAACTTCGGGCCCCGCAAGAACTGGCTGCTGGTGCGCTGCGCGGGGGTGAAGTGCAACCGCGACGCGATGGGCGCGCGGGCGTACCTCTACGTCGGCAATCGCCGCCTCTCCGGCGAGGTCCAGTCCGGGTCCGGCTACGTGTCCCAGAATGATCCCCGCCTCCATTTCGGCCTTGCCGACGATGCCCGATACGAGCGCATCGAGGTTGCGTGGCCGGGGGGGGAGAGGGAGGCGTTTCCAGGCGGCGGCGCCAACCAGGTCGTCACGCTGAAGCAGGGCGCAGGCACGGCCGTGCGTGCCGCTGCCGCACCCCGCCGCTCTTATCCATGAGCTTTACTACCGCATGCTCTCCTTCCCAGACGAGCATTTCGGTCGCAACCGCCGCTGTCGAATGCGCGCCGCCTCGCGGACATCATTCGCCGAGGACCCGCCAGGAGCTTAGACCGAAGTTACCCTAAGCGCGGTCGTCCTTTTTGAAGCGAACTCTTTGATGCGTCACTGGTTGTGGATGGGTGTGGCGTTCCATTCCGCCTGTGTCATCGACCGACCCCGCGCCAGCCGCGCCACCGCGAATGTCCAATTACTCTTCCGCTCGGCGGGCGCCTGCGGCGGCACGGTGAGCGGGACGATAACGTCGACGCGCACGTCGGGCGAAAAGCGAAAACCCTCCGAGGCGATGCCGACCACCTGCCGCACCTGATCCCCGACTTTCACGCCGCGGCCGAGGACGCGGGGATCGGACGCGAAGCGCGTCCGCCAAAGCTCGGCCCCGAGGACGACCACGGGCGGGGCGCTTGGCCGCGAGTCGTCGGCCTGCAATGGCCGGCCGAGCGCCGGCCGCACGCGCAGCGCGTCGAACAGGCCGGGGCCCCCCATCAGTGCGTTGCCGCGCACCGGCCTGTCGAGTCCGGAGATCGTCACCGGCCGGTTGCCATACGCCCGCAGCGACTTACGGGCACTGTCCCAAGCTCTAGTGATAGTGACCACAAGGAGCGGCCCGAAAAGGATAGCATCATTCTTCCGCGCGAGCCGTCGGCTTCCGCATTGGGAACGCGAAACACGCACCACGCGGACTCCCTTGGGCCCGACCTCCTTTGAGAGGCCCTTGCTGTAGTTCGAGAGCGCGGCCTTCGCGGCCGCGTACGCGAGGGTCGCGTCGTGAAGGGGCAACTGGCGCTGGATGGAGGTCACATGAACGATCACGCCCGAGCCTCGAGCCAGCATCGTCGGTAGGAGGGCGCGATCCAGCCGCACGGCCGGGAACAGGTTGAGGTCGAGCGCACGCCGCCACTCGTCGTCACCGAGGGCCGCGAAGCCGCCCGCAGGTGCGGACGACGCCGACGACGTGGACGACGATGTCCACCTCGCCCAGGTGATTGCGGATAGCTGCGGCCACGGTCTCACAACCCTCGGCAGTGGTGACGTCGCCGGCTACGAAGAGGACACCGTCCACGGCCTCGGCAGGAGCCGTTCGCGCCGTCGCCAGAACCAGGGCTCCCGCCGCTCGCAGGCGCGCCGACACCGCAGCGCCGATGCCTTTGGTCCCGCCCGTCACCAGAGCCTTCCGGCCTTTGATGTCGCTGTTCATAGGATCTCCAACGAGACGATCTTCCCGCCTTCGACCGCGAACAGATGCTGAAGGTTCAGAGGGCTGTTCGGGAAGGCGCCCGCAACGCGTGTGGTCACGACGGTCAAGCCGTCGCGATGGGAAACCCCGAGCGGCTCGACGGTGTGGTGGTACTTGGCCTTGGCCTCTTTCATCCAGCGCTTGATGGCGTCGGGACCCTCGACGGTTCGCCCTTCGTCTCGAACGGTGGCGCGGTCGCTGAAACAGCGGCCGAGCGCCTCGAGATCCTGGGTTCTCTCGGCCTCGAAGAAGGCAGACACCGGTCCGGCGAGCGCGATCGTCATGCTCCCTCCTCCGTTCCTCCAAAGAACTGCTGCCTGATCGCCTTGCGAAACGCCTCGTCGCCCAGTTGCAGACGGGTCGCATAGGTCGCCTTGGCGTCCGCGCCGGCGAGGTAGCGGAGCTGATCCTTGCCGTCCGTGGCTGCCTCGTAGACGACCTCGGCGATCTGCTCAGAGCTCGAATAGGTCTCCATTTGCTTCGGGTCGGTGATCACACCCATGACCTTGTCCACCAAAGCGTCGTAGTCGGCGTGCCGGCCGACATCGAACGAGCGAGTGAAGAAGTCGGTCTTCATTCCGCCGCTGATGGCCTTCGTCGCCGCTCGCTCGATCTGCTCCGGGTCGGTGATGTCCAACGGAAGCAGGGCAACTCCTGGCAGGCCGGCGAGCTCCTTCTCCTTCTCCGGACTCCGCATCGTTGCGATCACCTTCCATCCGCGAGCCGAAAAGAGCTTGGCCGCGGCTCGCCCGAGGCCCGATGAGCTCCCGGCGATGAAAATCGTCCTGGGCTGCTGCGTCATCGGTCGCTCTTTCCTCACTCCCACACCGCCGGGATCGGAACCATGGGCGCAGGCTTCCGGACTTTGCCGGCAGCCCCCTGCTTGCGCCGGGTCGGCCTGCTCTTCCGCTTTCGCCGGGGCCGGCCGCCGCGCTTCATGGCAGCAATATCGCCCGCCTAGACCGATACGTCCAGCACATCCTTACGATCACATCAATGCCGGTAGGATATCGATATGGAGCTACGACACCTGCGGTACTTCGTGGCCGTCGGCGAGGAGCAGCATTACGGACGCACCGCGCAGCGTCTGCGTGTGGCACAACCCACAGCCTCGAAAGCGTAGCACCCAGGACCCGGATCAAGGTCAAGTCAATTCTTGTTTCGACTCCGCCTCCGAGAAATCCAAATGCCTGATCGACAGGGAATGTTTCGCCGCGGGCCGTCATCGCGCTAGTCGCTGTTTGGGGCTGCCTCACGGCGGCCGATACCAGTAGGGCTCCCGGCGCTCGAATCGCCTCTGGAACGGATTCCAGACAAAAGGGCTGACCAGCCAGTCCTCGAGAACGAAACCCGCTTCCGAGTGGGTGACGACGGCGTCCTCGACGACCAGGCGCGCCGGGTGGGTCGCCCGCCGACGCTTCCCCGTGTCGAGGCCGAGCGCGCGACGCGCTTCGTCCCGGAGGAGATCACCGGTGGAGCGCGCGTCGAGCCTCTGCCGCAGCCCCCGGCGCCACACCCCGGAGACGTCCATGACGACGAGGAGATGCCGCTTGGGTTTTTCGTCAGGTCCGTTTTCGACCAGCACCGCCCGATCGCGTTCCCCGTCGCCGTCGAAGTCGGCCTCCAGGAGTGTTGCGGGCGTGGCCGGCAGGCGCAGCTCCCCGCGTTCCCAGAGGGCGTATCCCGCACGCTTGAGATTTGCGGGGCGCGGAGAGCGAAGCTCCGGGAAGAGGGCGGCGACTCGGTGAAACTCCTCGAGGCTCCAGTAGCGTTCGGCGGCGCCCGGGCCGCCCGAGAGCGCGACGCCCGCCGCCAGAGTCACTGCCGCCATCAGCGGCACCGTCCCCCGCACTGCCAGTGGCGAGTCGCTGCCGGGGCTAGCAGCATCGATCGCTCCGCGACGAGTACTGACCCCAGATGCGCTCGGGGAGGACGGTCAGAAGCGGCGCGCCCACGGCCAGGACGCCGCCGATCCAGAGCCAGCCGTGTGGGCCAAGAGGCGCGATCCCGACGCCGTGCATGTAGGAAGCCACGGCCAGGAGGAGAAAGAACGGGCCCGTGATGTGGCAGTGGACGCGGCCCGATCGGCTCGCATTCGCGATGCACGCGACGCCGGCCCACAGCAGCGCCAGCGACCACACGATCCCGCGCGTCGGGGATGGCAGGTTGGCAGGCGCCGTCGCCAGAAGGGCAATCAGCGGCGGCCCCCAGAGCAAGAGGGCGAGCCAACTCCTCGCCAGGTCCTTCTGAGCTCGCAGAGTGGTCTCAGGCATTGCGAGACGTCTCCGCGGCTTTCTCGGCTGGGTCCTGGGATTGCAGGGCCTCGACCGCAGCCGCCACATTCCCCAGGCAACAGGTTCCCTGCGGATTCCTGACCTCGCAAGCGCAGCGGTCGGCCTTGACGAGCGCGCCGATGCGCTCGCTCGCCGACGAGCGGCCCGTGCGGATCAGCTCCGTCCGGATCTCGCGCTCGCTGATGGCGAAGCAGTAGCAGACGGTGCGTTCGCCCGTGGGCTCCTTCTGGAAGACCGGGACGACGATCTCGTCGCGGCCAAAGACCTCGTCGTGTCCGAAGTAGACGACCGGGCAGTCCGGCGCCGGGCAGAAGCGATGCTCGAGCGCCGAGAGGCGCATGAGCGCCGCGGGACGCAGCATGGCCTTGACGGTGATCCGATCCACCAATCGTCCCGTCCCGCCGCACTCGGGGCAATGGGCCGGCGACCTCTGCGTGGCGGGCTCGACCGTGCAGCAGCTCTCCATCGTTCACCCCTCAGCGGCGGGAATGCCGGCGGTGGAGCATGACCGCATTCAGCAGACTTGAGATTACCAGGACCCCGACGCTGGCGAGTACGAGGGGCCGGGACTGGCGGACGAACGAGAAGGCGAACAGGCCGGACCCTCCGAGGACGCCAAGCCCGAGCGCCGACGGGTTGTGGTGGCGCCGCCAGCCCGAAAACAGTCCCCAGAGCGTCACGAGCAGCGATACCACGAGAAGCGGGAGCAGCACCGCGTCGTTGAGGAGGAATCCGAGGCCGGTGGCAGTCACGATGGAAACGACGGCCGAGATGCCGAGGCAGCAGAGCGCGGTGAAGACCGCCCCGAGAAGCCCTTGGCGACAGCCGCGCGTTGGGCACCATCTCCAGCTCGAGCTCGGTGATGACGCCGAACAGCCTCTATAGCCGCCCATTGCGTGACGGAAGAGATCGGCGTTCTCGGTGCGCGAGCAACTGGCGAGCGTGCCGTCCGCCGGGAGCATTGTGAGTCCACGGACGGTGCTGCCGCATCCGCTGAAGGGCACCGGCCAGCCGTGCGCGTTGACCGAGAATGTACTGGCGACGCCGAAGTCGTTGTTCGACTGCATGACGGCCGGCGAAAAGCCAATCGAGTCGAGCTTGGCGATCACCACCGACCGGCGCGTGTCGGCGGCGACTCGATAAGCCTTGCGCGCCTGGTCGGTCTCGAGCCATTCCTGATCCAGTGTGGCGACGGTCCCGTTCTTCGCCAGACTCCGACCACCCATCGAATGGCGCGCCGTACTGGCGATGAACGGCCGCCCGAACTGGGCGGGAGATTCGACTTTGATCGACAGATGCGACACGACCGGCGTTGGAGAGAGCTCGCTCGCATCGTTGAGAACGACTCCACGCTGGTCGAGCGTCCCGCACCGGGATCCGGAAAAAGGGGACCGGGATCGCTGGCGGGTGCGAGTGATCGTCCGACGAACGCTCCAGCTGCGGCGGACGCGCCGAGCAGGAGTGCGCGGCGCGCCAATCCCGTCGGTCGCTGTTCCATCTCTGTAGTCACCCTGAGTATCGGTGTATGAAGACATCCCGGCACAGCACCCGGAACGAGGCGTGCACCACGATTCCCAGCGTCGCGCAGAACGGCAATTCACGAACCGGCGCGAAGCAGGAGATCCTCGCCCTCGCCATCTACGGCGAGGAAGATGCGCGAGGAGTTATCGGCGGTACGCGCAGCAGCTTTCAGACCGGCCGCCAGGCCGATGAGCGTTCGAGTATGCTTGGACCCCAGGGCGGTGATTCACCGGGAGTGTCTATGAACCGTCGCGTGTCGATCGTCCTGCTGACGTCGCTGCTGATGCCGATCGGCGTCCTCGAGGTTCGCGCTCAACCGCTGCCGGTTTTCGTTGCCGTCGTGGACGACCCGCAGCCACCGCCGCTGAAGCCGGAGCAGCACGCGGCGGCCATCGACGCGGCGCAGAATCGCATGTTCGCGATCGCGGGCGAGTTGCGCAAGCAGCATGGCAACCGGCAGCAGGACTGGCCGCCCGACGCCATCGATGCCGTCTACGCGGCCGAGAACGTCTACAAAATGGCCATGGCGCGGCGCGACTACCAGCCGGCCAACACGCGTCTGGGCCTCGACACGGTCGTCACCGACCTCGTCACGGAGTTGGGCAAGAGCAAGCTGATGACACCGGCTGCGACACGCGACGGTGCCGCGCTCGTGTTCGAGGTCATCGGCCGCCGCACCGCGCAGACGACCGGCGTCACCGACGCCAAATATTTCATCCGGCTGCGCATCCGCCCCGGCCCGGCGATGACCGAGGCCCGGCTTCGGGAGGCTTCTACGACTTATCGCTGGGGACCGGATTTCCTGACCAAGGCGTTTGTCCGACCCACGGTCGCGGCGTCGTACTGGGACGTGGAGATCGGTTCGCCTGCCGCCTTCAAGACGGCGGCGGCGGTCGCGCGCAATGTGCTCGAGGGCTTCGTCAAGGGCACCGCACTGTCGGCCGCGCGGTAGCAGCGCTCGGCCCGCTCGACGCCTGGAGCTGGTCGACGTTGCCGTCGACCTATAGGTAGTTTGATTCGGCATTGGCGGGCGAGGTTCAGCGATCGGCCAGCGCTACTCGGACCTCAGGGCGGCCATCGGCTCCACACGCGACGCACGGCGCGCCGGGACGAAACCGGCGGCGATTCCCGTCGCCGCCAGGACGATCACCGCGGCGGCGATGGTCGGAGCGTCCGTGGGACTGAGGCCGTAGAGCATACCGGCGACCAAGCGCGACGCCCACAGCGCCGCCGGCAGCCCGATCGCCAGGCCGATTCCGACGAGGCGCAATCCGCCGCTCAAGACCATCCGCACCACCTGTGTTCGCCTGGCGCCGAGAGCCATGCGAATCCCAATCTCGCTCGTCCGCTGCATCACCTTGTAGCTGAGCAGGCCGTACAGCCCGATCGCTCCGAGGGCGAGCGCCAGCACGCCGAAGAAGCCGGCGAGTTGCGCCATCAGGATCTCGCGTCGAA
>Ga0070698_100001619_pt1 | contig 25072 bp, 22 predicted proteins | sample KBSK1502metaG_FD_65477 | JGI IMG/M metagenome (GOLD analysis project Ga0070698, IMG submission 65477) | Corn, switchgrass and miscanthus rhizosphere microbial communities from Kellogg Biological Station, Michigan, USA - KBS K1-50-2 metaG | ecosystem: Host-associated > Plants > Roots >... | reverse complement strand
TCGAGTTCGCCAATACTCCGGTCGAGTTCCCCAAGGCAATTCCGTACGACATGTTCGAGGTAGAGTTCAGCCATCATGGGGATTACTGCACTTTCGAAACACTAATCCAACGTTTCGCTATTCGCGACCGAGCCGTGCTCCGATTAGCGGAAGTCATTCACGATGCCGACGTGGAAGACGACAAATTTCGCCGAGTCGAAGGCTTCGGGATTGAGCAAATCTTCAAAGGTTGGGCCAAACAAGGCCTGAGTGATCAAGAAATTCTCGCGAAGGGATTCGAGTGTTTTGACGCCTTGTACGCACAATTCAAAAGGTGATGAAACCGTTGGCAGGAAACGTCGATGACACTCGACCGGAGAGCACACGACATCCCAACTTTGGGGAAGCCTTCCGGTTCTGGCTAAAACTTGGATTCATCAGCTTCGGAGGACCCACTGGACAAATCGCGGTCATGCATGCCGAATTGGTGGAGAAGAAGAAATGGATCAGCGAAGCTCGCTTCCTTCATGCGCTCAATTACTGCATGCTCTTACCGGGTCCCGAAGCGCAGCAACTAGCGACTTATGTCGGCTGGCTTCTGCACAAGACGTGGGGCGGCATTGTTGCCGGCGCTTTTTTTGTGATCCCGTCGATCTTCATTCTTTGGGGCCTCAGCTATATCTATGTGACTCTCGGGAATCTACCCTGGGTCGCAGCGATCTTTTACGGTCTAAAGCCAGCCGTGCTCGCGATTGTCGCCGCTGCAGTTATCCGCATCGGAAGCCGGGCCCTGAAGAACGAAGTGATGTGGACGCTGGCGGCTGCAGCCTTTGTAGCCATCTTTTTTCTTCATGTTCCATTTCCTTTGATCATCATCAGTGCCGCACTTATTGGATTCTTCGGAGGCAAATGGAGGCGAGATAAATTCCTTGTCATCCGCAGTCATGGAAAGGGAAAGAGCGATGCGGTCTTGGATGATGAATCGGCCGCCCCCGAACACGCGAAGCCTTCCTGGAGTCGCGCGGTTCGGGTGTGTATCACTTGGATATTGCTATGGTGGGCACCTGTCCTTTTGCTGGGCTTTTGGCTGGGTCCGAATCATACGCTATTTCGGGAAGGAGTCTTTTTCAGCACAGCAGCAATGGTCACTTTCGGCGGAGCATATGCAGTTCTTCCCTATGTAGCACAACAAGCGGTCCAACATTACGGCTGGCTTAGCGCTGGTCAGATGCTCGACGGACTTGGTCTCGCGGAGACTACGCCGGGACCTTTGATTATGGTCACGCAGTTTGTCGGTTTTCTCGGCGCCTGGAGTAATCCCGGCCAGCTATCGCCAATTTTGTCGGCCACCCTCGGTGCATTGGTGACCACCTGGACTACGTTTGTGCCCTGTTTTCTGTGGATCTTCCTGGGTGGACCTCACATCGAACAGCTGCGCGGAAACGAAGGGCTGACTACCGCCTTGTCCGCTGTCACCGCGGCCGTGGTCGGCGTTGTTTTGAATCTCGCGGTCTGGTTTGGGCTGCATGTCGTTTTCCCAGCTGCAAACACCATAGATTGGTTCGCCGTAGTTGTCGGTGTGGCCGCCTTCATCGGCATAAACAGATGGAAGTGGGACATCATTCCGGTCGTTCTTGGAGCGGGTCTGGTAGGCTTGTTATTCAAGATGCTGATTTGGCGCAACGCTTAGGGCCAATCTGCAAATGCGGAATGCGGATCGCGGATCGCGGAATGTTAAATCCGAAATCATTCCGCGATCCGCATTCCGCATTCCGCATTTCATTTAACAAGGAGTGCGCGACACCATTTAGTCGTGCCGGTGGCGATGATGGATGTCGGGATAGTGGGGGTGATCGTGGGTCAGTTCAGCATGGTGATGGACGTGGGAGTGCGGTTCACCGGGCGGATCGGTTGGCTGGTGCACGTGCTGGTGATGCTCGTCGTGCCAGTGGAAATGCTCATGCGTCATTGGTTCGTGGCGGTGCGCGTGGACGTGGTGCTCGGTCAGATGGAGCCATACGCCAACCAACATGAGGCCGCCCGCAGCCCAGAAAAGCACCGACGGCTGCTCGTGTAATATGACCAATGACAGCGCGGCGCCAATGAACGGGGCGGTGGAAAAGTAAGCGCCGGTTCGTGCTGTCCCGATGTGCCGCAGCGCCAACACGAAACAGGTAAGACTGACGCCGTAGCTAAGGAACCCGACCACTCCGGCTGCGGCGATTTCCGGGACTTTCGGGATTGAGGCGCGAGCAGCCAACGCCAATCCAACGTTCACGGCGCCCGCGATGAGGCCTTTAATCGCAGGCACCTGCGCGGGATTGGCCGCAGATACTTTGCGGGTAAGATTGTTGTCGACCGCCCAGCAAAGGCAAGCACCACTGATCCCCAGCGGACCCCACGGAACACCGAGCTCCGGCCGCGATTGCCACGAAAGCAAAAGGCCGCCTAATAGGATGGCGACCATTCCTACGAAGATTCTCCGGTCGAAGTTCTCCTTAAAAACGAACCAGGCGAGCAGCGCAGTCAACATCCCTTCCAGGTTCAAGAGCAGTGATGCGGAGGAGGCTGGTGTAACGGTCAGACCGAACATCAGCAAAACGGGAGCGATCACGCCGCCGGCCAGAATCGCGCCGCCCAGCCACGGCAGATCTCGCCGCTGCAAATGGGCCTCGCGATTTTTGCTCTTCGCTCGGAGGCGTTGCAAACCGATCCACCCAGCGAGACCGATGCCTGACCCGAGATACAGGACCCCGGCCAGGAGCAACGGATCGATTCGTCCAAGAAGCAATTTGCTAAAGGGCGTGCTGGCTCCGAAGAGCGCCGCCGCCAGCAGGGCTGCCGTAACACCTCGCCCGCGATCGTCAGTTTTCATTGAATCGTAAGTGCTCTGGAAATCTCACGTATATCCGCAAGGACTTCTAGCCGTCTCTTGATAGCTGGACGATCGGCCGTTACCAACGATTTTCGCTGTTCCCGATCTGACGTTCTAGATTCTAAATTCCAGATTCTAGCTTCTTCTCATAGAACTCGCTGCGCGTACGGCTGTAGAAAACGTAGATAATCAGACCCAGCGCAAGCCACACAAAGAAACGGATCCAGGTGATCACGGTGAGACCGGCCATCAATCCGGTGCAGAGGACAACCGATATAAGCGGGAAAAGCGGCGAGAACGGAACCCGGAACCCGCGCGGTCGATTGGGCTCCCGGCTTCGTAAAAAAATCACGCCCAGGGAAACAAGAACAAAGGCGAAGAGGGTACCGATGTTCGACAGGTCGGCCGCGTCACCGATATCCACGAACCCTGCTGGAATCCCCACGGCGAACCCAGCAATCCAGGTGGACCAGTGGGGAGTCTGATAACGTTGGTGGACAGCCGAGAAGAGCTTTGGCAACAACCCGTCGCGCGACATGGCAAACCAAATCCGTGCCTGCCCGTATTGGAAGACCAACAGGGAAGAGACCATGCCAGTCAACGCCCCAATGACGATGACGGACTGAAGAATCGGTGATGCTCCCAGCTCTTTGAGCGCGTAAGCCACCGGCGCGTCGGCGGCAGCTCCGGAAACGAACGTCGTGTATTTCATCATTCCGAGCAGAACTATTGCCACACCCACGTACAAAACTGTGCAAACGATCAGCGAGGCAATGATACCAAACGGTATGTCTTTCTGCGGGTTCCTAGCTTCTTCGGAGGCAGTCGAGACCGAATCGAACCCGATATAAGTAAAGAAAATGATCGCGCCACCAGCCAACACACCCCCGAATCCGGATGGGGCAAACGGATGCCAGTTGGCCGGATGCACCAGGCTACCGCCCACCACCAGGAAAGTGACGATCGCTATGATCTTCACTGCAACCATAATATTGTTTGTTCTGGCTGACTCGCGTACTCCGCGAACCAACAATACGGTGAGGATAAAAACGACCAGGAAGGCGGGAATGTTGAAGTATGATCCCGTCCACTGGCCCGAAGTCCAGACCGGACTGGACCACTGGTCCGGCAAAGTGATACCAAATCCGGCCAGCTGGGCCTTCAGATAGCCACTGAAGCTAGCGGCCACTGCGACATTGGAGACCGCATATTCCAGGATGAGGTCCCAGCCGATTATCCAAGCGAAGATTTCGCCCAGCGTTGCGTAGGAGTAGGTATAAGCGCTTCCGGCAATCGGGATCATCGATGCCAGCTCGGCGTAACACAATCCGGCGAAGCTGCAGGCAATCGCTACTAGAATGAACGAAAGGGCTATGGCCGGACCGGCGGGCGGGCGACCGTGGAGAAGCGCTCCGGAAAAGTCGCCGTGCTGAAAAAAATTGATAAGCAGATCCAGCACTTGTGCGTGCAGCAGCGAAGGCGCCTCAAAATGTTCGCCAGCAGCGGCCGTTCCGGTCAGGACAAAGATGCCAGAGCCGATGATGGCGCCGATCCCTAACGCCGTGAGACTCCATGGACCAAGGCTCTTCTTTAAGCGGTGGCCTGCACTCTCAGACTCGGTCACCAATTTATCGATCGATTTGCGGGCAAGAACCTGTTTCACCGAGCTCTTATACATTGTGAAGCACTGGAATTAGCATTGGGTTGTACCCCAGTCCGCAGAAAAGAGCAGAAATAAAATAAAGAAGCCAGAATACAGAACACGGAATATAGAGTTCAGAATTTCTTTTATGATCTGCAAGAGCAGCGGTCAGCTGTTCCAGAGAACTGTTTCCACCTGCGGATCCGGAAACAAAGCGGCGTCGATTTTATGACCGAATCGGCGATCGGAATAAACGGGCAGAGTTAAGGATGAAAGCCAGCTCTGAACCTACATGGATGAGTGCAGCAATGATCGGAGCCAGGAGACCGCAAAAGGCCAAAACGATGCCGAGAGTGTCTACCGCGATCGTGCCCCAGAAGTTAAACATAATCACGCGATAACATCTCTTGGCGATTCCGAACACTTCGGTAAGACGCGAAAGATCGCTGGTCATAAGCGTAATATCCGCGCTCTCGAGGGCGACGTCTGTACCCCCACCCATTGCTATCCCCACAGTGGCTTCCGCTAATGCCGGAGCGTCATTGACTCCGTCGCCCACCATTGCCACTTTGCGTCCCTGTCGAAGAAGCTCGCGTACTTTTTCCAGCTTTTGCTCGGGTAATAGATTCCCAATTGCCTCGTGGACACCGAGCTGGGTACCGATGGCTGACGCAGCCTCACTACTGTCACCGCTTAGAAGAACGGTCCGATAGCCCTGTTTTTTCAATTGATCGACGGCTTGAATAGCTTCGCTGCGAAGCTGGTCCGCGATGGTGAGTGCTCCCAAAACCGTCGTGTTTCGCCCTACATAGACTAGCGTTTCTCCCGGCTTCGCTGCGTTCAGGAACGATCCGGCACCGTTCGTATCAACGCGAATCCCATTTTCCTCCAAGAGGTTCTGGGTTCCCACAACGATCTTGCTGCCTCCGTCGAGACAGGTCAGTCCCTTACCCGGGATATACTGAAGGTCGGAATATCCACGCAAGGATAAGTTCGCAGTTCTGGCTTTACGAAGGATGGCTTCGCCGATCGGGTGCTCAGTGTGCTGTTCGGCAATCACCGCGTTTTGCAGCACCTCGCGCTCGCTCGCTCCATCGGCAGTCCGAATGCCGGTTACCTCCGGAACGCCCATCGTCAAAGTACCGGTTTTGTCTAAGACAATGGTATCAATATCAGCGAGCTTCTCAAGATACAGTCCACCTTTCACGATAATTCCGCGTCGGGCCGCGTTTCCAATACCCGCCAGGATCGCCAACGGCGTACCGGCCGCAACTCCGCAAGCCCCAGCGACAATGATCACGGCAATTGTCGCGGTAAGATTGCGCGTAACCAGAAAGGTGAGAACAGCGGCAGCAAGAGCGAAGTACACGAGACCGGCGGCGAGGCGATCGGCGATTCTCTGCACCGGCGCCTTAGACTTTTCCGCCTGTTCAACAACCTGGATGATTTTTCCGAAGGTCGTATCCCGTCCAACGCGCTCGACACTGACCTCCAGCACCCCATTCTTGTTGATCGTGCCGGCCAAGACCTTGCTTTGCTCGGTTTTTTCAATCGGCAACGATTCTCCAGTGATCGAGGATTGGTCCACATAACTGCTGCCCTTGATAACCGTTCCATCAACCGGAATTCTTTCTCCCGGGCGGATCACGATCAGTTCACCGGGCGAGAGTTCTTCCGCCTTCAGTTCGCTCTCCTGACCATTCCGCCGAACCGTCACGTGCCGAGGCAATGCGTTGATAAGCTTTTCAATCGCGCGGCGTCCGCCACCGACAGTATAACCCTCGAGCAACTCGGCAAAGAGAACGAAGAATGCGATAACAATCGCAGTAAAAAATTGTCCGATCGCCAGCGCTGACAGCAGGGCGATGGTCATCGACAGCTCCATCGTCATGCGGCGTTTGAGAAGATTTTCCCAGGCCTCTTTATAGATCGGAAATCCGCCGATCACGGTTCCCGCGAACGCCAGCCAGTCACGGTTCATGAACGGACGCCACCAGCCCGTCAGACTGGCAACGACAATGACGCCCATTAGACCCAGGCGTACGTAATCGGCGGTCCCGGTCTGGTGATCATGGTCGTGGCCCTCATGATCATGCTCATCGTGGCCATGGACCTGGCAGTTAGTATGAGGATGGTGGTGATGGCTCTCCTCCGCACGGTGACCAGCGGAATCGATTGTTTTGGCAGTAGTCTTCATGACGAGGCGTCCGATTATTTTAAATACCTTTTGATGACTTCGATCAGCTCCTCGCCGGCGGCAGCCCGGCCCTCTTTTGGGGAGTTAGATTGCAAAAGATGCAAACGCACATGTCCCTCCAGGATTTCCGCCATCAACGCATTCATGGCGCCACGACAGGCGGCCAGAGTAAGGAGCACCTCGCCGCAATCACGTTCTTCATTCAAAGCTCTTTCGATGCCATTAATCTGCCCGCGGATGCGGCTGATTCTGGATAGCAATTTCTTTTTGTTCTGGATCACGTGCGTCATAAAAGGCTCTGATAATATACCAGGGTATGGTATTTCTCAATCCGGACATTGGGGTCGGCTCGCAATGCGATGACGGAATATGGGCAGTTTCCCCAGCGCAATCGTAAGGGAGCTTATCGCTCTTGTGTTGAGGTTCCGGATACCGGCTCCATGCGGAAGGATTTCACCAAGCAGCTCAAATCGGTGATCCGCTTCTATACGAGTCCGCGCGGGCGCATGTTCTGCCAATTCATTGCGGAAGGTCAATCCGACCCTGGTTTCCTGGTTCCAATTTCGCGAGCGCTTTTTGCAATCACGACGGGACGCCGTTCAGATCATGTGGCAGCGTTACGTCGAACGCGGCGAGATTCGCAGCGAAATGGATTTGCGCGACAAAGGCATCATATTCCTTCGGTGTCGCCGAGTGCGCCTCGTATTCATGACCGGCGCGCTCAATAAAGGCGGCGAATGTCGGGTTCCTCTCCAGGCCGTCCTTGACGCCCGAAGTCACCGTGTTGGCGGCAAAGGCAAAGATCTTATTAACCCGGTCCGGGTGGCGCATCACGAGGTCGAGGCCGAGGATGGCTCCGTCACTCCCGACGATGTCGGCTTTTGGCACTTTCAACACGTCCATCAGCGCAACCACATCGTCCGCCATCAGATCGTAGCCATATGGCCGAGAATCGCGGGTGCTGCGGCCATGGCCGCGACTGTCCATCACGATCACGGTATTGTGTGGCGCCAAAGCCTTTATCTGGTTGCCCCAGTAGTCCGCGTTTGCCAGGCCGCCATGCAGCAGGATCACCGGCGAGCCCTGGCCGTAGACCGCATAGTAGATACTGATCCCGTTGGCGTTGGCTTGGCCGCTACGTTCGGAGTAGATCGGCGCAGGCGTGGGTGGAAGCACCTCCCAGCGCTCGGTGGCACTGGCGCGCAGCGCAGACAAAGCGAGAATTAGCAACAGAAGATGCCTGAATTTCCTCCTCAGCACGAATTCCCTGTTGATCATACGATTCTCCGACCAAAGCCAGCTCTGCTTTCACTTCAAGCGGATCGTCGGCGTTACACCGGGGCAATTTCGGGCCTCCGCCATGAAGATGGTTTTACCCCCTTCCCTGGGAAATTGATTGTTGGGACAGCAATTGCGGCAATTGAGACAAGCGAAGCAAGGTCTGCAAAATCCTGGCGTATAGGATGCGCGGGAAAGAATTGCAAGCGTCACGCAACAACAATGTAGAAAGTTGATTCTACAAACAGAGTGCCGGCGGATCGTGCTGGAAGTTTCAATGTCGTACTTTGTATTCAAGACATTAGAAGATTGACATTTATGTCGAAGGACTTTACCCGGCGCGATCTGTTAAAAAGCTCGGGCATTATTCTCGGTACAGGGATACTCGCGCCGCAACTGGTCTTCGCCGATGTTTCTAAACCCACGCCATCATCGAAGAGGGAGCCACTCGTACGACTTTCTCTAAACGAGAATCCATACGGTCCATCGCCAAATGTGGCGCGAGCCGTCCAACTAGAGCTCGGCAGATTAAGCCGCTATGCGGATGAACCTCTAACTCGTCGGCTCGCCGAGCAGATTGCTGAACAAGAGCAAATCCCAGTAGAGCAGGTGGTGCTTGGCGAAATCCTTGACCTGCTGGGATCATTTCTCGGCAGCTCAGGCGGTCCGGGCGGCGAGTTCCTCTACACTACTCCTGGGTATCTTGCTCTTATCGATGCGGCAGCGCTCGTGGGCGGTATCGGCGTTTCCGTCCCTTTAAACGCGCAATACCAGAACGACCTAGTAGCGCTCAAATCAAAGGTAAATGCTAAGACGCGTGCCATATATCTTATAAATCCCCATAACCCTACCGGAACTATTAACGATGATGAGGCGTTTAAGAGCTTTCTTCGCGAGAGCTCACAGAGCACAGTCGTAGTCGTGGATGAAGCGTATCTTGAATACACCCCTGATTTCGCCACACGATCCGCTGTTTCGCTTGTGCGCGAAGGAGCCAACGTTGTTGTTTTCCGTACCTTTGACAAGATACATGGTCTGGCCGGCATGCCTATTGGTTGCGTACTGGCTCGGCGCTCACTCGCAGATGCGCTGCGCAAGCAAGGGGCGGGTGAAGCAGAAGGCCTGGGCCGTCTGAATTTGGTCGCGGCATCCGCCGCACTTGCCGACACGTCGCACATGGAGCATACACGCAAAGCTATTGCCAACGAACGGGCGCTTTGGCTCGCTGTGTTACGCCAACTCAAGCTGCCACATACAGATACGCATGCGAACTTCGTGTTTTTTGATACCGGACAGCCACAGCCTGTACTGGCGGCCGCGATGCGTGAGCGGCGTAATGACCCATCGCGCCGAGGCCGCCTACGCAAGCTTCGGTGCGCCCTAGTTTGAAAGGCATGCTTACCGAAAGACGCGGCCGCGACGTAGGCTCTGCGAAGTCGGGTTTTCGCCCTACCGTTATGGGCGCCCGTCGGACCGGGAACCAGCTCCGGAACGACCGCAAAGGCCCGGGTCGTAAGACTAAAGACTATTCTCGAACGCTTCCAAAAGTGATGGACCGCTCGGCTGCCATCCGAGTAAACGTCGGGCGTTAACCGCGCGTACTCTGCTGTTGGAAGCAAGGGCAAAACGAGCGAGTTCGTCACCGAGTTCCGCCCCAGCCTCGAGGAATTTGAACGCTCTCCTTATGCAAGCCGTGGCCTTGACCAAAGACGAGCGTCGGACAGATAACAATCGCGCGTATGCCTAAATCAATCCCGGATTTTCGGACCAGCTTATCAATCGCCACTCGGGCCGCTTTCTGCGGGATCGGATCAAAAGGAGTATCGCCAGTGAAGACCCGCGAACTCTCGCTATCGCCGCGTGCGTCGTCGCATACAATGCTCGAGCCGCTCGTCTGAACGAAGGGCTTACCGGTTCCGGCTAAAACTTTCAGCACTGTTTCCACGATCGGCCTGTAATCAGAATTCGCCGCGTTAATTACGGCGTCTGCCTCTCTCGCCACTTCGGTCACGATATCAGAATCGTCCAGCGAACCAAGAATCGGATCTAAGCCCAGTTTCTGTAGCTGATCGGCCTTCCCTTGGGAACGGACCAAGCCGAATACGGAATGTCCATTCTCGATCAATTTTTTCGCTAACGATCCTCCGATGTATCCCGAGGCGCCGGTGAGAAATATTTTCATGTTCTTTGATATGGTTGAATTTCCGATCGGATAGAACGGTAATAGCTCCTTCTTTGGATTCGATAAGCTATTCCGATGGTTTGTCTTTAAAATGGCATGTATCACCGCCGAAGAAGGATACCGAGATTATAGCAACGACCGCCCTCTGCTCTGCCGCGACATACTTTGGGCTGACGGGAAAGAATGTGATCGCTTAGCTATTCTCCAAACCGTTCCCGGATCTTTGGCGGGACAAATTCCATATCGGATGCTTCGCGAATCGCCAACTTGATTTGTGCTTCCAGAATACCTGGAGCAACCGGGCTCTGATATTGCGCCAAACAATGGTCGAGCGCTTCCGTCGCGGAGATATGGGCCGTCTGCACCATGCGATATGCTTTAACGATAATCGCTTCCGCCGCACCCGGCGTGAGCAGATCCGGAACCGGCTTTTCGTAGGCCGGCGCCAGTCCAAGACCGTACCGTGTTGCCAAAGTGCGCAGTAGCTGATAACCCTCTTCCGCAGAGCTAGTCGGAAAAATCGGAACTTTGAGATCAACGCGCCCTGGTCGCTTCAGATCGACTTCGATTAAGTCTGGCCGACTGGATGCAAGTACCCAGATCACTCTGCCCCGATTTTCCGGGCGACTCATTTCCGCCGCCATCATCGAGTAGATGCGGCCCGAAAGTCCCGCGTCTTGTCCGGCGCTGTCGCGCCTCCCGAGCGCCTGGTCCGCCTCATCGACGAAGACGTAACAACGATCAAGCGCTTGTAATAGCCGGAAGATTTTTTCCAGGTTTCCTTCGGTGCTGCCGACCCAGCGATCCCGAAAATTCTTGATCTTAACCACTGGCACACCCGCCTCTCCCGCCAAGCATTCCACCAGGAACGTTTTGCCGGTTCCCACCGGTCCGCAGATGAGATAGCCCATCGGCAGACCGCGTAAGTCACCGGAACGCCACAGAGCAAGGTCCTGCCGAAAACACTCTTTCAATTTCTCCTGACCGAACAGATCATCGAGGGTCCGCTTCGGTTCGATAAATTCGATGAGGCCCTGGCATTCCTCCTCAACTAAAAGTCGTTTTTGGCCGGCCAGGTCGGCATCGCTTAGCGTCTCTTTCTTGTACTCTTTCAAGCGAAGCAATCGATCCAGTCCATTGATCGTGATGCCAGTCAGGCCCTTGGCTAGCCGGCGGGAACTGTCCCGATAACCGGAAAGTGCGGTCGGATAACTGCTGCCGACAAGATCTATCGCGTTGCTCAAATCGTCGACTGTCGGCAACGGTATCTTGATCCTAGCCACTCGTGGGTTCTGTACAACGATCGGATGAAGGTCGTTAAGGTTCTCCGTCAACAGACAAGTGGCTACTGGGTGCCCGCCCAGCAGCTCTTCGCTCGCCCATTCGCGGAACAGGAGGGCCAGAGCGTTCAGATCATAGTTGAGGACTCCGGGAACCGCTGGTGAAACCAAATGCGATGATTCCACGATCACACCCACCGAAACCCGACCACGATTCATCCGCCCGAGATTGGCGCAATAGCGCAAATACCGCGTCAACAGCTCCGCCGCCGGCCGAGGTGCTTTTGGCAACTCCGGAGCCACTTGAATTGGGGGCCACTCCTTGAGCCTTTCGCCTCCACGCTCTACCCGTAGCCCGTTACCTAAATCGTAATTAAAGATTACGTCGAATTGCGGCATCAGCACCCGCTTCAAGAAATCAACCAGCGAACCGTGAACCGTTTCGCTGTCCGTCTTAAACAGAAAGCGGTCGTAGATGTTTCCGTAGAGAATAAATTGGTTCGCTGAGTCGCTCTCATAGAAAGCGATCATTTCCTTAGCCCACTCGGGCAAAGTCTCACGGAGGTAGCTCATTGGTTACAGGTTACAGGTTGCGGGTTGCAGGTTACAGGTTGCGGGTTGCGGGTTGCGGGTTAGAGGTTGGAATTGTCAGGTCGTAGGCAGCAAAAGTGATAACGCGCGCGCTGAGCTTCCAACCTGCAACCTGCAACTTGTAACCTGTAACTCGTAACTTACTGCGAAACCGGTCCAGTGCTTTTAGTTCCTTCGTCTGCTTGGGGGACCGGTCCCATGGTCTTGGTCCCTTCGTCCGTCTTCGGAGGCGGCGTTTTGGCGCTAAGCGAAATTCCTTCGGCAGCGGCAAAATCGGCGAGGGCTTGTTCTTCCATGGCCTTATGTTCAGCTTCTTTCAGCGCGACTCCGCTGCTATCGAGCGTATCACGTGCCACTCGCGCTGCTCCGGCTGCCCGTTGTCGCTCTTCTTCAACCATACTTTGAAGCCGTTCCAAAGTGTCCCCTGACCCGCCGATCTGCGTGATCATACCTGAAGCCATTTGCGTCAGCTCTGCCGTTGCCTTCTTGATCCTCAGGTCATCCAAACTGAAGCGCAAAGCTTCGATTTTAGATTGAGCATTCTTGATGGCCACATCCCGGGCACGAATCAATTCTCGGTAAGTTGTCTCCGCCTGTTCGAGCTGAGTTCGATCCTCGGCAAGTTCCCGTTGGCTCGTCTGGAGCCGCAGAGCGGTTTGACCTGCCGCATCGCGATTATCGGAGCGCAAAAACGCGGTCGTTTTCGCTCGGAGTTCTCGCTCTTCGATTTCTAGTTTTTTAACTTGGGTAATCAGGCGCTCACAGAGGCCGGCATGAGCGGCCAAACCCTGATTGTATTGGGCGATCTGCTTGCGCAGATTCTCGCGCTCGACTTCGAGCAAAGCTTCAGGATTCTGTTTTTCCAGACCGCTAACGAATAGCCCGAAAAAGCCTCGCATCAGGTTGCCAATTCGCTTGAACATGATTGTGACAATTGTTTGCTACCTTTGGTACGCTGCCATATCCCGGGCAAATTGTTAATCACTTCTGCTTTCGGGACATTGGCGGTAGGGCTAGTGTACCGTCTCGCATATAATGATGACGTCGCCGCAGGTCAGTTGGCTGTTTTTCAAGGCGCGAGCGACGAGTATATCTAGATCGATACGTAAGGAGCGAGCAACGCGGAAAAACAGCCAACCGGCCGCGGCCCGGAGGGTTGCGTTGAAAATGGGCCGGCGGCGGCGTTGCTCGTCGGTTACAGATCGATTCAGATATGCTCCCTCCTCGCGTCTTGCCGGCGGCCCATTTTGAACGCAACGCCGTCACCATTATATGCGAGACGGTACACAGGCAGGCGCTAAGAGAAACCGCCGGGGGTACGCCTGGAGCAAAGGTTAAGCTTTCTCGAAGCATTTGCGTGAAATTCTTGCGACGGCTCTTGCAGCGATACCCCCTTTAGAATCATAAATGCAACCGTTTTATGCGCATAGCGACGACGGGACGAGAAACGGCCTATTCGCATAGAGCTGATTTTATGATCGTCGATAAAGTTCTTCAGTTGACCCCAACTTGCACAAACAAACTTATCTTCGCATTGATCGCCGGCGCGATTCTCGGATTCGCCGTAACCGGCCGCACACAAACCCCTGTACCCGACCAGATCAATCCGCCATTTGGATTCCAATGGGGTGAACCGGAAAAGGATATCGAAAAAACCATCAATCGCGCGCAAGCTCGCATCGTCACGCGTGACACTGTCCGCGGCCGCGATGCCTGGACGGTGGAAGGTCTGATTCAGCCGGCGCTGAAGCGGACGATCATTTACTTCGGCTCAGAAAAAACATTGGTCGAAGTAGAACTGCAGTATGAGCATCCCGATTGGAATTTGACGGCGTATGAAGATTTCCTCAACAGCGCCAAGCAACGGCTGGAGGCGAAATATGGCCCCCCGACGGTTCTGGCCCGAGACAAGAAACCGGAAGGCGATGTGATGGAAACCGTCGTTGGCTATCAGTGGCAACAATCGGGGAGTAGTGTGCAACTTTTCTTCTATTCCGCAGAACGAAACAACGACATCTATCGGTCGGTGAGTCTGCACTACCGCGCCGGGTAGGAACAGGGGCTAGATTCTAGAAGTTAGGATCTAGGCGCAACCCCTCGCGTCGGAGGGCGAGGCGCTTGCGCCTCCCGGAAATAATCCATGACGACATAATGCCCCAGCATCTTGGGCTCCCTTCCTCGGTACGCGCTGGATAGTTTCCGGGCGCCGCAAGCGGCGCACCCTCCGACGGTTGGGTAAATCAACACCGACCGCTCCTTTACCTTGCCAACAGCCGTCGCAGCGCGACGCCCATTGCGCGGTATCCAAAGTGACCTTGCGGAACGATGGTTACCGGAAGCCCGCCCCAGGCTTGGGCCAACCGTTCAATTGTTTGGACCGGCACAACGCGATCGTAGGCTCCCGCAATCAGCGTAATTTTTTTGGTGTCGAGCAGCGGTTTGCCGTGAAGCGGAGAGGAAAGATGCGCATGTTGCAACGAGATCCCCCTTTCCACTCCTGCCTTGATTAGCTGCGCTCGGATACCGCTGCCAGCGGGACTTTCCCAAATCGCTTGTTCTACATCGGAGATTGGCTGAAGGAGCGTGACAAATTCGAAATCGGCTTCAACAAAGCTAAGTAATGCACCGATCCATCCGCCATAGCTCGTTCCTATTAGGCCGAAGCGCCGGCAACCGCGGGCGCGACAATAATTGATCAGTTGTCGCATCTCTTTCACTGCTTGTCGAAGCGTCTCCCCATTCCGCGGCAAGTTTGCGGTGAGTGCAAGCGCCCCATTGAAGTGCCCACGCGGAACACGAGAATAATGAAATGGCAAATGCGGGAAAATCGCGTTCCAGCCGTTTTCGTTAAACCGGTGGGCAATTCGCTGATAGCCAAAGTCGCTCGCCGACATTAAGGCATGCAAAAAAATCACGGTCGGTGCGGACCATCCACCTGCAACGGAGAGAAAGAGCCTGGCGTGAGCGGTCGCGTTCTCGGGAAAACTGGTTTTCACCGGACTGCTCCAGCGTAGGCTATGGGATGTCTCCCTTACCTTCTGCATCGGTTCCAATGCGTAAAATTCAATTGGGCTCAGTCCGTTGCACTCTCCGACGTACCGTTCAAGGTCCAGAGGATGGATCACCTCCCTCCTGCCCAGCGATTGCAATCGATTGAGCATCAGACACATCATTGCATCGATTAGCTCGGCCTGGGCGCGCGCGTAAATCTCTCTCATTACTCTCGCGCTTCAGATGAAACCTTTTTCCTCCGCAGAGCCGGGAGATAGTCCTCTCTCTTTCGATATTGAGGAGTTGCCGGTAGATCGGCATTCTCAATTCGAAACTGCTCGATCGCCTGGTGTTTCAATCGCAGAAAGGCTGCTGATACTTCTCTCGTCAGCGTTTCGCGAGCTTGTTCCCGCGGCAAATTAGTTCGCGGCCAAATCGGTTCTCCCGAAATCATCCAAACCGGAACCCGTCGGAGCGGCCACCAATTGCGGGCGTGATACAGCCGATCAGTTCCCAAGATCACACATGGCACCACCGGTTTTCCCGAAAGTAGACTAACTGCAATGAACCCCGGCCACATCGCAGCTCCTTCTAGCACGGAGGTTGCACCAGCCCGGATTCCACCCTCTGGAAAGATTCCAACCACTCGCCCGAGCTTCAGTCGCTGCAAGGCTGTCCGCATTGGACCGGCGTCTTTCCTATTTCTCTTCACCGGGAAAGCGCTCAAGGCGTTCATCAACCAAGCGCTCCAACGCGCTTGATATAATTCTTCCATCGCCATCCAGTCGACATAGCGCAGAAACCAGCAACCGATCATCGGCGGGTCAAAATGGCTGATATGGTTCGCAACTAGAATGTAACCACCCTGCGACGGCGGCACCGCCCAAGACCGATACACTCGGCAGGACAAGAAAAAAATCGCTCGGACGACACAACGACTGAAAAGGCTGAAGGGCCGGTTGCCCGAGGAAACCGCGGATTTCGTAGAGGAACTATCCGCAGATTTCATAGATTACACAGATTTTTTCAGGCTTAACCACAAACAAAAGGCGATAGAAATCAACCGCGAATGGATCCGCCTTCGCTTGCGGTGGCCAAAGAAGCAGTGAATTAACAAAGCTATGGCGGACAGGCTACGAATTGACGCGAATTATAACAATCTATTCGTGTCCATTAGCGTTAATTCGCGGTTGTCTTCCCGATCACGCCTCGGCGAAGTAGAGGTCAGCCGGAGGATCCATTCGTGGTCACAAAAATGGCACGGCAGCCTCAGAATTAGCGGTTCATCAAAATCATCTTCGTTCCGATCGTGGCCACTGGTGTTCCGTGCCGGCCATCGAGCTGTAACAAGCTGCGGCAATGATCAAGCCGGACTTGGCTGGCAATCAGAAATATCCGTTGATTGCTGCGCCAGAGCGCCCGGAAACGCTCCTCATTCAAATAGAGATCACGGCCAATGCCGAGATTTCGGGTCGCGAATTCCATCTCCGGATTCGCATTCAACCAGAGAATCGAATGAGGCAGGTAGAAGAACAGGCTGGTGAGATCGTTCGCCTCAAATTCGCAAACGACCTGATAGTCGGCTCCGCCGAGTTGCTGTAACGCCGATGCTACCCGGGCCGACGAAAACTCATCTTCGACCAGTTGCAATCCGCGGTTGCTCGCAAGAAAAAGTACAATCATCAAGGCCGCACAGCTGCCGACAATCGCCAGGAATCTGCGCTTGTGCGCAAAATAGATGATAACCCCTCCGGCGAGCGCTGAGGAACAACTCGCAATCAGGATCAGAGGGATGAATCCGGATAAGCGTTCGGATGAGATGTCGCCAATCCCCTCCCACACCGTCCTTCCGTGCGTGACAGTGTCCACTAGTTTACCAGCTCCCATTGGATGCCAGATCAAGCAAACCGCCGCCAGCAAACCGGCTAAACCCGCCGTCCCGAAAAGCCAACCGGGGATCGAAAATAACCGACGAGATAAATCGCGCCCGGAAACAAAAAACGAAGCCAACCCAATGGCTATAACCGGCCACGAAATCAACAGGTAATAATCCTGAATCTTCGCGAACAGGATTCCAACCACATTGATTAGCAAAAAAAAGAGCAACAAGTGCCACTCGCCTTCCAGCCAGGACTTTCTCGAACGCCAAAGAGTCACTGCCGCTCCCGGCAGAAAAAAACTCCACGGCAGAAAAAGAGCGATATGTTCCAGCAAAAATTGAAGCAACGGAACGCGATCGCTGTCAACTGGCCAACGGTGATTTATTATGTTTCCTACCTGCTCGTTTCCTAACTGATCGAGCAGAAACCCCGGATACCGCAGCTCCGTCGCGACATACCACGGGGTCACGACCAAAAAGAACAGAATCCAGCCGGGCGGCCAAAAGAAAAATCGACGCCAGACTTCTCGCGTCGACTTCTTGAACGCGTAACTCACACCGCCGACCGCGAGAGGAATGACCAAAGAGTGAAGACCTTTCGCGAGCGTCCCAAGGGCTATGAAAAGCCAAGCCAACAATAGCCAACGATCACGGACTAATCCTGGAGCGCATTGCAGCGCACAAACCAGCCCATAAAACGTACCAATGAGGAGTAGTGCCGAGAACGGCTCCGGCATGACCAAATGCGTAAAAAGATAGGTCCCGAAAAACGTTGCCAGAATCAACGCAGCGCAAACTCCGTAAATGCGACGACCCGAGAGTCGTTCCACCAAAGCAGCGGTCGCGAAGAACCAGGCAATAGTCGTCAAGGCTACCGGAAATCGCGCTGCAAATTCGTTAGTCCCAAATAATTGAAGTGAAATGATCTCGCACCAATAGACTAGCGGCGGCTTTTGCAGTCGCGGAATGCCATCTTGGGACGGGATCAGCCAATCACCGCGAACAATCATTTCACGCGCGGCCCCTGCGTACTGTCCATCAATTTGGTCGAACAGTCGTGGCACTGTGGAGGTCCCAATGTATACGGCTGCGACCAGCACCAGCAGAAATATCAGGAATTGGTCTAGTCGACTGCGCCGCCGGTCGATGTGAGGCCGATCTCTCCCAACAGCAACGTGTGTGGCGGTCAGCCCTTCAGTCGTTTCCATCCGATCAGTTGTTTGTTACCGCAGCAAATGTTTCGTTGTATCCACGTCATCTGCGTCTACCCGAGACCATCAACCTCAATGTAATTCTCCGGCGTTGGCGCTTCGACAAACCTCCAGACGGAGCGACCAATACACTCAGATACGCTTGATTCAAGCAAAAGGGGTGCAACCGTACTTGGTTAGCGACGAACGAGATAAGACAAGTTCGAAATTCAAACAGAAATCGACATTACGATGTCGAAATCAGGAAAGCTTTTATGACGCCAGAGGAACAAAATTTAATCGAAGGCCTGTTTCAGCGGTTGCGGGAGACTGACACTAGTACCAAGGATGCCGAAGCGGAACGACTGATTCGGGCGAAGACGGCCGAGCTGCCTTCGGCAACTTATCTACTGGCCCAGGCCGTGTTGGTACAGGAACACGCGCTTGCCAACGCGCAGGCGAGAATCGCTGATCTGGAAAGCCGCTTGCGGAACGTTCAAGCTCAACCGGCCCCTGGTAGTGGAAGCTTCTTATCCGGTGTTTCGCGCTTTTTCGGCAACAAACCCCAATCGCCGGCGGCACCACCTCCTTTGCCACAGCAAGCGCCAGCGTCGCAGCAGGTTCAGTCGACACCTCCACCGATTACGGTGGTTCCTCAAAGCACGCCCTACCCTTCAACGGTCAATCTCGGAGCTAGTTCCGGCGGTAGCTTTCTTCAAAGCGCTATGGCTACAGCTGCTGGGGTCGCCGGAGGTCAGCTTCTCTTTCAAGGGATCGAAAGTCTCATCGGCCACAATGCCGGACCGTTCGGGCCAGCGCTCGAATCTCGAGGCTTTTACTCAGGTGGCACGGGCGGCAATACCGAGATAGTCAACAACTACTATGACAGTGATCCACCTGCGGGCTCCGAGCATCATCAAGTTCAATCAGAAAACTTTGCTCAGGGAGCAGGCGAACCGATCCAGAATGCGGACCTGGGTCAAGATCAAGACTTGGCCGGTCCCGACGATCGAACCGATTTAGTTGATACCGATACCCAAGATTCAGGGTCCGATCTTGCCGGAGATGATTCCGGATTCGACTCTGGCGATTCGTTTTCCGGTTCCGACGATAATTTGGTGTGAGACTAACCGTAACCAATCGGTCGCGCTACAACCCCAGAAAATCCCAGAAAGAGCGGCGCGGGCGCTGGTATGGCTCTGCGGTCTCTCGCGTCGGACTGGCGGGATAATTGGCCTGGTAGAGTCGGCCCCGCGGTGTCGTTCCGAAAACGTTGACTGGGGTTCCGATGGACACTGCTTGGAAAAATGAGATCGCCTTTGCCTCCGGCATACGGACACACCCGTGCGAAGCCGGATAACCCGGTAGATAGCCGGCATGCATGCCGATTCCGGGAGCGAATTGCATGAAGTAACGCATCGGCGCATTCACAAATCTGGTACCCGCCGGAGCGATCATATCGACATCTGCGTCAGAAACCACGGTCCGGCCGCTACGATCGATGATCTTCCCGTAGATGCTGGAAGTATGATTCAGATCTTTGTCGCTGATTCGATAGGATCCGGCGGGTGTAAGATGTCCATAGCGTCCGGTACTGATCGGCGATTCCATCACCGCTCGTCCATCATAGAGTAAATAGGCCTTTTGATCTCCGAGATCGATCTCCACCGAGTATTGAGCTAGTGAGGCGCCGGCAGCGAGAATCGAAAAAGTGGCCACCAAGAAAATCGCCTTCATAAGCCAAGAAGCGGTATGAGCGTTAGACGTTTTTAGATTAGCTGAGTTACAAGCGTTGTACAGAGGTGCAAGAGGGCGAGCGCGCAAGAGATCAGGGAACCGGCAGTAGCATCAGGTGTTTCGGCTCAAGACGTTGATGGATGCGCCTCATTGCGATGTTTCTGTCCGGGAGGGACCAAACGAAAGTAGCCCAGGATTTCAATCCTGGGTAACGCGCTCTTAAGGGCGATATGCCCGTAGGTGGCAATCGACCCGCTCGTTGGAGCCCGAATCGAGTCCTGGCGAGATAGGCCCATTTCGACCGTCCCGGAGGGACGCAACGAAAGTAGCCCAGTACGAAGTGCTGGGAAATGATGCAAAAAGAATGCCGTCCCGTCAGGGACGATAGAAACGTTTGGCTCCTCGTCTCTTTCATACGGCTTCGCGAGCGCAAGCAGCCAATCGATCGTCCCGTCCGGGACGGGTCACTCTTTCTGAATGCCAACCCAGCACTTCGTACTGGGCTACTTTCGTTGATCCCTCCGGGACGAAAACGCGTTTCTTCTCCGATCCCGGCACTTTATACCGGGCTACTTTCAACAACACCCAAAACCAACTTCGACTCGACAAGGCCCGATTCCCGGGATTACTTCGCGGTCTGATGGATGCAAGCATCGATGTTGCCCGATTGCGCAAAGAATACACTCTGCGTGGGCTACATCGGTCGGATCTGTTATCCGATCCATTGGAGCAGTTTAGTCGGTGGTTCGAGGAGTCGGTCCAATCGGCGGGAAATCGTGAGCCGAATGCGATGACCCTGGCAACGGCAACCACCGATGGCCATCCATCGGCCAGGGTGGTCTTGCTAAAAGGATTTGATCACCAGGGTTTCGTTTTCTTTACAAATTACGAAAGTCGTAAAGGAGAGCAGCTCGCACAAAATCCTCGGGCCGCGCTGAATTTTCATTGGCCTTGGTTGGAGCGGCAGATCCAGATCGAGGGTTCGGTAAAGAAAGTGAGTCGTGAAGAATCGCAAATTTACTTCGATAAACGACCACTTCGCAGTCGTTTGAGTGCAATCATTTCCGCCCAGAGCGAAGTAATTGGCAGTCGCCGGGAACTCGAAGACCGGCTCAAAGAGGTCGAGAAGCAATTCGCTCGCAAAAATCCGCCGGTTCCAGATTTTTGGGGCGGATACCGCGTTTTTCCGGAAAGAATGGAATTCTGGCAAGGCCGCGAGAACCGGTTGCACGACCGATTTTTGTATGTGCGCGGAAGCGATGGATCATGGCGCATCGATCGACTCAGCCCCTGATGTCTCTCACTTGCAAATCAGCCGGACCTGCGCCGCAGCTCTGCCGGATTCCCGGTGCGGGAATCGATCTGGAGAAGACCCTGGAATGTGGCCAAGTGTTTCACTGGATTCGTTGCCAAGCCGGTTTTATCGGAACCATTGGAGAGACGCCATCCTATCTGGAACCGGTCGACGGCGATCTTTTGGTACCGGAGGGTCACCAGACTATCGTCCCCCGCTATCTCGCATTAGATCATTCGATTGACCTCATTGAAGCCAGCTTCCCGGAGGATCCAGCGATCAGGGCGGCCATCCGATTCAGCAGCGGTATCCGAATCATTCGTCAACCGATCTGGGAATGTCTCGCAACATTTCTCACCTCTGCCATGAAGCAGGTGAGTCATATCCGGAGCATATCGCTGGCGGTGCGCGAGCGCTTTGGCAAAAAGGTCAGATTGGGCTCGCTCGAACTCCACACGTTTCCGGCTCCGGAAGTAATCGCAGCTTGCAATCTGAACGACCTGCTTGAGTGTCGCCTCGGGTTCCGCGCTCGGAACGTCCTAGCGACTGCGCAGATGATAGCGGCGAACAAAATTCTGCTCGAGGAACTCTCAAGTCTGCCTACCGCAGAGGCCCGCGAGATTCTTTGCCGGTTCCCGGGAGTTGGTGACAAGATCGCCAACTGCGTCTTGCTGTTTGCCTATGAACGGATGGACGCCGTACCAATCGATGTTTGGATTGGCCGGGCATTACGACAAACGTACTTTTCGGAAGATCAACCTGTCGGAGCGTCCCGCTTGTCGGAATTCTGTAGCTATTTCGGTCCGTATGCTGGTTACGCGCAGCAGTACCTTTTTCATCATTGGCGGATGACCTATCGGAAAACCAGATGATTGACGTCGCACTCTCACCCGCCGAAATCGGCCATTTGAAGGATACGGATTTACGGGACACGACCGTCGTCGTATTTGATGTTCTTCGCGCGACTTCCAGTATGATCACCGGGCTTGCCCACGGAGTTGCTCGTTTTTTCCCGGTCAAAACGGTCGAAGCGGCGCGGGAATGGAAGAAGCGCAAGCCGGATCTGTTGCTGGCTGGAGAAAGGCACGGTGTGCCTCCCCCCGGTTTTGACTTGGGCAATTCGCCGAGCGAGTTCAAGAATGTTCGCGGCCAGCAAATCATCATAACGACGACCAACGGCACTGCCGCTCTGGAACAGGTGCGAAATGCCAAGACGGTGCTGCTTGGTGCGCTGGTGAACGTTGCGGCGCTGGCGGAACTCATTCGATTCAGCTCTCCAGAGCACCTTTTGTTGGTCTGCGCTGGAACCGGAGATCGATTCAGCTTGGAAGATGCGGTCGGAGCAGGAGCCCTTTTAGCCAGTCTCAAGCGGACTGATTATTTCGACGCCGCCGCAATGGTGCATTCTCTATTCTGCCAAGTTAACGATGATCTTGAGATCTGCCTTTTCCATTCCCGGAATGGACGAGCCTTGTTTGCTCTCGGAAAAGAAAAGGATGTTCGGGATTGTGGACAGCTATCGGTCTACGACACGGTGGGAATCATGCGCGATGAAACCGTTGTTGCACTTAAAATGACCGTTTGACCCAAGAACAAACCGCAGGATGTTTCACGCTTGAGCGATCGGAAAACTGGCTCTAGTCTACGGCGATTTTGTCGATGTCGAATCGGAAAAAGGTAACGCTGGCGGTTGTTGGGTCCCTTCTGCTACACCTTGTCCTCGCCCTCAGCGTGGTGGGATATTACGCGGTATTCCCTCCTCCGCCAAATCCGCCCGCGACGGAGACGGAGGATAAGTTGCCTGAGCTGACCCTAATGGACACGCCGCCGGCGCAGCAAAAGCGCCAGTATGTCGATACGGACGACGATCAGAAAACGGATAAAAAACCCGACGAATCGCAATTTGAATCCGATAAGGACACAGCCGCTGCCTCCGAGAAGGAAGGAAAAATCCCCGGTCCTCTTCCTGAGCAAGAGGGCAAAAACCTTGAGGACCTGATGTTCAAGAATCACGATTTCTCGCTCGATACCAAGGGCACCGATTTTAATCGTGAAAGCGCAAACGGCGGACAAACCGCCCAATCGACTCCGGTCCCGGTACCGACCGCTTCACCGACGCCGGCGCCTTCGCCCAACCCGGAAGAGTTGGCTATGCTGGTCTCGACGCCGACACCAACACCGCCGCCTACTCCGCAGCAAAACACCGCTCAACAAAACAAGAACCAAGGAGCCCCTCAGACCGCCTATCGTCCCCAAAAAATCGTCACCCGGATGCAAGGAAATATTTCGAATCGCGGCCATTCTTCGGTTGGAGCGATTGGTACCCCGCAAGGCAGGTTTCAGAAAGCGGTAGAAGATGCGGTCGGATCACGCTGGTATTATTACGTCGGCCAACGGGCTGACCTAGTTGAAATCGGGACCGTCCGCATCGACTTTAAGATCACGCCTTCGGGCCGGGTGAAGGACGCCCGGATCATCAGTAATTCATCTAATCAGACCTTTGGAAGCGTTTCGCTGCAATCCATTCTTGATGCGAGTATACCGCCCATGCCTCCGGAACTCGCCAGTCTAGTGCCCGAAAGTGGCCTCGAGTTCACGTTCTCTTTTACCCAATTGTAAGTTCGTAAGTTTCCATGAATTATCTCGCACTCTTCGAAAATCCACTCGATTTCTTCATCAAAGGCGGAGTCTTCATGTGGGTGCTGCTCGCCTGCTCGTTCGTCGCCTTAACGGTGATCTTGCTCCGCCTCTTTGCGCTGCGAAAAGGAGAAATCGTCCCACGCCTGATCCAAAAAACAATCACCGCCTATCAACCGGGCGAGCGGCTGGACCACCTCCGTCGTCTAGTGATGGGCGATGATTCGGCACTGGCCAGGATCGTGGAAGTGGCTATCCGTCCCTATCACGCGTCGCGCAGCGAGACTGTTGACGCAGTGCAAGCACGTGCCCGCCGTGAAATGCTGGGGCTGGAGAGCGGCCTGTTTATTCTTGAGATCATCGTGGGTATTGCGCCGCTGCTTGGTCTTTTGGGCGCGGTCAGCGGATTGGTACACGTTTTCGCTAACATCGGATCCGGAGTAATGTCGACCAGCGATCTCAAAGGAATCGCTTCCGGCATCGGTGAGGCTCTCAGTACCACCATCGTCGGTCTGGCCATTGCCATTCTCTCGTTGATCGCCTTTCTTTCGTTTAGCCGCAGAGTGGAAACGGTGGCGGTGCAAATGGAATCCATGGTCACTGATTTGGTAGATAAGCTTTACCAGAACGGCGACACGAACGAAGAGAGTGAACCGTCGATTGGCGATGCTTCAGAAAAACCTGGTAAATCGGCCGCATTCAAAGAGAAGTCTAAAGCGGCGCAGCCGGTGGAGGAAGCGGCTCGATGAGATTCTATACCAGGCGGAAGAGGACGCCCCAGATTATGATCGTCAATTTGATCGACGTCTTTGCGATGTTGCTGATTTTCTTCATCGTCACCACGACATTCAAGACCGCGCAGTCGCAGCTTCGGATCAATCTACCTGAATCGAAAACCGCCTCGCCGGGGCAGAACACGGAAGAGCCGCTGGTATTAGCAATTACCAAAGACGAGAAGCTTTATCTCGGAGATAAGCCAGTGAGTAATGTGGACGAGCTCGCTACTTCGTTGAAGGATTATCAGCAGAAATCACCTAACCGCCCGATTGCGATGAGCGCCGCAAAAGAGGTTTCCTTCGGTTTCATTGTACAGGTACTAGATGCACTGAAACAGGCCGACATCAAGAATCTGCCGACGTTTACTCAACCCAAGGAACAGAAATGATCCGGGAGATCGTCATTTATGGTGATCCCATCTTGCGAACGAAGGGTCGAAAGGTCACCGAAGTCAACGATGACATCCGCCAACTCGTTGCCGATATGCTCGAGACGATGCAGGAAGCCGGGGGTGTTGGATTGGCGGCTCAACAGGTTGGTGAG
>Ga0070698_100001618_pt1 | contig 25073 bp, 24 predicted proteins | sample KBSK1502metaG_FD_65477 | JGI IMG/M metagenome (GOLD analysis project Ga0070698, IMG submission 65477) | Corn, switchgrass and miscanthus rhizosphere microbial communities from Kellogg Biological Station, Michigan, USA - KBS K1-50-2 metaG | ecosystem: Host-associated > Plants > Roots >... | reverse complement strand
CCAGAGCAGCCCTCTGGCAACTGGGTTTCGTGCTACTGGTTGACGCTCAGCTGAGCGAGGATGGGAACGCCCAGCGACGCGACCATCTTGGTGATCTTCGGGCTCGTGACATAGACGTACTTCGAGAAGAACGTCGGGATGACGGGCAGGTCGGCCTTCAGAACCTCCTGCGCCTGCTCGTACGCCGTGTGCACCTCGTCTTCGGTGGACGCTTGCTCCGCCGAGGCCAGCGCGCTGTCGACCGCAGGGTTGGTGTAGTACCCGGTGAAGACGTTGCCGCTGCCGGCCTTGGTGTAGAGCTGGCGGAGGGTGTTCTGTTGGCTGGAGTACAGCGCACCCCAGGTTCCGAAATGTGGTCCCGCGACGGTCCTTCCCTCGACCGCAGAGTAGAAGTCGGACCATCCGGTCGTCGGCGTGGCGACTGCCTCGACTCCGAGGTTCTGGCGGACCTGGTTGGCGTAGGCCTGGTACAGGTCGTCCACGTCGTATCCACCTGGGTACACGAACGTCACGGTGCCTGTGAATCCGCCGGCTTCGGCGAGAAGCTTCCGGGCCTCGGTGGGGTCGTACCTCACCTCGTCGTCGAGCAAGCCCTCGGGGGTACCGGCCTCCGCCGGTGGAGTGAAGGCTGTCGCTGGGTCGTACAGTCCGCCGAAGATCGCGTTGTTGACGGCATCTCGGTCGATCGACATCGAGATAGCCTCGCGGACCCGCTTGTCGGAGTACCGAGAGTCCCACAACGGGAACCCGAGGTAGTCGATGCTGGGGGCATCGTTGGCCCAGACCCGGTCACCGAAGTCGCCCTTCGCCGCGACAAACTTGGCCGGGGCGATGTAGGTGATGTCCGCCTGGCCGGCGAGCACGTCGGTGTAGGTGGTTGCGTTGTCGGTGTAGGGCTTGAACGTGATCGTGTCCGCCTTGCCCTTGGGGCCCATGTAGTCCTCGTACCTCTTGACCGTGTATTCCTTGCCGGGCCTGGTCGGGGCGGCCATCTGGTACGGGCCGTTGCCGATCGGCTCATCGCCATAAGCCTTCATGTCGACGTACGCCGACTCGGGCATCGGGTAGAAGCCCGTCTGCATCTGGGACAGCTGGGACGGGAACTGGCTGTCGGCGGACTTGAGCTGAACGGTGAACGTCAGGTCGTCAATGACCTTGAGGCCGTCCATCTCCTTGGTCGCGGGCTTGCCCTCGACTGGGTTGAGGTCTTCGTAGCCGACGATGTTGGAGAGTTCGCCGCTGTTCTCGTACGCGTTGGGGGCGTAGGCGACGTAGTTCCATGCATCGACAAAGGACTTGGCGGTGACCGGCTCCCCGTTGTGGAACTTCCAGCCGTCCTTCAGCTTGATCGTCCAGAGCGTCCGGTCCTCGCTGCTGATCGAGTCAGCTTGGAGATTTGTCAGGCTCCCATCGGGCTCGACCCAAGTGAGGGACGCCCAGAGCGGGATCACCTGGGCGAAACCACCCAGAACGCGGCCCGGGATGAGGGTGTCGGGTACGCCTGCATAGATGAAGGAGCCTCCGGTGGCGTCGTTCGCGTTCGAATCGCCGTCGTTGTCGGAGGACCCAGCTGAACAGGCAGCGAGAAGAGATACCGACGCGAGCACGGCCGTTGCGGCCATCAAGAAGCGGCGACGAGAGTTCATGCGCAGTCCTTCTGGTGGGTGTGGTGGGTCACATGCCCGAGGTGCTGAAGGAACTATGCGCCTTCGTGATCTCAATTGCAACTGAATTCACCAACACTTCAGTATTCTTGGACTACTGCCGCAGCCAGTCGACCTCCGCGCTGCGAGCCCAGACACCCGACGACGTGGCCGGGCCCCTGTCGGTCACACCACACCGACACCGGCCTCCACACCGGCGCTGACCGGACGGCGGGCACCGGTCTTGGTCATCAGCGTGATCAGGTCGAACGCGACCGTCGCAGCCGCCACGCAGGTGATCTCGGCGTGGTCGTAGGCCGGCGCGACCTCGACCACGTCGCCGCCGATGATGTTGAGCCCGTCGAGCCTGCGCAGCAGGTGCAGCAGCTCGCGGCTGTTGAGGCCGCCCATCTCCGGCGTGCCGGTGCCGGGTGCGAACGCCGGGTCGAGCACGTCGATGTCGATCGAGACGTAGACCGGGGCGTCGCCCACCCGCCGACGGACGATGTCGACCGCGCCGTCGATGCCGATCACGTCGAGGTCGCCGGCACGGATGATCCGGAACCCGAAGTTGCGGTCCTCGACGAGGTCGAGCTTGTCGTAGATCGGGCCGCGAATGCCCAGGTGGATCGACTTGTCCTCGGCGAGCAGCCCCTCCTCGAACGCCCGCCGGAACACAGTGCCGTGCGTGAGCGGCGCGTTGAAGTAGGTGTCCCAGGTGTCGAGGTGGGCGTCGAAGTGGATCAGTGCGATCCGGCCGTACTTCTCCTTGGCGGCGCGCAGCATCGGCAGGGCGACGGTGTGGTCGCCGCCGATGGCGACGATCCGCCGGTCGCGGTCACCGGAGACCTCACGAGCGAACGCCTCGATCTGCGCAACCGCCTCGTCGATGCTGTACGGCGTACAGGGGACGTCGCCGGCGTCGACCACCTGGAGCTGCTCCAGTGGGGCGGTGTCCAGCTCGACGTGGAACTTCGGGCGCAGGTGCCGGGAGGCCTGGCGGACGCCCATCGGGCCGAACCTGGCGCCCGGACGGTACGACGTACCGCCGTCGAACGGGATGCCCAGCACGGCGATGTCGTAGTCGGGCACGGCTCCGATGTCGGGGATCCGGGCGAAGGTACCCAGCCCGGCGAACCGGGGGACCTTGGTGGCGTCGAGGGCGCCGATCGGTTGGTTCATGCCGCCACCTCCGCCGGTACCAGGACCGGCTTGCGCCGGGCGAGGGCCTTGACCGTGAAGTAGTAGAGCGGGGAGACGACCGCCAGGCCGACGATGAACGAGATGTCGGTGTAGCCGAGCCGCTCGGCGATTGGCCCGGTGTAGGCCGTGCCGATGATCATGAACGGCACCTGCACCAGAATGCCGATCAGGTAGCAGCTCACCGCCGGCCAGTTGAAGCGTCCGTAGCGACCGCCGTCGCGCTTGAAGAAGTCCTCCACCGCGTAGTCGCCGTGGCGCACCAGGTAGAAGTCGACCAGGTTGACCGCGGTCCACGGGACCAACGAGCCCAGCAACAAGGTGAGGAAGTTGTTGTAGGTCGCGACGAAGTGGTCGCCGATCGCCAGCGCGACCACCAGGGCGAGCATGACCAGGCCACTGGCGATCAGGGCGCGCTCGCGGCTGCGGGCGACGAACCGGGGGGCGAAGGTCTGGGCGATGGTGATCGTGCACAGGGTGCCGCAGTAGAGGTTCATCGCGTTGGTGGCCGCGACGCCGACGCTGAAGACGGCGACGACGAGCACGCTGATGCCGGCGGTGGCCGTGGTCAGCGCGGTCACCGGGTCGTCGTTGGGCAGCAGCAGACCGATGCCGGCGCCCAGCAGCATGGGAAGGATCGAGCCGATGCTGGTGCCCCAGTAGCTCATCCAGAAGGCCGGCTTGGCGCCGGTCTTCGCCGGGAGGTAGCGGGAGTAGTCCGAGACGTACGGCGCGTAGGCGATCTGCCACACGGCGCTGACGCCCACCGTGCTCATGAAGCCGGCCAGGGTGGCGCCGTTGGCATGGAAGAAGCCGGCCGGGATCGGGTGCACGACGAACGCCCAGACGAACGCCATCGCGAGCACGACGCCGGAGACGTAGGTCATCACCCGTGCGTACGCGTGGATCAGGGTGTAGCCCCAGATGGTCGCCGCCAGGCTGACCCCGCCGATCAGGACGATGGCGCCCTTCTGGCCCAGGAAGGGCATCACCGAAGCCAGCGACTCGCCACCGAAGACCAGGATCGAGATGAAGAACCCGAGGTACATGCAGACCACGATCAGCACGATCAGGACCGCACCGAACGAGCCGAACTGACCCTTGGTCTGCACCATCTGCGGCACGCCGAGGCGTGGCCCCTGCGCCGAGTGCAGGGCCATGAAGATCGCGCCGAACAGGTTGCCGACCACGATCCCCAGAGCGGCGACCCACGCCGGCTGGCCGAAGAGGGTGGTGGACAGCGCGCCCGTGACGATGGCCAGGATCATGATGTTGGTGCCGAACCAGATGGTGAACATGTCCCGGTTCGTGCCGTGCCGCTGGTCCTCGGGAATCGGCTGGATGGTGGCCGACTCGATGCTCGAGACGGACTCCTCCCGACCTGCTGCTTGCTTGCTCATGCCGTGCTCCTTGCGTCTTCGTTCGCGGGTTAGCGGGTCCGGTTGACCATGACGTGCTTGGTGCGGGAGTAGTCGTCGAGCGCGTACGCCGACAGGTCACGGCCGTAGCCGGAGGACTTGAAGCCACCCCACGGCATCTCGGTAGCGAAGGCGAGGTGGTCGTTGACCCAGACAGTCCCGAAGTCGAGCCGGCCAGGAAGGTCGGCTGCCCGGCGCGCGTTCTCGGTCCAGACCGAGCCGGAGAGCCCGTACGCCGTGCCGTTGGCGGCGGCAACCGCAGCGTCCTCGTCGGTGAAGGTCTCCACGGTGACGACGGGGCCGAAGATCTCCTCCCGGACGCATTCGGCGTACGCGGGGATGTCGACCAGGACGGTGGGCTGCACGAAGAAGCCCTCCCTGTCGGGAGCGCCTCCGCCAGCCGCGGCCCGGACACCCTCGCCGAGGGCACGGTCCAGGAAGCCGAGGACACGGTCCCGGTGGGCGGCGGTGACGAGCGGACCCATCTCGATGTGGTCCCCCTCGGCCGGGTCGCCCACGACCAGGGACTCGGCGCGGGTGATCAGTCGCTCCACGAGGTCGTCGTGGACCGAGGCCTCGACGAGGACCCGGCAGGCAGCGCCACAGTCCTGGCCCGAGTTGCCGAAGCCGGCGAACGCGATGCCGTCGGCGGCGGCGTCCAGGTCTGCGTCCGCGAACACCAGGACCGGCGCCTTGCCGCCGAGCTCGAGGTGGACGCGCTTGAGGGAGGCGGCAGCGACCTCGGCGACGGCCCGGCCGCTGCGGACGCTGCCGGTGAGCGAGATCAGGGCGATGTCGGGGTGAGCCGCGAGGGCGGCGCCGACGACGCCGTCACCCGTGACGATGGTGAGGACACCCGCCGGCAGCACGTCCTCGAGCAGCTCCGCGAACCGCAGCGTGGACAGGGGCGTGGACTCCGACGGCTTGAGGACGCAGGTGTTGCCGGCGGCCAGGATCGGGCCCAGCTTCCAGGCCGCCATGAGCAGCGGGTAGTTCCAGGGGGTGATCGCACCGACCACGCCGACCGGCTCGCGCAGGATCATCGACGTACGGCCCTCGACGTACTCACCGGCCGCGAGGCTCTGCTGGGAGCGCACGGCACCGGCCATGAACTGCAGGGTGTCGACGCAGCCGGCGATGTCCTCGCGAGCGAGCCCCAGCGGCTTGCCGGTGTTGCGCGACTCCAGAAGGGCGAGCTCCTCGGCGGCCCCCTCCACCACGGACGCGGCCCGGAGCAGCAGACCGGCGCGGTGGGCGGGGGTGGTCCGGCCCCAGGAGGTGAAGGCCGAGCGGGCCACGGCGACCGCCCGGTCGACATCCGCGGCGGTCCCGGCCGGCACCTCGGCGATGCGGAGGCCGGTCGCGGGGTTGAACACCGAGTGCGTCGCGGACGCTGTCCCGGTGGTGTCGCCCGCCTGCTCGAGAGTGGGAGCGACCTGCGTGTCGGTCATCGTGAAGCCCTTCGTTGGTGGTCGTGACAGCACCATGCGTCCGGCGAGGGCCGGGGCGCACGGGTGCATGCGCAAGGAAACGGCCGGTCGGAGTTGTGCAGATGCACAGGGAGCCGGGTCAACGGATCGTGAAGCCGCGCTCGGCGACGGTGGTCAGCAGGTCCACATAGGTGTCGATGTCGTCGCGGACGACTTGCGGCGGGCCGTCGTACGCCATGGCCTGCTTGACCTGGGAGCTCTGGAAGTACGCCCCCGAGGTGAGCAGTGTCAGTGCCTGGAACTGTGCCGGGCTGCCCGTGGCCAGCGCATCCAGCGCCGCCTCGGGCTCCTGGCCCGCGCACTGCGCGAGGGCGGACGCGAACGGTTCGGCCAGGTCCGGCCGGAACCCCAGCACCAGGTCGATCAAGGCGCCGGGCACACCAGCGGCGGTGGCCGACGGCATCGGGTCGGAGGCCGGGATCAGTACGTCGGCCAGGGCGGCGAGGGTCTCTCGCTGGGCGGTGTCGAGCATCGCTGGCTCCTCAGTTCGCGGCGCGCTGGTCGTGACGGGTGTCGGCAAGGTGACGGATCGCGCGCAGCGCGACGGCCATGATCGTGGCGGTGGGGTTGACTCCGGTCGAGGTCACGAAGACGCTGCCGTCGATGACGAACAGGTTCGGTACGTCGTGCGCACGTCCCCACTGGTCCACGACGGAGGTGGCCGGATCGGTCCCCATCCGGGCGGTGCCAAGCAAGTGGAACCCACTGTGCCGAACCACCGGGATCGCCTGCACGGAGGTGGCGCCCGCTGCCTCGTGCGCCTCGACCGCCCGGGCGACGTGGAAGTCCAGCATCCGCTGGGTGTTCTCACTGATCGTGTAGCGGAGCTTCGGTGCGGGGATGCCGTCGGAGTCGGTCAGCACCGGGTCCAGCACGACCTCGTTGTGCTCCTCGGGCAGGTCCTCGGTGGTGATGCCCCACTCGGTGAGGCGACCGAAGGTGCTGCGCAGCCGCTCGTGGAAGGACGCTCCGAACGAGTCGCGCCAGGGCTCGCCCTGCTCCCACAGGGTGTGTGTGAGCGGGCCGCCGGTCGGCATCAGGTTCCACTTCGCGCCGCGCACGAACCCGCGCGAGGCGTCGGTCTCGTAGAACTGCATGGACTGCAGGGCCTGTCCGGTCGGTCCGAGCCAGGTCTCCAGCTCTTCCTCGTAGGTGCCGTAGACCGAGGCGTAGGGGTGCATCATCAGTCGCTTGCCCACGAGGCCCGAAGAGTTCGCCAGCCCGTTGGGGTGCAGCGCCGAGGTCGAGTTGAGCAGGAGGCGCGGAGTGCCGACGCCGTTGGCGGCCAGCACGGTCACCCCCGCCGCCTGGTGACGCACCGTGCCGTCGCGGTCGACGTACTCCGCGCCCGTGACCAACCCCTGGTTGTCGACGGTCAGCTGGCGGACCCGCGCTCCGGTGATCAGGACGGCGCCGAGCGAGACCGCCTCACGCCAGTGCGTGAGGTCGGTGCTGGCCTTCGCCCCGGTCGGGCAGCCCGACTCGCAGGCGCCGTACCGCAGGCAGGCGGGGCGGTCCTTGAACTTCCGCGACGCGATCGCGTTGGGGGCCGGCCACCAGTGCCAGCCGAGCTTGTCCATGCCCTTGGCTGCGGCGAGGCCGTACTTGCCGATCGGCAGCGGCGGCAGCGGGAACGTGTGGTTGTCCGGGTAGGCCGGGTCGCCGTCCAGCCCCGAGGCACCGATGTGGTGGGTGATCTCGTCGTAGAACGGACGCAGGTCCTCATAGGTCAACGGCCAGTCCTCGGCGACTCCGTCGAGGGTGCGCACCCGGAAGTCCGAGGGAAGCGCGCGGACCCAGTGGCCGGAGAACATGATCGTGCTGCCGCCGACGCCGTTGAAGATCAACGGTTCGATCGGGCTGTCCGTCGCGTCGATCGGGTAGTCCTGGGCTGCGCCCCGGGTGTTGGGGCTGGCGTTCCACTGCTTGAGGCGGGTCAGCTCCCACTCCGGCTTGCCGCCGGTGAAGTCGTCGGGGATGTTCCAGTCGCCCTGCTCGAGGCAGACCACCCGGAATCCGCGCTTGGCCAGCTCCAGCGCTGCCACGCCTCCCGAGGCCCCGGCGCCCACGATGAGGACGTCGGCCTCGGCCTGATCTCTGTGCACGTTCACCAGTCGCTCTCCTGATCAACTCGCGGCCCGTTCGCCTCCTCGGGCACCGGGCCAGCAATGGTGTGGTGGCCCTCCGCAAGCATGCCCAGATCAGCTCCCGGAGCGCGTGGCTGCAACTGCCACAGCCGAGTAGACAGGGCTTGTACGGATGCACAACCGTGGGACATCCCCACCCAGATCCATGACCGTCAACCCGCGAGCTGCTCCGAGGCGTTGTGCCCAGCCTTGTGGTGCAGCATTGTCTGCCCGTCCAACGGCTGTGGCGCCGGTCACACCGGCATCGGAGGTGCCTGTGTCGGAGACCCGGTCGGAAGGCGAGAACGAGCTCGCTCCCACCTCGGTGCGTCGGCACGCAGTCGTGGTCAACGAAGGCTTCCGATTCCCCGTTCGAAACGGAGCAACCACCCGGTACCTTTCCGAGTCGGAGGTCGCGGCCGCGTACCGGGAACGGGATGCGCACGTCGGCGAGCGGGCCGCCAAGCTCGCCGACGCGCTCGACGCCACCCTTAGTGGAGTCAACCGAGACCAAGCCCCGTGGATTCACGTCGCCCTCGTGCCCGAACATCCGGGCAGTCTCGAGATCAACCAGCGGATGCTTCGGGAGATGCAGCGGCAGTACCAAGGCAAGGACGTTCACGACGTCGAGCGATCGGGAGCCTCGTTCGACTGGGTCCGCCCCGGAAGGGGCAAGTACGTACTCGGGGACGGCCCGTACCCCAACGGCAGTTCACCGCTCCCTCACTATGGGTACTCAGAGCTGCACATCAACGGCACGGGTGGGTACGCCGTTGCGCTGGTGGACATGACCGACGCGCGCCGACAGAACAACGCGATGGCGCCAGACCCGGCAGCGGACCAGATGGTGTCCGACGAGGCAGTCGCGCTCGGCATCCTGTCGGGCCTGCACCGGCTCGCGGCCCATGCTCGAAACAGTACCGCGACGCAGCCGAGGCAACACTTAGAACATTGCGCGAAACCAACGAGGACCTCTTGACCCAGCTGACCCAGCAGAGGGCCGAGTCGGAGGCCGCACTCGCAGCACTAACGGCGCAGATTGCGAGCCTGACGGCAAAGATCACCCAGGACGAGACCCGTCTCGATGCTGCACTCACGACGAACAACGACGCGTTCACCAAGAAGCAGACCGACCGCGACGAGAGGTTCGCGTCCTGGCTTGAGGAGCAAGGCAAGGCCCTCCAGCACTTGGCTTCAAAGGATCTCAAAGTTATCCAAGATCACCGCACTTCAGCCGACAATGCCCTACAGGCGATAGATCAGCTTCGAGACGACACTCAAACGGTAGCTGGACTCGCCGCAGGAGATCAGGTCGCACGAGGGTACAAGCGTTACTCGTTGCGTCAGTGGGTAGCAGGACTGATTTCGTACGGCGTGGGCTTCGCGTTCCTCGCTACGGGTGTCGTGCTCGTGATTCGGACGATCAAAGGAATCGATCCTGGCGATGACATCTCGTGGCAGTTCACAATGCTGAAACTTGGGCTGACCGCTAGCGCCGTTTTCGCTGCCGTAATCGCATTCCGGCTTGGCAGTCACCTTCTCGCCGAGGCGAGCACCGCAAAGCGCTTCGAACTTGAACTCAAGGCACTGGGTCCGCTGTTCCCGCACGACACCGAGCAGGACACACTAAAGACGGTCAAGAAGGACCTTATTGAGCGGTCGTTCGGACAGGGGTGGAGCACGAATGAGAAGAGCAAGGAGGTCATGAGCGAGAAGTTCGTCGAGAGAATCGTAGAGGCTGTCGCTCGCGGCGTTGTGCGTCCACCTGGGGCATAAGCAGTACTGAAACAGAGCACGTTTTCACCACCACCAAGGCGAGGTCAGGGCTCGACGGTGTCCGCGGCACCTCGATGATCCGCCCCACAGCAGCCGCATTCCTTTCGGCGCGAGGTGCGTCATAGCCGCGACAGCGGTCGTGGTCGTGTTCTACAGCGTGGCGCAGGGACTGCTGCGCAAACGGACCAACGAGGTGCGTCGATCCGCCGCGTGCAGGCGCACTCTCATGGCCGATGAGCGTGCATCAGGTGTCAGCCATCCACACCGCGGGTTCGCCGGATGTGGGCACCCATGTGGCCCACTCAAGGACGGCCGCAGAGTTGCCCACACAGCCGAATGGGCGAGGCACCAATCCATCGCGACGACTTCGACGTGCGAACTCTTCGCCGGGCTTCCAATCGTTTGGTAAATCCACACGCGCCCTATGTACCCAGGTTTCTTGACTCGCGTCCACGACGCGGATGCGCACCGACATCCAAGATGAGAAAGATACACGCAGTAAACGCGCCGCCTACAAACCATTTCCGAAGGTCACGCACCCTGAACTCATCGTATTGAAGCGGCGAAATTTGATGTACAGATCCGTGATTGAAGAGTACGTATTCAGATCCGCCGCAATTGCGGATCTCCACCTGGACTTGGGTTCGAGATTCCACTGATTACGATTAACACGCCTTACGCAATGACGCATAAGAGGGCAGATGGGTTGGACGCTATGCGCCTCAAGCCTTCACGAACTGCGTCTCCAAGAATCCGGGACTCCGCACGATAATGGGGCCTAATCTTTAGATATCCGGGCCCCAACCACGCCACAGAAGATACCGCCGAAATTGCGTCTGCAGATTCATACATGAGATTAGCGAACGGCGGGTGTTTGGCCGGGGACGCGCCGTCGTGGTGCCGCAGCTCGGGTAGCGATGTCGGGTCCAGCAGGAGATCGTGCACCGACGCGGCTTGAATCACGACCCGCTCTACGGGATCCGGCGCCAGTTGGTGATCGGCCGGAGCAGCTCACCTGATAGAGCCAACAGTGGAACAGCCGGACAGACCGGCCGCTGCCTCATGCCGCCTGGATCCGAGACAGCCGAGAACCTCCGAGAACTGCCCGAGGAATCAGAGTCGGTGGATCAGGGCTCACAAGAACTGGACCGGAAATCGGGGAGCCGCAGTCAGGACGCTAGGGGTTCGTGCCCCAGATCTTCGTTGCCGGCCGCGCCTCCATCGACACTGGGAATCCGGCCGCCTGCAAGCGAGCCAAGATCTCATCGATCTTGAAGGTCTTGAAGTAGTATTCGCGCCCGTCAACCCGACGAAATCCAACTCCTCGGAACCGGACACGCGATCGAATTGGAAACACCACCTCAAGATCAATGGGCATCGCCACAAGCGTTTCCGCCCTTGCCAACTGAGCCAATGGGCCACGTAGTCGCAGTTCGACTTGAGCTCCTGCGAGCGTCAAGGCGGCAAAGAACTCACTCGCATTAACGCGAGAACCTCCGAGGGTGGGCATATTCGCCCCCCCAATCCACCTCGTTGGAGGGGGGGCAGAAACCGAGTTCATGTGATCACCATGCTGGGTAGATTCCTGTGTAGCTGACGCCGCCTTCGAAACTGAACGGGAACGGGAAAGTAAGGCTCGGAGCCCATCCGCCCGTTAGGACGATTCTGCTCCTCGGCACCCCTCATGCCGCGGCAACAGCCCAGGCACTCAGTACATTTCGCCGCCCCCTGGCGGGCGGGACGCCCGACCATGCCGCGATCTGCGCTTCCCAACGAGGTAGCGCTTACACGCCGATGAGCGGTCCCTTTCTCCCAAGGCGGAACCCTCCCCTCCTGTTACTGTCCGCCCGTGTCCACACCAGACGCGCACCAGGAGAGCGAGGCCGTCAGGCTCGTGTTCGGCCTGGTCGCCATCCTCGGTCTGCTCTTCGTCACCGTTATTGCCAACGCAGGACCCGCCTGGCTGGGCTTGGTGTTCGGGGCCGCTGAGTTGACGGTCGCCTGGCGAGTGACGCCTCCGGCAGGCGCACGCTCCCTGCGCATCGTCACTGGCCTGATGGGGACTCTGACCGTCGCCTGGTCAGTCCTCCGGCTCTTCGTGTCCTGATCGAGCCAGACACCGCACACCCGCACGCCCATGCCGCGTTCCGCGGTCGGCGTCTACACCGCTGTGGCGTTGATCGCCGTGTTGGTGAAGTGGCCCGCGACGGGGTTCTTGGCAGTTACACTCGCTCGGCCAAGATCTGGCATGAGCAAGTAAGTGGGGCACGTGAGACTCGGGAACTTCCTCGTAGTAGCGGCTATGGCTGGAACTTTGTTGACCACCGTGCCAGCCCAGGCTTCGGCGACGATCGAGGAGACCTCGGTCCCGGTCGTCTTGCCGCCGGTCTGGGAATCGCTCCTTCCGGACAACCAGTTCGTCACTGCCTCTGACCAGTACGTCATGCACCGACGAGTCTGGGATGAGAACGGGGCGTTTCCCGGCTACCCCGTCGTTCGCCTCTCCGATGGTCAGGTCGTTCAGGACTTCAAACCCGACCCTGCCGCCTCGGGGTTCCCGCGGCTCACCGGTGACGCCATCCTGCAGTCATATGACCACCCTTTCGGTGCCAACTATCGGGTCGACGTGCTCGACGCGGAGACTGGAGCGCTCCGCGGAAGCCTGGTGACTCCAACAGCTGAGTGGTACGTGGCCTCTGGCGCGGACTGGATGCTGACCATATGGAGACCGACGGAGAGCACGTCGGCTGGGCGGTTGCGTTTCCTCGACGGGCACAGCCTTGACATCGACCTGCAGGACGACACCGTCGACGGTGCCTCACGCGTGATCGGCACCGTCGGAACGATTGTCTACCTGCAGCAGAACTCCACCCTGGGCGCCTTGGATCTGAGCACGGGCGCCGTGACCCGTCTGGTCGCCCCGAACGCCGATGAGGTGCGCCCCTACGGGCTGTGGCAGGTGCCATTCGTCACAGCCAGCCGGATCGTCGAAATCAACCATGACTGGAACACCGGGACAGACACCGCGGTTTGGAGAAACTTCGCCGACTCTGTGTGGCAGCAGACGCCCCTGACTCTGCCCGCGCAAGGCGAGGGCGGCATCTACGCGTTCGCGGATGACCTCATCCTTGCCATTGGCCCGCACAATGAGCCGAAGACGCTGTATCGAATGGATCTGGACACTGGTGAGGTCTCCCCCGGCTTCGGCCAGGCCCGTGAGGTCACGCCGACCGGTGCTGCCCGGCTGGTGGTCACGCTCGACGAGGACCCGGACGACGCGCTTGGGGTGGTCGCCGATGATGGCCTGGGCGTGCAACGGATCGCTGACCTTCCGCGCGTGCCCGAGGCGATGTTCAGCCCATGGCTCGACAGCGACACCGTCTCCGCGCTGGTCAACAACAACGACACCTGGCCGGCAAGCACAGCCGCCGACGGCTCGGCTCCCTGGGCCGCATCATCGCGACGCTTCACGACCGCAGGAGATGTACGTCTCGAGGAGATCCCCGACCCAGTCGGCAACCCCACCTCACAGTGGGAGCTGACCTGGCCGGGGGGTTCTCGGATCATCGACGCCGCGAGTGCAGTGCTTGGCCATGGCGGCGAGCTCGTCGTGGTCAACGGCCAGATAGTGCAGCGGGTTCGCCCGGCAGCCGACGGGTCCGTGGCGGTGACCTCGCCGTTCGGTGCCGCCCAAGTCGTCGCCGATGGCGACTGGGTCTGGCTGGCACCAGGCGCCGACCACATGGTCCGGGGATTCGACGCCAACGACCCCACCAATACGCGCGAGGTTCCCACCACCGTCGGAGGGTTCGGATGCTCTAACACCCCGCAGGCCAGAGACGGGTTCATGCTGCTGACCTGCTCGCTGGGCTGGTCCTACGTGGTCGACCTATCCGGTCAGCTCCCCGTATGGCGGGTGCCGATGTCCAACCCCGGAGCCACCAAGCCCAAACTGGGCAACGGGTTCATCGCCTGGAGCTACCACCGGTCGTGGACTCCCGAGGCGCCCGCCGGAGACGAACTGCGGATCGCCGACCTGACAGCCGACCACCGCACGACGGCCATCACCGACTTCGGCGGAGGCGGCTACTACTACTACGGCGTGGACGAAGCGGGCGGAACGAGAGTCGCGTACCTGAACAAATCCGGGTTGATGGCCGTCCGCGACGTTACCCGGGCCGACGCGACAGCCCCCGTCCTTACTGGCGGCGGCTCCGACCAAGCGGACGTCGTCGCATCGACCGATCCGATCCAGGCCCACTTCGCTCAGTCCTGGTCCGACACCCCGATGGGCATCGAATCGGCTAGCGGATTGGCGTCGTACGACGTCCGAACCCGCGCCCGCACAGCCGACAGCGATTGGTCTGTCTGGGAATCATCCGGTGACGCGCTGCCGGCGGCCATCACCTCTCGCGAGGTGCAGCCTGGTAGCGGGGTCTGCTTCTCCTCCCGCGCTCGCGACGCCGCCGGGAACGTGAGCGACTGGTCCGACCCAGACTGCACCTTGGTCGACGGCACAGCACCTCAGCTGAAGGCCATCACCGGACCAGGCACCTTCGGTGTGGCGGGCCCCGACGGCAATGTCCGGTTCGGTTACTCCGCAACCGACGACTTCGGCGTCGCATCCTATGACGTCCAGACGCGCGTTGCGGCGCCCGGCAGCCAGCTCGGGCCTTGGATCGACCGAGCCTCCGCGACAACCAGTACCGAGCTTGTGAAACATGCGGCCCCAGGTAGCGAGGTATGCGCCCGGTTCCGGGCCCGCGACCTCGCCGGAAACCTCACCGGCTGGTCGGCGGCCCGTTGTACCTCGATCGCGTACGACGACCGGGCACTTGCGGTCTCGGGTCCGACGGCTCGCGCGACGTCGGCATTGGCTCTCCACGGCACTGTGACGGTCCTCAAGGCGAAGGGTGCCGTCGCCACCATGACTAGCGGACAACACGGAAGAATCCTTGCCGTCTGGCTTCTCCGCGGCCCCGACCAAGGTGTGGTCGACGTGCGAGTGGGAGCCACCGTGGTGGCGCGTCTGGCTGCCGCCGCACCGACGTGGCGCCGGGTCCTCATCCAGGTCCCGCTCGATAGCTCTGGCCCGGTCCGGTTCATTGCCATCGGGACTCGACCGATTCGCTTCGACGGATTCACTGTCGGCCGCTGAGCCAACAGCGTCTTCAATAATGCGGGACGAATTCCGTACGGGTCGGTACGTGCGCCTTATCGCCGCGTTCCGGACAGGTCGGGGACTTCGGCTGCGCACCTGCTTGGGCAATGGCCTGAACGCATGAGGTCGGCCCTGCTTCCGCGACTGAAGACTCGACTCGACGAGTTGCTCGTCGACATCGACCACCTCGACGCCGAGTACGACACCGACCAGCTCGCTCAGATCGAACTCGCACTGGCGAACTTCCGAGCGGCAAACTCGGGAATGCTCGATGCGGCCACACCCCACCTGTGGGCCTACTACAAGGACACCGTCAATGAGTACGGACCCGAGCTCGCTGCTGAGTACGGCGTACCTCTACTCGACCCGGCGACGGATATCTGGTCACACGTCAGCATCGAAATGGCCCCGTCCGTCGTCCTGGGCAGCAGCCAGTTCTCACCGGCCCCCGTGTACCTATCCTTCGAAGGCGAGGTCTCATGGGAACCAGAGCACGGTCTGCAATTGGTCGTCGAACAAGGACTGCGGGTCTGCAAGGTCGGACCATTTGACGGACACCCGACCCTAGCGCACGCTCACGGCGACCCATCCCTTCTCGCCGCGATCTATAGGCGGTGATTGGCCGGCGATCCGTTCACCCGCGCGCATGAGACCGGGATATGCCCGAGGTTCGTGAGCGCGTCGTGCACCACCTGGGGCGGGCCGTTGGACTCTAGGTCAGGACGCGGACCCGGCCCAGATTGTGTGCATGGTGGGCGACGAATCGACGCAAGGCCGTCTGGTCGGAGGGGGCAACCGACAGGTCGAGTGGTCCGCGGCCAGCAACAACGGCGCCCTGAAGGTGGAAGTGGAGCGTCACCAGATGAACGAACTGCTCGCGAGCCCCGGTGAACTGCAGATCTTCGTTGACCTTGTCTCGAACCAGGACGAAGCCGCCAGCAACCACGGTGACGGCGTCGATCTCCTCTACGTCGCGGTAGCGATCGGCAACCGAGACGGCCTGGTCGAAGTCGGCTGTGACTAGTGAGAGATGCACGGAGGGTAGGACCGGATATGCCTCGCGGCGGCATTCGATGACGTCGTCGTCGTGTTGGACGTCGACGAGTTCTTGGACCATCGGCGCCGTCGCGTGGATCTCGCTCCGGTAGCCAGCGTCGCTCGCTTCGGACCTTCTAGTTCGATCTCGACCGCTTCGACATCGCCGTCGTCGATGTCGCCCTCGTATGCGTCGAAGACAGCCAGGATCTGGGTCGCGGAGGCGCCGGCGTCCATCAGGATCCTGACGTGCTTCGCGATCTTCGCGAACGGGATGTCGTTGTCACCACCGTCGTTCTCGGTGGCGGTGACTTGAATAACGCCCGGCACGTCCTTGGTGGCATTCTCCAGAGACTCCGGCGATGTCGAACAGGCAGTCAAGACCAGCAGTGACGCTGCAACAGCTAGAGGCAAAGCCGTTACAACGATGGGCCGCCTCATGGACGAAGGCTAACTGGAGTGGACCTTCCTCGAGGTTGATCCGTCGGCTGTGGGTCCATCCCTGACCTGACCGTGTCCTTCCGCCGCATGTGACTGTCAAGAAGTCACGTCGCATCGAACACGGCGCCACTCCTGGACGGCGGCAGCCCTACTCCCCCCGTCCCAGGCCGTCCCCGCCGGAACGACGCTCAGCCCGAACATGGGCAGCGTGCAAATTCACGCTTGAAGCGCCAGGGGTACGAGTCACCGGACAACATGCGATTGGGAGCGTGCAACTTGGTGCGTTGAACCGATGGCTTCAGTCTCGCATCGCTCGCGAGGATCCAGGGACCGCGCCACGGCCAAGCCGATCGGGTCAACATCGGCATTGTCGCGCAGCACAACATACGCCGCGACCGCACCAACCGCCGGGCAGCCCAGGCAGCCTGATTCTGCCCGCCGATCCCGGGAATTCACCCGGGGCCGCGGACGGGGGACCGCTCCTACTCTGGCCGAACAGCGGCCCGGCATCGGACGGCTGACGACCCCAAGGAAGGCAGCTCCATGCGTGTCCGCCTCGAACTCCTGGCCCTCCTCGAGACAGCCCTCGAGACCACACAAGGCACAACCACCGGTAAGGCCACGCAATGAGCACCAACAAGGCCCCGCACAGCCAACCGACCCAACCCCCGGAGCAGGGCGACCAGCAGGTGTCGCCGCACGATGCCACCCGCCATCGACCCCGTCACCAGTGGAGACACCTTCGGGTCGCGTTGAGGGTGCTGGGTGGCGGCCTGCTCGGGGTGCTGGCACTGGTCGCGACGCTGTTCATCAGCGGTGAGGCGGGAGCAGGATTGAGGCTCTTGGTGACCTCTTCGCTGGTCACGTTGATTCCAGCCGCTGCTCTGTGGCGGAACCGGCGAGGCTGGGCGGTTGGCATGGGCTCTACCTGGGCCCTGGCGGTCTTGGCCGTGTTCGTGTGGCTTCCCTGGTGGACTGTCGAACGCGCAGAGTCCGAGGTTGCTGCTTCGGGCAACCCCGCCTTCTACTTCGGTCGCGAGGTCGCGGGTCACCTTCTGAACGACTACTACCTTGCGGGCGACCAGTCGAACTTCTTCTACGGCAGCTGTCACCCTTCGCGTTATGACGGCGAGGGGGGATGCGGCAACTGGGACGTGTCCATCAGCACGTCCTGGGTCTACTACGTCACCGTTGGTGGCGATGCGATGGCCAACTGCACGCGGGTTGACTCCGTCGCCGGGGTCCCCACGGTTCAGGTGCACGAGGCGTCGCTGGGTTACGACGAGCTCTTCCTGTTCACCGGAGAGTCGCAGGTCGCCCTCGACTTCGCCGGGCATCCCGACATCGAGCAGCGCCTGGCCATCGCGCGCCAGATCCGTTCGGTGGGGCAGACCCAGCCCGCCACCCACCTGCCAGAGCCGCCACCGTACATTCTCGCCTTCCTTGCGCGGCACTGCGGCCCGGCGCAATAGTCGGGCGTGCCCCATTTGGTGCTGACTGCGGTAGCCGGCTCAGTCGGCACGAGTCTGCAGGTCCACCGCGTACTGGGCCCCCGGCTTACCCGGCGCGTTGAACACCGGCTCCAGCAGTGCCCACTGCTCGTCGGTTAGGTCGCTTGGGTCGTCATGCCGCAAGACCTCCGAAACGGAACGGGTGGACACAATGTCAGCATTGCTTGAGCGACGAGTCGGCGCTGCATGTGGTGCGATGTACGTCATCGTGTTGGTCGCAGCCGGATCACTGGGCGAGCCGCAACCAGCTCTCAGCCTCGAACTCTTGTCCCTGACGCTCTTCCCCCGTTCGCCGCCATCCTGTCCTCCGTCCTCAACGGCGCTGGTCCCCGCTCGTGGCTCGCCTCCACGGTCCTCGCCGCGGCCATCGTGGACACGTCGGTCAAGCTTGCGAGCATCGGTACCGGCTATGAGGCGCTGGATCTCCCAGACGGACCTCTACGTCAGGCGCTGACCGACGCGAACGATGCGTCGTTCATCATCACGATGACCCCACTGGCCCTGCTATGCGCTGCCGCGGGATTCAACATCCTGCGAGCCCCGGTACTCCCGCGTTGGCTGGGGTGGACCGGCCTCGTCATCGGCGCGGCACTGCTGGCGAACGGGACCGCAATCGGTACTGCCGATGCCCCCGCGTACCTGCTGTTCCTGCTCTGGACACTTGGCCTGAGCTTGGCATTCCTGGCCTCCCCATCCGCCAGGACGACAACCCAGTCCACCGAACCGGCGGGAACCTGACATGGTGAACCACCCCGGCTTCAGTGGAGGCTGATGTGCCCCGAGTTCCGTGGATTCGGGTTGCTGGAATCTCATGCCACATGGATGACTCGGTTCAGACCGACACTCACCGGCCGTGGAACCGACGCATCCCCATCAGAACACCTGTCAACGGCCATTCGTGGTCCCCGCTGGTGGCCGACTAAAAGTCCCACTCTTCGTGGTTGATCAGCTGGTCTTGATGCGGGTTCCTCCGTTCGCTCGGGCTTGCTTCATCCGGTAGGAATCGCCGTCGGTGACCACGGTATGGCAGTGGTGTAGGAGCCGGTCGAGCATGCTGACCGCGGTGGTGTGTTCGGGCAGGAACCGACCCCAGGACTCGAAGGGCCAGTGCGATCCGATGCCGAGGGATCTGCGTTCGTAGGCGGCTGCGACGAACTGGAACAGCAGCTGGGCGCCGGTGTCGTCCAGGGAAACGGCGAGAACCGGAAGGCGGACGGCTGCCGAGGGGCGACGGCGCATCCCCGGCACAAACATGGGACGGGTGCACATTCACGCTCAGACCCGACGGGGTAGCTCTCGCCGGCCAAAGTTGCATAGGGAGCGTGCAAACGCTCGGACGCCTACGGACGCTGCTGGATCCATCGGGATCATGGCGCCTGACCGCACCTTCGTTCGCAGGGTCGCTCCATGGCCGCAGCCTAGGAGGTGAAGTCGCGACCCCCTACGGATCGCTCCGGCCCTATGAGACCTGCTCGGCCAGCCGCGCGACGGCGTCGGCTACCCGGGCTCCGAACATGACGGGATCGTTGTGGTCAGCTCCTGCGATCACCACCAGCTCGGCGAGGGAAGGGACCCGTTCTGCGACGCGGGCACTCAAGATGGAGGGAACCACCGAGTCCTGGTCGCCGTAGATCACCGTCACCGGGACGTTGCTGGAGCTGAGGTGCTCCATCACCGTGAACCTGTCACGGAGCAGACTGCGCACCGGCAGCCATGGGTAGTGGTGTGAGCCCACGGCCGCCAGATCAGTGAACGGGGACCGGAGGACCACGCCCGCGGGTGGCCGCTTCAGCTGCAGCGTCGCCACCACGCCGGTGCCCAGGGATTCCCCGAAGTAGAGGGTGCGTGACGCGGGGTAGCCGAGCTCCTCCAGAGCCCGCGCAGCGGCCTCCGCGTCGGCGGCGAGGCCGTCCTCGCTCGGGCTGCCCGGATTGCCGCCGTAGCCGCGGTAGTCCATCAGCAGTACGGCCATCCCACGATGGCTCAGCTTCTCAGCGAGCTCCGCCCGGCCCGTTCGGTTGCCACCATTGCCAGGCGCGAGCAGCACCGCAAGGCCGGTGTCCTTACGGCCGGCCGCCGGGACGAACCAGGCACCCAGCTCGAGACCGTCTGCCGTGTGCAGCGAGACGTCGCGAGCGCCGGGAAGGACCTCAGCGGCCGGCGGCACCTGCGTGGCATCGGGGAAGTAGATCAACTGACGTTGCAAGGCCCACAGCATTCCCACCATTGCCCCCAGGATCAACACCAGCAGCAGAAGCCCCCGCCCGACCCTCCTGACAAGCCGCGACGTGGCCATTCCTCATCCTCGCCGGGACCGCGCGCCACCACAACCGACAACCGTGACGGTCGCGACTTCAACCGTGGGAGTGAGAGGACGTTGGACGCCGTGAGAGTCAGGCTCGGTGGATGACAGCTTCTTCCGGCGCCTCGATTCCAGCGTCGTTCCATGCGGCGGCGAACCGCAGCGCGAGTGTCTCCTTGATCTCATGCTGGCGCATCAGGAAGGCCCGCTCGTCGAACCCCTTGCGCCGCAGCCAACCGGTGATCTCGTCGTTGCACTTGCTCGCGTTGCAGGAGCCGCAAGCCGGGGCGATGTTGTCGAGCGTGTAGCGCCCGCCGCGCGAGAGGGCCAGCACGCAATCACGCTGCAGGGGCTTGTCGGTCGCGCCGCAGAACGCGCAGCCACCCCAAGCGGCCTTGAGCGCGATCCACTGCTCGTCGCTGAGGTCGTGCTCAACGCTGTCCATCCGGCGCTTGCGTCGGGGGGCGACCCTGCTCCTGCGACTTCGCTTGGCCGCCATCGCACGAGCGTAGGTGCCGTCGTTCTCGAATGCGCCTCGTTTCGGATCACCGGCGAGCACCGTGTCGCCGCGGGTCACGATGGATTCCCAAACCTCGGCATGAGGGCCATGCCCATGAGGCCACTACACGGCGACTGAAGTCCTGTCGGCGTCGGTCGGTCTTCAGACGTCCCGGACCCGGACCCGGGCGCATGCGATGAGCGCTGGAAGGTCGAGACCGTAGGTCGGACCGGCAGCCTGTTCGTAGGCCTCCAGGCGGCCCGCTGCGCGTTCGACGAGCCGGGAGGCGCCAACGGCGTTGCCGCGCGCCTGATGGGTCAAGCCCACGCACAACTGTGCCAAGCCTTGCCACAGCTCGCGTTCCTCATCCGGGCACGACTTCCACCGGACCTCGAGGGCCTCGTGCGCCGCGAAAGGACGTCCCTCGTCCAGCAGACGGCGGGCGTACGCCAAGGTCTCCGCGGGCGGAAGCGCTTCCTCGGAGATGGGCTCAACGCCCGCCGCGCCATACGGCAAGGGTCGTCCGAGAGCGTCGCGTGGTCGAGCCTGCTGCGCACGCCCTTGTTCGTTTCGATCGCGATCGCCGACCACGTCAGGCCCGGTTCGCGACCGTGTGAAGCGCGACGATGTGGATGCTCCGACCACACCTGGCTGAAAGCGCTGTCTCCGGGTGGTGGCGCACGAGGGCAACCCGTGACTCCTTCAGCATCGTTCTCCTCCGTGGTAGGGACGTCGAGTTGTCCAACCAGAGCGCCCAGGGCATCCTGTCCTCACCATACGGACCCACCGGGACTGGCCAGGCACGGCGTCTTACGCACCATTCGGCATACAGACTGCCGTACTCGAGTGCGGGTTCACGTCGCGAGCCACCGGAGTAGCCAAGCCTCCCGAAGGCGCGTCTTACTGCCTATGCCCGTCACATCGCGAGATGCTCACGAGCCGCTGATGCTGCCCCGGCACCCTACCCGCCGCCCGACAGGACCGACCGGCCCTGCCGCCGACGTAAATGCACTCAGCCTGCCTTTGTTGTCGCCCGCCAACACCCAATAGGGAGAGTGCAACCTTGGCGGATCCCGAGGGCTCTGTTTCGTTGACGCATCGCGCCGGTACGGGTGCGTTGAAGACCCGTTCCTCGGAGGGGATCATGGAGCACATGGCATCGGGCTCCGCCCCTACAGTTCCTGCTCCATCCCGCGCAAACAAGTTCGGTGCGACCCTTGCGTGGGCTTCGATGGGTCTGGGCGTTGTTGGCCTCGTTCTCATTGTCAGGATCTATGCCGCGTTCGGCGAAGTCAGCGGCGCCTCGTGGGGCAGCGCCTGGGCGTTGCTCTTCGGCGCGATACCGCTGGCTGGTGTGGCGAGACGGCTCCGCCCCTCCGCTGTCGGCCGACATGACATTGCATCCACGGCTCTTGTGGTCACCTTTCTCTGCATCGGCATCGCGGGGCTCGCGACGGTCGTTCTGTTTCATGCCCTCGCCACGGACGGTTGACCTGCTGGGCCATTCCCTCCGGTTCGGGTGCTGACCATCGGGTTGCGGGAGTTCGAGTGGCTCGGCGCATCGGCGACTGAACGCGAGAAGACAGGCAGAAACTGGGCCGCAGCCTGGGCAACATCGCTTGGCTGAGGCGGAATCGTCGAGTTCATGCCGGAAAGGTGGCGAGGCCATACCCCGGGCTGGTCAAGCTTCGTCTTACCAACGCGGCTAGGCTCCGCACCTCAAAAGTGTCTGAGCACACGCCATTGACAGACGCGGTGCGAGTCCCCTCGTCGGCTTGGCGTAATGACCTGCAGGGGCTCTGGTTCGTTGCTTGATCCCGGGGCAGGCCGAGGCAGCACCTGGGGCCTGTGCTGATCAGATGGCCGGTGTGGGTTCGAATGCGGTGGCCAGCCGGAACAGCGCGGCGGTGTCGACAGCGAGTTCGTGGTGGCCACGCCGCAAGTTCTGGACGAACGCGTTCCTCCGGATCATCAGGCTCGCCGTTCGCTCGGTCTTCAGTCCCCAACACGTCTACCTGAAGCTCGACGTGCACTCGCGCGTCCAGCTCGCCGCCCGCCTTGCCGACCGGGCACCTTGACCCGACCGCGTGCCCCCTCCCGGAACGGCAGCCCGGGCGGCGCGCCGCCTTGTCTCCCAGCGGGATCCGCCTCGGGTCGCGGGCCAGCGGAATCGGTCTCGTCCCAGAGAAAGAGAGCGGAAACCAGTCATTTGCCTGAGGCCGCACCAGCCGGGGCGTCTCTAACGTCGTCTGGAACCGGCAACCTCCGGGTCGGAAACAGGTGGAGATCGTGGGAGATATGATCGAGCGTCGTGTCGGCGCCGCATGCGGTGCGATGTACGTGGTCGTGCTGGTCGTAGCGGGATCGCTGGGCGAGCCGCAACCCGCTCTCAGCCTCGAGCTCTTGTCACTGACGCTCTTCCTCCCGTTCGCCGCCATCCTGTCCAGCGTCCTCAGCGGCCGTGGTCCCCGCTCGTGGCTCTCCTCCACCGTCCTCGCCGCGGCAATCGTCGACACCTCGGTCAAGCTTGCCAGCATCGGAAGCGGCTATTCCGCGCTGGATCTCCCAAAGGGACCCCTCCGCCAGGCGCTGACCGAGGCCACCGATGCGTCGTTCATCATCACGATGACCCCACTCGCCCTGCTCTGCGCTGCCGCCGGATTCAGCATCTTGCGAACCCCGGTACTCCCGCGCTGGCTGGGATGGACCGGCCTCGTCACCGCTGCGGCACTGCTGGCGAACGGGACCGCCATCGGCACTGCCGACGCCCCCGCGTACCTGCTGTTCCTGCTCTGGACACTTGGCCTGAGCCTGGGGCTGCTGGTCTCCCCCTCCGCCAGGAGGGCCAGCCAGCCGACCGAACCGGCGGGAGCCTGACATGGCCCGCGGTCCGATCGAGCTGCCACACGGAGTTCGTCTCAACGCACGAACCAAAGTTGCGCCTCTCCTTCCCCCCAGCCTGAGGCCGACGACGTCCAGTCGGTACAACCTGGAGCTCAATCCCGAGGTTCCTGTCCTCGACGTCGCCGACCTCGCAGGTAACCGTTCAGCCGCGGCCCCGTCACCTACCAAGCCACCGACACAACCCACACGGCTCGGGTGGCGTCCACGAAAGACAACGAGAGAAGTGATTCGCATGTCGACATCGATCATGCCGACGGCTCGAGGCCACGCCATCGCCGCGCTCGGCGCCGTTCTGGCGCTCACCGTTTCCGGCTGCGGGTCCGACCGTCCGGGTTCGCCGGCGCCGGGCGGGTCGGCGGCCGATCTGGGATCCGTCCGGGTGCACTACCGGTACGAGCAGACGATCGCCGGTGAGAAGTCCCGCATCGAATGGGAGGTGATCACCGGCCCGGCACACCGTAGCCGCTACACCATCACGGGCGGCTTCAACGCCGACGGTCCAGCCATCGGCACCTATTACGTCTACGACGGGAAGGCGCTGCTCACCTACGAGCCGGACAACGTCATGCCCTACCGGCGGACAACCCATCCGGAGGCCGACCAGAAGCCGCCCGGGCCAATAGTGGCCCAGCCCGGGTCCGCAGCATTCACCGGCTACTGCCCCGACGCGCGCCGGACCGGCACCCGGTCCGTGCTCGGCCGGACCGCCGTCGTCTACACCTGCGACGCCTCACAAGCCCAGGAGGGGCAGCTGGCGGAAACTGAGCTGCAGGTGGACGAGGCGACCGGGCTGGTGCTGAAGGCGGTCGCCGACGACGGCACGATCATGGTCACCGACCTGGTGTTCAACCCGCCGATCACCGCCGACACCTTCTCCACCGCCCTGCCCGCAGGAGTTGAGGATCTCGAACCATTCTTCTTCCGGCTGCCTCGGGTGGGTGGCGGCAAGGTCGACACGGGCTATTACGTAGGCCAGCCGCTGCTGGTCGTGGTCGGAGACGCCGACGGCATCCGGGCCTTGCTCGCCCGTCTGGCACCGATGACCGACAAGCCGATGGTCGGTCTGCTGATCGCGGTCCCGCCATCGGACTGGAAGGGCAGCCTGCTCAACCCCGCAGACCGGCGGTCGCTGGCCGCCCAGGTCTCGAACCAGGCAGGCTCGTTCCCGGTTCCGGTCGCCATCGACTTCAAGGGCGCAGCCGCAACCCCGATCTCGGGACCGGCCGGCATCCCATTCGGAGGGACCCGCCCGACCGCCATCGGCCTGGTCCGCTCCGACCAGGGCCTCGCCAAGATCCTGACCGAACAGGCCACCGACAAGGAGCTACGCAGCCAAATCGCGAAGCTGTCCTGAACCGCAACCCCACCGACGAGGCTTGCGACGCATCCACCACCTCCGTCCGCGACCCGGCCATGGACCGCCACGGCGACCAACGTGAACGGCGAGGCCTCGAGCGGGGTGCGCATGCGAGGTCGAACGCAAGAAGAGCTCTCCGAGCAGACGCAGGCAACACGACCCAGACCTCTGCCCCACCAGGGATCCCATCCCAGCTGCAGTACGAACTGC
>Ga0070698_100001617_pt1 | contig 25083 bp, 24 predicted proteins | sample KBSK1502metaG_FD_65477 | JGI IMG/M metagenome (GOLD analysis project Ga0070698, IMG submission 65477) | Corn, switchgrass and miscanthus rhizosphere microbial communities from Kellogg Biological Station, Michigan, USA - KBS K1-50-2 metaG | ecosystem: Host-associated > Plants > Roots >... | reverse complement strand
CTTCGCAGAAGCGAGCAGCGAGCTAAACACTTCGGCCGTTAACGATGAGCCACCCATTCCCAACACCAACACACGCTCAATTTTTGCCTGTTTGATCTCTTCTGCAAAGGCTTGATACTCTGAAACAAGCGCGCGCGCTTTTTCTGGGGAGTCCAGCCAGCCCATGCGTTTTTTGACTTCCGCCTGACCTTCAGGATCGGTTGTCCATAATGTGGGGTCATGCTTCCAGAGGCGCGTGGGAACAGAGTCCGCTTCAAGCTGCGCCATGCGTTTGGAAACGGAGTCCGCTATCGGTCCAAGAGAGGAAGCGGCACTTTTCCTTCTTTCATCAATTGTCGCCAACAATTGCGCGAACGCCTCTGCAAAAGATTTGACACCTTCGTCTTCCAACTCCTGAGTCACCACATCCATTGAGATGCCTGCGGCTTCAAGTTGCGCGATAGACTCTTGTGCTTTGTCTACGTCGCGTGAAAGAGTCATCGCAGCAACACCGTGGTCACGAAACGCTTCAAGCGTGGCGGGCGGAACGGTATTGACAGTTTCGGGTCCAATGAGGTTATCAAGGTAAATGGTATCAGGATAGGCAGGATTTTTCGTACTGGTGCTGGCCCACAATGGACGCTGAACCCGGGCACCCTTGACCTTGAGATTCTCCCAACGGCGACCTGCAAAAGTTTTGTGATATTCATCGTAGGCAAGTTTCGCGTTGGCAATCGCAGCCTTGCCACGCAGAGGCGAATCTTCGGGGAGTTGTGGATCTATTTTGGTATCGACACGCGAAACAAAGAATGACGCAACCGATGCAATATGATCAATAGGATGCCCTGCATTGGCGCGGTCTTCGAGCCCACTGAGATAGGCATCCATCACTTCGGCATAACGCTTGAGCGAAAAGATAAGCGTGATGTTGATGTTTAGACCCGCAGCAATTGTTTTGCGAATCGCGGGAATGCCTTCCTTGGTTGCTGGAATTTTGACCATGAGATTCGGTCGAGCGACGCGCACCCATAGTTGTTCGGCTTGCGCGATAGTTTTTTCAGTATCATGTGCAAGCGTCGGGCTGACCTCAATACTCACATATCCATCACCGCCGTTGGACTCTTCGTAGACAGGCATGAAGGCATCGCACGCGGCTTTTATATCTTCAATCGCGAGTTGCCAGAAAATCTTTTCTGCATCCCAGCCCGCCCAAGCGAGTGGCACAAGCGCGGAATCATAGTCGGTCGATTTGGCAATCGCGTTATTGAAAATAGTTGGGTTGGAGGTCATGCCGCGAATGTCGCCGCGTTCGATCATCGCTTTGAGCTCGCCGTTCTCCAACAGTTTGCGCTGGATATTATCCATCCAGAGCGATTGACCCAGTTGCGTAAGTTTCTTAATTGTGTCTGACATGGTTGCCTCTATGCTTTGGTGGTCTAGTAGTTTCGAATTGAGTAACGTATCGAGACCGCCTATTTCATGTAATTTTTTGTTACAGGTTATATGCTGGTTTCGATACGCTCCGACAATCACGGGATCACGGGGCTACTCAACCAGCGGAGTATTTATGAAAATTATTCCCTTACCGCATCTTCAATTTTATGTATCTTCGCAACACGCCGCGCCAATCTTTCACCACCAACTTCGTCGCCAATATAATGGGCATCCAAAAATGCATTCACCAAAGCAATGGCAAGTTCAGGTCCGATCACGCGGCCGCCCAGGCAGAGCACGTTCATGTCATCGTGTCGAACGCCCTGCGCGGCAGAATACGTGTCATGACAAATGGACGCGTACACGCCTTTCATTTTGTTCGCAGCGATGCACGCGCCGACCCCTGAGCCGCAAACCAAGATACCACGCTCTGCATCAGCATTCTGGACGGCCCGCCCAACTTTTTCGGTGATATCCGGGAAGTCCACTGGCTCCGCGCTATTTGTGCCCATGTCAATGGCCTCGTGCCCCGCCGCACGCACGGCCTGCAAGATAGTTTCCTTGAGGGGGAATCCTGCGTGGTCAAATCCGACGGCGATTTTCATAAGTCTCCTCCGTAGTGATGACTTTAGTCATCCAAAAAGATCAACCAACAAAGCGACTGAAGTCGCTACTCCGAAATCAATTCTTTCGCTTTCGCGATGACATTCTCAACAGTAAATCCAAATTTCTCGAAGATGACCTTATAAGGAGCGGATGCGCCATAGTGATCCAGCCCGATAATGGATTTGGCGTATCGCTCCCACCCGAGAGTTGCTCCCGCTTCGACGGAGAGTCGCGCGGTGATACTTTTCGGCAAAACAGACTCTTTATAAGCCTGATCCTGTTTCTCGAATAGCTCCCAACTTGGGAACGAGACGACGCGTGTCGCCAATCCTTCTGCAAATAATTTTTCCGCGGCTCCGTAGATCAGGCTGACTTCCGAGCCAGATGCCATGAGGATCAATTGCGGATTAGTGCCGAAATCTTTCAACACGTAGGCACCTTTTTCGACAGTTGGAGAATTAGAAGGTTCGAAGGTCGGCACAGCCTGACGGGTCAACGCGAGCGCGGTGGGCCCGTGGCGATGAGCGATGGCCACCTTCCAAGCCTCACGGACCTCGTTCGCATCTGCGGGACGAATCACCGTGAGATTGGGCACTGCTCGCAATGCCATTAGATGCTCGATTGGTTGATGCGTCGGACCGTCCTCGCCGAGTCCAACGCTATCATGTGTAAAAACAAAAATTGACGGAACTTCTGAAATTGCGGCAATACGGATGGCCGGTTTCATATAATCAGAAAAGATCAGGAAAGTGCCGCCATAAGCAATGAGGCCGCCAAACAGATTGATCCCGTTCAGCGCCGCACCCATGGCGTGCTCGCGCACACCAAAGCGCAGATAACGCCCGATTGGGTTATCCGTCTGGAAATCACCTGCCTCATCAAATTTTGTATTGTTTGATGGAGTCAGATCCGCGGAGCCTCCAATAAGTTCAGGGAGCTTTACAGATAACGCGTTCAACACTTTGCCAGAAGAAGCACGTGTTGCCATGCCTTTTTCATCCACAGGAAAAATCGGCAAATCCTTATCCCAACCTTTTGGCAATTCTCCCTTAAGACGACGATCCAATTCTGCGCCCGAGGCTGGATGAATCTGCTTGTAAGCATCCAGCTTCATCTTCCAATCGAATTCTCTTTCGCGTCCCTTTTCAATAGCTTCTCTATAGAACTCAAGCACTTCGCCCGGAATCAAAAAACGTGGTTCCACGGGCCAGCCGAGGTTTTCCTTGGCTGCCTTCAACTCCTCGTCACCCAGTGGTTCACCATGTGCTTTGGCTGTACCCTGTTTCTTTGGTGCACCATAACCGATCGTTGTGCGGACGCAAATGAGCGATGGACGTGGATCCACCTTTGCGGCGCGAATGGCGGCATCGATCGCTTCCACATCATTGCCATCTTCAACTTTTTGCACATGCCATTTATAAGCCTCAAAGCGAGCGGCGCGGTCTTCGGTGAACGCCAGATCCGTTGAACCATCTATCGAAATGTGATTGTCATCGTAGAGATAAACAATTCGCCCCAGTTGTAAATGTCCCGCCAGCGAGGCAGCCTCAGATGAGACACCTTCCATCAGATCACCGTCGGTGACAATGCCATAGATATGAGATTGGATGATCTCGTGCCCGGGCTTATTGAAGGTGGCGGCCAAATGAGTAGCGGCGATTGCCATGCCAACGCCTTGACCGAATCCCTGACCCAGTGGGCCAGTCGTCACTTCGACTCCGGGGGTGAGTCCATATTCGGGATGACCAGGTGTGATACTCCCAAACTGACGGAAGTTTTTGATCGCATCGAGCGATACGTCATAGCCCGTTAGATGCAATAAAGAGTAAAGCAGCATGGAACCATGTCCGCCAGATAGTATGAAGCGGTCACGTCCCGGCCATTTGGGGTTGCGCGGGTTGTGACGCAGATGACGCGTCCATAAGGTGAAAGCCATCGAGGCGGCACCCATCGGCAGCCCAGGGTGACCCGAGTTGGCTTGTTGAACTGCATCCGCTGAAAGGAAACGGATGGTATTAATCGCACGAAGTTGCAGATCGTCTGTCATATTTTACCTGCTCAAATGAGATATCCCATTTTACCATCGCTGCATCAGAGATATAATCGTTAAAAGTATCAAATTGACCAGGCAATCGTTTTCGCTCATCCCGTTTTCTATTCAAGATACTCCCGATCTAACGATCAACGGACAGGTTACGCGCCGGGGCAACACTTTTTACATCCGCTACGTGCTTGCTGTTAATTTAGAATCCGTCACTTTACCGGCTTTGAGTGCCACTCCCGCACGCAAAGATGAATTATGGAGAACCACTTGTTTTGAATTCTTTGTAGCGATCAAAAATATGCCACAGTATTGGGAATTTAATTTGTCATCTTCAGGTGATTGGAATGTCTATGTGATGGACGCGTACCGGCAAGTAGGCATGAGAGAAGAGACGCGCATTAAACGGTTACCATTCAAGGTCCAAAAAGAGAAAGAGGCAGATATTCTATCGCTTGAGATGGCAATTAACCTGGATGCGATCATTGCAAGAGAAAAGTCGATTGAGGTAGGAGTCGCAAGTGTGATTCAGACGAAAAACGGCAAAGAAACTTATTGGGCACTGTTACATCCACGCCCAGAAGCAGATTTTCACGCGCGAGAAAGTTTTGTATTTGAGTTTCAGTGAAACCAATGAAAAACCTGGCCATGATCCTTTATACATCTTATGGAATGGACTTTCGAGGCTACGTTGCTGTGGCGCGTGTTTTGCTGAGTGAAAGAAACCCTTATGCTTATTCACTGGTGGCTTCGCACGGTGACCGCATTGAGACAGAATCCGTTTTTAGCAGACATTCATCAACCATCATCTCATGAAATTAAAATATACAGCGTTGCCAATTCTGGTTGTGGGCCTATATTTTTATCTCAACCTGTTTGCCAACGCGCTAACGGATGATGCATTCATCACGCTCCAGTATGTAAAAACTCTTTTAACCACTGGCACGTGGGGGTTTCTGCCAGGTTATGTGACCAATGCAGTTACCTCTCCATTAAATGTATTCCTGTTGGCTTTTGCAGGGATCTTTCTGGGACCCACCATCAATGCTGTAATCTGGCTTTCTGCCTGCATTTTGGCGCTGACCGTTATATTACTTGTGCAGATATCCACTCACTTATTTAGGAAAGCCATCTTTGGATATCTGGCGGCCGGGGCATTGATATTCAATCCCCTCATTATTTCAACACTTGGGCTTGAAAGTATTTTGTTTGTTGGTCTGTATATATTATCTTTATATCTATACATTACCCGCAAATGGGATTTTCTGGCGGTGGCAGTGGGGCTGATCACGATCACACGGTTTGAGGGAATCCTGTTTTTCGTTGTAATGTTGCTGTTTGTACCCACACTTAAATTGCGTCTGCGCTTCGCAGGAATCTACCTATCATGCATTGCTCCCTGGTATATTTTTTCATGGGTATACCTCGGCTCGTTATTCCCGGACACTTTATTCATAAAGATAATGCAGCGTGCCTGGGGCAGTTGGGATTTTTTCAATGGTCCGGATCTCTATTTTCGCGTCTATCCATTGGAGACCATCCTTTCATTCTCGCTGCTGCCTTTTGCCCTGTTACTTTTGAACAAGGCAGTGAGAAGCTCGCTTCCCATACAGTTCTTGCTACTAACCAGCGTCGCACATTTTGCAGGCTATTCGGTCCTGCATGTGCCTCCCTATTACTGGTATTATGTCCCCGAAATCACAGCGATGGTTCTGATAGGTAGTTTTGGTCTGGGAATTTTATTTCAGCACAGCAATGCAGCAATATGGAAGAGAAAAGGATTTCAAGTTATCGCAGTGACACTTCTGACACTGCAACCATTCGGAATGTTTTATATCCTTGCAAGAGACGGTTTCCCAGTCACTGAAATGCCGATCCATACCAACTGGGCCACTCATGAACAATATGAGGAAATCGGGCAATGGCTCAAGGAACACGGCGACGGACGCACGATCCTGGTGGATGGTGAGATAGGCACTTTGGGGTACTATTGCGATTGCAGTGTCTCAAGTTTTTTCAGCGACAGAAGGTGGCTTCAAAAATATGTGCGCGAGCAAATGAGTGGCAATGGAATTAAACCAGCGCTCTATAAGGTCAATTTTTTGTTCCTCGATAAAGAGGCGAAATTCCCACAGCTGGCCTACTTGCTGACTGAAACACCAGTTGGAGGCACCACCAACACAACAAGCCTTATAGAATGGCGAACATCAACCAAATGGGTTCCTGATAGTTTAATCAAGTTAAACGATTATTCTGACTAAATTGGTCATGTCACGTCTGGTCGGAATAATACAACACGATCCGTCCCCATGATGCCTTACAGAGCTTATTGCCCCAAATTTGCACTTCAAAATGCCTGAGTTTATCTTCAGTGAGTGCATCCTGCAAGATACTAGATTCTAGTGCCTGATAGACTACTAGGTTCTTGTGGCAGAAAATTGACCAACAAACTATTCAGGTGACGCAGGTTTTTTCCTCCACCAATCCTTATCCTCCCTTGGTATCACGATCATGCCCTCTCCCATATTCCTTGTAAGATCCACTTGCACCGGCTTATTGACCAGCATCCATGCGACAGATGCGGCAGCGAGTGCATCCAACTCTGAAGCGGAGTAGAGCAGTTCGGTGGGCATGACGCCCGCCAATACGTGATGACGGGTAATCTCTTCAAAGAAATCCATGGGATCAGCGATCTGTAGTCCCTGCTCATATAATATCAAGGCTCGCTGAAGCTGGCCGCCTAAAGAGCGGCGCGGCAATAGCGTTTGCCCGGCAAGGGAACGGAAACATTCAGGAGGGTTCGTTTCCACCCACTGCCTGGGAGCATTACTGGTTAAGTAGGGTTTGAAGCCTGCTTGAATAATATTCTTCTTAAGATCAGTAGAGATAGTCTGACCGCGATTTACAGGTGTGGATTTTCTCCCCGACAAAATATTGACGGCAAGTATTATTCGCTCAAACTGTTCCAGATGATTTAGGACTTGAGAGATATCCGATCGTTCGAGAAGTGTTACTTTTAGCTCATCATCAAGCGCGACAAAAGTAAGCGGCTTGCGCCCTGATGAAATATCAATACCTGCAAAAATGGCGTTTATGGACAACATAAGAAGATTTGTAATGGATATCAATAAGTGATAAATTATTTGTAATGGGCTATTATGTTGATGAGTTGAGATATAGTTAATAAAGGACTTGCTTCTTTGGCTCTAGGGAAATCCCTACCATTCTTGTCCTCTTGTATCCTATAAATAGCTATCGTAATAAAAAGTGCGATGTAGTTCTCATCACTTATGAAGTGCCATGGCCTAAGCTTTTACTTTGAAACGAATAACAGTAGTATATTCAAAAAAGGATGACCATGTAACTGAATCAACTTCAGATCAATTATTTACTTATCTTTTTTCTTGCGTAGACTAGCAAGTGAGTAGATTTGTCGGAGTAGAAAAGACTGATTAAACGGAAGCCAACTCTCCTGTAAAAAAAGAGGCGATGCGTTATCCAAATAATATCTTTCTCTAGAACGCGTCAAAATAGCGGGCAAGTTCCGCTTTGAGTGTGGGAAGCGAATCGAACTCAAAAAGCGTCTTGTTGAAACTCCAGATCGCTTTATCGAAATTTGCGATCGTTTCCACTTTGAACGGCTCAACAGGCGTATTGCCCGCCAGCACATGCTCCATTTCACCACTTGAAGAGATGAGACCTGTGCCGAAAATTTTGAGTTCACCGTTCTCGCGAATGAGGCCAAACTCAGTGCTAAACCAGGCGAGGCGTTTTAGGTTTTCGCGCTGCTCCTCAGTGGTGGCCCTGTGGAAGGCGGGCGCAAACATCTCCTGAATTTCTGCATACTGTGGCAGGGTAAAAAAAGGCAGGTGACCAAAGACATCATGGAACATATCCGGCTCGGGTGTGAATTCCATTTCGTCACGCGTGCGGACGTAATCGGTGATCAAAAATTCCTTTGCGGCAAAGTGTTTGTACCATTGCACGGCATCTGAGTAGCGCACTCTGGTTCGGACAGTTTTCCAGCCCGTGCGCGGGGTGATCTTTTCATTTAATTCGCGAATAGAAGGAATATGATCAGCCGGAAGCTGCAGGTTTTTGAAGCCTTCCTGATATTCCTTGCAGATATATTTTTCAATTTTTGGGAACTGACGGCTATAAAGAGACCGCCAAATCTCGTGCTGCTCTTCGGTAAACTCAACATCGTCTTCGACAATTGACGAGTCTTTCAGAACACTCATGGGTGCCTCCTTTGGTGAGATAAAATTATCTTAGCACAACCGAAAATTGTAGTCAATAATTTTTGTGAAACTGCAAGCAAGTTTCGATGATACAATTTTTCGACATGAGCAACGAACCTTTGAAAAACAGATCCATTCTGATCACTGGCGCGGCGCGGCGTATCGGTCGCATATTTGCGCTGGCTTGTGCACGCGCTGGCGCAGATATTGTCATCCATCATGGGCATTCGGATAAAGATGCAGAAAACCTTGGGAATGAAATAAAAGGATTGGGCCGGCAATCCTGGATCTTCAAAGCGGATTTAAACGATTCTCTCCAAGCTCAAAATTTGGTTGCGCAAATTGGGGGATCCACGCCTTTGCATGGCCTCGTTAACAGCGCAGCGATCTTTGAGCCATTGTCGCTGGAACAGACTACTCTCGAAGATTGGCAGAAACATATCTCCGTCAATTTGACGGCACCATTTTTGTTGAGTCAGGCATTTGCGGGACAGGTACGGGATGGTGGGCGCATCGTCAATATTTTGGATTGGCGCGCCTTGCGCCCGGGGGCCGACCATTTCCCGTACACGATCAGCAAGGCATCTTTGGCAGCAATGACAAAGTCTTTGGCTGTCGCGCTCGCCCCTAACATTCCCGTAAACGGATTGGCGCTTGGCGCCGTCCTGCCCCCTGCTGATGGAGCACACAACTCTGAAATCCTAAAAAATGTGCCTATGAAAAGATGGGCACAGGAAAGTGAAATTGAAGAAGCACTGATCTTTTTGTTAACATGCCCGTCGTATATAACAGGAGAAATCATTCATGTAGATGGCGGGAGACATTTGGTGTAAATAACTGATTGTTCGAATCAAATATTAGTAACTGCCAACTCCAACATTAAGAGGAAATTTATGGACAAGGTGATCATTAAAAATTTACTGGTGCGCGGCATCATCGGCGTCAACGATTGGGAACGGAAGCGTCCGCAGGATATTCTGATCAATATTACGCTGTTCACAGATACACGCCGCGCGGCAGAGACAGATGACATCAACGATTGCGTCAACTACAGCACCGTTTCGAAAAAAGTTCAGGCGCACGCCGAAAGTGCGGAAAGACTCACGGCTGAGGCCCTGGCAAATGACCTGGCGAAGATATGTCTTGACGAGAAGGATGTTCAAAAAGTGGTTGTACGCGTTGAGAAGCCGGGAGCGGTGCGCTTTGCAGAGTCTGTTGGCGTGGAGATCGAACGAAGCCGCGATGAATGAGTTGCACAAGGTGTATTTGAATCTGGGGTCTAACATTCAGCCTGAGATCAACCTCGTCAAAGCCATCCAAATCTTATCGGAGTATGGGGAAATTCGCGAGGTTTCCAACGCATGGGAGTCGCGATCAGTGGGTGCACCCGCTCCAAATTATCTGAATGCCTGTGTATTATTTCTATCACCGCTCAACAAGGCTGATCTGAAGGAGAAGGTCATCCGTCCAATTGAAGCGCAGTTGGGCCGCGAAAGAAGTGAAGATAAATATATTCCCCGCACAATGGATATTGACATCATTCTTTTCGACGATCATCTTTACAAAGACAGCTTTTGGAATGATGCGTTTGTGATAGTCCCCTTGGCAGAAGTTTATCCTGAATATCAAAACCCAATAACTGGGGAAACCATCATTGAAACAGCAACCCGCCTCCGCCGGGAAGTATGGACAGAGGTGCGTCCTAAAATATTAAGTCAATTTAGCGGAAGCCACTGGCGATCTTAGAATTGAAGCGGCGTAGATCCACGAGAAATATTATCCAAAAATTCCTGCCGGGTGGCAAGGTTCGCGCGGAATGAACCATGCATGGCAGAAGTTGTCATGCGGGCATCATGCTTCTTCACGCCGCGCATCATCGAGCACAAGTGAATGGCTTCAACAACAACTGCAACGCCCTGCGGCTGCAAAGTTTCCTGCACAAAATCAGCAATCTGGCGCGTCATTCGTTCCTGTATTTGCAACCGGCGGGCATACATATCCACAATGCGTGGAATTTTGGACAGCCCAATGACGATGCCGGCCGGAATGTAAGCGACGTGTGCGCGGCCAAGAAACGGCAACATATGATGCTCGCACAAGCTGTAAAACTCAATATCCCGCACAAGCACCATCTCGTCATAATTAATATGAAACAATGCGTTGTTGATGATTCTGGCTGGCTCTTCGCTATATCCACTCAACAGCTCTATATACATTCTGGCAACCCGGTCTGGTGTATTTTTCAAACCTTCGCGATGCGGGTCCTCTCCAACTGCCTTTAGTAGATCAAAAATTATTTTCTTCGCGGATTCGATGTCCAAATTCGTAGCAACATTCTCGCCTGTACCATCTTTATCAAATGCCATACATACTCCTCTAATAAACCAGCCCGACATCGGTCGGGCTGGTTTATTACAAATTGAAGATCCTTATCCAACCACAGGTTCGATCAAACCAAATGATCCATCGCGGCGGCGGTACAGTACCTGAATTGAATTGTGTTCAGCATTAAAGAAAACAAAGAAGTTATTGTGCCCAAGCAGGCGCATCTGTTCAACTGCTTCATCTTCATTCATGGGAATCACAATGAATTTCTTGCGGCGTACCACTAGTGGCAGCAACTCACCTGTATCATCAACCGGCAACTCCTCTTCATCAAACATTTCTGAGGCAGAACGACCATCGCCGCGCCCATGATAATGCTTGCCCTTGTAACGGTCTATTTGACGTTGTATTTTTTCCAGCGCGGCATCAAACGCGCCATGCAGATCATCCGAACGTTCCTCGGTTCGGAGCAGAAACCCCTTTCCACGCACAGTGATCTGTGCCACCTGACGATCATTCGCATTTCTTGCTGTCTTAGCGTGAGTCAGCTCCACGCGTATATCGTCAATTTCCTGAAGGTTTCGTTCCAGCTTGGCGGCCTTTTTCTCAACATACTCGCGCGTATTATCCGTCAACCGCATATTACGAGCCAGTGTTTCAACTTTGTTCGCCATTTTACCTCCTGAAAAGGTTATCAACTTCCCAGTCGGGAAGCTGTCAAACACGAGTCAGATCATGATGTGAAAGTGCACGCGCGATAGTTATTGCGTATACCTCCCTGGCGCCTGCGAATAAAAGAGCATCTGTACAAGAAAGGATGGTGGAACCAGTCGTTGCGACATCATCCATCAATATGATGGATTTACGCTTCACTACTTTCGGGTCGGCCTGGTACGCGTTATGGACATTTTCGCGCCGCTTTGAAATGGAGAGGCCAACTTGTGAACGTGTTTCCCGCGCTTTCCATAGTGCCCGAGGGCTATACTCAACGCCGATCTCGTAGGCAAGCGGACGGGCAACGAGCGCAACCTGATTATACCCCCGCTCTTTAAGGCGATTTTTTCCGAGCGGAACTGGAATAAAAATATCCACAGGCCATTGTAAAGTTCGGAAGAATTTGGCCATTTCAACAGCAAACGATTCGCCCACACCAATGTTACGGCGATACTTCAAAGTATGCAACGCATTCTGTACCGGTGAATCAAAAACCGCCCAAGATCGCATCATTCGATACGCGGGCGGATCCAATTTGCATTTTTCGCATGTATCGGCCCCCTGAGTGGGAATCCCACATTTTCCACAAAATGGCTTGTTAATGCGCGGGACCCGCTCCTGACAATCCGGGCACCAGCGCCATCCTGCTTTTCCACAACCACCACAAACTGGTGGGAAGAGCAAATCCAGCCCGTTCCAGGTCAATCGAAAGATGCGATACGACCAGGGAATGTTGCTCACAGAAAAATTGTCGTTGTCAGCTTATCCGAGAGAAGTCATAATTGAAATTGCAGCAGGCGTCAGGATGATGATCATGATGGAAGGGAAGATCAACAACGCCATTGGAATGATCATCTTGATAGGCGCTTTATGCGCTTCTTCTTCCGCGCGCTGGCGGCGCTTCAAACGCATCTGGTCGGACTGAATACGCAAGACTTTGGCCATGCTAACACCCAGTTGCTCGCTCTGAATGATCGCGGCGACGAAACTCGTCATCTCTGCAATGCCAAGCCGGTCAGACATATCTTTCAGGGCCTCTCGACGCACCTTACCCAGTAAAACTTCACGGATCGTACGGGCAAAAGCAAGGGATAATTCGTTTTCCCATTTCTCACTTACTTTTGACATTGCCGCGTCAAACCCCAAGCCTGCTTCAACGCAGATCGTCAAAAGATCCAGAGCGTCTGGCATTGCCTTCCGAATCTCGTTCTGGCGTTTCGTGATTTTGCTTGATAGCAATAGATGGGGCAGAAAAAAGCCTCCGAAAGCCGCGCCGCCAATGTACATAAAATTATCACTAGCGCTTGAAGGGGGCGAAATCAAAACGACCGCAATCAAAAAGCCGGCTAAGACCACGGCCAGAATAAACCGAATGGCGAGAAATGTGGCAGCATCAATTGGCCACGGATTGCCTGCCAGCTCAAGTCTTCTGGCTGTATCCTGGATGGCTTTTTGAGGCGTGAAACGTGCGGAGAATTCGCCCATGCGGCGAATCACTGGAACAATGACACGCTCACTAAAAGGCTGCGATAATTCAATTTCCTCAAGGGATGTAACATTACCGCGCTGGATGAATTCAGCGAGACGTGCCTGCAATGGGTCATCTTCCTCGCCGGCAGCATTTCTCCGTAAACTTACGACGATAACCGCTATCGCCGCCAGCAATACAACAACACCAAAAATGATTATGCCCATCTTATACCTCTATATCGGCAATTTTCATCATCACAAAGTATCCAGATGCGATCATGCCAACAATGGTGACAACAGCAATAATTCCGCAAAGGGGCTGCGGTATCCTTTCGCTCTCATCAAAGAAACTCCCGATATATTCGGGACTGACAAACCACAAAGCAACGCTTAGAAAAACGGGGATGAGGGATAATACTGCTCCAGAGGTGCGCACTTGAGCCGTCATTACCCTAATCTCACCTTTTATTCGAACACGCTCGCGAATGGTAAACGAAATTATGTCGAGAATCTCAGCAAGATTTCCGCCAACCTCACGTTGAACATTCATTGCGGTAACAACAAAATCCAGATCTTCGCTTGGGATGCGGCGCAACAAGTTATCCAGAGATTTTTCCATGGTGATGCCGATCTGCATTTCCTGGACCACACGGCGGAATTCATCAGAGATCGGGGTTGGTAATTCACGGCTGACCGCTTCGAGGGCCTGCATGGTGGAATATCCAGCGCGCAGTCCATTCACTACTAGATTCAACATATCAGACAATTGATCATCAAACTTAAACAGCCTAACCCTCTGCTGGCGCTTTACATAAAAGCGTGGGATAAAAAAGCCGATGATCGCCCCAATCGCAAATGAAGCAGCAAAGGGCTGGATTAACCAGGCAATAAACCCGGTTACTACAGTTGACATGAATACAAGGGCATAATATTCTGCAACTTTGAATTTTAGATCAGCGCGGGCAAGCTCACGAGCAATTCGATCACCCCTCGAAGAGCTTGCCACTCTACGGTTCAACCATTCGGTGACTACGCTGCGCCCAGATTCGCCCTCAGCCGCTTGTTGTCTGTCATCTTCCAAATAACGACCAAGACGCTCTTCAACCAATGAGCGATCGCTGGTAACAGAGACAATAACGCCCACAATCAATAAGATCAGGACGATCACGCCTCCGATTATCAATATCATTGGGTTCATATTAGGCTACCTGACAATTCAAACATTTAATCTAATACCGGCGACGTTCGCCAATACCGAAGATCGAGGGAGGAAGATTTATACCAGCCGTTTCGATTTTGTCCATAAATTTCGGCCGCAGACCAGTTGGACGCAAACGACCGACTATCTGTCCATTTTCTGTACCAGTTTGTTCAAAAACGAAGATGTCGGTCATGGTGATCACCTCACCCTCCATGCCACTCACCTCTGTAATATTTGTGATCTTACGAGTACCATCACGCATACGTTCTTGATGACAAATAAGGTCCACTGCTGAAGAGATTTGTTCGCGAATGGCTTTGGATGGCAAATCCATACCGGCCATTAAGGTCATTGTCTCAAGGCGGGATAGTGTGTCACGTGGTCCATTTGAATGTGCTGTTGTCATTGAACCATCATGACCCGTATTCATGGCCTGCAACATATCCAATGCCGCTTCATCACGAATCTCACCTACTACAATACGTTCAGGGCGCATGCGGAGGGCGTTGACCACTAGATTCCGGATGGTGATTTCGCCACGGCCTTCAATATTTGGTGGACGAGATTCCAATGTCACCACATGTTCCTGGCGTAACTGCAATTCTGCAGCATTTTCAATTGTCAGAATTCGTTCATCAGACGGTATAAAGCTGGAGAGAACGTTGAGCAGGGTGGTCTTACCTGAACCTGTACCACCGGAAATAACTATATTCAGACGGGCTTCAACGCACGCCTTGAGGAATTGGACAGCTTCCTGAGTAACAGACCCGAACTGGGTCAATTGTTCCACAGTGATGGGATTTTTTGAAAACTTACGGATGGTAAGAACGGGTCCGACCAGGGATATTGGGGGAATCACTGCATTAACACGCGAGCCGTCTGGTAAGCGGGCATCCACATAAGGACTCGACTCATCAATACGGCGGCCAAGCGGAGCAACAATACGGTCGATAATACGCATGACATGGTCATTGTTCTCAAAGGTCACGGGCACACGATGGACTTTCCCTTTACGTTCAATGTAAATATTTTTTGCGCCGTTGACCATGATTTCTGTAATGGTGTCATCTTCCAGCAGAGGCTGCAATGGACCAAACCCAAGAATTTCCGCTGAAATTTGCTCGAATAGCCGGGCACGTTCAGGCCTTGAGAGAACGATGTTTTCCTCGGCAAGTATCTGCTCAAATAGATCTTGAATCGTTCTGCGCACATCCTCTGTCCTGGTAATATCCATGGATGGATCCAGTTCGGAAAGAAGTTTGTTCTGCACACGCGTTTTCAGGTCAAAATAAGAGCCGGCCTGAGGTGACGTGATGGGTGCGTTTACCCGTCGCGCCTGCAAAGACGACAGGCGAGAACCTTCTCCACCCTGATTATCAGAGGGTGGTTGCCCCGATGAATTACTATTCTGTCCTTGTTCAATGCGTTTTAAGAGAGACATCTTTCATTATCTCCTGATTTGTGAAGATTATTGGCAAATCTTATCGCCTGGCAGGGCGAATCGATTCGTCAGGCGATTCCTGAGCTGTGATATGTGCACGGAGGCTTTCTGCAAGAGAAAAGATTCCGCGAGCTGCAGGTTGATTTTTACTATCCAAAACAAAAGGTATACCGCGATTAACAGCTTTGGTAGCGGTTTGTTCATCCAATGGAATGACGGAGGCCACAGCTTGCTTGAGGTTATCGGCAACCCTTTCAGGGGTAATATTGATTCGTTTATCGAACCGGTTCATAACAAAGAGTATGCGTTCGCGCTCGATGCCAAGGGTCTGCAATAAATCCAGAAATAGACGACAATTCTTGATGGCAGGAATATCTTGTGTAGTTACGAGCACAATCAAGTCACTCACATCAATTGCAACCAGAGTTACATCCGTCAAAAGCGAAGCAGTATCCACCACAACATAGGCATAAAGTTGCTGTAAGTATTCCAATACTTTCCCAAATTGCGCGCTGGAAACTTTTTCAGCATATTCAGGTCGGCTGGGGGCGGCAAGGATATGTATACCAGAGGCCGCATGTTTAACCATAACTTCCTCAACGATCTCCGGGTCCAATTCTTCCGCTCGTGGGGCAAGATCAACTACTGTATTTTTGCCCTGCTCATTAACAAAAACTGCCACATCACCAAACTGCAGATTGCCATCCACTAATACTACACGCGTATCTTCGTTATGCAAGGTAAGAGCAAGATTGACAGCTATCGTCGTGCAACCCGTCCCACCCTTTGGGCTGTATACTGTTACAATCTTGCCTCTTGGCGCACCAAATCCTGATGTCATTCCCACATTGCCAGAGACGGGTGCAACATACACCTGCGCGCTTTTTGATTTTTCGATCTGTGCCATGGAGCCCGCCCGGCGAATGGCAGAAATCAACTCATCACCCATCGGTGGTTTGGTCAGAAAGTCACGCGCACCAGCAAGCATCGCACGGCGCATATAATTCTGATCGCTTTGGACTGAAAGAATTACGACCTGCACAGCTGGCTGTTTTGAGCGAATTAACTCAGTCGCTGAAATACCATCCATATCAGGCATGTTGATGTCCATTAAGACTACATCTGGATTCAACTCCTGAGAAAGCTGGATAGCCTCTTTTCCAGTACGCGCAACCCCTACAACATCGACATCGGATTCAAACTGCAATAGTTTCCGAACATTTTCCCTTGTCTCGGAAACATCGTCAACGATCATAACTCGAATTTTTTCACCCGACGCCATTGGATAATCACCTCAAATTTTAAAATTACTGCTGGGGTTGAACAGTAACAACATCATTCGGTAACAGGGGTGGTTGCAATAAATCGATCCTGGGCTGCGAAGCATAGGGAAGCTTTGAAGGAAGCGAAATATTGTATTGAGTTAATAAACTTGTCAGAGTAGCCGATTCAGCAGCAAACCGCGATGTGTCGTTCGGATTCCGCAAAGACATGCTCAATATGGCGCCGCTGTAAACGAAGTAATTCAGCGAGATCGAATCTTGTGGGTTGACCATCAATGTTACGATGTCAGGTGTAGCTTGTTGCTGAGCCTGTGCTGGAGATGGCGTGGCATTGGGATCAGGTGAAGGAGCCTGGAAGGTAAAGTTGCCCAACTTCATCACCACTACATCCTGTAAGATCATCTGGCAGACGAGACGAGGCCTTTGAGCTTCAGAAGGTACCGCATAAAACGGTTGTTGAAGTGTTGGGTCAAGTTCCACTCTGCCCTGCCGCGAGGCTTGTTCACCGCTGACCGCAGCAGCCGAAAGGACGGGTAACGAGTCAGGGAGAAAACCAGTGCCTGTTAGAACCGAAGTGAAATTTGGAAGCGCGGATTGGAATGCGGGATCCACATCTACAAAAAGCATGCACGCATTTACATTGACATGTGCACCATCATTTACACCATAACCAACTAGGGAAACACGGTTAGTTGGAATTGTGGCGGCAACCATTCCAGAAGGAATTTGGACTGCCCAGGCGGGCCCGGAAATTTCCACGGGACCAGAGCCAACCATAGAAGCCGTAATCAGTGCTCCCTGATCGAGCGTGAAGCGCGTAGTTTGGCCTACCAGAGCGCTTTCTTCGCTGGTCGTGAACATCACTTCAGCAACGTTCTCGGGGGGAATGGAAAACGTTCCAAGCATCTCCCGAGTGATTGTTGTTCCCTGAGGAATGTTTTGTGCAGCAAAAAAGACGTCAGTAAAGGTTGCTGGTGTCGGTGCTGGAGTATTGCCACCAAGCTGGGTCCACACCAAGGCAAGTAAACCTAGTCCAACTACCACGATTAAAATAAGAAATATGAATATTCGTCCGCGACGCATAGAGAAATTCTCCTCTCTTGGTTTCCCTGCCTGTTAGTTCAGCAGGTACTTCAATTTACGCATTATACAGTATAAATCGAAATCAAAGATGTTAATTTCAGTAAAAAAAGGGACTTTGCCGAAGACAAAGTCCCTTTTTACCTTTCTGTAGAGCGAAATTACGGGAGTGAACTGGCAATAGTACTAAAAGTGTTGCCGATTTTGGGTCCAAGCAAGCGCATTACTGCAATGACCACAATAGCAACGAGAGCGAGAATGATCGCGTACTCAACCAAACCTTGACCTTTTTCTTTCGGAGCAAATAACATGATGGCAATTCCTTTCGTGAATAAATAATTTTACTGAGGACCATCCTCAGACTTTCCTTATTTTACTCATACTCAAAAAAATTTCAAGGCTTCCAATGCAAATTTTCTTGCAATCCTGTTATGTACACTTTTCGTTCTTGAAAAGGTAAAACAAATTAGGAGCGGGCAGGAACTGCAAACGAAATTCTTGCCCCGGTTCCCAAAGTGCTATCGACTTCAAAGTTTCCGCCCAGCATTTCTGCCCGTTCCCGGATCAATTTCAAGCCAAGGCTGGTGCCATGTTGAACAGCATCGGGATCAAACCCTTTACCATTATCATCCACACTCACCCGAACGCGATCTTCTCCCATATCAAGCATGATCTTAACCAATGATGCCTGACTATGACGCGAAGCGTTCCCAAGCAATTCCTGAATGGCACGAAATAGCATCACTTCAAGATAAGGCTCTAAACGACGTTCATTTCCGGTGATCGTTACACTGATATCCAAGCCCGCCTGCTCTTTAAGAGCCTCGGAATAGCGTCGCACAGTTGGCACTAATCCCAGATCATCCAGCATCATGGGGCGTAATTCAAAAATAAAGTTCCGAACTTTCTGGAAGGTGCCCATGGCAGACGTTTTTAGATTATTCAACTCATCCCGAGCTTGCCCCGCGTCCACATCCATAAGACGCATTGCAATTTCTGTTTGAAGGATAAAGTTGGATAAGGCCTGGGCAGGCCCATCGTGCATTTGCCTTGAGAGACGCTGGCGCTCGGTCTCCTGGGCGTTTACGAGCATTTCGACACTGGCTAAAGGACCTTTTGATCCGCCAAGGGAGGCTGAAGCAACACCAGAAGCAAAAGAACCGCGCGCCTGCTCAATGGTCGATTTGAAGCGTTCGAGATGGGATTTCTCAGTCTGCAATTTTTCAAGTTGTCCACGCATTACGAATAGACGCTGCTGGGCATCCAGAGCAGAGTCATAGGCACTGCGGATCTCTTGCGGTGGCATCTTATCCATCTGGTTTTGGACTTGTTGAAGGTGTGTGGTAATCGCCGCGTTCCGTTGTGAAAGTTTGGAAAGCTCGCCCTGGCTCTGCTCGATCATCAATGTAACCTCGCGCAAGGCTCTTTGTGTTTCGTCCAGTTCTGCCTGCAGGTCCAACCCGCCCGCCGTGGATGTATCGGTCTCCATGGTCATATAATTACTCCTGGTTTTTCACTGGATCGTTTTGCAGCTTGACCCAACCGCGTTTTAATGCATACACAACTGCCTGCGTACGATCTTCGACACCAAATTTTCGCAAGATGGAGGTGACATGATTCTTGACAGTTTGATGACTAATGCCAAGCAAACTTGCAATCTCTTTATTACTCATGCCTCGTACTACGCAGGAGAGCACTTCCATTTCGCGGTCAGATAACGGGTGAAAAGGCGAACCAGGTTCACTGTAGGATCGCCTTGCCCCGTCCATTTGTTCATCTATCCAAAGATCCAGGTCACGACGATTAAATATGTGGCCCCCAACAGCATATTTTCCATCAGCGACGGCGCGTACAGTACGAGCCAGTACTTCCGGTTCAATATCCTTAGCACAATATCCAACTGCACCAGCAAGTACGGCATGAATGGCCTGTTCGATATCATCGTAACCGGTTAGCAGGACTACTCGCGTTGGCAAGTGCTCAGATGTGACTTGATGTGTAACCTGTTGACCATTTAACCCCGGCATATTGACATCGAGCACTGCCACCCTGGGTTTGAGGGAGCGGATCAATTCAATGGCTTCATCCCCATCCGCCGCTTGAGCGATGATCTGAAAATCTTTTTCAAGGGATAATGTATCCACTACCCCCTGCCGAAATAGAGGGTGATCATCTGCGATCAGCAGTGTTATCTCATTCATCCGTTACCTGTTCTCTGGAAAGTCTTGGATTGAGTATAGCACAGGAGCGACAAGCGGGCAATTTATCCACATATGCTTTGCATTTCAGTTTCGTAATATGCATCACTTCCATTTATAGACATGCATATCGTTCTCAATGCCCACGGGATCATACTCCAGCCCGGCGACGAATACAGGTGTTCGCTGCGAAGTGAGATTTGGATAATCGCTCACAAATACGATCACATAATCTGCCGAGTTTGCAGCCAGATATTTTGCAAGACGATCTTCATCGCGGATGAACGGGACCACTTCAGGTGTGATCAAGCCAGCCAGATCAAGGATGGGGTTTGGGACAAAGTAACCCAATGCACCAATATCATGGACGGCCAACAACGCGTCTGGAAGGATATTCTGTTCGACCCATTGCGCTGTGACTACCATCTCGCTTTCGATCCAATAGACGTCATATGCGTTTTGGCGGGCGGCAATGATTCCGAACACAAGACACAAGACAGCGGTTAACACCTGCCACAAAAACACGACGCGCTTGTTCGCCTTTGGTGAGGTGACAAACTCCACAAATCCAAGCATGCCCCACAAGTAGAGCATCGGCAAGGCTGGAATAATATACCTGCCATGTTGATATGCCGGAAGGCGCGTAAAGTATATTGCGATATAGCCGATGAGCCAGATCACTCCGCTGATAGCGCCCCAATTTTTATTACGAATATTCTTAATGAACCACAGCATCATTCCAGGAACAAGGACAATGAAGGGACTCGCAAGGATCGGCCAAAGATATTCAGTGACGCGTTCAAGGAATGGTTTTGTTTGCCAGAACATTTGATATTCGGCCTGTTTGGCATAAAACGTATTTGGCATGGGGTTACCTGATAATGCCAGGTTAAAAAGCAAATACAGGAAAAATAAAGTACCAAAGCCGATCAAAGTCTTGGATATTGCCTGGCTGCGAGCTAACCAGGAACTTTCAGTGAGAAGGGCGGTCAACAAGATGGGGCCAAGCAAAGTCAAACCATCAGGACGGACCCAAATGCTTAAGCCGGCGAGCAGGCCGAGGGTCAGATAGTGACGCGAACCTTCCAGCAACGCCCCCAGCACTGCCAGGACAATAAGTCCATGGAGAAGCGTTTCCATCCCGGATACCGCCGACCAGGTGAGATGCCATGCGAGAACAAAAAATAATCCGACCCAGGGAAGGCGTGGTTTATATAATTCAATACTTCGGCGTACAATATTCTCGGCCCGAATCCCCAATAAAGTTAATACAACCCAACCCAGAAAAAAAGTCCAAATATAGGGTGCGAGACGCAGGAGAAATCCGATTGAAAGCAGAAATGTCCACAATGGTGAAGTGGAGCCAGCCGACTGCTCGCCAAGTCGGAATGCCCATTCGCCATGCTCCGCTAAATTGCGCGCGTAGGTTAAGTGAATCCATGCATCATCCAGAGGGAAGCCAATCCGAAAGACCGACGCGCTGACCAGCAGATAAAAGCCCACTGCGATCAACGCGACGATTGCAATCACCAGGCGTGGGTCAACGCGGCTATTCGATACGGTAGAGACGCGCGCCATCCCATTCTCCTAAATAAATAAATGCCGGGTTGTCCTGCGGCCGATCATACAGATCCTGAATGCCTTCAAAAGTGCCACCTGCTTCAATAACTAGATAGCGGGCATTATACCTTTCTGCAACAGCCAGAATCGTGGACTCGTCACCAAATGGCAATGAAACGGATGAACGTCCTGAGCCGATAAAATATCCGGGTGGATTGCGCACGATCACGACGTCATTGGGTTGGATGCCGTTATCCAGGAACATCTTCTCCACTGATGGATAAATAAAATCATCCTGTGCCCATCCATCTGCGATGACGCGAAAATTGACAAGATAGAATGTCATCAGCACTGCGAGTAAAACGAGGATACCCTGAAAAACAAAGGGAGCATTCTTATCAGTGAATTGACCGCGACCACGCGCCCACGAGATCAGTGCATCCAGGCCAACGGGAGCTGCCACCCACCAAAAGGGCTGGAAGGCAGCACCGGCGTGGAAGAAACTTCCGCGCGAGCCGGCAAATGGAAAGACGACCGTCATTACAGCAAATAAGATCAACCAGCCCATGACGGCGATCCTTGTTCTGAGATCAGCGCGCAATTGCCACAATCCCAACAGAATAAATGGAAGTAAAAAGATCTCACCTTGCGCCGCAAAGGTATTTCCCAGATTGGAATAGAAAGCGGCGACGCGATCCTTCATGGCTTCATCCCAGCCTGCTGCAACAAACCCAGCACGCGTCAAGTTTTCAGGCGGGTAGATAAAGGTCTGGTTATAGTTTTCAAGCCAGAGCAAACGTCCGCCACCGGGAGTCATGAATGAGCCAAAAAGATTCATGGTACGCAGATGCCAAGGCCCCATCACAATTAGGTAACCAAGGAGGACGAGCAAACCTGCGGGGATGACCCTCACCCTAACCATCTCCCACATGGAGAGGGGACTCGGCGCAGCTTTCCACATTATGGTTAGGCCAGCGAGTCCCAGCCACAATAGTCCATCGCTACGCGCCAGAGTTAGGAGGCCAGCCAACGCGCCGAGTGCAATGGGAATCCATTTTTGGGTGCGTGGTGCAAGCAAAAGAAACGTTCCGCCAAGCAGCATGTAGAGCGCATAATTATCTGGAACGGGCATGAAGGGCGCGTAATATAGAGAGAAAATGGAAAGCAAACCAGAGACGACCGCGAGGATAGGTTTGCGCGTTACATCAAAGGCGAGAGTCGCTGTCAGTAATGGGACGCAGGCGGAAAGGAGAATGAACGGGAGACGCCCAGCCGCGTAAGATGCCTGACCGGTCAGCCACATCCCAAGAGCGGAAACGATTGAAGCCAGAGGCATCCAGTACGTGTGGGATGGATTAGGAAGTTTTTGCGGGTCGCTCAGATAATTCCAAATGTAAGGCTCATTGAAACCTTTGCCATTTGCGAGTTGAAGACCGCCCGCGAAGTAATAGTCGGCATCCATATAGCCGGGCAAAGTTTGAAAGCGCGAGACAGCCAGGGGGACCATCAACCCGATGATAAAAAGAATGACATAGTGACGCCAGTTCATCTGTGCAATCCCACTTGATCAGACCAGGTGCGAGGCGAATGGTTGACCCACCAGCGCATCCAATATAAGGCAATGATGGTTGCCAGTGGCGGAAGGGCTGATAAAAGATCAGAATACAGACGATCTGAAAACATTATGCCGCGGAAGTAAATCCCAAATGGAATTAAGAAGGCGACACTCAAAACAAGAAGCGCGGCAAGGGCGCGCTGGCGAGTCCAACGCTCCCACACCAATGTAAGGATCAGGATGAGAGCCGGGATCAAAACTACGTGATTGGATGGGAAGATGGCGAAGCCCAGCAAAGGTGTGGCGGCAAGCGAAAGACATACGGTCCAGACGATGCGCCGAAAATGTGATTGCGTTGAGCCGACCATCTCAATAAATACGATCACCCCTACAATAATCGAAGTGACTGCCCCTACTGAAAATCTTGAATCCGGAAACCAGGCCGCGGCAATACTGTTGAAATTTATATTTGCACCGCGATACCAATCTGAAAGTACAGCGCGAATATAAGGAAGAACCCAGCCCGGATACGCCAGAAATGAGATCACCACTGCAACGATTAGAGACATTCCGAAACCCGTCAACACGCCCCAACGCCGGTTCGCAAAGACGAGGATGAGAATATAAAGAAAGAACAGCGCGCCCACTTCCCATTGATAGGCCACCAGAAAAAGCAGAGCACCAGCCAGTTCATCGGAATAGGCGCGCAAGGCGAGCAGGATGGCGAGGTAAAGGAAGGTCAGGAGAATTGCTTGAGAATTAGAGATTAGCGATTGGAGACTGAAATAGCTGAATAATCCAAACGCCAGTAGGGATGCATAAATCCAGCGCGGAGGCTCCCACTCGGAAAGTTTGAGTGCGAACAAGACTATTCCAACCAGAGCTGCTTCAGATAACAGCATCCAAATCGCGCGGGCGAGCGTAAAATCGGAAAGCAGTGCGAGCGGCGCGTAGAGCAGCACAATATAGAATGGATCATTCAACACAAAGGGATACTCACTCTCTGTTGCTAAACGTCCATAAACTGTATCTTGAACGCGCTGAGAGATCTCCGTGCCGTACGGTTCAATTTTTTCTATCAGAAATGCGCGTGCGCCGCTCCAACGTAGATAGAACCACTCCCCGCCCGGCAGTGTGCGCGCCAGATAAATGTTGAGCGCCAACATCGCCAGGACAAATATCAATAAGAGAATAAGGAAACGGATCTCCTCAACACTGAGCCACTTTCGAGATTTGCGAATATCGGGAAAAGACATTCTTTAATTATTCAATGACGAAACGAAAAATTGGACGTGTGGCTGTATTGCGCGCCACTTCCTTGAAACCCGCCTGTTGATACGCGGAAGCCGTCCCCGTGAAAGCGAAGGGTGCTGGCATATCTTTTTTTGCGTCCATGGGATAACCCTCAACGATCTTTCCACCATGCGAGCGCGCATACTCAACTGCGGCTTTCAACAATTCGACGGTAATTCCTTTCCTGCGAAATTTCCTGGCGACGAAGAAACAAGTGACGGACCAGACCGGCTCAGAATCCACGGGCTTGAGAGCGCGCGAATATGCAAGTTTTGGATAGGCGCTGCGCGGCTCGACTGCCACCCAGCCCACCACTTCTCCGTGCCAATACGCCAGCAGACCAGTCGAAACGCCTGCATCTACAATGGACTTATGCATTTGACGCGTTTCAGCGCCTCTTGCCTCATCATAAGCCTTTCCGCGTAACTTCCAGAACATGCACCAACAGCCGCCACAGGCGCCGTTCGCACCAAAGAGTTCCTCAAAATCATTCCACAAGTTCCGCTTGAGTGGCCGAATGGAAAGTGTTAGAGTTTCTGTTATGTCAGTGTTTAATGTTTCGATCAACCTGGATACTCCGGCAGTTTGAGCTTTGTCATGGGACAAGCATTTGCACTGTGGTTTGAAAAATTTTGTATTCAAGATCAGTCAGCCAGTTGTCA
>Ga0070698_100001616_pt1 | contig 25085 bp, 26 predicted proteins | sample KBSK1502metaG_FD_65477 | JGI IMG/M metagenome (GOLD analysis project Ga0070698, IMG submission 65477) | Corn, switchgrass and miscanthus rhizosphere microbial communities from Kellogg Biological Station, Michigan, USA - KBS K1-50-2 metaG | ecosystem: Host-associated > Plants > Roots >... | reverse complement strand
GCCGCCGGGAGCCCCAAAACCGGCAGCTATCAGGAAGCAGGGCGAGAACCAGTCACCCAGCCCGCAATCCGCGATGAGGCGCTCGACCTTGACGGGGCCGGGTCTCACAGATAAGGCGAGGGCTCACGCCCAGTCCGCGGCGAGCAGCCGCCCGGCCTGGCCGAGCCAGCGCGCTGGGTCTTGCCGTGCGGCGGCGGTGCTGCCCGCCAGGTCCGTCAGCGACACCACCCGCTGCCAGCGGCCGGCTGGCAGCCCGGCCGCGATCGAGCCGGCCACCAGCGCGGCGGGAACGCCGGCCACCCCAGCGGCGGCCAGCACGGCGCCTGCCACCTTGCCGGCCGTCGATGTCCGGTCGTAACGCCCTTCGCCGGTGATCACCAGGTCGGCGCCGGCCAGCGTGGCGTCAAGGCCGGCGATCCGGCCGAGCTCGGCGGCGCCTGGCACGATGGCCGCGCCCCAGGCGGCGGAGAACCCGTATCCGGCGCCGCCCGCCGCTCCGGCACCGGGCGCCGTCGGCTCGCCGCCGAGCAGCCGCGCCAGCCTGGCGAGCCCGGCCTCGAGGGCGACGACCTGCCGGGGGCCGGCGCCTTTCTGCGGGCCGAAGACCGCCGCCGCGCCGAACGGCCCGAGCAGCGGGGCAGTGACGTCGGCCAGGCAGGTGACCCCGCCGGGCGGCGGTGGCCGGAGCCCGCTGAGATCGGCCGACGCCAGCCAGGTGAGGGCTCCTCCGCCGGCCGCCAGCGGGTTCCCCGCCGCGTCAAGGAACCGCGCACCGAGCGCACTGAGCGCGCCGGTGCCGCCGTCCGTCGATGCAGACCCGCCGAGGGCGATGATGACTCGCACCGTCCCCGCGTCCAGCGCACGGCTGATCAGCTCGCCAGTTCCAGCGGTGTGCGCCCCGAGCGGATCCGGGCTGGCGAGCAGGGGCAGTCCGCTGGCCCGGGCCAGCTCGATGACGGCCGTCCTGCCAGGGAGCTCGAGCCAGCAGCTTGCGACGGGCTGCCGGGCCGGGCCGCGGACCGTGGCCGCATGCCACCGGGCGGCCAGCCCGGCGCCGGCGAGCACGTCGAGCGTGCCCTCGCCGCCATCCGCCAGCGGCAGGCAGCCGATCTCGTCGCCCGGGCGGGCGCCGCGCCAGCCGTCGGCCAGGGCGGCGGCGGCCGCGGCCGCGCCGATGCTGCCCTTGAACGAGTCGGGGGCGATGATGATCCGCACCGGCTCACTCGCCTGGCTGGCCGCCGCCTGGCTGGCTGGCTGCCTGACCGCTTGGCTGGCCGCGGCCTGGCTGGCTGGCTGCCTGACCGCCTGCCTGACCGCTTGGCTGGCCGCGGCCTGCCTGACCGCCTGCCTGACCGCTTGGCTGGCCGCGGCCTGGCTGGCTGGCTGCCTGACCGCCTGCCTGACCGCTTGGCTGGCCGTCTGCCTTGCCGCCTGGCCGGCCGTCTGCCTTGCTGTCGGCGGCAGGCGCCGGCCTCGGCAGGTCACGCGGCGGCAGGCCAAGTTTGGCCCGGATCGCCTGCTGCACGAGTTCCCGGTCGGGGCGCGCGTCGACCGTCACGACGTACTCCTTGCGGCGGAAGATGTCGAGCACCGGATTGGTCTTCTGGTGGTAGTCCCGGAGCCGGACGGCGAGTGCCTCCTCGGTGTCGTCCTCCCTGGGGATCAGCTCGCCACCGCAGACGTCGCACTTGCCTGCCTCCTGCGGGCTGCTGGCGAGCAGGTTGTAGTCCATGCCACAGCCCGAGCAGAGCCGCCGGGCGAGCACCCGGCGGCGGACCTCGCTGTCGGGCATGTCCAGGTGGATGACCCCGTCGATGTCGTAGCTCTCCAGGAAGAACTCCGCCTGCCGCTCGTTGCGCGGGAAGCCGTCGATGATGAAACCGAAGTTCCAGTCGTGCTCGGCGAGCCGGGCCTTCACGACCCCTTCCACCAGGTCGTCACCGACCAGCTCGCCGGCCGCCATGGTCCGGCGGACCTGCGCGCCGAGCTTGGTGTGCTGCTGCACATTCAAGCGGAAGATGTCGCCGACGCTGATGTGCACAAGGTCGAGGTCTTCGGCGAGCATTGTGGCCTGGGTGCCCTTGCCGCTGCCCTGCACCCCCATGATGACGTATTTGCGCATGCCGCCACCTTGACACGCGGCCGCCAGCTAGTCACGAGGGCACGGGCAGGCCGTCAGCCGGGCCGCCTTCGCCAGGACAGGCTGTCGCTAGGCCTCGGTTTGTTACATACGTTGTGCGGCTAATACACCACGTGGCGTCATCAGCGCTGCATCCCTGGAGGATCAGCGTTGCGTCCCTGGAGGTCGGCGGAGCCGCGCAGGGCGAAGTGGCGTTCGCACCACCGGCGCAGCTTCGGGTCGAGCGAGGCGCGGATGAGCGGCCAGTCCTCCCTGAGCAGCCCCGGGTTAAGGAAACGGGCAACGTCGTTGCGCCGGCCCTGGGTAAGAACGATGCCGTACATGCTGCGCCTGACCCTGTCATCGGAGAGATCGAATTCGCGCATCCCCGGCCACGACAGGTGCCGGGGCAAGACGATGACGCCACGGGCAGGGCCGCGCAACTCATCGAGCCGATGCGGCAGCCGGTCAGCGAGCCCGCTACGGCCCGTTAGTAGATCGGCAAGCGACATGAGTCCGATTATGGCTGACCATGCGTTGCCGCCAGGGCAGTGACGCGCGGATTATGACCGGCCACGGCACGTCCCGGGCGGAAATGAGCTTGCCGAGGCCATGCCAGGCCGCGATGATCGGCTGATGGAACGGCCGCGGGAGATCCTCACGCACGGGCCAGTAACTTTGCGCAGGTGGCGGGTCGCGGATGCGGAGAAGCTGTACCTGGCAGTGGCCGAGTCGCTTGACCACCTGCGGCCCTGGATGCCATGGGCAGCGGACTACCAGCCAACCAGCGCCGCCGAGTTCCTGCGGCAATGCGAGCAGGACTGGGAATCCGGGGATGCCTTCAACTACGCGATCACCGTGCCAGCCAGCGAGGTGGCCGGGAGCTGCGGCCTGATGGCAAGAATCGGCCCCGGCGGGCTGGAGATCGGATACTGGGTGCACGTCGGGCACATCCGCCGCGGGCTTGCGACCGCGGCGGCGGCGGCACTGGTCGCCGAGGCGTTCACCCTGCCCGGCATCGACCGGGTCGAGATCGTGCACGACGAGGAGAATGTCGCAAGCGGCCGGATCCCGCGCAAGCTGGGCTTCACCGAGATCGAGCGGCGGCCGCAGCGGCCGGACCGGCCCGCCGCCGCGGACGATGTCTTCGCCGCCGCGGACGACGCCATCGACATCGTGTGGCGGCTGATGCGGTAAACAGCCAGGCGGGGACGGCCCGGCCGGGGCGCGGGCCGGCGGCGCTAGGCTCTGAGCATGTCCAGCGCACGGCCGGCTCCGCGGTGGCATTTCCTGATTGCCCCGAGATGGCTCGGCTGGCATGCGTTCGTGGCCCTTTCCGTGGTCGGGATGCTGTGGCTGGGTGACTGGCAGTTCCATCGCGCCGAGGCGGGGAACGCGCTCAGCTGGGCATACACGTTCGAGTGGCCCGTCTTCTCGGTCTTCGCTGTGGTGTTCTGGGTGAAGACGATCATCGACGAGTTCCGGCCCGCCGCCACCGACGACGAGGCCGGGCAGCTCGACCTCCCGCCCGGGGCGGATGCTGAGCACCGGGCCGGCCAGGCCGGGCAGGCGGCTGACGACGAGGCCGCCGAGCAGGACCCGGAGCTGGCCGCCTACAACGCCTACCTGGCCAGGCTCAACGAGCAGGTACAGGGCCACGGCCGCTGGCATGGCCTGCGATAGAGGAGGTGCTCGGGTTGCGCGCAACGGTGCTCTGTTACCGGGTGATGGCCTACGTGACCGGCATCGTGCTGATGGTGCTGTGTTTCGTCGGCATCCCGCTGCAGGTGTTCGCACACAACGAGGTGGTGGTGAGCTACGTCGGGACGGCGCACGGGATCCTGTACATCATCTACCTGATCGCCGCGTACCTGATGTCCAGGCAGCTGGGCATGAAGCTGGCCAGCGCCCCAACCGTGATCCTGCTGCTGGCCGGCACCATCCCGGTGCTGACATTCGTGGTGGAGCGGTGGGTGACCCGGCGGTTCATCAACCCGGCACTCGCCGCCACGGCGCCGCAGGCGGCCCGCTCCGCCGCCGCGCCGCAGGCCCGGTAAGCGCGGCCCGGCCAGCACGTGAGCCAGCACTACTTCACCGCGCGACCGGACCTGCCGCATCGCCCTGGCCTGGTGCACGTCGTCCTGCCGGACGTGCACCTGGAACTGCGGACCGACGCCGGGATGTTCTCGCCGGCCCGGCTGGACGCCGGCACCAGGCTGCTGCTTGAGACCGCGCCGCCGCCGCCGGGCGCCGGAGACCTGCTCGACCTGGGCTGCGGGTACGGGCCGCTGGCGCTGGTGCTTGCCGCTAGGTCCCCCGGCGCGATCATCTGGGCGGTCGACGTGAACGAGCGCGCGCTCGAGCTGTGCGCCGAAAACGCGCAACGCGCAGGACTGCTGAACGTCCGCTGCACCACCCCGGACGACCCCGCGCTGCCCGCGCGATTCGGGCTGATCTGGTCCAACCCGCCGATCCGGGTCGGCAAGGCGGCGCTGCACGGCCTGCTGGCCAGCTGGCTGTCCAGGCTGGCGCCCGGTGCGGCTGCCTACCTCGTCGTGCAGCGCAACCTGGGCGCGGACTCGCTGCAGCGCTGGCTGGCCGAGGCCGGCTGGCCGGCCCGGCGGCTGGCGGCACGAGGCGGGTACCGGGTGCTGGCGGCCAGCCGATGACCGGCCCTGCCACAGCTGGTTCTGCCACAGCTGGTTCTGCCACAGCTGGCCCCGCCGCGCGCCGCCAGCTGCGGCCCACTGACGTCAAGCGGCTGAACCGGTCCTGGCGTCGGCGCACCCAGGCGAGGCTGGCGCTGCTGCTCGACTCGGTCGGCCAGCCGTTCAATGTCGGCTCGATCATCAGGACGGCCGCCGCGCTCGGCGTCGAGCAGATCTGGCTGTGCGGCGAAAGCGCGTCACCGGACCATCCGTCCGTGCGCAAGACGGCGCTGGGCACCGAGCGCCTGGTCGGCTGGGACCGGGCACAGAGCGCTGCCGCGGCTGCGGCGGCCGCGGCGGCCAGCGGCCTGCGGGTAGTCGCGATCGAGCTGACCGATGGCGCGGTCCCGCTGCATGAGGCGCCGCTGTCCGGCGACATCTGCCTGGCGCTCGGCAACGAGGACCGCGGCTGCTCGGCTGGCCTGCTCGCCGTCGCCGACGCAGTCGCCTACATCCCGCAGACCGGCCGGGTCGGCTCGCTGAATGTCGCCGCCGCCGCCGCGATCGTGCTGGCGGAAGCCCGCCGGAGGGAGTGGTCGCGTGGCTGACCGGCAGGCCGCGGCCTCGGCCAGCACGTGCACGTGTGGACGGTCAACGACCGGGCGCTGATGGAGAGCATGCTTGACCTCGGCGTGGACGGCATCAGCACCGATCAGACGGTCGCGCTTCGCGAGGTGCTCACGGCCCGCGGCCAGTGGCATCCACGGCCGCCGACATAGCATTCCGCGCGATCCGCCCGGTCGTTCATAGCATTCCGCGCGATCCGCCGGGTCGCCGGGGGTTGGAAACATGGCCTGGCGGGAATCTTGTCCGGGAACTCACCGTTGACATGAAGGACGGCTGAGCGCTGGGAGGCAGCAAACCGATGGCCGAACGCTCTCTTCGCGGTACCAGGCTCGGAGCCACGAGCTACGAGAATGACCGTAACACCGATCTGGCTCCGCGTCAGGACGTGGCTTTCGATTGCCCGAAAGGCCACAGCTTCACCGTGCCGTTCGCGGCTGAGGCCGAAATTCCGACCACCTGGGAGTGCCGGGTGTGCGGGGCGACGGCGTTCACCTCCGCCGGTGATCTCCCTGCGCCCAAGAAGGTCAAGCCGCCGCGCAGCCACTGGGACATGCTGCTGGAACGGCGATCCGTCGCCGACCTCGAGGAGGTGCTGGCCGAGCGGCTGGCAGTGATCAGGGGGCAGCGCGGCATCGGCGAGGACGTTGCGGTCAGCTCCCGCGCGGGCCGGCAGCGCAAGAGCGCCTAGCCGCCGCTCCGGCGGTCACCCGGCGGTTTGCTGGCAGCGTTCCGGCCGCGCAGCCGGGCGGCGATCCCCCACTGGGTGACCCGCCAGAACGCCTCGGCCACGATGGCCTTGCTCATCTTGCTGGCGCCGCGGGTGCGCTCGGTGAAAGTGATCGGCACCTCGGTGATGGCCAGCCCTGCCCGGAGCGATCGCAGCACGAGGTCAATCTGGAAACAGTAGCCCCGGGAGATGACCTGCTCCAGGCCGACCGCGCGCAGGGTGTCCGCGCGGTACGCGCGGTACCCGGCGGTCGCGTCGCGAATTCCGATGCCCAGCATGATCCGCGCGTACGTATTGGCGCCCCTGGACAGGATCTCCCGCGATTTCGGCCAGTTCAGCACCGTCCCGCCGGGCACCCAGCGCGAGCCGATCACGAGGTCGGCATGCTCCAGCGCGGCTAGCAGCGCCGGCAGTTCCGCGGGGTCGTGCGAGCCGTCGGCATCCATCTCCACCAGCACCCCGTAGCCGCGGTCGAGCGCCCAGCCGAAGCCGGTGACGTAGGCGGACCCGAGACCGGATTTGGCCTGCCGGTGCAGGACGTGGACATGCGGATCCGCGGCGGCCAGCTTGTCGGCGACCTCGCCGGTGCCATCAGGGCTGTTGTCGTCGATCACGAGGATGTCCGCGGCGGCCACCGAGGCGCGGACCCGGCCGATGATCGGCTCCAGGTTCTCTCGCTCGTTGTAAGTCGGGACGATGACGGCCACCCGGCCCAGCGAGCCGCCGGGCCGTTTCGTTTCTGTCACTCTGCCTGCCTCAGCGTGGTCCTGACTTGACGAACTACTGGCTCGCCAAACGCGTGCGTCGTCAAGCAGGTTCCCCAGGCTGCTGTCGGGCCGCGGGAGCGGGAGAGAGCCCGGGCATCCCTTCGGACCGGAGTCCGTCCCGCCGGCAACGGGCTCGGCCTCCGTTGTCTACTGGGTGCCCGGGCCACTCCCGGGTCCAACCCCCCTGAGCAATCTCCTGCCTCATGGCACAGCTTCGCCGGAACGGCGTACCGCCCTGACCAGCTGGCCCGGTGCTGGACTGGCTAGCAACATACCGTCGATCGCCGTGATGTCAACCTCTCCGCCGCCCTTCCCGCCGTTCCGGATCAAGGGGCAGGACGGGCCTGTTCGCTGATGTCCGGCGGCGATACGATTAAGCCTCCCCGGCGTGAGAGGGTGGCATGGCAGGCTTGTCAGCGGGCGTCCGGTGTGCGATGCGGCTGCCGTGCACTATGCCCCCGCCGCGGCTGGGTTTCGCAGTATTCGTGACGCGCGCCTGCAACCGGCGGCGCCGGCATTTTCCTGAAGTGGGAACCCGCCTTGCGGGATTCACCTTCCGGCTGGAGGGCGAGCAATGACAGAACGTCCGGAATCGCAGGTCTCCGAGGCACAGATCGCCGTGCACTGGCGGGAGGAGGAGTATTACTACCCGCCGGAGAGTTTCGTCGCGCAGGCCAATGCGGCGGATCCATCGATCTATGACCGGTTCAGCGAGGATAAATTCCCCGACTGCTTCAAGGAGTACGCAGACCTGCTGACCTGGGACGCCCCGTGGCAGACGACGCTGGACACCAGCAACGCGCCATTCTGGAAATGGTTCGTCGGCGGCAGGCTGAATGCCTCGTATAACTGCGTCGACCGGCATGCCGAGGCCAACCCGGGCAAGACCGCGATCATCTTCGTGCCGGAGCTAGAGTCCGACGACCACGTGGAGATCAGCTACTCGGAGCTGCTCCGCCAGGTGAACGAGTTCGCCGCGGTGCTGCGTGACTCCCTTGGCCTGAAGACCGGCGACCGGGTGACACTGCACATGCCGATGGTGCCCGAGCTACCGGTCACCATGCTGGCCTGTGCCCGGCTCGGCGTCATCCACTCGCAGGTGTTCGGCGGGTTCAGCGGCGCCGCCTGCGGTCACCGGATCGCCGACTCCGGCAGCCGCATCCTGATCACGATGGACGGCTACTACCGCGCTGGCAAGCTGTCGGACCACAAGGTCAAGGCCGACGAGGCACTCGCGGTGGCCAGCCAGGAGGGCCAGGAGGTCGACAAGGTGCTCGTCTGGCGCCGCCACCCGGGCCAGTACGCCTCGCAGATCCCGATAGTCGAGGGCCGCGATGTCTTCGTCGACGAGCTGCTCGCCGGCCACCGCGGGAAGACCATCGCGCCGGTGTCCATGCCGGCCGAGGCACCGCTGTTCATCATGTACTCAAGCGGCACCACCGGCCGCCCGAAGGGCTGCGAGCACAGCACCGGCGGCTACCTGTCGTATGTCACCGGCACGTCCAAGTACTACCAGGACATCCACCCGGACGACGTGTACTGGTGCATGGCCGACATCGGGTGGATCACCGGGCACTCGTACATCGTCTACGGCCCGCTCGCGCTCGGCACCACGACGGTGATCTACGAGGGCGTCCCGAACTATCCCGACGGCGGGCGGCCGTGGCGGATCGCGGAGAAGCTCGGCGTGAACATCTTCCACACCTCGCCCACCGCGATCCGGATGCTGCGCAAGGTCGGCCCGGAGGAGCCGAGGAAGTACGACTACCACTTCAAGTCGATGACGACCGTGGGCGAGCCGATCGAACCCGAGGTCTGGCGCTGGTACCACTCCGAGGTCGGCAAGGGCGAGGTGGCCATCACCGACACCTGGTGGCAGACCGAGAACGGCGGCTTCCTCGGCAGTACCCTGCCCGGGCTCCAGCCGATGAAGCCCGGCAGCTGCGGACCTGGCGTCCTCGGCATCTACCCGGTGATCTACGACGAGGACGGCAACGAGGTACCGAAGGGGAGCGGCAAGGCGGGCAATATCTGCATCCGCAACCCCTGGCCCGGCACCTTCCAGACGGTCTGGGGCGACCCAGAGCGGTATCTTGACACCTACTACCGGAAGTACAACAGGAACCCGGACAGCAAGGACTGGCGCGACTGGCCGTACTTCTGCAACGACGGCGCCGTCCAGGCAGCGGACGGCTACTTCCGGATCCTCGGCCGGGTGGACGACGTGATCAACGTGGCCGGGCACCGGCTCGGCACCAAGGAGATCGAGTCCGCCGCCCTCACAGTCTCCGAGGTCGCCGAGGCGGCCGCCGTCCCGGTGATTGACGACATCCGTGGCCGCGTCGTGGAGATCTACGTCTCGCTCAAGCCCGGCTTCGAGCCGGGCAAGGAGATGGAGGACAAGGTCACCAAGGCGATCGAGACCGAGATCGGCAAGATCGCCCGGCCGAAGAGCGTCTGGATCGTGCCGGACATGCCGAAGACCAGGTCGGGCAAGATCATGCGGCGGGTCATCGCGTCGATCTCCAACTTCGCCGACGTCGGGGACGTCACCACCCTGGCCAACCCGGAGATAGTGGACAGCATCCGGCATCATGTGCAGAGCGCGAAGGTCGCCAGCGATGACGTGCCGCGCGACCTGACCGAGGCCGAGTTCGAGGAGATCAAGAAGTTCGGCGCCGAGTAGGCGGCTGCCGCCGGGCGGCGCGCGGGCTGGCAGCAGCCGCCTGCGCGCCTCAGCAGGCGGGCGGCGGGGCGACCACCGTGCCGGTCGCGGTGACCACTATCAGCGGCTCATCGAGGACCCGTGCGGCGGACGGCCCGCGCCCCGGGTCGGCGCGGCAGGTGACCCGGGCCTCGAAGGCGATATCGCGGCTGCGCCGGCCGACCCTTGCCACCGTCGCCGTCACCTCGATCACGTCCCCGGCCAGCACGGGCGCGCGGAACTGGACGTCGGAGTATGCCGCGAACAGTCCCTCGTCGCCGTCGGTCCGGATGGACAGCTCGGTGCCCACATCGCCGAACAGGCCGAGCACGTAGGCGCCGTCCACCAGGTTCCCGCCGTAGTGAGCGTGGCTGGCCGGCACGTACCGGCGGTGGGTCACCGTCCGGCCGAGCCTGGGATCGCCGGTCATGCGGTGCCTCCTTCCGTCGCCTGCGGCGACGTCTCCGGGCCATCGGGGTCCGGGGTGTCCCCCGGGGGCGCCGTGTCCCCCCGGGTCGGCGCCGCCGGGGTCAGCGCGTGCACCAGGTAGCTTGCCACCTCGGCTGGCGTGGTGCCCCGCCCGAAGATCTTGTCGACGCCGACCGCGGCCGCCATGGCGGGATCGAACCTGGGCCCGCCCACCACCAGCAGCGGCCGCGCCGGCCCGGCGGCCGCCCGGAATGCGGCAGCCACCTCGCGGGCGCCGGCCAGGTGCGCGTCCCGCTGCGTGATCACCTGGCTGACCAGCACGGCGTCGGCGCGTTCCGCGCGTGACCTGGCGACCAGGTCGGCCACGGTCACCTGCGCGCCGAGGTTGACGATGCGCATCTCCCGGTAGTACTCCAGGCCCTTCTCCCCCGCGTGGCCCTTCACGTTCAGGATCGCGTCGATGCCGACCGTATGCGCGTCGGTACCGACGCAGGCCCCGACGACCGCGAGCTTGCGGCCGAGCGCCGCCCGGATCCGCCGGTTGACCTCCGCCGGGGAGAGCAGCGGGAACTCCCGCTCGGCCACGATCACCTGCGAAAGGTCGACAAGGTGACTTAGCTGCCCGTACACGATGCAGAAGGTGAAGTCCGGGCCGATGCCCTTGGCATGCACCACCAGCGCGGGCGCCAGGCCCATCTTGGCCGCCAGCTGCAGCGCCGCGCCCTCCGCGCGGCCCCGCTGCGCCGCGGTCCCGAACGGGACCGGGAGCGTGAAGGAGACCTGGACCCGGCCGTCGCCCGTGGTGTCGCCGTACGGCCGGACCAGCTGGCCGGTCATCGGCCCGCCGCCTCTGGCTCGCCGTCAAGCAGCTCGGTCGCCGGGTTGAAATAGCCATCGGCCCGGCTGAGCACGCCGTCCAGCCCACGGCCTCCGTCCGGCGGCCGGCGGGTGACGCCGAAGGTGCCGTCCGCGATCGCGGCGAGCAGACCCTGGTCGCCGATCCGGCGGAGCAGCCCGACGGCCTCGCCGAGCACCTCGGCGGCCCGCCGCTCGATCAAGCCGCCCGGGGCTGGCCGGAAACTGTCGCCCAGCCTGCCTGCGGCGTCGCGCACGTACCTGACGTTCTCCAGCGCGAGATCACGGTCGGACAGGAACGGGGTATGGATCCCTTCGGTCATCATCCCGATCAGCAGGATCGACTGGCCGGTCATCATCCCGCACAGGTTGAAGAACGCATCGAGCAGGTACCCGGCGAAGATATTGCCGGTCATGTGCTTGGTCGGCGGCATGTACTTCAGCGGCGCGGCCGGGAACAGCTCCCGCACGAGCTGCGCGTGCGCCAGCTCGAGCAGGAACGAGTCGGGCACGTCCGGGCTGATCTCGAATGCGTGCCCGAGCCCGAGCTGGCCGTCGGCCAGCCCGGCCTCCACGGCGAAGAACTCGTTCAGCAACTGGCTCACGACCACCGTGTGCGCGGCGCTCACAGCGTCGGCCGTGGTCAGGTAGTTGTCCTCGCCGGTGTTGATGATGATCCCGGCGCGGGCGTGGACCTGTCGGGAGAACCGCTGGTCGATGAACGTCCGGCGGGGGTTGATGTCGCGGAAGATGATGCCGTACATGCAGTCGTTCAGCATCATGTCGAGCCGCTCGAGCCCGGCCAGCGCCGCGATCTCCGGCATGCACAGGCCGGACGCGTAGTTGGTCAGCCGTACGTACCGGCCGAGCTCGCGCGAGGTCTCATCCAGGGCGGCGCGCATCAGCCGGAAGTTCTCCCTGGTCGCGTAGGTGCCCGCGTAGCCCTCCCTGGTCGCCCCTTCGGGCACGTAGTCGAGCAGGGACTGGCCGGTGGACCGGATCACCGCGATGATGTCCGCGCCCTCCCGGGCTGCCGCCTGGGCCTGCGGGATGTCCTCGTAGATGTCGCCAGTCGCCACGATCAGGTAGATCCACGGCTTCGGCGGGTCCGAGGTGGCGCCGATCATCGCGGCCCGCTCGGCCCGGCGGGCATCGATGGCGGCGATGCCGCCGCGGACGGCCCGGGTCGCTGCGGCGCGGGCCCGGTCCGCGTCGGCGCCCGCCGGGATCCGGAACTTGACCGTGCCCGCTGCCGCGTCCCTGGCCAGCGCGGCCAGATCGGGGTAGCGGCCGGCCAGCAGCGCGTCCCAGGCAGGCAGCGCGACCCCGTGCGCCAGGCCGGCGGTCTCCCGCACCGCGTCGGCCAGCCTGTTCACCCACGGCATGCCGTCGTCATCGGCGCCGTCCAGGCCCGCAAGCCGGAGCACCGCGCGCTCCACCGACACCGTGGTGTGCGTGCGGGCAAGCTCGACGATCGGCTGCCCGGCGCGCCGGGCGAGCGCGCGCGCCTCGCGGACGACGGCGGGATCTAGGCCGAGCCTGCCAGCCGCCGCGCTGCCAGCGTCCCTGGCCGCGTCGCTATCCCCGGCCATCGCCATCCTCCCTGACTTCTCGCTCGCGGCCCGGTGCGCTCCCGAGCCGGTTTTCAAACAGGGCTTTAACGGATGGTTCGGCGCGGATCAGGTCCAGCGCGAGCTGTGCATGCCCGGGAACGTAACCATTGCCGACCAGCATGGTCACGTCCGCAGCGACGCCTTCGGCGCCGAGCGCGGCGGCGGTGAACGAGGTGGCCATCGAGAAGAAGATCACGGTACCGCCCTGGGCGGTGGCGAGGATAGCGCCGCCCTCGCAGCCCGGCACGTCCACGCAGACGATCGTTATGTCGGCCGGGGCGCCTGCTGCCCGGACCGCGCCGGAAACCGCCACCGGATCGCGGGCATCGGCGATCGCCACCTCGTCGGCCAGGCCAAGCTGGCTGGCTGCCGCCGTGGCGGCGCGGAGCGTGGCCGCCTCCTGCTCGCGGTGCACGACGCCGATGATGCGGCCGGCGCCCGCGCGGCGGGCCGCGGCCGCGGAAAGCGTCCCGCTCTTGCCCGCCGCGCCCAGGATCGCGACGACCGGGCCCGTGGAGCCGCCGGGACCGTCAGCGACGCCGGAGCCGGCCAGCCGCCGGGCCGCCGCACTCACTACGCGGTGCGTCAGGGCCGGCGCGCCGCAGACGTCAAGGACGGCAAGCGCGAGCGGGACCGGCAGGTCGCCAGGCAGCACGGCGGCGATGGACCGGCCGAACAAGATCGCGTGCCCGTCGCAGGGCACCTGTTCGGACCGGCCGTCCCAGCGGGCCAGCCCGTCGGTCACCGCAAGCGGCGTGAGGCTGAGCGAGACGAGCGTGGCTATCCTGTCCCCCGCCCGCAGGCCGAGCGGCGAGCCGCGGCCCGCCTCCTCGACGATCCCGGTGAGCATCCCGCCGGAGCCGGTGACCGGGTTATGCATCTTCCCGCGGCTGGCGATGATCGTCGCGACCGCCGCCCTGATCGCGTCGGGGTCGCCATTGCTGGCCGCGTGCAACTGCCGGAAGGACGCCGCGTCGAGGTTCAGCCGGTCCACCCGGACTCGCACCTCATCGGGCCAGATCGCCGGGCTCGGATCCAGCCGCCAGGCCGCCTGCGGCAGCACCCCGGCGGGCTCGGCCACCCGGTGCAGGCCGAGCGCGGATCCCGGCCCCGCCGTCGATCGGCTCACGCGATCACAGTAGCTTCGCGTGACGCGCGTGACCTAGCGGCCCCGGCAGTCCTGTTGCCGGGGCCGCTAGGCCTCGCTCTTGTCCTCGATCTCCCAGGCATGGTCGAGTACATGCCAGACGATGCGGCGGGCGGCGTAGCGGGCCGGCCAGCTGCCGCCGGACTGGCGGGAGATCAGCGAGGCCCTGGACCTGTACGCGCTCGCCGACTTCCTCACCCGCCCGCCAGATCACCGGTACTCCGGCCAGGCCGTCGCCCTGATCAGGGCCCGGTTGTCCCGGGAATGACGGAGTGATCGCGCGCGTCGAAGCGCCATAGGGCCGGCAGCACAGCGACCACCGCCGCGGCGCCGAGCACGCTCAGCGCGCCGCCGGAAACCACCGCGATCCGCATCGAGCCGGTCACCGCGGCAACCAGCCCGGCTTCCAGATTGCCGACCGGCTCCCCGGTCGTGTAGCTGATCATCTCTAGCCCGGCGAGCCGGCCGCGCAGGGTGGCCGGGATCGTCTGGTTCCACATGGTCATCCGGAAGATGCCGCTGATCATGTCGGCCGCGCCAGCCGCAGCCAGGGCCGCGACGGCCCACCACAGGCTGGTCGCGAACCCGAACGCGGCGATGCCCGCGCCCCATCCGCAGACGGCCAGCACGATGGCCCGGCCGTGCCTGTGCACATGGCTGACCCAGCCGCTGGTCATGCTCACGATCAGGCCCCCGGCGCCTGGCGCGGCGTAGAGCAGCCCGAGCACGGCCGGGCCGCCGAGCCGGGCGGCAATGGCAGGGAAGAGGGCGTACGGTGCACCGAACAGCATCGCCGAGATGTCGATCAGGTAGCTGCCGAGTAGCTCGGGCCTGCTCCGGGCATAGCACAGGCCGTCGGCCACCCCGCGCAGGCTGAGCCTGGCCGCGTCCGGCGGGAGCGGGGTCGCGCGCATCCTGGTGAAGGCCACCAGGGAGATTACGCAGGCTACGCTGTCGGCGATGTAGGCGACCGGAAGCCCGCCGAGCTTGATCAGCAAACCGCCGAGCAGCGGCCCGGCCAGGCTGGCTGCGTTGCCGAGCAGTCCGGTCAGCGCCGCCGCGGCCGGCAGCTCGTCGCGGCGGACGAGCACCGGGACCAGTGCCTCAAGCGATGGCCGCTGCAGGCCGTACAGGCCGGTGCTCGCGACGGCGAGCAGGAACAGCAGCCATAGCTGGTGCCAGGCCGCTGCATTCAGCGCCAGCGCCGCGCCGCAGCCGCACAGCAGGCACTGGCTTCCCCTGATCAGGCGGCGGCGGTCTACCGCGTCGGCCAGCGCGCCGCCGAGCAGGGCGGTGGCCATCAGCGGAGCCAGCTCGGCGAAGCTGAGCAGCCCGACAACCAGCGAGGAATGCGTCAGCTGATAGGCCTGGTAGGGCATCGCCACGAAACTGATCATGCTGCCGGCGAAGGACGACATCTGGCCGCCGTAGAGCAGCCGGAACTCCCTGGACCGGCGGAGCAAGGCGACATCGGGACCGATACGGGCGGCCAGCCGCCCGACCGCTCCCCCGCTGTCGCCCATAACCAGCCAATGGTGCACGGCTGCTGGCCGGCGGTCGACTGGATTTCCGCTGCCGCTCAGCAGCCAGCGCACTGCAGCCAAGCACGGCGGCTGAGCGCAGAATTGATGGTGGCGCTTGCACCGAGGTCGAAGGGAGGCGCTGCCAATGGGACTGACCTGGAGGGACGGGGTATCGTCCCTCCTCATCATAGTGATCATCTTCGCGTACGCGGCGTATGTGCAGGGAGTAAGCCTGTTGCTGATCTCCAGCGCCTGGGCCACGACCGCCGTAGTGCTGGTCCTCGGCACTGGCTGTGCCGTCATTGCGGCCGGCGACCTGTTTACGAGACCTCAGCCACGTTCGGGCGAGATCTTCAGGGGGATCGCGACCGTGCTCGGCACGATCGCGCTCATCGCTGGCGTGATCGGGCTGATCGCCAGCAGCGCGCACGCGCTGGAGATCCTTGTCGTGGTAACGACTGCCTTCTGGGGGGCGGCCACCTGCTGGCACGTGCTCACCATCGGGTCGGAGCAGTGAGCCGTCGGGCCGGCCGGTACTAAAGCCGTGTTGGTGTGGGTGGCCGGGTGGCTAGCGGCGCGGGGTTTCAGCGATGCAGCAGGGGGCCGTGGTCGAGGTGGGGCAGCACGTGCCGGGCGAACAGGTCGCCTTCAGCAGCGTGCGGGTAGCCGGACAGGATGAACGCCTCCATGCCGAGGGCGGCGTAGCCGCGGAGCTTGGCGAGTACCTGGCCGGGGTCGCCGACGATGGCCGCGCCGGCGCCGGAGCGCGCGCGGCCGATGCCGGTCCACAGGTTCGGCTCGGCGTAGCCGTCGTCATCGGCCATGTCGCGCAGTTCGTTCTGCCGCATGGTTCCCGCGGACGTGGTGTCCAGGGACCGGCGGCGGATCTGCTCGCCGGTGTCGTCGTCCAGCCGGGAGATCAGGCGCCGTGCCGCGGCCCGGGCCTCCTGCTCGGTGGCGCGGACGATGACGTGTGCCCGGTAGCCGAACCGCAGCCGACGGCCGTGGCGGGCGGCGCGGGCCCGCATGTCGGCGACGACCGCCTCGACTCCGGGCATCGTGTCGGGCCACATCAGGTACACGTCCGCGGCCTGCGCGGCGACCTCGCGGGCTGCCTCGGACAGGCCGCCGAAGTAGAACGGCGGGCAGCGGCCCCCGGCCGGGCGCAGCCGCGGCGGGTCCAGCGCCAGGTCGATGAACTCGCCGTGAAAGTCGACGCGCTTGCCATCCAGCAGGTCGCGCAGGACGTGCATGATTTCCAGGGTGCGGCGGTATCTGGGCGCGGACTCCAGCGCCTGGCCGGGCAGGTCAGAGGAGATGATGTTGACCGTCAGGCGCCCGCCGAGCAGCTCATCGATGGTGGCGAGCTGCCGCGCGAGCTGCGGCGGCCACATCTCGCCCATCCGCACTGCCACCAGCAGCTGCATCCGCCGCAGCTGCGGTGCGATCCCGGCCGCGAAGGCCACCGAGTCGATTCCCATCGCGTAGCCCGACGGCAGCAGCAGGCTGTCGTACCCGGCTTCCTCCGCGCCGAGCGCGATACCGCGGCAGTGCTCCCAGCTGGACAGCAGCGCGCTGTCCGGCACGCCGAGAAACTCGTAATCGTCGTCGCACAGCGCCGCGAACCAGGAGATCTCACAGCCCATCGGGGCCAGTATCCTCCTCCCGGCCAGCATCACCCGATGGCCCCTGGAATGCCCGGCCCGGCAATTGCCGATTAGTCAGGTCTCGGTGACGTTGGTTGGCACCGGGCTGGCAGGTTCGGCCGGCGGTCCGGCACCGCCGCGCCGCTGGCTGCGGATGAACCAGGCGATCCCGGTGATGGCCAGGATGGTGGCGATGTAGAAGTTCAGGCGCAGGCCGAAAAAATGCTCGGACGAGTCGATCCGCAGCGACTCCTCGAAGATGCGGAATGCCGAGTAGCCGGCCACGTAGAGGGCGAACAGGCCGGGCGGCCGGATGCTGCGGTGATGCCCGAGCCATACCAGCGCCGCGGCGAGCAGCAGGTCGAAGATCAGCTCGTACAGGAACGTCGGCTGGAACGTGCTGAACGCCTTGTAGCCGAGCGGCCGGTGAGACACCGAGATTGCCAGGCCCCAGGGCAGGCTGGTCGGCTTGCCGAACAGTTCCTGGTTGAAGTAGTTGCCGATGCGCCCGACCGCCTGGGCGACGAGCAGCGCCGGGGCGACGGCGTCCATGAACACCCTCGCGTCGGCGCCGGCCCGGCGGACCCGCCAGATGCCCGCGGCCGCGCCTGCCGCGATGCCGCCCCATACGCCAAGTCCGCCCGACCAGATCGCGAACACGCCCCACCAGTGCGGCGGGATGTCCGCTGGCGTGGTGACATCGAAATAGATCCTGGCGCCGATGAGGCCGGCCGGCACCGCCCAGGTCGTGACCTCGGCAACCAGCGCCGGGTCACCGCCGCTGGCCTGCCACCGCCGCCGGGTGATGAGCACGGCGAGCGTGATCCCGATCACGTACATCAGCCCGTAGAAGTGGATGAACGACGGGCCGATATGGAACCCGCTGACCGGCGGGCTGGGGATGTGCAGGGCCATGGACCGAGGGTAGACCCGCACCGGAGATGCGCGGTGCGCCAGGGACCGGCCGGCCGCTAGCATGCGGCCATGTCCCGCCGCACCGGGCAGCTCAGCCCTCAACTGCATGCCTACCTGCTCGCGCACAGCACCCCGGCCGACCCGGTGGCCCGTGCGCTCGCCGACGAGACCGCCCGGCTGTTCCCCGGCTCGGCCGGCATGCAGATCGGCCCGGAGCAGGGCACCTTCATGACCCTGCTGACCCGGATAGCAGCGACCCGCAACGCCATCGAGGTCGGCACCTTCACCGGTTACTCGGCCATCTGCATTGCCCGCGGCCTCGCCGAGGGAGGACGGCTGATCTGCTGCGACGTCAGCGAGGAGTGGACGGCGGTCGCCCGCAGGTTCTGGCAGCGGGCGGGGGTGGCCGACCGGATCGAGCTCCGGCTCGGCCCGGCCATCGAGACCCTGCGGTCGCTGCCCGCAGGCCCCGCCCTGGACCTGGCATTCATCGACGCGGACAAGCCGGGATACATCGGTTACTGGGAGGAGATCGTGCCGCGCGCCAGGCCGGGTGGCATCATCCTGGTGGACAACACGTTCTATGGCGGCGGCGTGGTCGAGCCCGCAAGCGGAGACACCAACGTCGACGCGATCCGGGCCTTCAACGACCGCGCGGTTGCCGATGACCGGGTTGAGCTTGTGCTGCTTCCGGTCGGCGACGGGCTGACCCTGGCCAGGAAGAAGTGACCGGCGCCGCGCCCGCATCGGATGGCTGTGGCGCCCCCTGGTTCAGCCGTAGAGCGCAGGCCGCCGGTCGGCGTGCACGTCGTTGCGTGGGCTGTTCGCCTTGCTGCGGGCCAGCCGCAGGTCGCAGTCGGCCACCAGCACCGCGGGCTGGCCGGCCCGGGCAGGCCCGGCCAGCGGATAGCCGTCCACCCCGGCGATGACGGCACCGCCGACCCAGCTCACCCCGCGCTCGGTGCCGCACCGGTCGGCGGCGGCGATGAAGATCCGGTTCGCGCTCGCCGCCGCCTGCACGTTCAGCACCACCATCGGCCGCTCCCCGGCAGGCCGCGGCTCGGCAGGCCAGTTGGTGGGGACGGCCAGCAGGTCCGCGCCGGCCAGGGCGGGCTTGCGGACCCACTCGGGGAACTCGGCGTCGTAGCAGACCATGACCCCGATCCGCCCGCGGGCTGTGTCGACGACCGGCGGCTCGCGGTCACCTGGCGTGAAGATGTCCTGCTCGGCATCCCACAGGTGCGCCTTGCGGTAGACCGCCCGGGTCCCGCCCGGGTCGATGATCGCCGCGCTGTTGAGCAACTCGCCCGACTCCCCCAGCTCGCAGAACCCGCCGATGATCACCAGGTCGTGCCGGGCGGCGAGCCGCTGCCATTCGCTCACGGTCGGCCCGTCGGCCGGCTCCGCCAGTGACCGTGCCTCGGCCGCGCCGGAGAAAACGTAGCCGGACGCAGCGAGTTCCGGCAGCACCACGACGTGTGCCCCCTGGCCTGCGGCGATGGCGATCGCCTCACGCGCGGCGGCGCGGTTATGGCCAGTTTCGCCGATGCGCAGGCTCAGCTGGCAGGCTGCCACGCGCACGTAATGGCCGTTGCTCTCCGGCATCACCTGGCCAGCCTAGTCACTACCGGCCGGATCCCTCGTTCAGCGCGGCTTGCCGATCGGTACGATGTGCCGCCATGGCGGCATTGTTCAACCGGATCATCCCCATTCTGTTTGTGAGCGACCTTGAGGCCGAACGCGACTTCTACGTCCGCCTGGGCTTCCACGTCACCTATGAGGGCCCTGAGTACCCGCATTTCCTTGCGCTGGGCCACGGGCCGGTCGAATTTGGCATCGAGCGAAAGGCTGGCTTCCGCAGCGACACTCCTGATCACGTGCTGACCTGGCAGTTCGGCGTTGGGGATATCGCGGCCGCGCGGAAGCGGCTTGACGAGGCTGGAGTGCCGTTCAGCGAGCAGCTGATGACTCCCAGCGAGGACTGGACCTATCGCGTCCTGCACGCTCGCACGCCGAACGGCTACCACCTGCTGCTTGAGGAAGGCAGCGCCTAGGCGCCCCCGGCCCGGGACGGCCGGGCAAAAATTGCACTTGGGTCACAACTTGATGCTCACTTCGGTGACAATGACTTCCGATGGGCACGTCAACCGATCCGGTCTATCTCCGGGTTCTCGAGGATCTGCGTACCCGCATCAGCGACGGATCGCTCGAGCCGGGCGCGAGAGTGCCATCCCGCAACGCGATCATCGCCCGGTATGGCGTCGGCGAGACCGCGGCCAAGCACGCCCTGGCCGTGCTTGCGGCCGAGGGGCTGATCGAGGCGCGGGCCGGATCGGGGTCATACGTGCGCAAGGTGCCCGCGGCCCGCTGCCTGGAGCATGACCGCCTGCACTGCCCGGGCTCGCCTTTCGGCCTGGCCGATCCGGCTGGCCGGCTGTCGCATGAGCACCAGTCGGATCAGGTAGCCGCGCCGCCCCGCATCGCCCGGCGGCTTGGCCTGCGGCCCGGCAATGACCTGGTGATGCGGACCAGGTACCTGCTCAGCGCCGACGGCACGGCGGTCCAGCTGGCGACCTCCTATGAGCCGGTCCGGCTCACCGGCGGCACCGCCATCGCCCTGCCGGAGCAGGGCCCGCTGGCGGGCCGCGGGGTAATCGAGCGGATGAAGTCGATCGGAATCTACGTGGACGAGGTGGCCGAGGAAGTCTCGGCCCGCGCCGCGCTGCGCGCCGAGGCAGCGATCCTGGCGATCGCTGCGGGCGCTCCAGTCCTTCTGGTGGAGCGCGTGCACCTGGCGGCCGGCCGGCCGGTCGAGGCCGGCGACGTCGTCACGGCGGCTGAGAGCTACCGGCTCAGGTACCGGGTCCCGGTCTAGTCTCTGTGCCATGATCAGGCCAGCCCGCTCGCAGGACGTACCGGAGATTCACCGGCTGATCCGGGAACTGGCGAAGCACGAGAGATCGCTCGATCAGGCCAGCCCGCCCGCAGGACGTACCTGACGAGCTGCGCCGCTGGCCGGCATTGGGCGCAGCATGGCGAACCCTGGCCAGCGCTAATCTAAGAATCTCGATTTCATGTTCGTAGTTGTCCTCATTTTGTCAGTACCTCTCGCTACTCTTATCTAAGATAAGTCGGCCAGGCCGGACGGGCTCAGCGAAGGAGGCGACCCGATGCCAGCAGATCTCGATGGCGCGGGCGCCCGGCAGGGCCTTTTCTGGTCATGGGAGCTGGACTTCGGCGCCCTGACCCGCTGCATCGGTGCTGACGGTTCTTCCGCACCCGGCCCCGCGGACGAGGAGCCCGCCCGGGAGACCGTCCCTGGTGCCGATGAGCACGGCGAACAGAGTGTCCCGGCCGGAGATCTGGCCGGACTGATCGCCGAGCACCTGCCGCCGGGGCCGGACTTGGCCGCGTGGCTGGCCACGGCTCCTGTCGCTGATCTGAAGGATCGTGACCTGGCCGCGGCGGCGGGGTCGTGGCGGCGGATTGCGTCCTGGGCGCAGGCTCAGGAACTGGCTGCGGTTGCCCAGATCGTGTCCCGGGCCGCTGCCCGCGATGAGGACATAGAGACCGATGCCGACGGCCGCCCTGCCCGGGTTCCGGCCTCTGCGACTGCGGAGGTGTCGCTGGAGCTGACGATGTCGCAATGCAGCGCGTCCTGGTGGGCGGACCTGGCGGTGGACCTGGCGTGGCGGCTAGCCGCCACGGGAGAGGCGCTGGCCGCCGGGGTGATCGATCTTTCCCGCGCGCGGCTGATCGCCGAGGCGACCAGGATGCTCTCCGATCAGGCGGCCCGTGCTGTTGAGGAGAAGGTGCTGCCCGCCGCCGGGGACATGACAACCGGGGCGCTGCGCGCGGCGCTGCGCCGTGCGGTGATTGTGGCTGACCCCGAGGGTGCCGAGCGGCGCCGGAAGGAAGCCGAACGGCAGGCGAAGGTCAGCTTGTATCCGGAGGAGGAAAGTACCGCGACGCTGGCGGGTCAGCGGCTGCCGGGGGTGCATGCCGCGGCGGCGATGGCGCGGATCAAGTCGATGGCCCGGGCCTTGAAGGCCTCCGGGGCGGGCGGCGGGATGGACCTGCTCAGCGCCCAGGTGTACCTCGGGCTGCTGCTGGGCACCCTGCCCTGCATCCCGCCCGCCGAAGACGCACCCCCCGACCCGCCCGGCGATGCCTTCGATGACGACCCCGGCGGCGGTCCCGGCGGTCCCGGCGGCTCCGGCGAAGGCCCTGGTGGTCCGGAAGATCATGTGCCGCCGCCGGCAGACGCTGATGCCCCCCGCGATGAGGACTGCCCGTGCCCGGATGACGGCCCGCCGGGCCCGGCCGCGAGCTGCCAGGACGACGATGATGACGGCCGCCCGGCCGGTGACTGGCCGGACGTGCCCGCGGTCATCCCGCCCGCCTTCGCCCGGCCCGGGGACGGACAGGCGGCCGGCGGAATGCTCGATTTGTCCCTGCCGTGGCGGGCCCTGGCCGGAATCTCTGCAGAGCCAGGGCGGCTGTGCAGGATCGGGCCGATCACCGCCATTCAGGCTCGCCGGCTCGCCGAGCTGGCATTACGTAACCCGGCCGCCGAATGGCGGATCATCGTGACCACCCCCGGCGGGCAGGCCATCGCCGTCACCCGCATCCCCCGCCCCCGCGAACGAGACGGCCCGCCATGGCCAGCTGCCGGGGCGGGGGTAGTCAGCCGGGTCACCCTGACCATCCCCGAGGACATACTCGCCCACCCGCCCCCGGCGCAGCGGTCAGCAGCAGGCCCGGACCCGCCCGGCGGGATCCTCGCCCACGCCCTGCAGGCCGCGGGCAGGGCACTGGCCCGGGCCCGGGTCGCCGCGGCGGCCGATGCCGCGGCCGGCGGGTGCGCGCACGGCAGCGCCAGCTCTTCCTACCGGCCGCCGCCCCGCCTGAAGGAATACATCACCGCCCGCGATCTCACCTGCCGGTTCCCGACATGCCGGCAGCCCGCCTGGCGCGGCGACCTCGATCACACCATCCCCTACGATCAAGGCGGCCTGACCTGCCGGTGCAACCTCGGCGGACTGTGCCGCACGCACCACCGGATCAAACAGCACCTGGGCTGGACCCTGCACCAGACCGCCCCCGGCATCTTCGCCTGGACCACCCCGGCCGGCCGCACCTTCTCAGCAACCCCTGACATGCATCCCGTGTGAGACGGCTAGCGAGGGGGGCGGCGCTGCCGTGGCGTGGGCAGGCGAACGCCAGTTGATGACCGTAAGGGGGCCGCGCTCATTCTGACTAAGTGGGTGACCCCGTAAGTTCGTCGGGGGGCTGGGGTGGGGGTCAGGAGCCTGGCGCGTGGCCGAGCCCGGCAAGGTGGATAGTGCAGGCGGTGTCGAGAGCTTCTTGCGGGGTGCCGGTGGGGAGACCGGTGCGCAGGACGGCGTCTTGGTAGCGGTCGCGGGCTGCGGAGTAGATCGCGAAGCCGAAGGAATGAGCCGAACCGCCGTAGCGCAGGCGGCATAGCGGGATGTGCTCGCCGTCGCGGAGCACGCCGGTGACGTAGCCGAAGGCGCCGCGGTAGGTGACCTTCACCCGGGTGAGCTGGGGCCAGTGGGCTTCGGCGTGGTCCAGCAGCCGCAAGGTGACCGAGTTGCGGGTGGATTCCGGGATGGCGGCCATGGGCCTCATTGTGCCGCGCCGGACCCGCGCTGCCCGTTATGATCACCGGCCCGGGGAGTAGGTCACATTCAGGTGATTATCCCGGAGGCGGCATGCCGCAATCTCGCGCGGTGCTGGTCGTGCAGCGTGAAGGGAGGCGTTCCGCCTTCGGGATCCCGATCGCCGACTCGGCACGGCCGAGGAGCGTGTCTCCCCGGCAGACCGCAGCACGCAGATCAGCCACCCATGGCGGAACCGGCTGTCAAGAGGGCAGGATGAGCTGGCCCGATGGCCCTGCTGTGTGCGTGTCGGGCTGGCGTAGCGGCTGTTGCTGGCTTTCCTCGCAGCTGCCGGGCTTGGGGGCGAGCCGTTCGGATACGGCTGGCGGCCTCCTCGATCTGTGCGTCTGTGTGCCTCATGCTCGTCCTCTGCGTCAACCTCCGGCGAGGCAGATCGGACTCGTTACGGGGCGGTCTGTGGGGGCTCGGCGGATGCACGTCAGCTTCCGATCCTGGATCAGACGGCCCTGATGGCGTCGAGCACGGCGTTTGTTCGGCTCGGCAGGCGAGTCCGCGGCGGTGCGCGCAGGTGGATGCAGACGCGGGCAGGTAGCGCCGTCGGCAACGGCGGAACGGCCACGAGGATGCGCTGCCATGCACGATCCGCCGCGCCAGACCCTGGCAGGGACGCTCAAATTAGCTGGCGGGCGCTGACACGGTCAGGAAGCGGCGAGCTCTAGGGCACGACTACGAGCGGCACTGGTGAGTGGCGGGCCAGGCCGACGGCGACCGAACCGACCACCCGGTGCGTGATGTGGGACGAACTCCCGACCACGATCGCTATGGTGGCGTGGGGTTGGGCAGCGCGGATGTCTTTGGCTGCCGAGATGAGTTCTTCTGCGATCAAGCCCTGGCGCCGCTCGAAGCCCCAGCCCGCCACGCGGCCGCCCAGCTGCTCGCCGGCCGCGGTGTGAAGCTCCTGCTCTACGTCGTCGAAGCCTGTTTCCAGTTCGGCGACGGCACCGGGCGACAGCGCGGCCATGCTGGGCATATGAGCCACATAGACCACATCGATGCGGCCCGTCCGGCCTTGCAGCAGTCTGGCCGCGGCGTCGAGCGCCCTGCTGGCCGGGGGAGATCCGTCATAGCCGACGACAAGGCGCAGATCCGTGGTGGGCGGCGTGGTAGTGCTCATCGAGGGAGGATAGCCCCTGTGCCCGCGCGCGGCCTACTTGGCATCCGGCCCACGGGAAGGCCGCCCCTGCATGGTCCATCTCGATGATCGGGCTTCCGGCGCGCGGTCCAGCCCGATCGTAGCGGAGCCCGCGTGCGTGCGCCCCAAGTCGTCCACGAGACGCCCCGCCGGAAAGCTGGCCCGCGGTAACTGTTAGCGGACCGGTGTGGCCGCCGATCCGGCAACCGGGGTCACTACCGGCGAGCAGCTGCACAGGGCCACGGGAATCGCTTCGAACGCCGGCTGCGGGGCGGGGGCGGCAGGCGCTGGGGCGGCCGCGGGCGGGGCGGCGGCGGTGGCGGCGTTCCTGAGCTCGGCAAGTCGCTGCTTGGACGGCAGCAGGACGATCGCGAGGATGAAGCCGAGTCCGAGCAGCGCGGCCGACACGGCGAAGGCGACGGTGTAGCCGTGGGTGGCCGCGACCGCCGGCGCCAGCGGGCCCGCGTGGTGGGTGACCAGGTAGCCGGCCGTCGCGGTCAGCGCGATCGTGCTGAGGGCGGACGTCCCGAT
>Ga0070698_100001614_pt1 | contig 25100 bp, 20 predicted proteins | sample KBSK1502metaG_FD_65477 | JGI IMG/M metagenome (GOLD analysis project Ga0070698, IMG submission 65477) | Corn, switchgrass and miscanthus rhizosphere microbial communities from Kellogg Biological Station, Michigan, USA - KBS K1-50-2 metaG | ecosystem: Host-associated > Plants > Roots >... | reverse complement strand
CTTCGCCGTCTTGTGGCCTTCGCCGTCTTGTGGCCTTCGCCGTCTTGTGGCCTTCGCCGTCTTGTGGCCTTCGCCGTCTTGTGGCCTTCGCCGTCTTGTGGCCTTCGCCGTCTTGTGGCCCTTGCCGTCTTGTGGCCTTCGCCGTCTTGTGGCCCTTGCCGTCTTGTGGCCTTCGCCGTCTTGTGGCCTTCGCCGTCTTGCGGCGTTCGCCGTCTTGCGGTCGTTGCGCTATCTTGCCCTATTTGCCAGCCTGGCATTGCGGCCAGGCCGCCCGCCGGGCCGGCCGGCCGGGCCATGCCGTACCTGCCCGCCTATTCCGCCAGCCGGAGCGCGGCCTTCGGGCACGACCGCACCGCGAGCTGCACCGTGGGCAGCAGGTCAGCGGGCACGTCACCGGCCGGGATGTGCAGGTTGTCGTCATCGTCGAGTTCGAAGACCTCGGGCACCAGGCCGGCGCAGACGCCGTTGGCCTCGCAGGCGTCGCGGTCGACCTGCACCCGCATGGACTGGCCTCCCTCGGACGTTCTGGCCGGCATGGCGCCTGGCCGGGCACGCGCCTGGCCCGGCATGGCGCCTGGCCGGGCATGGCGCCGGGCGCCGCTCGGGCCGGCCGGTGGCAAGCCTGGCAGGCCCGGCCGGCCGGGCCTAGCGGCGGCTTTGCCCGGCCGGGCGCAGGCAGCAGGATCCGCCCGCGCGCGCCGTCACCCGGAGTAGAGCATGACCCGCCTCGCCCCGGCAAGGGCGGTCGGCGGAGACTGTCCGTCATGCAGAACGCGTTGCCCGCAGTGTTCCGGCAGGCTGCCGAGGCGGCCAGGGGCTTCATGCCAGCGGCCGAGGGCATGGCGCTATTCGAGACCGCCGCCGCCTACGCGGCGTTGGGCCCGGTCGCCGAGATCGGCACCTACTGCGGGAAGTCCACGATCTACCTGGCGGCGGCGGCGCGGGCGGCCGGGCAGCTGGTCGTGACGGTGGATCATCACCACGGCTCGGAGGAGAACCAGCCGGGCTGGGAATATCACGACCCGGAACTGGTCGACCCGGCCACCGGGCGGCTCGACACGCTGCCGCATTTCCGCTCGACCCTCGCGGCCGCCGGCCTGGAGGAGCATGTCATTGCGGTGGTGGGCAAGTCCGCGGACGTCGCCGGGCTGTGGCGGGCGCCGCTCGGCATGCTGTTCATCGACGGCGGCCACACCGACGCTGCCGCCCAGTCCGACTATGAAGGCTGGGCGCCATGGGTCGCCCCCGGCGGCGCGCTTGCCATTCATGACGTGTTCCCGGATCCGGCGGACGGCGGCCAGCCGCCGTACCGGGTCTACCTGCGCGCGCTGCGCTCCGGCGCGTTCGCCGAGGTCCGGCACGAGGGCTCGCTACGGGTGCTCGAGCGGACCGCGGCTGGCATCGGCTGAGGCGCGGGCCGGCTACGGCGCGGTCTCATTCTGGTGTCCGTGCCAGGCCGGGCGCGGGCCCTGATTCCGGTGCCTGTGCGGCGCCGTGCCCCGGCGATGATGCTGGCTGCTTGCAGCCGCACCCGGCCGCGTCCGCTGGCGCGGCGGCCGGCCATCGGCCGGCTGCGTCACGGAAGATTCCGGCACCGCCGGTCGCGCCGGACAACGCGTCGGCGGCCAGGATGATCGTGGCGGCAGTCCAGCTGCTCTGCTCGGCCGGGAAGTGTGCCTGGTTGGCGTACTGCCATCCGGTCCAGTAGCCGCCCAGCGGGTCCCGCAGGTGCTGGATGGCGGCGAACAGGTCCGCCGCCTTGTCCCGGTCGCCGACCGCGTCGAGCGCCAGCACGAGCTCGCAGGTCTCCGCGCCGGTTACCCAGGGCTGCTCGCTGACGCAGCGGGCGCCCAGGCCGGCCACCACGAAGGTATCCCAGCCGGCCGCCAGCCGGTCCCGCCCCGCGCTGCCCCGGACCGGCCCGCCGAGGACCGGGTAGTACCAGTCCATCGAGAACCTGCTCTTGTCGGCGAATGCCTCCGGATGGCAGGCGACGACATGCCCGAGCTGGTCGGCGGCAAGTTCCCAGTCCGGCTGTGGCTCGGCCACGTACTCAGCCAGGGCGATGGCGCACCGCAGGCTCTGGTGCGCGCTAGCCGAGCCGGCCAGCAGGGCATAGCCGCCCGCGGTGCCGTCCGCGGTGCGTTCCCAGGCGAGCTCGCCGCGCGCGGTCTGCAGGGCGAGCACGAAGTCGGTCGCCCGGCGCACCGTGGGCCACATCGCGGCGGCGAACGCCTGGTCGGCGGTGACCAGGAACTCATGCCAGACGCCGACGGCCGGGTAGGCGACCTGATTGCTCTCCGCGGCATGGTCGGCGGCGACACCGCCCGCCGTCGTTCTAGGCCAGGATCCGTCCGGGCGCTGCGCCGCGCGCAGCCAGTCGTAGGCTCGCCGGGCTGCGTCCCGGAACCCGCATGCGCTCAATGCCATCGCGCACTCGACGTGGTTCCATGCGTCGACGTGGCCATCCGGCCAGCCGATTGCCCCGTCCGGCTGCTGGGCGGCGGCGATGCTGCGGCCGGTGGCCAGGATGTCCTGCGCCGTGAGGATGCCGGGAACCTCGGGCGGGCAGGTCGCGGCGCTATCCCTGGTGGACATCTCACGCGATGGCATGCGCCTGTCCAGGGGCCTGTGCCTGTCCGGGCGCCTGCGGCTGCGGTCGGCCCGGCGCGTGCTGCCGCCGATCCGGCTCGTGCTGCGGTCGGCCCGGCGCGTGCTGCGGTCGGCCCGGCGCGTGCTGCGGCCGATCCGGTGTGCGGCTCCAGCCTGGTTCGGCCTTGGCCGCGTAGACCACGAGGCTCTTGCCGATCAGCGGGTTGAGCGCGCGGTCGGCCAGCCTGGTCAGCGCGGGCTTCTTCATGATGTCCCAGACCAGCAGGCGGTGGTAGGCGCGGGCCAGCGGATGGTCGTCATCGCGCACTCCGACGGCGCACTTGAGCCACCAGTACGGCGAGTGCAGCGCGTGCGCATGATGCTGACCGGCCACCTGCAGGCCGGCCCTGGCCAGCTTGGCCGTCAGCTCGGGCCGGGTGAATATCCGCACGTGACCACCGGGCACGTTGTGATAGTCGTCGGACAGCCGCCAGCAGACCCGCTCCGGCAGCCAGCTGGGCACGGTGACGGCGGCGAGCCCGCCTGGCCGCAGCACGCGAGCGATCTCGTCCATGGCGGCCTGGTCGGCCGGGATGTGCTCAAGCACCTCGGCGGCTATCACCCGGTCGAAGCAGCCATCAGGGAACGGCATCGCGGTGGCGTCTCCGGCCACCGCGCGGGCCGACGCGGCCGCGGGCACCTCGCCTGCCTCGTGCATCGCGGCGAACATCGCGGACACCTGCCGGAGCTCACCCTCGTCGGTATCCAGCGCCACCACCTGCGCGCCACGCCGCAGCGCCTCGAACGCATGCCGGCCCGCGCCGCAGCCGAGGTCGAGCACCCGGTCGCCCGGCCGGACCGGGAAACGGGCGAAGTTAACGGTCAGCAGGGCGCCGCTCCTTCCGTCGCACGGTAGTACTGGGCCACGATCGCACGGGCGACCGCCGGCCAGGCGAAGCGCTCCTGCACCCGGTCCCAGGCGGCAGCGCCGAGCCGCTCGCGCTCGCTGGCCGAGTCATGCAGCCGCCGCAGCGCCGCGGCAAGCTCTTCCGGATCCCCCGGTGCCACCAGCACGGCCGCGTCGCCGGTCACCTCGGGCAGCGCGCCAGTGCGGCTGGCCACCAGCGGCGTCCCGGACGCCATGTGCTCGACCGCGGGCAGCGAGAATCCCTCGTACAGCGAGGGCACCACGGCTATCTCCGCGCTGGCGGCAAGCTCGGCTAGCTCAAGGTCGCTGATACCGGTGACGAACCGTACCCGGTCGCCGAGCGCGAGCTCGGCGACCAGCCGCTCGGTCGGCCCGCCTGCGGCCGGCCTGCCGACGACGATGAGGTGGACGTCCCGTTCGGTGCCGAGCTTGCCCACCGCGCGAAGCAGCGTCGCCACCCCCTTGACCGGCGAGTCGGCGCTGGCCACCGCCAGGATCCGGCCGGCCGCCCGCGGGCCTTTCCTGGGATGGAACAGGCGCGTGTCGACGCCGAGCGGGATCACGTGCACGTTCTCCGGCGGCACCCGGAAGTCCCGGCAGATGTCGTCCCTGGACGACTCGGAGCCGGTGAGGATCGGGCCGACCCGGCGGGCAACCCGGCCCTGCATCCGCACGAACCCGTACCACCGGCGCTTGGACAGCCGGGCAAAGCCGGTCGCGGCTGCCAGCTCGATCCGCCGATCCACGCTGATCGGGTGATGGATGCTCGTCACCAGCGGCAGTCCGAGCCTCGCGATGCCGAGCATGCCGTAGGCGAGCACCTGATTGTCGTGCACGACGTCGAAGTCGCCAGCCCGCTGCCGCAGCGCCCGCAGCGCGCGCAGGCTGAACGTGAGCGGCTCGGGAAACGCGGCCGTCCACATCGCGGCGACCTCGAGTACGTCGATCCAGTCGCGGTACTCGCGCAGCCGAGGCGTGCGGAACGGATCCGGCTCCCGGTACAGGTCCAGGCTCGGCAGGGTGCGCAGCAGCGGTCCGGGCTCAAGCTCCGGGTAGGGCTGCCCGGAGAAAACCTCGACTTGGTGCCCGAGCGCGGCGACCTCGCGAGACACGTGACGGAGGTAAATGCCCTGGCCACCGCAGTGCGGTTTGCTCCGGTAGGAGAGCATGGCGACGCGAAGCGGGCGATCCGTGGTGCTCACGCAGGTTGCGCCTCCTCATCCGCCGCTGGCCGCCGATGATGCCGGAGCGAGCCCGCGTGACCCCCTAGGCAGCGAACATTACCAGGGAGTACCTTGCGTCCCGCTGATCTCCGGCGGGCCGGCCGCCCGAGTCCCGACGGACGTGCTCCGAGGTCGCGCCGAGCATGCGTCCCTGCTGGCCGCGGCGTGCCTTCAGTGGCACGGCGGGTGCCCAGTCGGTGTCGCCGAACCTCCTGCCGAGCCGTCGCGGGCGTTCCCGCTGAGCCGCTGCGGGCGTCCAGCCGAGTCGCTGCGGGATGCCCCCGCCGAGGTGCGGCGAGCCGCGCCCCGGCCCGGCAGGTGCCCTGGCGGCCGGGCTGTGGGTAAGCTGCCGCGACGTAGCTGGTTGACTCGGAAACACTGGCCGGCCCCGGAACGAGCGGAGACTCTGCTGACAAAGCGCGCGCTGATCACCGGGATTACCGGGCAGGACGGGTCCTATCTGGCCGAGCACTTGCACGCCCAGGGTTATGAGGTCTGGGGCCTGATCCGGGGCCAGGCGAACCCTCGGGTACGCAGCATCCGCCAGCTCGTTGGCGACGTGCGACTGGTCCGCGGCGACCTGCTCGACCAGGGCAGCCTCATCTCCGCCGTCGAGCGCGTCCAGCCCGACGAGGTCTACAACCTGGCCGCGATCTCTTACGTGCCGATGTCCTGGCAGCAGGCGGAACTGACTGGCGAGGTCACCGGACTCGGCGTGCTGCGGGTGCTTGAGGCGATCCGGGTATGCAGCGGCATCAGCGCCTCGCGGAGCCCGACCCGCGGCCAGATCCGGTTCTACCAGGCCTCGTCGTCGGAGATGTTCGGCCTGGTGCGGGAATCGCCACAGACCGAGCGGACCTCCTTCCACCCGCGCAGCCCGTACGGGGTGGGGAAGACGTACGGGCATTTCCTGACCCAGAACTACCGGGAGTCCTACGGGATGTTCGCGGTGTCCGGGATCCTGTTCAATCACGAGTCGCCGCGCCGTGGCGCGGAGTTCGTCAGCCGCAAGGTGTCACTCGGCGTGGCCAAGATCAAGCTAGGTTACGAGCGCCAGCTAAGGCTCGGGAACCTGCAGGCCAGGCGGGACTGGGGGTTCGCCGGCGACTACGTGCGGGCCATGCACCTGATGCTCGGGCAGGATGAGCCTGCCGACTACGTGGTCGGCACGGGCGTCACGCACGCGGTGGAAGAGCTGGTGGAACGCGCCTTCGGGGTCGCCGGACTGGACTGGCGCGACCATGTGGTGTGTGACGCCGCGTTCATCCGGCCCGCCGAGGTCGATCATTTGTGCGCCGACCCGTCCAAGGCGCGGGACCAGCTCGGCTGGGAGCCGAAGATCGGCTTCGAGGAGCTGGTGGCCATGATGGTCGAGGCGGACCTGGCGCTGCTCTCGGCCAACGGCGGCCAGGCCGAGGACTCGTTCGGCTCCGACTCCTGGTAGCCCGGCCCCTGCCTCAGTACCCGATGAGGACTACGACAGCAACCGATCCGGCCGCTGCTAGCCCTGCGGCGCCATGCCCCGCGGTCCCGGTCCAGCTCCTGCGGAGTTCCGCGGTATGGATGTGAGATAGGTATGCGCCGGCGAATACCGGAACCACATCCACAGAGCGGAACGCGATTCCGCTGCTGCACGTGGTGCGGATCTGGCAGACGGGGATTAGGGGGTCGGCGGGGCTGGCGGGCGGGGATCGGAGGGCCAGTGGGCCTGGACCGGAGGCCGTGGGCCGGATGCCTGCGCCGGGGGGTGGGGGTCAGGAGACTGCTGCGCCTGCCAGGGTGCCGATCCCGTAGGTGAGGCCCGTGGCGATGGCGGCTAGTGCCAGCTGCCGGCCGGCTCCGCGCAGGAACGGCCGGTCGGTGATCCGGGCCACCATGCCGCCCCCGGCGAAGGCAGCGACCGCGGCGAAGATCAGCGCGGCGGCGAGTGAGCCGAATCCCGCCAGGTAAGGAATCAGCGGGATCAGCGCGCCGACCGCGAACGTCACCAGCGAAGCGCCCGCGGCGGTCAGCGGCGAAGGCAGTTCGTGGTGATCAACTCCAAGTTCCTCGCGCACGTGCACGCGCAGTGCCTCTTCCGGGTGCGCGGAAAGCTGCCGCGCCACCCGGTCGGCCAGGTCGGCGTCCACGCCCCGCTGCATGAACACCTCGGCGAGCTCGCGCCGCTCGTCCTCCGGATGGTTCTCCAGCTCGAGCCGCTCCTTGCTGACCTCGGCACCGACAAGCTCGTTCTGCGACGATACGGACACGTACTCGCCGGTGGCCATCGACAGCGCGCCGGCCGCGAGGCCAGCCAGGCCGGTCAGGACCAGCATGTGGGCTGACCCGCCGCCACCGCCGACCCCGGCGATCAGGGACGCGTTGGTGACGAGTCCGTCCATCGCGCCGAACACGGCAGGGCGGAGCCAGCCGCCCGACACGTCCTTGTGCTGGTGGCCGTGCGCTTCCGGCATCTCGTCCGGCTCCGGCTCTCTGCTGGTCGGCTCCTGGCGGGCTGGCTGCTGGCCGGGCGGCCCGGCAGCCACGCTGCTGGCCGGGCCGGCGGCCTGGACTGGCATGGTGCCCGGCAGCTCGCCGCGCCCCTCGCCTGCAGTGGTCATTGCTCGGTTCCTCGGATCTCCGTGTTGGTCCCCCGGTCGCGGAGTCGGAGCGGAATGCGTGATGCGCGGGAAACGAGTGCGAAACGAGCCGTCAGTCCGCATTATTCCCCGTCCACCGCCCGCTGGTCGCTGGCTGCTTGTCCGCCGCCCCGGCTGGTCGCGGGTTCGCGCGGCTGGTCGCTGGCTGCCCGTCCGCCGCCCCGATGGTCGCTGGCTACCCCTCTGCCGCCCGCTGTGGCGGCTCGGGCCATGGCGCCCTGATGATCCGCTCGATGTCCTCGCCGAACGGCCGGTCAGCAAGGATCGGCTCGACGACGCCGGCCAGCCAGCCGAGCACGCCGAGGCAGCCGGGCGCGGCGGGCCGGCCAGCGAGCGCAACGGCATGGCTGGCGGCGAGCAGCTCGCAGGCGGTGACGACCCGCGCATGGTGCAGGGCAGCGCGCAGCGTCTCGGCTGCCGCCCAGGCAAAGGACTGCACGTCCTCCTGGCCGCCCGAGGTCTCGATCAGGCCGACCGGGGTCGCCATGGCCAGCCGGCGCATTGCGTGGACCTCCCCGGCCGCGCGCTTGTGCACGGTGACCAGGCCGGTATCCGGGCCCGGCGTCCTGGCGAGCTGCGCGGGCAGGCCAGTGACCCGCGGGTCGAGCAGCCGGTGCAGCCGCGCGGCGGAAACCTCGGCGGCGTGCGCAAGTGCCGCGGTGAGCTGGTCGCAGTGCGCAGCGAGGTCGATCCCGTGAAAGCCGGCCGTGCCGATGAACCGCCCGTCCAGGAACGCGGGCGAGTCGGTAACGCCGGTCAGCGCGCGGCCGATCGCGGCCGTGAGCCCGTCGCCCGCTCGCAGCACCTGGGTGAGGACCGGGCCGGCCACCCGGAAGGAAACCGGCGCCTGCAGTGCCACGACCCGCTCGCCTGCAGTGCCGCCGTCGCGGAGAGTGCGGCCGCCCCCGGGGATGCCGCCGTCCTCTGAAGTGCCGCGTCCGGGGGTGCCGCCGTCGCCGGGAGTGCCGTCGGCCCCGGACGGGCCGCCGTCGCCGGGAGCGCCGCCACCGCCGGGAGTGCCGTCGGCCCCGGACGGGCCGCTGTCGCCGGGAGTGCCGTCGGCCTCGGACGGGCGGCTGTCGCCGGGAGTGCCGTCGGCCTCGGACGGGCCGCTGTCGCCGGGAGCGCCGCCGTCTGCGCTGCTGCCTTCGGCGGCGGTGCCGTCGCCGATGAGCGCCCTGAGCCGTCCGAGCACGCCCGCCAGGATGTCGTCGCCGCGCGCGCAGGCTGCGGCGTAAGGATCGCGGGGCGCCCCGGCCGCGACGATCGAGAGCCCGGCAGCAGCCTCCATCATGGCCGTCACCCGCCGCGTATCGGCGGTTCGGAGGATCGCCAGCGCCGTCGCCCCGGGCACGCCGGCCAGCAGCGCGATTCCCTCCTTCGGGCCGAAGCTGAACTCGGCCAGCCCGTGCTCGGCCAGCGCCTCGGCGGCGGGCCTGACCCGGCCGCCCGGCGTGAGCACCTGCCCGATCCCGGCGAGCGGCCCGAACGCGTGCGCCAGCGGGATGATCTCGCCCGCGCTGCCTGCGCCGGCCCGGGGGACGGCCGGGACGATGCCCGCGGTCAGGAAATCCGCCAGCCGCTGGCAGAGCTCGCCGGACACGCCGGCGTCACCGGCCAGGAACGTGCGCAGCCGGACCGCGAAAATCGCCCGCACGTCGGCGGCGTCCAGCCAGGGCGGGCCGCCGGTCGCCCTGGCGAGCAGCAGGTTGCGCTGGTGCGCGAGCTGCTGCGGCCCGGTAAGGCGCACGCCGGAGAGCGCTCCCATGCCGGTATTCACGCCATAGACCGGATCGCCGCTGCGCAGTACTTCGCGCGCCCGCTCGCAACTCCGCTGCACCTCGCCGAGCAACCCTAGCGCGATCCGGACCGTGGCGCCGGACGCGATCTCGCCGACTAGGCCGGGAGTCAGCTCGGCCGCGGCAGTGACCGTCCGCGTCATCCGCATAACCGGCAACGGATCATCGTGCCGGCCTCGGCAGTGACCGTCCGCGTCATCCGCATAACCGGCAACGGATCATCGTGCCGGCCTCGGCAGTGACCGTCCGCGTCATCCGCATAACCGGTATCGGATCATCGTGCCGGCCTCGGCTGCCGCGGCCCGGTGCAGTATGAGCTGGCCCACGGCGACGTCCAGGATGGACAGCCCGCGATGCCACAGCAGGATCCGCTCACCGGGGTGCTCCCTGCCCGGCCGGGCGCCCGCGACGACCTGGCCGAGCTCGGCGTGCAGCGATGCGGCGGTGAGCCGCCCGCTGTCCACGTGCGCCCGCAGCGCGCCGAAGCGCCCGGCCTGCGCCTCCCGCCAGTCATCCACGACGACCTTGTCCATCACGTCGAGAAGATCAATCTCGACCGCGCTGACCGTGCCGTAGGGCACGACGAACGCCCCGGGCCGGACCGCGCTGGTGCGCAGCAGCGGGGCCGGCTCGGTCAGCCGGGAGGCCTCGACCAGGATGTCGGCCCCGTGGAAGGCCTCCTCCGCGGTGGCAGTCACCCGGACGGGGGTGTCGGTGACGGCTGCCAGTTCGGCAGCGAATGCCTCCCGGGACTGCGGCCGGCGGCTGGTGACCCGTATCTCATCGAAGTCGAACATCTCGTCCAGCAGCAGCACGTTCCACCGGGCCGTGCCGCGCGCGCCGACGTGCCCGAGTGTCCGCGCGCCGGGCCGCGCCAGGTACTTCGCGCCCACGGCGGTCATGGCGCCGGTCCGGCATGCGGTGATCATGGTCGCGTCCATGATCGACAGCGGGATACCGGTGGCCGGGTCATAGAGCGTGAGCAGCCCCAGCTCGCTGGGCAGCCCGCTGGCGTAGTTCGCGACGAAGTCGCCGACCACCTTGATGCCGCTTACGCCGGGCGGCGGCGAGGCAAGGTGCCCGCGGAGGATGTTGAAGTGGCCGGCGCCGCCGTTGTCCGGGATCAGGTGCACCCGCGGCTCGAACACCACGCGGCCCTCACCGTGCGCGCGCACGGCGCCCTCGACGGCGTCGATGATCTCGGCGTTGGACAGCCCGAGCGCGTCGATGTCGGGACCGGACAGGAACCTTATCCACAAGCCAGGATCCGGCGGGCCGCTCACCGGCGCCTCCCGGGATGCAGCGGTGCCCGCGGCCGCCAGTGGCCGGCTTGCGGGCACCACTGTAGGCGGCTCAGCTCTTCGTCACCTTGTTCACGAAGATGTGGCCGATGGCCGTCGGGTAGATGCCATGCACGTTCTGCGCTGACGCGGCCAGGTAGTTGTAGAAGTACCCGAAGATGATCGGCGTCTGCGCGAGCAGCAGGGTCTCGATCTGCCCGGCGATCTGGCGCTGGGTGGAGTGGTCGACGGCGGCTATGTACTGCTGTGACAGCTTGTCGTACTGGCTGTTGTTGAAGTGCGCCGCGTTCCACGAGCCGGTGCCATTCTTGGCGTTGATCGTCTGCAGCGGGGCGGTCAGGAACACGTTCGGCACGCTACGGTGGCCGTAGTCCACCAGGCTCATCGTGGCGTCCAGCCAGTCCGAGTTCCCGAAGGTCGCCTTTCCGTAGTAGGTTCCCGAGTCCTCGAACTTGGTGTGGATGGTCACGCCGATGCTCTTGGCGGCCTGCGCCACGATCTGGCCGTACTGCGGGATCTCCAGGGTGTTGTTGCCGATGAGCTGGGTGCTGAAGCCCGAGGGGTGCCCCGCCGCCGCCAGCAGCGACTTGGCCTTGGCGATGTTCTTCGTGCGCTGCGCGATGCTGGTGTCCGTGGACGGGAAGACCTTAGCGAACGGGCTGTCGTTGCCCACGTCGGCCTTGCCCTTGAACAGCGCCGTCACGATCGCGGTCCGGTCCAGGGTGAGCGCGATCGCCTGCCGCACCCGCGGGTCGGTGAACGGCGCCTTGTCGCAGCGCATCGACAGCTCGCGGTGCGCGCTGGACTCCAGGGTCACGATGTTGTACGGCGCTCCCGGGGCGAGTAGCTGCTCGCCGCCGGAGACGGAGAACTGGCCGACCACGTCGAGCGTGCCGCCGGTCAGCGCGAGCACCTGCGGCGTCTGGCTGTCGTAGAAGGTGAACTCGGTGGCCGCGGGCAGCGCCTTGGCGCCCCAGTACTGCTCGTTGCGGGTGAACGAGGCACCGACCTTGGCCTTGTAGTTCTTGAGCTTGAACGGGCCGGTGCCGATGAACGAGCTCTCGTACTGCTTCGGGTCGAAGCCCGCCGGGAGGATGATCATGTTGTAGTTGTCGGAGCAGGTCAGGTAGGGGAAGTTCCCGTTGGGCGCCGCCAGGTGGAATTCCACCGTGAAGTCGTCGACCTTCTTGACCCCGGACGGCTGCAGCACCCCGCCGAACGCGGACAGCGCGTTGCCCCCGTTCTTCGGGTTCGAGTGCAGCTTGTAGGTGTACACCACGTCGTCCGCGGTCAGCGGCCTGCCGTCGTGGAACTTGACGCCCTGGCGGATCTTGAAGGTCCACACGTCGGCGGCGGTGTTGGCGCTCCAGCTCTCGGCGAGCTGGGGCTCCAGTGTCAGGTGCTCGTTGGAGAAGGCCAGGTACTCGCCGACCTGGCCGATCATGTCGATGCCGCCCTGGTCGGCGATGGTCAGCGGGTTGATCGCCGCGGCCGGCACGATGACGCCGACCCTGATGGTCGCGCCGGCCTTGCCGGCCGGCGCGCTACTCGCGGCCGGCGTCGGGCTGGCCGAGCTGCCGCACGCGGAGAGAATGCCGCCGAGCACGGGCAGCGATATTCCGACGACCGTGCCTCGCCTGATGAACTCCCGGCGGGACATCCTGCCCGCAGCGAATTCGTCGATGACGTGATTCCCGATATCTCCCTGGCCCTCGCGCAGGTGGTCGAGCCGGCCATGGTCAGCGTTCACGGGTCCTCCCTCAGCCCCGCGCCGCGCGGCGCGGATCGGAAAAAACTATGCCTGGCGCGCCTTGTTGTCACGGCGCCTGTCCGGTGCGCTGCAGGATTCGCAGCTCGTCGATGGGAATGTGGCAGCTCATCAGGTGACCGGGCGCGACCTCCAGGAGCGGGGGCTCGGTCGACTCGCACACCCCGGTCGCCAGCTTGCGCGGGCAGCGGGTGTGGAACACGCACCCGCTGGGCGGGTCCGCCGCGGACGGGATCTCGCCGTGCAGCCGGATCCGGGCGGTGCGCTGGCCGTCGAGTCTCGGCACGGCCGACAGCAGCGCCTCGGTGTAGGGGTGATGCGGGCCGTCGAAGACCTCCTCGGCCGGGCCGATCTCCATGATGCGGCCCAGGTACAGCACCGCGATGCGGTCGGACAGGTACCTGACCAGGCCGAGGTCGTGCGAGATGAACAGGTAGGTCACCTGCTCCTTGGCCTGCAGGTCGACCAGCAGGTTGAGGATCGCCGCCTGCACGGATACGTCGAGTGCCGAGGTGGGCTCGTCGCAGACGACGATGCGCGGCCCGCCGCCGAAGGCCCGCGCGATCGCCACCCGCTGCTTGAGGCCGCCGGACAGCTGGCTGGGCCGCAGCGGCAGGTGACGCTCCTCCATCCGGACCGACCTGACCAGGTCGGCCAGCCGCTCGCGGAGCCGCGGCCCGGACAGGCCGGCCAGCCTGGAGAGGGGGCGGCTGATCAGCCGCCGCACCGTGTGCCGGCGGTTCAGTGCCGAGTCCGGGTTCTGGAAGACGATCTGCAGGGCCTTGAGCTGTGCGCGCGTGCGCCGCCGCGCGTCGCCGCCCAGCGGCCTGCCGTCGAACTCGACGATGGAGGCGTCATCGGGCGCGATGAGGCCGAGCAGCGCGCGGGCGAGGGTCGTCTTCCCGCTGCCGGACTCGCCGACCAGCCCAAGGGTTTCGCCCAGCTCCAGGCTCAGGTCGATCCCGGCCAGGGCCTGGAAGTTCTCGCCGCCGGAGCTGAAGGTCTTCGACAGGTTCGTCAGCCGCACGATGGGCTCGGCGGCGCTGCGGGGCGCGGGCAGCTCCACGTCGACCGGGGTGTTCCGCGGCAGATCCGGCGTCCTGTCGTGCAGGTAACAGCGGGAGCTGTGCAGCGGGCCGACCGCGAAGGCCGGCGGCGCCGCGGCGTGGCAGCGTTCCTCCGCGATCGGGCAGCGCGCGGCGAAGATGCACTCGGTGAGCATGTGGCCAGGCGGTGGCAGGAAGCCGGGAATGGTGTCCAGCCGCCCGTGGTCCTTCCGCTGGCCGCGCCGCGGGATGCAGCGCAGCAAGCCGACCGTGTAGGGGTGCCGCGGCTGGTCGAATACGTCCTGGGCGATGCCCTCCTCGACGAGCTCGCCGGCGTAGAGCACCCCCACGCGGTCGCACATCTTGGCGATCACGGCCAGGTTGTGGCTGATGAACAGCACCGAGGTGTCGAACTCCTCGCGGAGCGCGGCCACCAGGTCGAGCACCTCGGCCTCGACCGTCGCGTCCAGCGCGGTGGTCGGCTCGTCGAGTATGAGCAGCGACGGCTCGGCGGCCAGCGCCATGGCGATGACGGCCCGCTGCGCCATCCCGCCGGAGAGCTGGTGTGGGTACCGCTGCATGACGCGGCCGGGGTCGGAGATCTGCACCTTCCGCAGCATTGCCTCGGCGCTCTCCAGCGCCGCCGCCTTGCCCAGCCCGGCGATCTCGTACACCTCGGCGACCTGGCGGCCGACCTTGATCGATGGATTGAGCGCCCGGCCGGGCTCCTGGTAGACCATGGACACGGTGCGGGCCCGCAGGTCGCGCAGCGCCGACTCGCCCAGGGCCATCGGGTCGATGCCGTTGATGCTGATCGTGCCCCCGCTCACCCGCCCGTTCCTGGGCAGGTACCTGGTCAGCGCCAGGGCCACGGTGGACTTGCCGGACCCCGATTCGCCGACGAGGCCGTAGGACTCGCGCCTGCCGATCTGGAACGTGACGTCCCGCAGCGCCAGCCGGTCCTGGCCGCGCACCCGGTAGATGACGTCCATGTGCTCGACGGCCAGCGCCGGGCCCGTGCCGCCCGTGCCGCCAGTCCCGGCCACCCGGTCGGGCGCGGTCACGAGGAGAGCACCTGCTCGATCGAGTCGGTCACCAGGTTGACCCCCACTACCAGCGAGGCGATGGCCAGCGCCGGGAAGATGGTCGACCACCAGTAGCCGGCCGGCAGCACCCCGTAGTTCGCGGCGATGTCCGCACCCCAGTCGGGGGTCGGCGGCTGGATCCCGAAGCCGAGGAACGACAGCGTGGCCACGGCGAAGACGGCGTATCCGAGCCGCACCGTGAACTCGACCAGGATGGCGGGGACCACGTTCGGCAGGATCTCCACGAACATGATGTGTGGCGACTTCTCACCGAGCAGGCGGGCCGATGACAGGTAGTCGAGCTGGCTCTCGACGAGCACGGCGGACCGGACCGTGCGGGCGATCAGCGGGGTGAAGATGAGCCCGATCAGGATGATGATCGTCAGTGGAGACGGGCCGAGCGCGACCACGAACAAGAAGGCGATGATCACCACTGGCAACGCCAGCACGGCCTCCACAACGCGCCCGATTATTACGTCGAACACCCCGCCGAGGTATCCCATCGCCAGGCCGAGGACGGTGCCGAGCACGGTGCCGAGCACGGTGGCGAGCGTGGTGATGAGCAGGATGTCCCGCGCGCCGACGATCACCCGGGACAGCACGTCGCGGCCGATCTGGTCAGTGCCGAACCAGTGCGCGCCGGACGGCGCGACGTTCGTCGCGAGCAGTTGCTGTGCGTACGGGTCGTGCGGCGCGATCGCACTGCCGAACAGCGCGCAGAACACCCAGAACAGCAAGATGATCGCGCCGGCGATGAAGGTCGGCCTGCGCAGCAGCAGCCGCCACGGCGCCTGGGCCCGCCGGGGCGCGTGCGCTACGGCTACCGCGGCGATCGGCGGCCCCGCCGGGCCGGCGCTGATCATTGGTTGCTCCCGAGGCGCAGCCGCGGGTTGAGCAGGGTGTAGAGGACGTCGGCGATGAGGGTGGCGATCATGTACACGATCCCGATGGTCAGCACACCGGCCTCGAGCATCGGGAAGTCCTTGGCATTCGCGGCCTGGAAGATCAGCTTCCCGATGCCCTGGTAGTTGAAGAGCACCTCCACCACGACGAGCCCGCCGATGAGGTACCCGGTCTGGGTGGCGATGACGGTGATCGTCGGCAGCAGCGAATTACGCAGGATGTGCCGCCGGATCACCACCGGCCGGCTGAGTCCCTTGAGGGTCGCGGTCCGGGCATAGTCGGACTCGAGCGCCTCGATCGTGCCGGCCCGCGCCATCCGGGCAATGTAGCCGAAGAGGACGAGGATCAGCGGGATCGCGGGGAGGATCAGGTGATCGAGCTGAGTCAGCGGGGACGCGCCCGCGCCAGCCGAGGCCGAGACCGGAAACCAGTGCAGCTCGACCCCGAAGATGACGATGACGACGATGCCAGACACGAACTCGGGGAGGGTGGCGGCGGACAGGCCGGTGACGGAGATGACCCGGTCGATGCCGCGCCCGACGTTGAGCGCGGCGATCACGCCGCCGAGGATGCCCAGCGGGACCACCACGATGAAGGCCAGGCCCGCCAGCTTGACGGAGTTGACGATCGCCGCGCTGATGAAGGGCTGCACCGGGCTGCGGAACTGGTAGGACAGGCCCATGTCGCCGTGCAGCAGCCCGGTCACCCAGCTCCAGTACTGGACGAGCAGCGGGCGGTCCACGCCGAGCTGATGATCAAGCGTCGCCACCGCCCCCGGGGTGGCCAGGTTGCCGAGAATCGCCCGGCCCGGGTCGCCGGGCAGTACCTGCCCGGCGAAGAAGACGATGACGCTGAGCAGCCACAAGGTGATCAGGGCCAGTCCCAGCCGCCGGAGAAGATATGTTGCCACGCGGCCCCCTCCCTCGGCGAAGCGGTGCCTCGTCGCTCGGAACGCGACCGGACGGAGACCTCAGTCTCCCGCCAAACGATCGTCCAATGTAGCCAACGATGCCATTTAACAACGGAAGTGTTCCCGGGCCGAGTCCGCTTTGTTGCCTGCGCCGCGGCGCGGAGCGCCGCCGCTGCGTTCTCCGGACGGATCCGCCCCGGCCGGTGCCGGGACGGAGCGGCCGGTGCCGGGCTCGGCGGGAGCGGCCGCGGCCGAGCCGGAGCCTGGGTGTGGGCCAGCCCGCGCGCTGGGGTTACCCTCGTGATCATGCGGGACGACGCGCCGGTGATGCTGATCGGTGAGAGCTTCATCGGGGCGGGCGCCGACGCCGCGCATATCAACACCGTGCTCGGCCACCGGGCCGGCCCGGTCGGCGCGGCCTGGGCGTCGGCCCTGGCCAGCCCGCGGCCCGGGCACACGGCGTTCCTGGCCGTGCTGCGGCCCGGCCTCCCGGCCAAGCCGCTGACGCTGTTCGTCAACAAGGCGTCCATCGCCAGTGACGAGCACGGCGCGCTCACCTGGGGGGCGGCGCAGGCCGGCGTGGCGGGCGGCGTCGCCGATGCCGTCGCCGACGAGATCATCAGCGCCGCTGACGCCGACGAGTTGCTGCTCATCGTCGCCGTCTGGGTGAATCCAGCCGCCCGGGACGCCGAGCTTGTCTATCGCAACAACCGCACGGCGACCAGGGAGGCGCTCCGGGCCGGCGCGGCCGGCCGGCCGGCCGTCGCCGACGTGCTGGCCGGGCGCGAGTATCCGGCGAACCCGTACTACTCGGCCTCCCCGCTCACCCCAGACCTCCCGCCGCTCGCGCAGTGAAGATAACGGCCATCCGGCTCGACCGGATGCGGCTGCCGCTCGACCCGCCGCTGCGCGCCGCCTGGGATCCGGTGCCGCGAAGCCATTTCGACGCCACCCTGGTCAGGGTCGAGACCGACGAGGGCATCACCGGGTACGGCTCGGGTGACACCATGGACGGCTTCGCCGCCTATGCGGACCTGTTCCTCGGCCGGGACCCCCGCCGCATCGCCTCGCACGTCAAGGTGATCGAGACGATCGGCTTCCACGCCGGCCGGTACTGGCCGCTGGAGGCGGCATGCTGGGACATCATCGGCAAGGCATCGGGGCAGCCGGTGTCCGCCCTGTTCGGCGGCGCGCTCGGCCGCATCCCGGCGTACGCCTCGTTCGGCGAGGCCAGGAGCCCGGCGGAGCGGGCGGAGGCGGCGATCGCCGCGGCGCAGGCCGGCTTCCGCGCGGTCAAGATCCGGATCAGCCGGGCGGACACCGCGGCCGGGCTTGCAGCGGTGCGAGCTACCCGGGAGGCAGCCGGCCAGGATCTGGCGATCATGGTGGACCTCAACCAGTGGTGGCGGATGCCCGGCGACATCACCGTCCCGCTCGACCTGCCGGCCGTGCGCAGGCTCGCCGCCGAACTGGCCGAGCTTGGCGTGCTGTGGCTGGAGGAGCCGCTGCCGGGGGGCGACCTGGACGGCATGCGGACGCTCCGCGAGCAGACCGGGATCCGGGTCGCGGGCGGGGAGATGGCGCGCACCCAGGCGGAACTGCTTGACGCGCTGGCGGCCGGCGCGCTCGACGTGGTCCAGCCCGACGTCGTGCTGTCGGTGGGCATGCTCCGGGCCAGGACCGTCGCCGAGATCGCCCTGTCGCGCAATCGCTGGTTCACCCCGCACACCTGGACGAACGGGCTCGGCCTGCTGGCAAACCTGCACGTCGCCGCGGGCGTGGGCGGCGGGCCCTACCTGGAATACCCCTGGGACCCGCCCGGCTGGACCGCCCGGCGGCGTGACTTCTTCCTGACCAAGCCGGTGCTCACCGACGCGGCCGGGTACCTCGCCGTGCCCGCGGCGCCCGGCCTTGGCGCGGAGATCGACGAGGCCGCCGTCGCCCGCTGGGCGGTGCGCTGAGCTGGCCGTGGTGAGCAGGCTGGACCTGGCTATAGACAGATGCTCCTGCTGCCGCGCACTCTGGACGAGTGAACCGCCCGCGGCCGGATCAGGCCAGACCTGATCGGGGCTGACCCCGCGTCGGCCAGCGTAGGCCCGCTGCCCGTAAGCCCATCCCGCCACGCCACGCCCCGGGCCCCGATCCCGGACACGCCAACCTCTCCCTGGACCCTGGAGCGACCATGAAGGTGGGTTTCGTTGGCCTCGGCCACATGGGCGAGCCGATGAGCCGGAACATCCTGGCGGCCGGTCACGACCTCGTGGTCCACGACCTGCGCCGCGACGCCGCGGCCGGGCTCCTGGCCGGCGGTGCCGCATGGGCGGCGTCGCCGCGCGAAGCCGCAGCCGGCCGGGACGTGGCCATCACCATGCTGCCCGCGCCGCGCCAGGTGGAACAGGTCCTGCTCGGCCCGGACGGGCTGCTCAGCGCCCTGCCTCCGGGCGCGGTCTGGGTTGATATGTCCACCAGCGTTCCCGCCGTCGCTGACCGGGTGCGGGCGCTTGCCGGGCCGCGCGGCGTCGATGTACTTGACGCCCCGGTCAGCGGGATGGCCAGCGGCGCGCGGGCGGGCACGCTGCAGATCTTCGCCGGCGGCGATCAGCAGACCTTCCTGCGGGTCCTGCCGTTGCTGACGGCGATGGGCGACCCGGAGCGCATCCTGCACGTCGGCGGGCACGGCGCCGGCTACACCGTCAAGCTCATGATCAACTTGCTCTGGTTCGCGCAGCTGACCGCGACAGCGGAAGTGCTCACCGTCGGCACGAAGGCGGGCGTTGACCTGGCTACCCTGCGGCGCTGCCTGCTGGCCAGCCCGGCGGCCAGTAACTTCCTCGAACGCGATGTGCTGTCCGTGCTGCGGGACGGTGACTACGACGAGTCGTTCGCGCTCGCGCTGGCCTGCAAGGATCTCGGCCTCGCGGTGGACCTCGCGCGGGAGACTGGCGTGCCGGTCGAGGTAAGCGCGGTCGTCGAGCAGATCTACCGGCGCGCCCGGGCCCAGTACGGCGACGGCGGCGGGGAGATGCTCCCGATCAAGCTGCTTGAGGACATCAGCATGACCAAGCTGCGGCTGGCCGCGCCCTAGACCAGGCCCAGGCGTCACCATCTCAGGAGTGACCAATGCTCTCCGCCGTCGCCACCGCCGAGATAGCCATCACCCCGACCCCGATCGCGCACTTCGGCGCCGGTGCCATCGGCAAGCTCCCCGCCATCGTCCGCGGCACCGGCAGCGAGGCGGCGGTCGTGGTCACTGACGCCGGGCTCACGACGACGCCGGTCGTGGCCGCCGTCACCGACGTGCTCTCCGCCGCCGGGATCACGGTCAGCGTGTTCAGCGGGGTGCATCCCAATCCGACCACCGGCGACCTGGCGGCCGGGGCCGATGTCGTGGCTGAGATCCAGGCCGCAGCGGGCAGTGCCGCCCTGGTGGCGGTCGGCGGCGGGTCGCCGATCGACGCGGCCAAGGGCATCGCGCTCGCCGCCGTCAATCCACAGCGAGACCGGAGCCTGGATTACCGGAGCGCCTTCGCCCGGCGGGCGCTGCCGATCGTGGCATTGCCGACGACAGCGGGCACTGGAGCGGAGACGAACGCGTTCGGCGTGGTGACTGACCTGGCGACGCGGCGCAAGTTCTACGTGGGCCACGCCAGTTCGCTCCCGGCGGCCGTGATACTCGATCCGGAGCTCACCGTCGGCCTGCCGGCGGCGGCCACCGCCGCCACTGGCATGGACGCGCTGACCCACGCACTGGAGTCCTACCTGTCCATCCGCGCCAATCCCTGGTCAGACGGAATCGCGCTGCAGGCCGTCCGGATGATCGCCGCCAGCCTGCCGCGGGCCTGCGCGGATGGTACGGACCGGGAGGCCAGGGCCCAGATGCTGCTGGCCGCGCACATGGCCGGCATCGGGATGGCAGGCACCGGCCTCGGCATCTGCCATGCGATCGCCCATGCGCTCGGCGGACGGTTCGACATCCCGCACGGCGTGGCGCTCACCATGGTGCTGCCGCCGGTGCTCAGCTTCAACCTCCCGCCCTGTCAGGAGCGCATGGCCGATATCGCCGTCGCCCTCGGCGTCGGCGATAGCGGCAGGCCGGCCGGCTGGAACTCACGCGCCGTCATCGACTACGTCACCGCCTTGCGGGAACGGATCGGGATGTCGCACACAATGGCCGGCTTCGGGATCACCGCCGAGGACTACGACCAGATCGCCGCGGACGCGCTTGATGACGAGGTGCTGGCCAACACCCCGCGCCGCCCGGAAGCCGCCGACATCAGCGCCATCCTGCTCGCCAGCCAGCGGGCATCAGGCTTATCTGCCTGGATTCATCGTCCCGGCGACCGTCATCGCCGGTTGCGATCACCGGCCGGGCCGTAGGCCATCGCGGTGGCAGGCGCTGGTCAGGGTTTCTTCGCGCGGCTCGGCGCGACCCGGGGCGGCTCGCCGGGCTGCTTCGGGTACACCGGCGGCCACGGCGCGTCCAGCAGCCCGTCCGCCTGGTCTTTCGCGCTCATCGCCAGCAGCGGCTCGAGCGACTGCGGCTCGTCGGCCATGCCGAGCCACGGGTCGCCTGCGGTCTCGAGCCGGGCGGGCATTGCGGCGATCGTGAACTGGTCCGGGTGGATGTCGTCGATCTCCGCCCAGGCGACCGGGGCGGACACCTGCGCTCCGGGCCGGGCCCGGACCGACCAGGCGCCGAACACGGTCTTGTGCGGGGCGTTCTGGTTGTAGTCGACGAAAACCCGCTGGCCGCGCTCCTCTTTCCACCAGGCGGCCGTGATGAGGTCGGGCCTGCGGCGTTCCAGCTCGCGCGCGGCCGCCACGGCAGCAGCGCGGACCTGGTAGGAATCCCAGCGCGGTTGCAGCCGGACGTACACGTGCAGCCCGCGGTTGCCTGTCGTCTTGGGATAGCCGGATATGCCGAGCTCGCCGAGCAGCCGCCGCAGTTCCCTGGCAGCCTGCCGGATGTGGGTGAAGTCCGTGCCGGGCGAAGGGTCGAGGTCGATCCGCAGCTCGTCGGCATGATCCGGGTCGCCGGCCAGGTACGGCCAGACGTGGAAACCCAGGCATCCCAGGTTCACCGCCCACAGCACGTGATCCACGTCGGCGGCGACCAGGGCCTGCGACGTGGTGCCGTTGGGCGTCGACACCGTGGTGGTCTGCAGCCAGTCCGGGACGTTCTTCGGCACCCGCTTCTGGAAGAAGGACGGTCCGCCCGCGCCCTCGGGGAATCGCTGCAGCAGCACGGGGCGGCCGCCCATCGTCCGCATCAGCGGCTCCTCAACCCGCAGATAGTGCTCGGCGAGGTCGCCCTTGGTCTCACCGCGCTCGGCGAAGAGCACCTTGTCCGGATGGCTGATCAGGCCGTCTCGCATGCTGCCTCATTCCTCGGCGAACGACAGGCTACTGCGCGTGCCCGGTCCGTGCCTCTTTCGCCGCGCACGGTCACGCCCTCCGGCTAAGCATCCGCCCGGGCCGCTGCTGTCAGGATTTCCTCGGCGAACACGTCCGGCGCCTCCAACGGCGTGAAGTGCCCGTCCCCGGTACGGTCATAGGCCAGCCGGAAGCAGTCCGTCGCAGCGCTAACAGGCACACCAGGAGCCTAACTCGCCGGCTCGGCCCGACTGAGCCTGGCTGAGCGCGGTAACGCGCCCCCTGCCGCACCCGGGATGCCGGCCGGGAGATGAGCCGGCCGGGATGAGCCGGCCGGGAGATGATGAGCCGGCCGGGAGATGATGAGCCGGCCGGGAGATGATGAGGTGGTGGCAGCGCGATGCCCGCCGCGCATCCCGCCACCGACCTGACCAGGAGCCAGCGTTGACAGCCTCGCACCCGCCCGGCCCGCAGTCTGCGGCACCGTCCGCCCAGCGGTCCGCCCAGCCGTCCGGTCCGCGCCCGATCCGCGCCCCCCGCGGCACCAGCCTGGCCTGCAAGGGCTGGCCGCAGGAGGCCGCCATGCGGATGCTGATGAACAACCTCGACCCCGAGGTCGCCGAGCATCCTGACCAGCTCATCGTCTACGGCGGCTCCGGCCGGGCGGCCCGCAGCTGGGAGGCGTTCGACGGCATCGTCCGGTCGCTCCTGGACCTGACGCAGGATGAGACCCTGCTGGTCCAGTCCGGCAAGCCGGTCGGCGTGTTCCGCACCCACGAGTGGGCGCCGCGGGTGCTGATCGCGAACTCGAACCTGGTACCGCAGTGGGCCACCTGGGAGGAGTTCCGGCGGCTCGAATCGCTCGGGCTGACCATGTTCGGCCAGATGACGGCTGGCTCCTGGATTTACATCGGCACCCAGGGCATCCTGCAGGGCACCTACGAGACGTTCGCCGCCATCGCCGCCAAGCGGTACGGCGGCTCGCTGGCCGGCACGATCACGCTGACCGCCGGCCTGGGCGGGATGGGCGGCGCGCAGCCGCTGGCCGTCACGATGAACGGCGGGGTGGCGATCTGCATCGACTGCGACCCGTCCAGGATCGCCAGGCGGATCGAGCACGGCTACCTGGACGTTGCCGCCGACGACACCGGCGACGCGGTGCGCCGCGCCACCGCTGCCGCCGGCGCCGCCGAGCCGCTCTCGATCGGGCTGCTCGGCAACGCCGCCGACATCGTGCCCGAGCTCCTCGCGATCAGCGCCCCGGTCGACATCGTCACCGACCAGACCTCGGCGCACGACCCGCTCAGCTACCTGCCCCGCGGCGTGGCGTTCGGGGACATGGGCGCGCTGCGCGCCGAGGACCCGGCCGGGTTCACCCGCCGGGCCAGGGAGTCGATGGCCGCGCACGTCGAGGCGATGGTCGGCTTCCTGGACCGCGGCGCCGAGGTCTTCGATTACGGCAACTCGATCAGGGGCGAGGCCGAGCTGGCCGGGTACCAGCGCGCGTTCGCCTTCCCCGGCTTCGTCCCCGCCTACATCAGGCCGCTGTTCTGCGAGGGCAGGGGCCCGTTCCGGTGGGCCGCGCTGTCCGGCGACCCGGCGGATATCGCCGCCACGGACAAGGCGATACTCGACCTGTTCCCGGCCAACGAGCCGCTGGCCAGGTGGATCCGGATGGCCAGCCAGAAGGTGCACTTCCAGGGCCTGCCCGCCAGGATCTGCTGGCTCGGCTACGGCGAGCGGCACCTGGCAGGCACGCGGTTCAACGAGCTTGTCCAGCGCGGCGACGTGACCGCGCCGATCGTGCTCGGGCGCGATCACCTGGACTGCGGCTCGGTCGCCTCGCCGTACCGGGAAACCGAGGCGATGGCCGACGGCTCGGACGCGATAGCCGACTGGCCGCTGCTGAACGCCCTGGTCAACACCGCGTCCGGCGCGTCCTGGGTCAGCATCCACCACGGCGGCGGGGTCGGCATCGGCCGGTCGATCCACGCCGGCCAGGTGTGCGTGGCCGACGGCACGCCGCTGGCCGCGCAGAAACTCGAGCGGGTGCTGACCAACGATCCGGGCATGGGCGTGATCCGGCACGCCGATGCGGGATACGACGAGGCCAGCCGGGTCGCCGCGGCCCGTGGCGTGCGGGTGCCGATGGCCGAGTCCTCCTGAGGGGAGGCGCCGTGGCGTTCGCCGACCTCTGGGCATCGCTGCTCCCGCTCGGCCGCCATCCACCGACCGGCGGGTACCGGCGGTTCTCCTGGACCGAAGCGGACGCGGCCTGTCGTGCCTGGTTTAAGGACCAAGCGCTGAAACGGGGTCTGCCGGCTAGCTGTGATCGCAATGGCAACCTGTGGGCATGGTGGGACTGCCCGGGATCGCCGCCCGGCGCGGTCGCGACCGGCAGCCATCTCGATTCTGTGCCGGACGGCGGTGCCTTCGACGGCCCGCTCGGCGTAGTCTCCGCGTTCGCCGCGATCGACTTGCTCCGGGCCCGCGGCTTCGTCCCCGCCCGGCCGATCGCGGTCGCCGCGTTCACCGAGGAGGAAGGCGGCCGGTTCGGCCTGGCCTGCCTGGGCAGCCGGCTGCTCACCGGCGCGATCACCCCGGCGGCGGCGCTCGGCCTGCGCGACGGCAGCGGGGTGAGCCTTGCGCAGGCGATGACGGCGGCCGGGCTCGACCCCGGCGGCGTCGGCCCCGACGAGGAACTGCTGGCCGGCCTTAGCGCGTTCGTCGAGTTGCACATCGAGCAGGGCAGCGCGCTGGCCGGCCTGGACGCGCGACTGGGGATAGCCGAAGCCATCTGGGCGCACGGCCGCTGGCGGCTTGACTTCACCGGCCGGGCAGATCACGCGGGCACGACCAGGCTCGAGGACCGGCGCGACCCGATGCTGCCGTTCGCGGCGACGGTGCTCTCGGCCAGGCAGACCGCGGTCAGCCACCGCGTGCTTGCCACCTTCGGCAAGGTCACCGCCAGGCCAGGAGCCGTCAACGCGATCAGCTCCTCGGTGTCCGCATGGCTGGATGCCCGGGCTCCGCATGCAGGCGCACTCGACGCTGCCGTGGCCGAGATCCGGCTGGTCGCCGAGCGCCAGGCCGAAAAGCACGGCGGGCGTTGCGACTTCCGGCCGGAGTCGTCCACGCCGCGGGTGGAGTTCGATCCCGTTCTGCGGGACAGGCTGGCAAGCGCGCTCGCGGCCAGCGGGATCACGGCACCGGCGCTGCCCACTGGGGCTGGCCACGACGCCGGGATACTCGCGGCCAGGCTGCCAACCGCGATGCTCTTCGTGCGCAATCCGTCCGGGGTCTCGCACGCGCCCGCGGAGCACGCGGATGCGGCCGACTGCGAGGCCGGAGTGGTGGCTCTCGCCACCGTGCTCGAGGAGCTGACCTGCCGGTGACCGGCCCGGCCATGCCAGCGGCGACCGGGCCACCGGCGCGGCGGTCAGCGGTGCCGGGGCCGGGCACGGCGCCAGCGCCAGCCGGGACGCCAGCGCTAGCCGGGACGACGGGGCCAGCCGGGACGACGGGGCCAGCCG
>Ga0070698_100001613_pt1 | contig 25105 bp, 19 predicted proteins | sample KBSK1502metaG_FD_65477 | JGI IMG/M metagenome (GOLD analysis project Ga0070698, IMG submission 65477) | Corn, switchgrass and miscanthus rhizosphere microbial communities from Kellogg Biological Station, Michigan, USA - KBS K1-50-2 metaG | ecosystem: Host-associated > Plants > Roots >... | reverse complement strand
CCGCCATTGGCCTGATCGGCGAAGGGATAGCCGAAGTTGCGATAGAAATCCTCGATATAGATCACGTTCGCCTTGCGGAAGCGGACGATCGTGTCGCCGGCGGTGTGCGACGGCATCATCGGGATGAAGTCCACGGTCTCGCCGTTCATGTTCAGCGTCACCGCCGGTTCACCCGGCGCCGCCGCGTTGTAGTTGTAGGTGACGACAGGCACGCCGGCCGTGTCTGGCGCGGGCGCGGGCGGCCCACCCGCGCGCCGCGGCGGCCGCACCATCTCGCTCCGCAGGTTCTCCTGCGCGAAGATCAGCGCGCCCTGCTTGCCGAAGAACGCGTTCGCGCCGGTGTGGTCGCCGTGGATGTGCGTGTTGACGACGGCCTTGATCGGCGCGCTGGTGAAGGTCCGGATCGCCTGGAGTGTCTTTTCGCCGACCTGCCTGTTCTCGGTGTCGACCATCAGCACGCCGTCAGGCCCGAACAGCACCATCACGCGTCCGCCTGAGGCGTCGGGGTGCGCCGGGTCGAGCCCTTCCGACCCATGCAGCACGAAGAGGTTCGGTGACATCTTCGACGTCACCATGATTTGAATCTTGTCCCAGGGCGTCTGATACCCCGGCGGATAGGTCGGCGAGCCCGTCCCGGGCTTCACGATCTCGATGGGGTAGCCGCCTTCCTGGGCCCCGCCGCTGGCGGGCACGAGCGCGAGCACCGCCACACCGACCGACACCAACGCGTGCGTGATCGTCATCGGCGCCTCTCTGGGACGCGGACTTTATCACGACCCCCGCACAACATGCTTGAACGGCAACGCATCTCTTGTTACTCTCCCTTTACCTGAATGGCCCTCGCCGCGAGGGGCGGCCTCGACGCCTCGAGGCCGCGCGGCGGAAGTCCTCACGGGCCATCGGACGGTTGGATCTCCTCCCGAGATGTCAACGCATTGCTCGGCCACGCCCGTGGCTACGTGGAGTGATCTATGGAAGCAAGCTTAGGCACACGCCTGCGCCAGCAGCGCGAACATCGCGGCATCGAGCTCGCCGCCATCGCGGAACAGACGAAAATCAAGCGTTCGCTGCTCGAGGGCCTCGAGCGCGACGACCTCAGATACTGGCCCAACGGCATCTTCAGGAGGTCGTGGGTTCGCAACTACGCGCAGGCCATCGGCGCCGACGCCGATGCCGTCGTCCGCGAGCTGTGCGCCCTCTATCCCGAGGAAGAAGTCAGTGTCGAGTCCATCGCGTCCGCGCTCGATCGCGCCGGCTCCGAGAACACCGGCTCGCGCACATTGAACCTCGTGCATTGGCTGCGTGGCGTGGCCAGGCGTGACAGTGCCCCGGAGGCCGCGCGTCCCGCGCCGCCCGCAGCGCAACCTTCGCCCCAGCTCCCCCCGGCTCCCCCCTTTTCGCGACGCTCGCCGATGCGCGAGCTTGGGGATGCCGCGCGAACGCTCGGAGCGGTCGGCGTGGTGCTCTGGTCGTGGGACGCTCGATCCGCGGTGCTGCGGCCGTCGCTCGGCGACGGCTATCCCAAGTCGGTCATGTCATCGCTGCCCGACGTGCCGCGCGATGCGGAGAACGCAGTGGCCGCCGCCTTTCGCCGCGCGGAGATGTGCGTTGTCAAGGGCAGCGGCAAGAGAACCGGAGCGCTTGCGCTTCCGGTCATGGCACCAAAGGGGTGCATCGGCGTGCTCGCGCTCGAGTTCCGCAACGGCACCGAGCTGCGCGAATCGGTTCGTGCGGGAGCGGCGCGCCTCGCCGCCGATGTCGTGACGCTCGTCGCGCCGGTTGCTGCACAGCAATCGAGCGTCGCGTAGTCCGATCACGGCCGGGTTACAGAGCTTTTGCTTGACACCAACCTCGGCCGTGGGTACGTTATCGCCTCTGTGGAACTCTCGTAGGGGAGCGAGCACCGCCATGCGCGCTCCCCAATCACGCCGTTCGCAGGAGGTCGCCGAACAGGCCCTCCCGCAGTTCGTACCGTCGCAGCTCGTCGCGGAGTGGGCTGCGATTTCGTACGGTCGCCACAACTTCCTGCTCGCCGGCGCGACCTCCGCTGTAGACGCGATGCTCGCCTCGACGTTGCCCTACCTCGAGGAACCGGTCCGGTTGTTCCATGACGACTCGGCCGCGCCGCTGCCGGCGCGCGGCACGCTGATCGTGAGCGAGATCAGCGGCCTGAACGCGGAGCAGCAGTCGCGGCTGCTGGCGTGGATGGAGAAGTCCGATCCCGGCGCTCGCGTGCAGATCGTCTCCACGACCTCTCGGTCGATCCTCCCGCTGCTCGAGACCGGTGAATTTCGCGCGGAGCTGTACTACCGGCTCAACGTCGTGCGCATCGATCTCGACGAGCCCAGGACAGACCTCACCGCCTGACGGCGCTGCCGTCGCCCAATCTATTTTTTTTGAAAAGGGCAGCGCGGATCGTGAGATCCGCGCTGGAGAGCAAGCGCGCGGATCGTGAGATCCGCGCTAGCAGTCGGCAGTACGGCGACCACCGCGGGGGAAGTGTCGCCGATCGATAGTCCCAACGTCGCGGCGATCGTGCGTAGGCAGGCTGGCGTTGAGGTATCCGGCCAGCGAACGCGACAGCCGCATCGACCGCTCGTAGAATGCGCCCGCCGCCTGCACCTCGCGAGCGAGGACCAGGTCGTCGTGCGCCGAGTAGACGATGCATCGTGTGTGAGGAGTGGAGAGGTAGACGAGGTGAAGGCCGTTGTACTCGTGCAGCCGGACGTTGGTGACGAGGATGTCGGGAGGCTGATGCAGCAGCCGATCGCGCGCGGCGCCGAAGTCGCGGCAGACCTCGACGTCGGCCAGCAGGCGCAGCGCGCTCAGCGCCTCGTTGCTCGAGTGAACGCTCGGATCCACCAGGAGAATCTCCCTCGCCGCGTGGGCGACAGTGCGGCGTGTGACGATCTCCGCGCCGGCTGGCTCGAAGGCCTTCGCCGCAAGCGTCGGATTGAACCCGTTCGGGGTTCGGACGCCCGGATACGTCCGCGCGAGACGGTCGGTCGCGCGCCGACGGTTCCCTGTCAACACCGTGAATTCCTGATGACGCCGATTCGTGATGTTCATTGTGATAACCGTCCCCCCGAGCCGAGCGGAGGTGTCCCTTGCGGTCTATAGGGCGCGGCGGTACCCCGAAAAATATAGGGTTGCGAAAATATTCGTCCGCGTTTGGCCGACACGATTGCTGAGATAACATGCCCCGCCGTGCGGTACCTCTGGCGCCGGCTCGGACACGCGGTCCTGGTGCTCCTCGGGGTGTCGTTCCTGACGTTCGTGCTGGCGGGGGCGGCGCCGGGCAGCTTCGTCGACGAGTTGCGCCTCGACCCGAGGGTCTCCCCTGAAACCATTGAAGCCATGAGGGTTCGGTACGGCCTGAACGACACCCTCCCCGGGCAGTATCTGCGGTGGCTGCAGTCGATTGGCCGCGGCGAATTCGGGTTCTCCATCGCCTACAACGGGCCGGTTGCCCCGCTCCTGTGGCCCCGTATCCGCAATACCCTGCTCCTGACCGTCCCCGCCACCCTCCTTTCGTGGCTGATCGCCCTCCCGCTCGGGACGTGGTCGGCCGGACGCAGGGGCGGCTGGCTCGATCGGGTTGCCGCCGGCGCCACGACGACCCTCCTGGGCATCCCGGAGCTGGTGCTCGGCCTGGGCCTGCTACTGCTGGCGGTGCGGACGGGCTACCTGCCGGTCGGCGGCATGACGTCGCTGAACTTCGAGGAGATGGGACGCTGGCAGCGGGTCCGCGACGTCATCGTGCATCTGGTCCTGCCGGTGACCGCGCTCACGCTCGTCAGCCTGCCGATCCTCGTCCGGCATGTCCGCGCCAGCGTCGGCGAGGTCGTGCGCGCCCGTTTCATCCAGGCGGCCAGGGCCAGCGGCGTCCCCGAGCGCCGGCTCCTCGTGCGCCACGCCCTTAGGACCGCCGCCAACCCGCTGATCTCCTTGTTCGGGCTGTCGCTGGCGGGGCTGCTCAGCGCCTCGCTGGTCATCGAGACGATCATGAGCTGGCCGGGGCTCGGTCCGCTGCTGCTCGACGCGGTTGCCGCTCGCGATCTGCACGTCGTCGTCGCGGCGGTGAGCTGCTCGACCGTCCTGCTCGTGGCCGGGAACCTGCTGGCTGACGGGCTGCTCTACCTCGCCGATCCGCGCCTTCGCCCCGAGCGGGCATGACGTCTCGGCCGCATCCCGCGGGTCGGAACTACCACGTCACGCTGCTCGCGCTCGTCGTCGTCTACCTGGCCGCGATCTTCGCCGGGTTCCTCGCCCCGTACGATCCGTCCGCGCAGTCGCGCGACTTCGCCTTCGTGCCGCCGACCGGGCTCCACTGGATCGATATGTCGGGGGCCGTCCATCTGCGTCCGTTCGTCTACCAGGAAGGGCGTCCCTATCCGCTCCGCTTCTTCGTCCGCGGCGCGCCGTATCGCATAGCCCGGCTCTTCTCGAGCCAACGTCACCTTCTCGGTGTCGACGCGCCCGCCGCGCTGTTCCTGTTAGGGACCGACGGTTTCGGAAGAGATCAGCTGTCGCGATTGCTGTACGGCGCGCAGATCTCGCTGTTCGCCGGTCCGCTCGGCGCAGCGCTGTCGGTGGTGTTCGGCCTGGTTCTGGGCGGTCTCGCGGGCTTTTTCGGCGGATGGGTCGACGCGATCATCATGCGCGCCGGCGAGCTGTTCCTCGCGGTGCCGTGGTACTACCTGCTGTTCGCGGTGCGCATGGCCCTGCCGCTGCGCATCGAGCCGCAGGAGGCGTTCGCGATGATCCTGGCGATTGTCGCGGTGGTCGGGTGGGCCCGGCCGGCCCGGTTGATTCGCGGGGTGGTGCTCAGCGGGAGGACGCGCGATTACGTCGAGGCCGCGCGCGCCCTCGGCGCGTCGGATCTTCATGTGCTGCGCCGCCATGTGCTGCCGCAGGCATTCGGCGTCGCGCTCACGCAGGCCGCCCTCCTGGCTCCGCAATACATCCTGGCTGAGGCGACGCTGTCGTTCTTCGGGCTCGGCGTGGGGGAACCAGTACCGAGCTGGGGAAATATGTTAGCGGTCCTTCAACGGTACGATGTATTGTCGTCGTACTGGTGGATGTTTCTGCCAGGAGGGGCCCTGCTCGCGGTCTTCCTTCTCTATTACCTCCTCGCGGATGCATTGCACGAGCGGGTCGCGGCGCTGCCCGGATGATGGCAGCGTGCGGTGATGCCCGTGGTCGAGGACTGATGTCGAGACGACTTGCCGCACTGTCCCTCGCGCTGAGCGTCGTCTTCGCGGCCGGGCCGCCGCTTGCGTCGCAGCAGCGGGCCGCCGCCACGGAGTGGCTCGTCTCGCGCGCGGACACCGGCCGTCCGGGCGGTCAGCTCGTCGTGATCGAGCGCGCCGAGCCGCGCACGTTCAACCCTGTCGTCGCCATCGACGCGCCCTCCAAGGACATCCTCGGCCGAACGACAGCCGACCTGATTCACGTCGACCGCGAGACGCAGCAGCCGCAGGCCGCGCTCGCGCGCTCGTGGACGGTGTCGCCTGACGGGCGCCGGTTCACGCTCTCGCTGCGCCGCGGCGTCCGTTTTTCCGATGGGCAGCCGTTCGACGCAGACGACGTGGTGTTCTCGTTCCGGGTGTACCTGGACGAGAAAGTCGGGTCGCCGCAGCGCGACCTCCTGATCGTCGGCGACAAGCCGATTGCCGTGCGGAAAGTCGATCAGTACACGGTGCAGGTGGACCTGGCCGAGGCGTACGCCGTCGGCGAGCGGATGTTCGACAGCGTCGCGATGCTGCCGCGCCACCTGCTCGAGACGCCGTACAACGAAGGCCGCCTCGCGCGCACGTGGGCGGTCGGCACGCCGGCGGATGCGTTTGCGGGGCTGGGGCCGTTTCGCCTGAAGGAATACGTGCCGGGCCAGCGGCTCACGCTCGAGCGGAACCCGTTCTTCTGGAAGACCGATCGCGCGGGCACGCACCTGCCGTATCTCGACCGGCTCGTGTTCGTGTTCGTGCCGAGCGAAGACGCGCAGGCGCTGCGGTTCCAGGCGGGCGACGCCGACGTCACCACGCGTCTGAGCGCGACCAACTTCGAGGTGCTGCAGCGCGACCGGGGCAAGCGCAACTACGACCTGCTCGACATCGGCCCCGGGCTCGATTACACGTTCCTCTTCTTCAATCAGAACAGCGTCGCGCAGACCGATTCGCCGCAGGTGGCGCGCCGGCGCGGCTGGTTTCGGCAGCTCGCGTTCAGGCAGGCGGTGTCGCTTGCGACCGACCGCGACGCCATCGTGCGCCTCGTCTATCGGGGACACGCGGCGCCGCTGTGGGGACACGTGCCGCCGGGCAACAAGCTGTGGGTGAACCGGTCGCTGCCGAAGCCGCCGCGTTCGCTCGACCGCGCGCGCGAGCGGCTGCGGAGCGCCGGGTTCTCCTGGAACGCGAGCGGTGCGCTGGTGGACAAGGACGGGCAGCCCGTCGACTTCACGATCGTCACCAACACCGGTAACACCGAGCGGATGCAGATTGCGACGATCATCCAGGACGACCTGAAGCAGATCGGGATTCGCGTCGGCGTCGTGACGCTGGAGCTCCGCGCGCTCCTCCAGCGCGTCCTGACGACGCACGACTACGACGCGTGCGTGCTCGCGCTCGGCGCCGCCGATGGCGATCCCTCGAGCGAGATGAACGTCTGGCTGTCGACCGGCGGGACCCACCTGTGGAACCCGGAACAGGCCGCTCCGGCCACCCCGTGGGAAGCCGAGATCGACACGTTGATGCGGCGGCAGCTGGCGGTGCGCGAGCTCCAGGAGCGCAAGCGGCTGTACGACCGCGTCCAGGCGCTCGTCGCGGAGAATCTGCCTGTCATCAGCCTTGTCAGTCCGAGTGTGCTCGCCGGCACCACGAAGGGGTTGGCCAATCTGCGGCCGACGATCTTCGACCACCACGCGCTCTGGAACGTCGACGAGCTGTTCTGGCGCGGGAGGCCAGCCGGTGAGACGCGATGAGGCGAGCAAGTCACGCATCACGCGCCGACTTGGCGGACCCGACCGCACTTGGACCGATGCCCGTCTCATCCGCAACTGCCTGAAGGGCGACGATCGCGCGTGGGCCGCGCTCATCGAGAAATACAAGAATCTGATCTATTCGATTCCCATCAAGTACGGCGCCAGCCCGGAGGACGCCGCCGACATCTTCCAGTCGGTGTGCGTGGAGCTGCTCTCGGAGCTGCCGCGCCTGCGCAAGCGCGCCTCGTTCCGCAGCTGGCTCATCACGGTGACCGCGCACCAGGCGTTCCAGTGGAAGCGGAAGACGCGGCGCCGCGCGGAGGAGGAGCTGACGCCGGCGGAGGAAGAGAGGCTCGAGACCGATCCCTCGCCCGACCTCGTCGAGCAGGTGCAGCGGGAACAGGTCATGCGACAAGCGATCGCGGAGCTCCCTCCACGCTGCCGGGAAATGATCATGCTCCTGTTCTTCAGCGAGCCTCAGCTGCCGTACCGTGACGTCGCGCAGCAGCTCGGTCTCGCGGTCGGCTCGATCGGCTTCATCCGGGGCCGGTGTCTCAAGCGGCTTCAGCGCGTGCTCGAAGACCGGGGCTTCTAGCGTGGCGGGCCAGGTCCAGACGCGCGACGTGCTGATCGATCATCTTGCCGGCGTGCACGCGGCGGGCGCGCGCTCCCGCTTCCTGCGCAAGCACCGCGAATTGATCGACCCTGCCGTCGTCGAAGAGCTGTACGGCCGCGTCGTGCGGCTCGCGCGCGTCGACGTCGACCAGGCCGACCGGCTGGCGCTGGCGGCCCGGCGCATCGCCGACACGCTCGGCGACGCCCTGTCGCGGGCGCAGAGCATCAGGGCGCAGGGGCACGTGCGCTTCATCCGCGGCGAGCACGCGGCGGCCCTCAAGCATTACGACGAGGCGGCGAAGCTCTATCGGCGCGCGGGACGCCACGTCGACGTCGCCCGGACGCTGAACGGATCCATTCAGAGCCTGATTTCGCTCGGCAAGTACGCCGCGGCGCACGCTTCCGCGCGCAAGGCGCGCGCGCTGTTCGAGCGGCACGGCGTCGAGCTCGGGCTCGCGCGGCTCGACAGCAACGTCGCCAACATCTTTTCGCGCCAGGACCAGTGGGACAAGGCGCTTCCGCTGTACCGGCGCGCGTACGAGGAGCTGTCGAAGAAGGGCGAGCCGCAGGACGTCGCGGCGGTCCTCAGCAATCTCGCGCTGGCGTATATCAACCTGAACGACTTCGAGCGCGCACTGACCACGTATGGAGAGGCGCGCGCGTACTGCGAGCGCCACGGCATGCCGCTGCTCGTGCTGCAGGCCGACTACAACATCGCCTACCTCTATTACCTGCGCGGCGAATATACGCAGGCGCTGGATCTCTACCGCACCGCGTACGACGAGAGCGAGCGCGTGGGCGACGGCTACCACAGCGGGTTGTGCGACCTCGATCGGTCGGAGATCTTCCTCGAGCTGAACCTGAGCGAGGAGGCCGCCGACCTGGCGGACCGCGCGCTCGGGCGGTTCGCCCGCCTGCGCATGCTCTACGAAGAAGGCAAGGCGATGACGAACCTCGCGCTGGCGGCGAGCCGCCGCGGCGGGGTTCGGCGGTCGCGCACGCTCTTCGCCCGCGCGCGCCGGCTCTTCGCGCACGAGCGCAACGACGTGTGGCTGGCGCTGGTGGACTTCTACGAGGCGCTCGTGCTCTACCGCGACGGCCAGCCGCATCCCTCGCGCGAGCTGGCGGCGAACGCGCGCCGCCTGTTCGCCCGCGCATCGGTGCCGGTCAGGGCCGCGGCCTGCGACCTGCTGATCGCGCGGCTCGACCTGCAGGCGGGCCGGCTTCACGCGGCCGAGGAGGCCTGCCGCGCGGTCATCCACAAGCCGGCCACCGCGGACACGCCGATGCTGGCCTACCAGTCGCAGTTCCTCCTCGGCCTGATCCGCGAGGCCCAGGGCGACCGCGAGGCCGCGCTCGACGGCTTCCGTCACGCGTACGACTCGCTCGAACAGCTGCGAAGCCGGCTGCAGGGCGACAACCTCAAGATCGCGTTCTTCGAGGACAAGCAGGCGGTGTACGAGAGCCTGGTCGCGGCATCGGTCACGAGCATGCCGACGCACCGCCAGATGGACGCGGCGTTCGGCTACATCGAGCACGCGAAATCACGCAGCCTCGCCGACCTGATTGCGTTCCGCGCCGCGTCGCTGACGCCACGCACCGAGGGCGGGACCACCGCCGTCCGCGACCTCCGTCAGTCGCTCAACTGGCACTACCGGCAGATCGACGCCGAAGAGGCAAGCCGGCAGAAAGGCGTGACGAGGCGCGTGGACGTGCTGCGGCGCCGCGCGCGCGGGCTCGAACAACAGCTCGAGCAGTCGCTCGACGACGTCCGCCGCACCGACGAAGAGTTCTCCGCGCTGCAGAGCGGCGCGACGTTCAACGTCGGCGAGGTTCGGGAAAGCCTCGGGCCCGACGCCATGCTGCTCGAGTACTACCAGGCGCGCGGGCAGCTCTACGTCTGCGTGCTCGGCCAGAAGGATCTCGACATCGTGCCGCTCGGGCCGATCGCGCAGGTGCGGCGGGAGCTGCGGCTGCTGCAGTTCCAGCTGTCGAAGTTCCGCCTGGGGCCCGAATTCATCGGGGCCGTCGGCGAGCAGATGCAGGCCGCGACGCTGATGCACCTGCGCGAGCTGTACGACGTGCTCATCGCGCCGGTGCGCGACCGCCTGCAGGCGCGCCATCTCGTCATCGTCCCGCACGACCTGCTGCACTTCCTCCCGTTTCACGCGCTGTTCGACGGCGAGCGCTATCTGATCGACGACTTCTCGCTGTCGTTCGCGCCGAGCGCCAGCGTCTACCGCCTGTGCTGGGCGAAGCAGCCGCGGTCGGAGGGCGGCGCGTTGATCATGGGCGTACCGGACCTGGCGACGCCGTTCATCACCGATGAAGTGGAGTCGGTCGCGGAGGTGCTCCCGAACACGCGCGTGTTGATGGGCGGCGCGGCGACCGCCGCGGAGCTGCGGCGGCACGGCGCCGGGAGCCGCTTCGTCCACATCGCCACGCACGGCGTCTTCCGGCGCGACAACCCGTTGTTCTCGTCGATCCGGCTCGGCGACGGTCCACTGTGCGCGTACGAGCTGTACGAGCTGCAGCTGCCGGCGGATCTGGTCACGTTGAGCGGGTGCAGCACGGGCTTGAGCGTCGTCGCGGGCGGGGACGAGCAGCTTGGGCTCGTGCGTGGGTTGCTGTACTCCGGCGCACGCGCCGTGCTGCTCACGCTGTGGGACGTGAACGACCACAGCACCAGTGCGTTTATGAAGGCGTTCTACTCGCGCCTTCGTGACGGCTGGGGTAAGGCCCATGCAGCCCAGCAGGCGATGCTCGAATTACGAGAACGTTACAGGCATCCCTACTATTGGGCCCCTTTTGCGCTCATTGGCAACGTCGATGCCCCGTAAGGTCGTGAATTTCCGGTAACGCCTATATTTTTGGTCCGGGACGCTACCCTCTGATCACAGAGGGATAGCCAGGGCAGGATGAACATGAACCATTTCACGATTTGGGATTGGGCCGATTTTTCGCGCGGGGTTGCCGACGAGAAGACGAGTGCCGCCATGCAGGCGCACCTGTCGTCAGGCTGCTCGCGCTGCGAGCGAACCGTTCGCGTGCTGAGTGGCGTAACGGCCATGGCGCGCGGCGAGGCCCAGTACGAACCGCCCGACCGGGCGATGCGATACGCCCGAGCCCTCTATTCCCTGCATCGTCCCGAAAAGACCGGCTTCGCCCGTCTCGTGGGCCGGCTCATTCACGACACCGCTCTCTCGCCGCTTCCTGTCGGCATGCGGTCGGACGCACAGGCAGCCGAATCGACCCGGCACCTCTTGTACGAGGCCGGCGGCTACTTTCTGGACGTCCAGGTGGAGCAGCAGCCCGAGACTGGCCGCATCAATCTCGTAGGCCAGATTGCCGCCCGAAATAACCCCGACGCCAATACCGCCAACCTGCCTGTCTGGCTGCTCGAGCGCACCAGTCTTGTGGCGAGTACCATCAGCAACCGCTTCGGCGAGTTTCAGTTGGAAGGCGTCCCTGCACGAAATCTCTTGCTCCGCGTGCCGCTTCCGGATGTCGGGAAGCGTCTGGAAGTCTCGCTAAGTCAGCCTGGCGACGGACTTTCCGACCGTCGCCGGTCGGCGCGCACCCGCCGGGGAAGCCCTCGCACGCGTTAGCCCAACCGTATATTTTTGTAAAAATCGGCCACGGTTGGGTTAACCTTCTTCCCCGACCTCCCCGATAACAAGTGGGTCTTGCTACGCGCGTGGAGAACCTGTGTGTCGAATAGCGGTCATCAGATGCTGACGCGGCGTGCCGTCTTGCCCGTGATCGGTTTGCTGAGCTTGCTGTTCGCGATCCCGTCAGTACATCTGCTCGCGCAGTCGACGTCGAGCGGAGAGCTGCTTCTTCGCGCCCCGGCCGCGCGCATCAACGACATCGCCGCGCGCAACAACCTCATTGTTGTCCGCCAGCTTCCGGGTCAGGACCTTTTTGTCGTCACGCAGGGTCTGCCGGTCGCGCCGCTGACGAATCGAACGACCAGCGGCGTTCCGCAGGGCCAGCTGACCGACATCGGCGGCGACCCCGACATCCAGTCGATCGAACCGAACTCCGTCGTCTCGACGCCGGAGGTTTCGCTCAACGGGTCGCTCGTATCGATCCTCGACGGCGTCTCCGGCACCACCACGCTGACGACCTACTTCGACAACCAGGTCTGGTCGCGGTATGTCGACCAGCCAGCGACTGCGGCCATCGGCCTGGCCGCCGGCCAGACCGCGGTCGGCACGGGCGCGGGCGTCGTCGCGATCATCGACACGGGCGTCGATCCGCATCACCCGGCGCTCGCCGGCTCGCTGGTGCCGGGCTACGACTTCATCCACGAGACCGCGGGGATTGCGTCCGAGTGGAGCGACGTCGATGGCTCGGTGGTGTCGATCCTCGACGGCTCCGTCGTGTCGATCCTCGATGGCCATGCGGTCACGATCAACGGATCGGTGGTGGCGATTCTCGATCAGGCAACCGCCGCGGCTCTCGACCCGACGCTGCTGCCGCATGCCTTCGGTCATGGCACGATGGTGGCGGGCCTCGTCCACCTCGTCGCGCCGACCGCGCAGATCATGGCGCTCAAGGCATTCCACGCCGACGGCACGTCCACCGTGTTCGACGTCGTCCGCGCGATCTACTACGCGGTCGATCACGGCGCGCGCGTGATCAACATGAGCTTCAGCTCCGCGTCGCCCTCGACGGAGATCACACGCGCGATCAACTACGCGACGAGCCACGGCGTGATCTGCGTGGCGTCGGCGGGCAACCTTGGCCAGGAGACCGTCGTGTACCCCGGCGGCCTCCGGACCGTCATCGGCGTCGGATCCACCAGCAGCACGACGCCGCCCGCGCGGAGCACATTCAGCAACTTCGGCGACGCGCTCGTCAGCATCGGCGCACCTGGTGAAGCGATCATCACGACATATCCGGGCGCGCACTTCGCCGCCGGATGGGGCACGTCGTTCAGCGCCCCGCTTGCCGCCGGCGGCGCCGCGCTGCTGCTGCAGGTTGATCCCACGGTCGATTCGGACAGGGTCGCGGAGATGCTCGGCAAGGCGCAGCCGATGGCGGCTCTTGGCATGGGGAGGGGACGGCTCAACCTTCCGGACGCCGTGCGCGGTGCGACCGACAGGATCCCGCCGGCTGTGTCGTTCACGTCGCCGACCGGCGGCGGCACGCTCTTCGGGAGCGCCTCGATCTCCGCCTCCGCTTCGGACAACGTCGGCGTCGCCGGCGTGCGGTTCCTGCTCGACGGCAATCCGCTTGGCTCGGAGATCGCCGCCGCGCCGTTCCAGCAGTCGTGGGCGACGACCTCGGCGGCCAACGGCAGCCACGTGCTGACCGCCATCGCCCGCGACCGGTCCGGCAACGAGACCACCACCGTCGTGAACGTCACGGTCGCGAACGACACGTCCGCGCCGACGGTGACGCTGCTCTCTCCGCAGGGAGGCCAGTCGCTCGCAGGGACCGTGAATGTGACGGCGACCGCCGTCGACGATCTCGAAGTCGCAGGCGTCCGGTTCACCGTCGACGGGGCGCCGCTTGGCGTCGAGGACACCGTCGCGCCGTATGAAGCGGCCTGGACGACGGCTTCGGTTACCAACGGCTCGCACGAGGTTGCGGCGATCGCGCGCGACAACGCGGGCCACGAAACGAGGACAAGCGCCCTCGTCACGGTCGCCAACGACAGCACTCCGCCGACGGCGACGCTCACAAGTCCGGCGGCCGGTGCGACGCTGAGCGGAACGGTACCGCTCACCGCGTCGGTCAGCGATGATGTCGGTGTCACGAGCGTGACATTCCTCGTGGACGGCGTGGCCGCTGGCGTCGAAACGCCCGCCGGCCGGTTCTGGAACACGACGACCGCCGCCAACGGCGCGCACGTCGTGAGCGTGGTCGCGCGCGACGCGGCGGGACACCAGACGACGTCGAGCGTGGACGTCACCGTCCGGAACGACCTGCCGCCAACCGTTGCCCTGACGACCCCCGTCGAAGGCGCGACGCTGCATGGCCTCGTCAGCCTGCTGGCCGCCGCGGCTGACGACGTCGGCGTGACCGGCGTGCAGTTCAAGGTGGACGGCGCGCCCGTCGGCAGCGAGGACACGGAGGCCCCGTACGAGGCGCTGTGGAACACGGCCACAGCGTCGAACGGCAGCCACACCTTAAGCGCCACCGCGCGTGATGTCGTCGGCCACGAGACGACGACCAGCGCGACCGTTGTCGTGGCAAACGACAGCTCTCCACCGACAGTGGCCTTCACGAGCCCCGGCAGCGGGGAGACCCTGACCGGGGCCGCGTCGATCCTGACATCGGCAACTGATAACGTGGGGGTCGCAAGCGTGGAGTTTCTCGTGGATGGCGTCGCCGCTGGCGCGCCGAGGACGTCGGGACCGTTCGGATGGTCGTTCGACACCGAACCGCTCGCCAACGGTCCGCACACCGTGACGGCGGTCGCACGCGACGCCGCGGGCAATCAGACGTCGGCCAGCGTGACGGTGGAGGTGGCCAACGACCACGCGGCGCCGACGTTGACGCTGGCCGTCCCCTACGGCGGGACGGTGCACGGCATCGTGCCGCTCGTAGCGACGGCCTCGGATGACGTCGGCGTGGTCAGCGTCGAGTTCCTGGCCGACGGCACCATCGTTGGCCCGGCGATCACGGCCGCGCCGTACGAATGGGATTGGAATTCGGCGGGAGTCGCCAACGGAGCGCACACGATCTGGGCGCTCGCCAGGGATGCCGCAGGTCATGAGACGCTGGCGAGCATCTCCGTGACGGTGGCCAACGACAACGCGCCGCCGATGGTGACCCTCACCAACCCAGTGGGCGCGCCCACCCTGAGCGGAACGCTGATGCTGGCGGCCAACGCCTCCGACGACATCGGCGTGGTGAGCGTGCAGTTCCTGGTTGATGGCGTTGCTGCCGGAGCGCCCGCTACGGCAGCGCCGTATCAGGCGTCATGGAACTCGGCGAGCATCTCGAACGGACCGCACACCGTCAGCGCGGTCGCCCGCGATGCCGCAGGACATCAGACCACGGCGAGCGTGTTCGTCATGGTGGCGAACGACACCGCCGCACCAACGGTCGCGCTGATCAACCCGGTCAACAGCACGACGGTCTTCGGCACGGTCACGCTGTCGGCCGCCGCGACCGATGACGTCGCCGTTACCAGCGTGCAGTTCCTCGTAGACGGTGTTGCCGCAAGCGCCCCGATCACCGCGCAGCCCTACCAGTGGGATTGGTCAACGCGCCAAATCAGCGGTCTCCATACCGTGACGGCCGTCGCTCGTGATGCCGTCGGCCACGAGTCGTCGACCAGCGCCCAGATCACGGTCATCGAAGACCCGCTCCCGTAGTAGTCGGCACGCGGACGTGCTGACGTGACTCGTCAGGTGTCCGCCTGTGCTTCCCCTGAGCCCTCGGCAGCAAGCTGCTCGGCAACCACCGCGGTGTGCACCGCCGCGCCCTGCAGCATCGGCACGACGATCGCGGTAATCGCCGCGCGCCAGTCGGATTCAAGTGACGGGGACCAGTCGGGCGAGAGCGCGCCGATGGCGGCGACCAGTGCGTCGCGCGCGGTGGCGTAGTCCTCGGGACGCGCGCCCCAGTGCACGTGCTGCGCCCCGAGGTCGCGGAGCGATTCGGCGAGCGCGTCCATCTCGTCGAGGTTCCGGATGATGAGCGCGAGCGCCGCCTCGAAATGGCCCTGCAGCGCCGTGAGGTCTTCGGGGAACAGGCGGCGGAGACCGGCCGCCCGCGTGAAGAGCTCATGGTAGAAGCGCGCGGACAGTTGCCGCGGCGTCGCGGCAATCGCCGCGTGGCTCCGCTTGATCTGCGCGATGGCGCCCGGTGTCATAATCACGGCCCTGATGTCCCCGGACGGCAGCAACGACGGCGGCCCCGGTACGTCGGGTGAATTGCTGCCCGAAGTCTATGACGAACTGCGCAAACTCGCGAGAGCGAGGCTTGCGCGCGAGCGCCACGCCAACCAGACGCTGCAGGCGACGGCGCTCGTGCACGAGGCGTTTCTCCGCGTGCCGGGCGACCGGCAGTGGGATCGCCGCGGCCATTTCTTCGCGGCGGCCGCGCTCGCGATGCGCCGCATCCTCGTCGAGCGCGCACGCCACTATCAACGCATCAAGCACGGGAGCGCCGCGGAGCGGGTCGAGCTCGACAGCGCGATCATGCGCATCGATCCGGCGCTGACCGATCTCGTCGCCGTCGACGAAGCACTGACGCGGCTGGAGCAGACCGACGCGCGGAAGGCGCAGGTCGTCTCGCTCCGGTATTTCGCGGGCCTCAGCATCGAAGAGACCGCGGCGGCGCTCGACCTCTCGCCGGCGACGGTCAAGAACGAGTGGACCTTCGCCCGCGCGTGGCTGTACCGGGCGCTCGGCCCGGTCGTGCGTCCGCCCGTGGGCGGCGAACGGCTGTGACGCTCGCAGCGGCCGAAGGCATCTTCCTCGCGCTGGCGGGGGTCGATCCCGCCGAGCGCTCCGCGTTTCTCGACGCCCGATGCGGCAGCGACCGCGCGCTGCGCCAGGAGGTGGAGAGCCTCGTGGCCGCGCTCGACGCGCCAGACGACGACTTTCTCGACCCCCGGCTGATCCCCACGCTCGACATGGCCGCCGCGGACGGCCCGCTGCAACCGGGCGAGCGGCTCGGAGAGTTTCTCGTGCTGCGCGCGCTCGGCGCCGGCGGCATGGGCGTCGTCTACGCGGCGCAGCAGGAGCGCCCGCGACGGACGGTGGCCATCAAGGTCCTCCGCCGGGGGTATCGTCACCCGGAGATGCTGCGCCGCTTCGAGCACGAAGCCGAGATGCTCGGCCGGCTGCAGCACCCGGGCATCGCGCAGGTGTACGCGTTTCACGCCGGCGACCGGGCGACGCCGGCGCATCTCGTGATGGAGCTGGTCGCCGGCCCGCCGCTGACCGACTACGCGCGCGCCGATCAGCTCTCGATCGACGACCGCGTGCGGCTCATCGTCAGCGTCGCCGACGCCGTGCAGCACGCGCACGAACGCGGCGTCATTCATCGCGATCTCAAGCCGGCGAACGTCCTCGTCGCGGATGGACGCCCCAGGGTGCTCGACTTCGGCATCGCGCGAGCGACGCGCGCCGACGTGCAGCGGCTGACCATGCAGACCGCGCACGGGCAGCTGATGGGAACGCTGGCCTACATGAGCCCCGAGCAACTGCGTGGACGGTCCGACGAGATCGACGCGCGCAGCGACGTCTACGCGCTCGGCGTGCTGCTGTACCGCCTGGTCGCCGAGCGCCTGCCGTTCGATTTCGGCGCGCTCTCGTGGGTCGAGGCGCTGCAGCGCGTGCTCGAGAGCGAGCCGCTGCCGCTCGGCGCCGTGAACCCCGAGCTTGACGGCGCGCTGCAGGACATCACGGCGCGCGCGATGGCGCGCGATGCGCGGCGGCGGTACCAGACCGCGGCCGACCTTGCCGCCGACCTGCGGCGTGTCCTCGATGGTCACGGCCCGGCGGCGGCGGCGCCGCGGCCGGTCACGGCCGCCCCGCCCGCGGCGGGCGCGTGGGCCGTCGATGGCGCACGCGTTCGCGCGCTGGCCCAGACCGCCGATGGGCGGCACCTGGTGTCCGGGGGCGCCGACGGCGCCGTGCGCGTGTGGGACGTGAGCGACGGCCGTCTCGTCGCGACGCTGCAGCAGCGCGAGTGCGGCGTCACGACCGTCGCCGCACTGGCCGACGGCCGCATCGCGATCGCGTGGGACGATGGACGGCTCGAGGCCGTCATCGTCCCGCCAGCCGTCCGCGGTTAGGCGGCGGCGAGCGCCTCGCGCGCCGCGTCCTGCATCGTCGTCGCCAGGATGCCGTAGACCGTCGCCCACGCCTCCTTCGTCTCCGGCGTGAAGGCCTTTCCGAGTCCCTTCTCGAGCGTCCAGAGCAGCGCGGCGCCGACTGTCTCGTAGTGACGATCCTCGACGCCGTACGTCGCGTGACGGCGGCCGAGGTCCTTCACCACCGGCACGAGCTGGTCGAGCCGGTCCAGGCCCTTGACCGCGGCGGTCAGCATCTGCATCAACTTCCGGCGCTGCTCGGCCATGTCGCCCCGGAACATGCGCTGGAGTGACGGGTCCAGCTCGAAGAGGCGCCGGTAGAACAGCGCGGCGGCGTCGTCGGCGATGGGCGCAACAATCGCGAAGCTGTCCTGGACGAGGGTCTTCTGGTGCACGGTCAACATACGCGTCCTTTGAGGCTGAGGGCCAGGTCATTCCGGCCGTCAACCCTCAATGCGACGTCTGTTGAAAAAGAGCTAACTAATCACGCTCTAGTGCCGGGCCTCACACCTCGGGCAGAGTCCGTGCGTGAAGCTCGTGTCCGACCGATCCGAGACGAAGGCCTCGAGCGGTTCCCAGCGGCCCGTTTCGTTGCGGATGCTCTTGCACACGGCACAAATCCGCAGGAGCCCTTCCAGCTTGACGACGTACCGCTGCAGCTGCCGCTCGTGCTCCGCGAGGCGCGCGAACCAGAGGCCCATGACGAGGATGACCGCGCCGCGGGCGAGCGTCATGATGACGAGCAGCACGGCGCTCTCCGTGCCCCCGGTCATGGTCATGAGAAACGCCACGTGAAGGAGCGGCACCGCGATCGCCAGCGCGACAGCGGACCAGCGGCCCGAATACCATGCGGCGAGAGCCACAGGAATCACGTAGAGCATCGGAAACTGGAAGTCGGGCTGCGTGAAGTAATCGGCGGCGATCAACGCAACGCCCGCCAGGGCCCACCACGCCGGGTGGATGCGTCCCACCGGCAACAGCCACCATGGTCTTTCGCGCGTCTCCTGTTCGATCACACAGGAGAGTGTACCGCCTCGATGCGCGCGACAGGCTTCTGCTACCTGGGCGTTTTGTCGTTGGTGCGTTCTGCGTTCTTTCCGATGCCGAGGACGCGCGACCAGAATCCGCGCTTCTTCTTGGCGGGCGGCTCCTCGGCACGCTTCGGCGCAGGCTGTTCGGTATGCTGGACGACCGGTTCCGCCGGCGGTTCCGGCGCGATTGCGACTTGCCGCGGCAGCTCGTCCGGCGTTCGCAGCGACGGGAAGATGAGCGCGCGCAGCAGGCTCGAGCGATGGATCGGGCAGACGTCGATCGGCTCGGTTCCCTGCACGAAGTACTCGGTGCGGACCTCGGCGTCGGGCGCGCGGCGGCACTCGCCGCTCGCGAGTCGTCCGCTGGCCGCGTCGATGGCGACGGCGATCACGCCCGATGGCGGCCGGAACCACTCGGGCTTGTCGTCGCGCGTGGCCGAGGTCATGAAGCGCGCCCACAGCGGCACCGCGAGCTGTGCGGCGTAACCGCCGCGGATGATCGTGCGCGGCTGGTCGTAGCCGACCCACACACCGGTGACGAGCCTCGACGTGTAGCCGACGAACCACGCGTCGCGGTATTCGTTGGTCGTGCCCGTCTTGCCGGCCGCGGGGAGGCGGAATCCGAGCGCCCTCGCCTGGGCCGCGGTGCCCGCGTCGATCACGTCCTCGAGCATCGACGTGATCAGAAACGCTGTCGTCGGGCTCACCGCCTGCGTCGATGCGGCTGGCGACTCGTACAGCACCTGACCGTCGCTCGAGGTGACGCGGCGAATCAGCGTCGGGCGGGCGAGCACGCCCGCATTGGCAAACGCGCCGAACGCGGAGGTCAGCGAGAGCAGCGTCACCTCGCCGGTGCCGATCGCGAGCGACGGCACGCTCGGCATGCGGCCCAGCCCGAGGCGCTCCGCGTAGTCGACCGCCGACGGGATTCCGATGGTCTGGAGCATGCGCACCGCGGCGCGATTGCTCGACACGCGAAGCGCCGCGCGCATCGTCATCGCCTCGTCCGACACGTGCTCGTCCTCGGGCAGCCACGCCGCCTGTGACAGCGTCGCCGGCGCATTCAGCCCGTTGAGGATCGTCGCCGGCGTGTAGCCCTGTTCGAGCGCGGCGGCGTAGACGACCGGCTTGAACGCGGAGCCGGGCTGCCGTTTCGATTGCGTGGCCCGGTTGAAGGGGCTGCCGCGGAAGTCGCGGCCGCCCACCATCGCGCGGACCTCGCCGGTGTGCGGGTCGATGGCGACGAGCGCTGCCTGCAGCGCGGCCTCCGGGCTGCCAGCGGAGGGGCGCCGCGTCTGCCGCCGTTCGATGTCGGCGATCGCACGTGCGACCTCCGCTTCCGCCGCCCGCTGCATGTCGAGATCGAGCGTCGTCTCGACGCGGAGGCCCGAGCGGTAGACGCGCTCCCAGCCGAAGATGTCGACGAGCTGCTTGCGGACGTCTTCCTTGAAGTACTGCCCGTACGCCTCGTCTCGTCTGAGCGAGTCCTCGAGCCGCAGCGGTTCGCGCACCGCCGAGCCGTACGTGCGCTCGTCGATGACGCGGGCGTCGCGCATCACGTCGAGCACGACGTTGCGCCGCGCGAGCGCGCGGGCGACGTTGGCCGTCGGGGCGTAGGTGGACGGCGACTTCACGAGACCGGCAAGCAGCGCGGCCTCCGCGACGTCCAGGTCGGCGGCGTGCTTGCCGAAGTAGCCGAGCGAGGCGGCTTCCACGCCGTACAGGCCGTCGCCGAAGTACGCCTTGTTCAGGTACAGCTCGAGGATCTGATCCTTGGTGAACGCGCGCTCGAAACGGCCCGCGAGCACCAGCTCCTGCAGCTTCCGCCGGATCGTCTTGTCCGGCGTCAGGAAGCTGAGCCGGGCGAGCTGCTGCGTGATGGTACTCCCACCCTGTTCCGCGCGAGTGCGCATGACGTCGTGCACCAGCGCGCCCGCGAGACGGATGGGGTCCACGCCGTCGTGATCGTAAAAACGCCGGTCTTCGACCGCGATCATCGCGCGCGTCAGGTTCGGCGAGACGCGCGACAGCGGGACCTGCAGGCGCTGCTCCTCGAAGATCGTGAACGCGTGGCGCCCCTTGGCGTCCGTGATGGTGGTGGCGTGCGCCATCGATGCGGCGCCACGGACGGCGTTCGCGCCGGGCAGCGCGCGAACCGCGGTGTACGCGTAGCCGAGCGCTGCGCCGGTGGCGGTCCATGACGCCACACACAGCGCGATCAGAGACGTCAGCACCAGGGCGCGATGCGAGTTGACGAAGGCGTCGATACGGCGGGAATCCGGGACTTGCACGAAGATGTCGTCTTCCGAGCAACGGTTGTGCCGTCGCGATTCCGCGCCGGTTTTTTCGAAATCCGGCGTCGATCGGCGTTGCGGGCGGTCAACGTCTTGCCCGATGCAGGTAAGAACTACTGCGCCGGACGGCAAACCTACATAGGACGCCCGGCGGCTGCGGGCGGTCAGGCCGCGAGTCGCCCGCTCACTTCGCGAGCGGACTCGGGCGCAGCTGCAGCTTCACGAGCTTCGGCCGCGTCCCTTTGCCGCCCTCGAGGTGCCAGGTCGGGCGGCTGGCCGACGCGGTCCACAGGCCTTTGCCTTTCCATCCGGCTTTCGGATCGTCGATGCGGCCGTCGATCTGCTTGACGAAGAACCCCATCGGATACGGGACGCGCAGCGTGATCCACCTGCCGTCCTCGAGGAAGAGCAGCGAGTCGGACAGGTTCCCGGTGGCAATCGGAATGTTCCTGCCGAGACCGAAGCTGTCGTACTTGTCTACCCAGTTGTAGTAGTTCGAGTCCGCGGCCGCCGACTCCGGGTTGCCCTTGAAGTTCGGACCGGGCACCGGGTAGAACGTCCAGCCTTCGTCGCACTGCCGGCCGGTGGCCTTCGGCCCGTTGAGCGGTCCCTTGCACCTGCGGCGATCGAAGCTCGCGTAGTGCCCGCTGGCGAGCACGGTCCAGAACACGCCGTTGCTATCGACGTCCATGCCGCGCGGGTTGTAACCGGCGCCCGCGACCCGGCCGTACGGCACCTCGAAGATTTCGGTCAGCGTCGTGTACGGCGGATTCGATCCGGGAATGACGTGGACCGCGGCGCCCGGGAACGCGTTCGTGTTGCCCCACACCGTCCCGTCGACCGGGCTGACCGCGATGCCGTAGAAGCTCGCGTCGATCCGTCTGTCCTTCGCCGAGTCGGCTGGATCGTCGGGCTCGACCCACGCGTCCTGTTTGCCGTTGCCGTTCGTGTCGAGCACGAGCGGCGCCCACCCTTGTGCCTTCTGCTCGTCACCGGTTTCATCCCAGACCCGCGTGTTGACCCAGCCGGCGACGCCGCCTTCGCCGGACCAGAGCGTGTTGTCCGCGTCGTGCGCGAAGTTGAGGTGAAACGTGCCGAAGCAGGTGTCGAGCGCCTTGAACGACTTCGTCTTCGGATCGTAGACGGTGAGCTGGCGGCTGCTCGTCTCGAGCGGGAAGCGCTTCGCCGACGGATGGGTCGAGCCCGCCTTGCAGAATGCCGGGTTCTGCGCACCGCGCAGCCGCGACGTGTTCCAGACGCGCCCCTTTTGATCCATCACGTTGCTGTGCGTGATGACGCGGCTGTCCCAGTAGACCTCGTTGCCCCAGTACGCCGACGGTCCGCCGCGGCGCCGCGCGACCGGGCGCAGGTTCGGGTCGATGGGCGGAATCGTGAGCTGCGTGGTGCTGTTCGCGACCGGATCGAGCACGCTGATGTGATCGGAGCTCAGCTCGTGTACGCCGTACACCGATCCGTTCGCGTTGACGGCGGGGTTCCGCTTGTCGCTCGCGACCGAATCGTGGAAATACTCGTTCGGGTTCGCCCAGTCCCACTGCGTGATGACGATGTTCCGCTCGATCCCCTGCGGCCGCGGCGGCGCATCGTGCGGGTACTCGCCGGCGGCGATGCGATCGGTCCAGTCGGCCAGCGTCGCGAGCACGCGCGCCTTGCCGAACCGCTGGACGTACGCGTACATGTCGTCGACGCCGGAGTCGGTGCGTGTGTCCCAGGCGTCGACGGAGCTGAGGCCGCGGAACAGCGGCGGGATCTCGCGCGTCGCCTTGTTCCCGAGCTGGTGGCACGGCGTGCAGGTCGTCGTCTTGATGTTCGCGATCCACTGCGCCTGGCTGCGCATCCCCGGCGCGATGCCGTTGCCGCGCGGCCCGGTGCCGGGGAATTCGCTCCGGTCCGGTATCGACAGCAGCGCGAACCAGTAGTTGGCCGGGTAGTACTGCGCCGCCGTGCGCGGATCCGGCGCGACCACCGCGGTGAGGTTCAGCGCCTTCCCCGGCGCCGCTTTCACCTTCGGCGAATCGACCAGGCCGTAGCCGCGCACCCACACGTCGTAGGTCGCCTTCGGCAGATCCGGGAGCAGGTAGCGCCCCTGATCGTCGGTGACGACGATCCGATTCATCTTCGTGGGGAGATCGGCCGTCTCGGCGATCACCCAGACGCCTGCTTCGGGTCCACGGGTGCTGGCGACGAAGCCGCCGATGTCGTCGGCGTCGATGGCGACGGGGGAGCGCACTTGCGCCGTTGCGTGCGCCATCGAGAGCGCGAGGGCGATGAGTGCCATCCGCAGCGCTCCCCGGACGATCATTTGGAAGCGGTGGCAGCCAGCAGTTCGGCCAGGTAGTTCTTCCAGACGAGCGGCAGCGAGTGCGTCTGGTGGCCTCGCGTCTGGTCGGTGATTGGAACCAGCACGAAGCGCCCGTGCTTCACGCGTTTGATCTCGCGCTCCATGATGCCCAGCTCCGGCGGGTTCACGAAGTCGTCGGCGGAGTTGATGGCAAGAAACGGCGCCGTGATCGATTCGAGCTTCGGCGAGGGATCGTAGTTCCGCGACGCGTCATAGCGGTACGCCGTGTCGTTGGCATCCGCGGTCGCGAGCTGTGCCTTCACCTGGTCCTCGATGTACGTGTCCACCGCCGCGCCGGTCGGATACTGCGCCTGCCACTGCAGCGCCGCGCTGCCCGCGATCATCGACATGTAGATCGCCGTCACGAGCCCGCGCGGCTGTTTCGTGTACTCCCCGTTGTTGTAGCCGGGATCGTTGCGGATCGCGTCGATGATCATCTTGCGATAGGCGCGGTTGCGCCCCGCCACCGCGACGGGGTTGCTCGCGAGCGCGACGAACGCATCGCTCACCGCCGGGTACGTTTCCGCCCACATCCACGTCTGCATCGCCCCCATCGACGTGCCGAGCAGCAGCCGGAGGTGCGTGACCCCGAACTTCCCGGTCATCAGCATGTGCTGCGCGGTGACGCTGTCGGCGTAGTCGTAGCGGGGGAACTTCGCGTGCAGGCCGTCGCTCGGCTTGCTCGACCGGCCGGTGCCGATCGCGTCGGGGATGATGATGAAGTGCGTGTTGCCGTCGAGCAGCTGCCCCCGCTCGAACAGCTGTCCGGCGAAGTCGGGCACGAGGAAGTTCGCGCCTGTTCCGCTCGTGCCGTGGAGCAGCAGCACCGCGTTCCGGATGACACCGGCCTCGTCGCGCCGCGGCGTGCCGATCGTCCGGTAATGGACCCGCAGCTCGGGCAGCACGTCGCCGGTGCCGAACCTGAAATTCCTGATGACGTAGTCGCCCTCGACAGGTGCGGGATACGTGGCCGCTCGACTCACGCTCGTGGCGAGCAGCAGCAGGACGGCCGCGGCAGCGCATCGGATCTTCATGGCGCGACAGCATAATCCGAAATCGCGCTATCCTTTCCGCTTACGCACGTGGACATGGCTGCAAGCGTCACGCTGTATCTGCCGGAACCGCTGCGGACCTACGGCGGGGGCCAGGCCGAGGTCTCGATCTCGGCGGGCACGGTGCAGGCCGTGCTCGACGACCTGGAGCGCACACGGCCGGCGCTGTATCGCAACGTGTGTGACGAGACCGGCGCCGTGCGCCGGCACCTGAACATTTTCGTCAACGAAGAGAACGTGCGCGATCTCGCCGGCCTCGGCACCGTGCTGAAGGGAGGCGACGTCGTCACGATCGTGCCGGCGGTTTCGGGAGGTGGAGCATGGCGGAACGCGTAGTGATCACGATCGGGACCAAGAAGGGTGTGTTCGTCGCGGAGGCGCCGAAGACGAGGCGCAGCTTCGCGCTGCGGGGACCGTTCGGACAGGGCGTCCCGGTCTATTCGACGCTCGTCGATACGCGCGGCACGCCGACGCTCTACGCCTCGAGCTGCAACCCGTTTTTCGGGATGAAGATGCTCAAGTCCACCGACATGGGCAAGACCTTCAAGGAGACGAAGTCCGCGCCCGCATTTCCGACCGACGACGGCCGCGCGATGCTGAACATCTGGTCGATCGAACCGGGCAAGGCGAAGAAAGAACTGTGGGCCGGCGTCGAACCGGCCTCGTTGTTCAAGAGCTACGACGGGGGAGACTCGTGGGAGATGGTGCCGGGCATCAGCAACCACGAGCACGCGCGCAAGTGGTCGCCCGGCAACGGCGGCCTCTGCATGCACACGATCATCCGCGACCGCAACCGCGTGCATCTCGGCATCTCGACCGGTGGTCACTACCTGAGCGAAGACGGCGGCGAGACGTTCACCGCGTCGAACACGGGCGTCGGCGCCGGGTTCCAGCCCAACCCGTACCCGGAGTACGGCCAGTGCGTGCACAAGATCGTCCGCCACGATGCGGCGCCGGGCCGGCTGTACATGCAGAACCATGGTGGATGGGC